>Ga0182036_10000342_pt1 | contig 20814 bp, 12 predicted proteins | sample sta12Cox44000080_FD_125966 | JGI IMG/M metagenome (GOLD analysis project Ga0182036, IMG submission 125966) | Lab enrichment of tropical soil microbial communities from Luquillo Experimental Forest, Puerto Rico - statoxic.12C.oxic.44.000.080 | ecosystem: Environmental > Terrestrial > Soil >...
CAACTGGTTGAGTGAGAGGGATCCAACTGCAGAGAACCTGCGCCTCATTGAGGCATGGCTCGGACACATGCGGGGCGATGAGCTTCGCCTGCTTGCCCCCACAACGTGATCCCGGATGCTCGATATTCACCGAGATGAGCGGGTTCGGTCGGGATCCGTGGCGAATCCCGTGTAGCGATAGAAGCCGCAGCATCACGAACTTTTGTTGAGAAATTCCCGGCCGATCACGAACCGCATTTCCATTCTTTGCTCACCCATTTCCTTGAACCATTCGTCCAGTTCCGAAGACTCACGGCTCTTGGAGGTCTCGTCGTGCGACCGCAATGCAGTCGACGTCGCGGCAAGTCTCGTCGAAGGCCTCATAGGTTAACGAGCCCCATAGGTGGATGCCCTCGCGATTTCCCGGAGCATTACGGGGAATCCATCCCACTTCGCTCGAATTTGCACAATCGGCGGCCATCGTCCGAGGAAGTTCGGACAGATCCCTCGGAAGATTTCCCGGGCAGGTTCAGCCCTCCACGGTAGGACATTCAGCTATATGTGGTTACTGAGACGGTTCGAACATCAGCCGCTCCCCATCCTGCGACCGGGACAGGTTCGCGCGGCCAGGGTCACGTCATGTTTTCTCACTTGTTTTCGGCAGAGAGTTGGCGTAGAGTGACGCGCGGTGGAAGTACCTGCCGGATTATAGTCCCCTCGAGTAATGTCCTGGCAGGCCCTCAGGTGTAGCATGGATCCTTTCCTAAGAAGACCTTCCTTTTCGAGGAGACGGACCTCGCGCGTCGATACCGTCGAGAGCGTGTCGGTTTATTGGCGCTGTAATGATCGAGACGATGTCTCGGCGGTTACGGACCTCAGTTTCGGAGGTTTGTTTATCAAGACAAGCACGCCACGGCCTGTGGGGGCGGCAGCCACGGTTGATTTTCTTGTGCAGGAGGGGCAGATCAGGGCCGAAGCGGTTGTGCGCCACTTGGAACCGGCCACAGGGTTGGGGCTGAAATTCACAGCAATGCCTGAAGGAGACCGGCCACGTCTGGGGATGTTGATAACCAGGCTGCGTCATTCCTCTCGGTCCGCACCGGGAACTTCGGGAGGCGGCTCCTGCTGAGCCAAGTAGTTCCGCGGACAGCACCGGATATTTTCAAGCCAAGAGACGAAGTGCGACGTTCTGGAATCGATCAGGTCATCCATGCGAATCAACATGCGAAACCGCAAGAAGTTCCGTGTGTGTTGAGCGACCGATTTTCTCCGTCGAGAGAGTCGAGACAAGAGGGCCGGTTTGTTCTAATGCGCGGTGCGCAAGACGTTGCAAGCACACGAGCATTTCAATCAGCACTTTCCTGCGGGGTGAGTTTCACGAGCGAGACGGGCAAAGGTCTGCAAACCGCCGCAGGCTTATCGCAAGAAGGGTCAAGAGACTCGGCTACTCCTGGCGCAGCGCATGCACGGGATCAACACGGCTCGCCCGGCGCGCCGGTACGAAGCTCGCGAGCATCGCAGCCAGGACCAAGAACGGAATCGTAATCATAAAGGTCGAGAGGGCAGTAGGCTGCATTCCTTCTACCAGGCGCTCCAAAATGCGTCCGGCTGCCACGGCGGCGGCTGTGCCGATACCTATGCCCAGGAAAACCATTCCCAGGCTTTGCCGGAGGACCAGCCACCGAACGTCAGAAGGGCTTGCGCCGATGGCCATGCGCAGGCCGATTTCCGGGACACGCCGGCCTGTCAAGTACGCCAGCACGCCGTAAATGCCGATGCAAGCAAGCACCAAAGCTAGGGCCGCAAAAATCCCAAACAAAAGCAACAGAAAGCGTTGCAACGCGAGGGAGTCATGAGCAAGCTGCTCCATCGTGCGAACCTGATAGAGCACTTGGTCGCCCGCAGCTCCGCGCAATTCACGCCGTAAAGGTTCAACCAAGGTCAAGGGCGGAACCGCAGCGCGCACCGCGATGGACATGAGCTGCGACCAGCGCGTCAAAAATGGTGGCGCCACTTGGGCAAAAGGGTAATAAAACTGCGCGCGAAGTTGCGCCTGATCGTCCCCTGCCAAGCCCCAGTAGCGCACGTGACCGACGACGCCGACGATTTTGAACGGGGCGGAACATTCGACAAACTTGTTGATGTTTGGTTGAGGACAGGGCATTTCAGGGATCCATAGATTCTTTCCGAGCGCATCCTGTCCAGCGAACGCGCTTTTCGCCAGAACATCGTCGACCACGATCACTGGCTCGCTTCCCAAGCGATCGTGGTCAGCAAAGAATCGCCCTTCGAGCAGTGGAATGCCCATCACTTTGAGATAATCCGGCGTCGCGCTGCTCGCCAGCGCCATCGGTTGCTTATTTTCGGGCGGGACATCGGCGGTCGTCCAATAGCCGTATTCGTTGTTGCCCTGGCGCATCGGAACGATATCCACGGCAGTGACGGACTGCACTCCGGGGACGCGCCGCGCGCGATCAATCAGGTCCTGCCAGCCCGCAGGAATTTTCGCAGGATCGGCGAGCGTGGCTGGAGAAAGGCCCACGCGCATGACCAGGAGATTGCGGACGTCCAGTCCGGGAGCAAGCGAAGAGGCATGCAACAGGGTGTGCCCGAGCATGCCGGCGGCGACCAGAAGGATAATCGCCAGCGCCATTTCCGAAACGACAAAGGCGGAGTGCAAGCGCCGCGTGCCGGCCGTCACCGTCCGCGCTCCCGCGCGCAGAATCTGTTCCACGTCGCGTACGGGAGCGCGCCAAGCAGGCGCCAGGCCACAAAGAACGCTGGTCAAAAGGGCTAGGGCGATGGCAAAAAGCAGCACGCGCCAATCAAGCCGAACTTCTTCGGCGCGAGGCAAATCACCCGGCCAGAACGCCAAAAAGGGCTGAAGGCTCCAATTTGCAAACGTCACGCCGAGAATGCCACCGACGAGGCTGAGCAACGCGCTCTCGGTCAAACATTGCCGTACAAGCCGGCCGCGGCTCGCGCCGAGGGCCAGGCGCATGGCCAACTCCCGCTCGCGGGAAATCGCATGCGCCAGCATCAGGCTGGCCACGTTGGCGCACGCGATGAACAAAACGAGCCCGACAGCGCCCAAGAGCAACCAAAGGGTTGACCCCACATCGCCTACGCGAGGCTCGAGCCGTTTGACCTCGAAGGAACGCCCTTTGTTGGTGTCAACGAAGGCCTGCGCCAAGTGACTCCCCGCGAGCGCTACTTCCGCCTTAGCTTGCTCTAGCCTCGCACCGGGCCGCAAGCGTCCCACCACGTGAACCGGTTGCGCCGCACGATTGTGCAAGTACCCGGCCGCGTCCTGGCCCAAAGGCGTGTACACATCGGGTTCGTCTCCATACAGCCGGAATCCTGCGGGCGCGACGCCGACGATGGTGTAGCGCTTTTGTTCGAGAACGAGCGACCTTCCCAGCACATTGCTTCTTGCCTCGAAGCGGCGCTGCCAGAAGCTGTAACCGAGAATCGCCACGGGTCGAGCCCCAATCTTGTCCTCCTCGGGCAAAAAAGCGCGGCCGAGCGCCAGTGGGATGCGCAAAACGGAAAACAATTCCGGCGAGATTTCGAAGTAGTCCACATACTGAGGATCACCTGGCGCACTGAGCGTACCGGAGTTGTAAACCAACGCGGCCATGTCGAGCGAGTGGCTGTCGCGCTGGCAATCGAGAAAGTCCAGGTAGGCGAGCTTCTGCTCTCCGTAGATTTTTTCGTTCCACCCTTCGGTGTGGCCGTTCACCGCGACCAGCCGGCCAGGTTCCGGATAAGGTAGAGGCTTGAGCAACACACCGCTGACCAGGCTGAACATCAGGGTGGTCGCTCCCGTGCCAAGCCCCAGCGTCAGCAGCGCGATCGCAACAAACCCGGGGTGTTGGCGAAAACTGCGAATCGCATAACGGAGGTCCTGAAGGAAGTCCGCAGCCCACCGCCATCCCCACATGTCGCGCGTAACTTCCTCGGCGACGGCCACGCTGCCGAATTCACGGCGAGCCGAATGCCGAGCTTCTTTTTCAGTTTGCCCGGACTCGATGCCTTCGCGTTCGGCAAGAAGCAAATGCGCCTGAATCTCTTCCTGCAATTCCGCGTTGCGCTGCTTCCTCCGCCGGAGGGTCCATTTCATGGTATGTCCTCCTTCTGGGCAGGATTCAGGATTCCCGCGATAGCGGCCGTGAGCCGCTCCCACCGCGAACGCTCCGAGAGCAATTGCCGCCCTCCCGCTTTGGTCAGCTGATAGACACGCAGCCGCGGGCCCAGCTCCGACGCCTTCCATTCCGCGGCGATCCAGCCTTTGCGCTCAAGCCGGTGGAGCGCCGGGTACAAGGAACCGGTGTCCACCTTGAGAATTTCACCAGAGTTCGTGCGGATGGCCTTGCTCAGGGCGTATCCATGGCGGGGGGCCCACTGCAAAGTTTGCAGAATGAGCATATCCAGAGTGCCTTGGAGGAGCTCCGTGCGATTTTGGTAGCGGTCTTTTCGCTGTGGCATTTCGATGGTATGTAGACGCCCTTCCTAGGCGTAGGTAAGCATTCTACATACCAAAAAACGGCACGAAGGCCCCTCGGCTGGATGCCCGGGGCGGGCAAGCCTTCCCAGCGCCGCGAGCCGAATAAATCGGCAGGCATTGGAGTTAAAATAGAAGCTTGGGACGAAACGCGAGTCCCCCTCTCTTGCCCGTAGATACGGGGGCCTCTCCTATCTGCTCTTGGGTGGGGGATGATGTGTTCGAAGATGGGACTGACAATCCCACTTTCGGGGAGCCGGCGCTCGCCTCTTCCCCGAGCTACCTTCTAACACTTTGACCCTGTGGAACTTGCGGTAGGGAACCTTGGGCATGTGAGTTGCGTTCCAAAGAACGGACCTTAATATGGATATACAACGACCTTCCAACGCGCGGGCAAAAAAAATCCGCCGAATTATTTACGCTGCCGCGGCCTTCCTCCTGATTGGAGGCGTGAGCTACGGGCTTTCGCGCCTGCGACCTGCGGCACCCACCGTAGACCGGGCGACGATCTGGCCGGACGAGGTGAAACGCGGACCGATGCTGCGCGAGGTGCGCGGGCTCGGAACGCTGGTACCGGAAGACATTCGCTGGATTCCGGCACAAACCAACGCCACGGTAGAACGCATCGTTCTGCGGCCCGGCGCCACCGTGCACCCGAATTCGGTCATTCTGGAACTCAGCGATCCCCAGCTACAACGCGACCTGCTGGACGCGGGGTACCTGCTCAAGGGCGCGGAAGCCGATTACGCCAACCTCAAGGTTCAGGTCAACAGCCAATTGATGAACCAAAAGTCCACGGAAGCCAGCGTCCGCAGTGATTATGAACAGGCCCGCTTGCAGCATGACGTCGACGTCAAGCTGATGAAAGAGGGTATCCAGTCGAGCCATGTTGAGGAACTTTCCAGAGTCAAAGAAGATCAGCTCGCGATCCGCTTACAATTGGAGGCGGAGCGGACGCGCGTGGCAACCGACTCGGGAGCGGCGCAGCTTGCGGCGCAGGAAGCGAAAGTCGAGGAGCAGCGCGCCCTCTATAACTTGAAGAAAAGCCAGTACGATGCCTTGCATCTTCGCGCAGGGATCGAAGGAGTGTTGCAGCTTGTCCCGGTCGAGGAAGGGCAGCAGGTGACACCCGGAACGAACTTGGCGCGCGTGGCCGATCCCCACAAGCTCAAAGCGGAAATCAAAATCCCAGAGACGCAAGCCAAAGATGTGCTGATCGGACAAAAGGCGACGATCGATACGCGAAACGGGATCGTTGACGGCCACGTTTCGCGGACCGACCCCTCGGTGCAGAACGGCACGGTGACCGTCGATGTATCCATGGACAAGCCGTTCCCGCCCGGTTCCGGCGCGCGAGCAGACTTGAGCGTGGACGGGACCGTCGAGCTCGAGAACCTGAAGGATGTGCTTTACGTGGGGCGGCCGGTGAATGGTCAGTCAGACAGCACGATAGGACTTTTCAAGATCGTTGGTGACGGATCGGAAGCCGTGCGCGTCAATGTCAAGTTGGGGCGGAGTTCGGTGAACACGATTGAAATCCGGGATGGCCTGAAGGTCGGAGACAAGGTGATTCTTTCCGATATGTCGCAGTGGGACAATTTCGACCGGATTCGCCTCAAATAACAGGTTTTCTCTTCGGAAGACGGTTCGGGGCAGAAATTAGAACATAAACGGAAGTCATAGGGGAGCAGGGAGAGCTGATGCGGACGCTCTGGCAGGATCTGCACTATGGCGTGCGAATCTTCGGTAAGAACCCGACGTTCACCGTCGTCGCGGTGGTAACTCTGGCGCTGGGCATCGGAGCGAACACGGCGCTTTTCAGCGTAGTCAATGCGGTGCTCCTCAATTCGCTTCCTTATCGCCAACCGAATCGGCTTGTCGCCCTCGCGGCAGGTGATCGCGAGACGTCAGACCCGATCAAAGCTTCTTATGGCGAGGCGGCGGATTGGAAAGCGCGGAGCCGCACCCTCGGATCCATTGCGCTCTACCAGGAATGGACGCCAACGCGGACGGAAGGAAGCGCTCCGGAAATCGTTTATGGATTGCGCGTTACTCATGATTTTTTCCCCATGTTGGGAGTCGAGCCGGCCATGGGGCGGGCCATCTTACCCGAGGATGATCGCCCGGATCGTTGGCACATTGTCCTGCTAAGCCACGCTTACTGGGTGCGGCGCTTCGCGGCCGACCCAAAAGCGATCGGCACGAACCTGATTCTCGACCAGGTGCCATTCCAGATCGTCGGCGTCTTGCCCGAAAGCTTCCAACCGCTCTCGTTTAGCGACGCTGGGAGCCCCCCAGAGGTGTGGGCGGCTTTGGGATACGACCTTTCCTTGCCCGACGCTTGCCGCACTTGCCAGCACCTCGAAGCCGTGGCCCGGCTGAAAGACGGAGTAAGCGTCGCACAGGCGCGCGCCGAAATGAACTCGATTGCCGCCGAACTCGCTCGGGAATTCCCGAAGGAGTACCCCCCGGAATCCTTTGTGAAGGTGACACCGCTCGCTGAGAGCTGGTATGGCCGAATCGAATCCGCTTTATGGATGCTTCTGGGAGCGACGGTACTGGTCCTGTTGATTGCCTGCGCCAATGTGGCGAGCCTGCTTTTGGCGCGAGCGGCAAGCAAGCAGCGGGAAATGGCCCTTCGGGCCGCTCTGGGCGCAAGCCGGCTGCGGATTGTCCGGCAATTGCTGACCGAGAGCGCCTTGGTCAGCTTGCTCGGGGGGATCGGCGGGATCTTCCTCGCCTTCTGGGGAACCAAGCTTCTGATCCTGTGGGGGCCGCACGAGATTCCGCGTCTCAGGGACGTGCAAGTGAATAGTTGGGTTCTCATCTTCACCTTGTTTGTGAGCCTGACTACGGGAATCTTAACAGGGCTGGCTCCCGCCCTTCAGGCGGCGCAGGTGGACCAGCGGGAAGCGCTGCAACAGACTTCCCGGAGCTTGGTTGGAGTCTCCCGTAGCGGGCTTCGCAGCCTGCTTGTCGTCGCGGAGGTGGCTTGCGCTTTTGTTCTCGCTGCCGGGTCTGCGCTGCTAGTGAAAAGCTTTGTTCGCGCGATGGACGTCACGCCCGGCTTCGCGGTCGAGAGACTCTACACCACGAATTTTGCGCTCATCGGCCCGAAGTATGAAGATCCCGAGGCCGTAGTCCGCTTCGAGCGGGAGGTCCTGGAACGCATTCGCTCGCTGCCCGGAGTGGAGGCAGCTGGGATTTCGAGCACGCTGCCGAGTGGCGGAGGTCTCGATCAGGCAGGATTGCAGATTCAAGACCGCCTGATTCCGGACCCGCAAGTTCCGAGCGTCGACCGGTATGAAGTCAGCCCGGATTACTTTCGTGCGATGGGAATCCCCCTCAAGCGCGGACGCCTGTTCAGCGAGGCCGACGCTGAGGGTGCCTCGCCTGTCGCGATCATTAGCGAGAAGACCCGGCGGGAGATATGGCCTAACGAGGATCCCATTGGCAAACGGATTCAATTAGGAGGGCGCCACGAAGACCGGCCCTGGGCTGAAATTGTTGGCATCGTGGGCGATGTCCATCAATACGGCCTTGATTCCCCCACGACGCCGCAAGCGTACTTACTCTATTCGCATCATCCGTTTCAGCGCCCGTCTCTGGTGATCCGAAGCGGCGTAAATGCGGGTACTTTGGCACGCGAAACAGAAGGCGCTTTGCGGTCTCTTGACAAGAATGTTCCGGTTTGGAACCCGGCCATGATGGCAGAGATCCTTTCTACATCGTTGTCGCGGCGCCGCTTCACCACTGCTCTCTTCGGCGGCTTTGGCTTCCTGGCGCTCCTTCTGGCGGCCACTGGCATTTATGGCGTCATGAGCTATCAGGTGGCGCAGCGCACGGGAGAGATTGGAATTCGCATGGCGTTGGGAGCGCAGCGGAGCGATGTCCTGAGGATGATTCTGGGTGGCGGGGCGCGCCTTACGGCTTCGGGGCTCTTCTTAGGTTTTTCGGGCGCTGTGAGTCTCAGTTCTTTGTTGCGCCGCCAGCTCTACGGCATTGGCCCGAACGACGCGCTAACTTTTTTAGAAGTCCTGCTGGTCGTGGCTTTGCTGGCGCTGGCGGCATGTTTCCTACCTACGCGACGGGCGATGGGTGTAGACCCGCTGGTGGCGTTGAGATATGAGTGAACTTTCCAGTGGTGTTAAGCGTTATAACTACTGGGGATAGAACGGATTTCCGGAAACGAATTCGATAAGGAGAGCCTATGGTAGAAGCAAATGGATCGCTGATTAAGATGGAAGGTGTGAAGAAGGTTTTTTACACCGATGAAGTCGAGACGCACGCCCTCGAAGAAATCCACCTGGAGATCAAGAAAGGGCAGTACATCTCCATTGCTGGTCCTTCGGGCTGCGGCAAATCCACGCTGCTGTCGATTCTCGGGCTGCTCGATTCTCCCACCGACGGCAACTATTGGCTGAACGGCCAGCCGGTGGCGAAGCTCACGATCAGCGAACGGACGCGGATCCGCAACCGCGAAATCGGTTTCATCTTTCAGGCGTTTAACCTGATCGGAGACCTGACCGTCTACGAAAACGTCGAGTTGCCGCTGACCTACCGCGGCACGAGCGCCGCCGAGCGAAAACAGAAAGTACAGCAGGCGCTCGAGCGCGTGGGAATGGCCCATCGTTTGCGACATTACCCGTCGCAGCTGTCCGGCGGTCAGCAGCAGCGTGTGGCCGTGGCGCGCGCCCTGGTTGGCGATCCGCTCATCCTGATGGCCGACGAGCCTACCGGCAACCTCGATTCCAAAAACGGCGAAGCGGTGATGGAGCTGCTGCGTGACCTGCACCGCAACGGCGCAACCATTTGCATGGTCACCCACGACCAGCGCTATGCCAACTTCGCAGAGCGCACCATTCACCTTTTCGACGGCCGTATCGTCGAGGAGACTCAGGAAGCGGAAGTCGGAGCCTGACGCGGAGAAGCGGTATGGGTACGATTTGGCAGGACCTCCGCTACAGCGGGCGAATGCTGTGGAAGCACCGGCTGGCAACCCTGGTTTCCATCCTGGCGTTCGCCGTGGGCATAGGCGTCAACACCGCCATGTTCAGCCTCGCCGAGGCTTTTCTGCTGCATCCGGCTCCGTTTGAAAACGCGAACCGCGTCGTTGTTCTGGTCGACTCCCGTCCGCACCAGAATATCGACATGAACGCCATTGCGCCGGCCACCTACTTTAACTGGCGGAAGGAAGTTCGCTCGTTCGATCGCCTTGCCGCGTTTGCGTGGGACGAGATTAACCTGACCGGCGACGGCCATCCGCAAAAGGTTCAGGCTTTTCGGATTTCCGCCGACTTGTTCGAGGTGCTCGGCGTTCAGCCGCAACTTGGGCGCGGGTTTTTGAGCGAAGAAGAGCAGCCGGGCAAAGACCAGGAAATCATTCTGGGCCATGCCCTTTGGGAGCAGCACTACGCTTCGGATGATCACATCCTCGGAAAAAAAGTCAAGGTCGACGGCAAGAGCTTTACGGTCGTGGGAGTCATGGCCAAAGGCTTCGATTTCCCGCTGCCTGCCGAAGCCTGGATCCCGCTGGCCATTGATGCTAAGGAACGCGAGCGCCGGGACAACCGGTGGCTTTGGGTGGTCGGCCGTCTCAAGCCGGGCATTTCTTTCCCGGAAGCTTCCGCGGAGATGCAGGCCATCGCCCGGCGCGAAGCCGAGACTTATCCCGACACCGACAAAGGCTGGGAGCTTCGCCCGATGACCCTGCCGGAATTCATGACCGGCGATATCACGCAAGAGTACACCAAGCTGCTCATGGGTGCTGTCGCATTTGTCTTGCTGATCGCTTGTGCAGATGTGGCCAACGTGCAGTTTGCGCGGATGGCCGGGCGCACGAACGAATTTGCGGTGCGCACCGCGATGGGCGGTAGCCGCTTGAGGATTATGCGGCAATTGCTCACAGAGAGCCTGCTTGTCGCCGCCTGCGGCGCGGCACTAGGCTTGCTGATGGCCCAATGGGAAATCCAGCTGATTCTTTCGCACATGCCGCCGGATGTAGCGAAGTTCATCGCGGGGTGGAAGACCATCCGTCTGGATTCCAATGCGTTTTCGTTTACGCTGACGATCGTTGTGTTCTGCGCAATTCTCTCGGGAATAGCCCCGTCTTTGCTCGCCTCGCGCGCCAACCTGGCCGATTCATTGAAGGAAAGCGGGCGCGGTTCCACCTCGAGTCGCACGCGCGGCCGTTTGCGGGGCGCGCTTGTCGTGGCGGAGATTTCGCTGGCCTTGGTTTTGCTCGTAGGCGCAGGCCTGTTGGTGAAGAACTTCCAGGGATTGCTGAACGTGAATGAGAGTTATTCGCCGCGAACTCTTTTGACCATGAACGTCACGTTGTCGGACACGCAGTACGCCAAGGACTCCACGCGCCTCGCGTTCCACGAGCAAGTGCTCGAGCGTCTTAGCCGATTGCCCGGCGTGCAGTCGGCCGCCTTCGTTACGCATGTGCCCTACTCGGAGGGAGGTGGCATCGGCACGTCGGCTTTTTCGATCGAGGGTCGCCCGCTCGCCGAGCGCGGCGAGTTGCGCGAAGCCATCGTCGAAACGACGAGCCCCAATTATTTCGCCTTGATGAAGATCGCCCTTCTCGAGGGCCGCCTGCTCACCGACGCCGACGGCGCTCACGCTCCTCCCGTGGCGGTGATTAGTGAAAGCCTCGCGAGGCGGTACTTCTCGGGAAAGAGTCCGCTCGGCGCGCACATCAAAGTCGGCGGAATGGATTCGCCTCGGCCGTGGATGACGATCGTGGGCGTCGTGAACGATGTTCACTATAGCTGGATCAACAAGGAGAATATCCCGACGATTTACGGTCCGTTCCGGCAAGCCCCCCCTTATTACACCACCCTCCTGCTTCGCAGTGCAGATGATCCCTCGCAGCTCATTTCCGCGGCTCGCGCCGAGATCGCCGCCGTCGATCCCGAGTTGCCGCTTTACAACATCAAGCCGATGAACCGGGTCATCACCGAATCCATCATCGGCATTGCCTATGTCGCGGCGATGATGGCGGTGCTCGGAGGCATCGCGCTGGTGCTCGCATCGGTCGGCGTATTCGGCGTGATGTCCTACTCCGTAAGCGAACGTGTGCATGAGATTGGCGTCCGCATGTCGCTTGGCGCACAGACCACGGACATCGTGCGCATGGTGCTCGGAAGCGGCATGCTTCTCACCATCACCGGTTTGGCGATCGGGTTGCCCCTCGCCTTTGTTTTGGCTCGCGTGCTTTCCGCCGTTTTGTTTGGCGTGGAGGCGGCCGATCCATTTTCGTTTATTGGTCTGCCACTCCTGCTTGCGGGAGTTGCGGCCCTGGCGTCTTATCTGCCGGCGCGCCGCGCGGCGCGTGTCGATCCGCTGGTCGCGCTGCGCTACCAGTAATGTGGATTTCGCCGCCGCGTAGTCGGCGGGCGATGAAAATGCTGACCATCTGGCAAGACTTGCGATATGCCGCGCGCATGCTCGGAAAGAATCCCGGCTTTACGACCGTTGCCGTGCTGACGCTCGCCCTGGGCATTGGGACGAATACCGGCATTTTTCGTGTCGTAAACGCGGTCTTGCTGCGCCCGCTTCCCAACCCCGGATCCGAGCGAATTGCCCAAATCGGCTTACAAGCAACGAACGGCTTTAACCCCGATGTGAAAGTCTCTCAATGCGCGTTCGTGCGGGGCCACGGAGGGACGCGTTTTCGACAGCGTTCGAGGACCTCAGGGCTGGGAGCACCCTCGAAATGAAGCAGCAGGAAAGGATTGGCTGGCTGAAGGCCCTTCGCGTGACCAGCATAGACCCTTATGCGGCGGGCGCGCTGATTTTTGTTCTCGCGGCTCTGTGGGCTTGTTATATTGCGGCGCGGCGTGCTACCCGTGTCGATCCGCTGGTCGCGTTGCGTTATGAATGAGAAGCAGTCTTAAGGAGATCACTTGGAACCATTAATTCAACTGCGAAACCTTGAAAAATCCGTGGAGGCGGGGCCGAACCGCTTCTTTCTCCTGCGCCGCATCAATCTGGATATTCAGCCGGGCGAATTTGTCACCATCATGGGCCCGTCCGGCGCAGGAAAATCCACGCTGCTCAGCATCATCGGAATGCTCGATGGCGCCTGGACCGGCGAATTCTACTTCCATGGTGAGCCGGTTCACAGGCTCAACGTCAAAAAACGCAATGAACTGCACAAAGCCAACATTGGGTTTGTCTTTCAGAGCTATCACCTGATCGACAACCTCACGGTATTCGAAAACCTCGAAGTGCCCCTTTCCTACAAGAACGTGCCGCATAAAGAACGCGTCAGCCGCGTATGCGATGCTTTAGATCGCTTTAACATCGTGGGCAAGAAGGATCTGTTTCCCAATCAGCTTTCCGGCGGACAGCAACAGCTCGTGGGCGTCGCCCGCGCCGTGATCATGAACCCGAAACTGATCCTTGCCGACGAGCCAACCGGGAATCTCCACTCCGCGCAAGGCGATGAAATCATGCAGCTTTTCAAAAGGCTCAATGACGCCGGCACCACCATCATTCAGGTCACCCATTCAGAGAGAAATGCTGCCTATGGACACCGCATTATCCAATTGAAGGACGGGTGGGTTGTAGGTGAAACCGCGACGTCAGACGTGGGCGCCGGCGCGGCGCAACCTGGCTAAAACCCTTTCTTTCACGGTTGGCGGGAGGCCACTGGAATGACCACGCTGCGTCAAGATATGCGGTATGCGTTGCGCATGCTCGGGAAGAGTCCCGGCTTCACCGTGGTGGCGGTTCTGACGCTTGCCTTGGGCATCGGTGCGAATACCGCCATCTTCAGTGTCCTCGACTCCGTGCTCCTTCGCTCTCTCCCGGTCTGGCATCCGGAAGAACTTGCGCTTCTCAGCGATCCCGAGGCCCACGGCAGCGAATTTGGCGGAGAAGGAGGGGAGCGTTCGCTGCTCGCCTACTCCGAATTTCAATATCTGCGCGATCACAACGAGGTGTTCTCGAAAATCTTCGCGGCGGACAGCCAGCTTCCCGATGTCGACATCACCATCGGAAACTCGTCAAGCGGGCCTGGCGCAGGTGCACAAAGGGAGTCCGCGCGCGTCCGTCTGGTCACCGCCGATTATTTCAGCACCCTCGGCGTGAATCCGGCCGCAGGACGCTTCTTCACTTCCGAAGCCGACCGCGTTCGAGGTGGAGCGCCGGTCGCCGTGATCGGTTACGCCTTCTGGAAGCAGCGGTTCGCTCTCGATCCCTCAGCAATAGGCCAGACGATTCAAATTCGCAACACTTCCTTTGAAATTGTGGGCGTAGCCCCGCCACGCTTCTTCGGCGAAACCGTCGGGGAAGCTCCCGACGTCTGGGTCCCCATCACCATGCAAGATGCCATCTACCCTGGCCGTGATCTGCTCAGTCCTTCTCCTGAGGGCATCCTGAATCAGCACATTTGGCTTCAGGCCATTGGCCGTCTCAAGCCAGGAATTTCCATCGCCCAGGCGAACTCGAGCATGAACGTGGTTTTCAAGCGCCTGGTGGAATCGCTCGTGGGCCCGGGCATCTCCGCCGAGCAGCGGCACAGCTTCCTCGACCAGCGGCTAAAGATACAGTCCGCAGTGCGCGGCGCTTCCACGCTTCAGGGTTCGTTTGGGGAGCCGCTGGAATTTCTGATGGCCCTTGTCGGGCTCGTATTGCTGATTGCCTGCGCCAACGTTGCCAATCTGCTGCTGGCGCGCGGCGAGGCCCGGCAAAAAGAGTTTGTTCTGCGACTCTCGATCGGCGCTGAGCGTTTTCGGCTGGTGCGCCAGCTCCTAACCGAGAGCTTTCTGCTCGCGACCCTTGGCGCCGGCATTGGAATCGTCCTGGCGTTCTGGGCGGACTCCCTGCTGCTGCGCATGGTGGGCGGTGCTGCGGATGGCCCCGCAGCTGTCCAGCTCAATCTCTATCCCGACGGACGCGTCCTCGCCTTTACCGCGCTCGTCACCCTGTTGACTGTTGTTCTGTTCGGGCTCTTTCCTTCCCTGCAGGCCACCCGTCTCGATCTCTCGACCAGGATGAGGTCCTCTACCCCCGCGGGAGAATCTCTCTTCCGCCGCTTGCCTTTGAACAAAACCCTGGTCGTTGCTCAGGTCAGCTTCTCTCTGGTTCTTCTCATCGCCGCCGGGCTGTTTGTTCACAGTCTTGCAAAGCTCGGCCGCGTGAGCCTTGGATACGATGAAGAAAATCTGCTGCTCTTCCGCGTGGACGCCGCGGCCGGGGGATACAAAGGCGCGGCATTGACGCGCCTCTACGAAGACCTGCTCTCGCGAATCTCCACCATTCCCGGTTTGCGCGGCGTGACCGTTTCTCATAATGGCTTGTTCAGCGGTTCGGAATCCGGCGATCCGGTTGCCGTCGAGGGCTACACGCCCAAGCCGGACGAACAAATGAATTCGCGGATCGACCACGTCGGCCCCGGCTATTTCTCGACCATGGGCATTCCCATTCTCCTCGGCCGGGAGATCGGCGCACAGGACCGAGCGGCCGGTCTTCGTCCTGCGGTGGTGAACGAAACCTTTGCTCACCGCTTCTTTCCGAATGCGAATCCGATCGGCAAACATATTCGCGACACCTATCCCGGCAATCCCGCGGATGCGATTGTCGTGGGCGTGGCCGCGGATGCCAAATACAACAGCCTCCGGGAAAAAACTCCGCCCCGCTTCTACGTTCCCCTGTTTAATCCCATGTGGGAGCAAGGCAGCGCCGTGTATGAAGTGCGCACATTTGCCGACACTCGAAGTGTAGGTGCCGCTCTTCGTTCGGCTGTCGGGCAAGTTGGGCCGTCGCTTCCGCCGATCTCGATTCGTACCATGTCTGGCTTGGTAAGCGACACACTCGAAACGGACCGGTTCATCGAGCAGCTTTCCGGCACATTCGGTCTTCTCGCCATTTTGCTCGCGAGCGTTGGACTTTATGGTGTGATGGCCTATATCGTCGCTCGGCGGACCCGCGACATCGGCATCCGCATGGCTTTGGGCGCTCGACCGGCCGATGTGCTGTGGCAAGTCCTTCGGGAAAGCCTTGTTCTGGTATGGATCGGCATAGCCATCGGCGTGCCCGCTGCTCTGGCTGGCACGAGACTGGTGCGCAGCATGATTTTTGGTCTGGGCTTTGCCGATCCTGCGGTCATCGCCGCAGCCGTTGTGTTGTTTGCCGTGATCGCAGCCTTGGCGAGCTTTCTCCCGGCTTACCGTGCGTCGCAGGTGGATCCCATGGTCGCGTTACGGTACGAATGAGGCAGAAATGAGAGCGCTCCTCGAGGACTTTCGCTACGCGTTGCGCATGCTCGGGAAAAGTCCCGGCTTCACCGTCGTGGCCGTTCTGACGCTCGCCGTCGGCATCGGCGCAAACACCGCCATCTTCAGTGTGGTGAACGGACTCTTGCTGCATCCCTTCGGCTTACCTCACCCCGAACGATTGCTTGCCATTCGTGCGCGCTACGAGAAGTTGAACCTCAAGAGCATTGTGATTTCCGCACCGGACTATACGTTTGTCCGCGACAACAAGCAGACTTTCGCCGCCGCGGCGATCGAGATGGAAAACGATTTTAATTACGCCGCCGGCGCGTGGCCGCTGCGCCTGCGCGGCTCGAGGGTGTCCTGGCAGTGGTTCGACGTCTTCGAGGCCAGGCCCTTGCTCGGCCGCGTCTTTGCGCCTGAAGAGGATCAGCCCAATGCCGATCACGAGGTCGTTCTGGCCTACGGCACGTGGAAGTCGATTTTTGGCGGCGATTCCGACATTGTGGGCCGTTCCATCCAGCTGAACCAGCAACCCTACAAGATTATCGGCGTCATGGAGCCGGATTTCGAGTGGCCCAGCCAAACCGATCTCTGGGCGCCCCTCGGCCTGGCGCCGGACGCCTTTACCCTCGACAACATCTTCAATGAAAACTATCTGGCGGTTGCGCGTCTCGAGGCTCGCGTGAAACCTTCGAACGCCTCGGCCTTCCTCAAAATGACTTCTCAGCAGATTTGCGACGATCCGCGCACGCAAGGCTATCCAAAAGCTTCCGGCTGGAGCTTGTTTGCCATTCCTTTCACGGAATTCGTGTATGGCGACGTACGCACGCCGCTCCTAATCCTCCTGGGCGCTGTAGGTTTGGTTCTGCTGATCGCCTGCTCGAATGTCGCGGGGCTTTTGTTGGCCCGCGCTTCCTCCCGTGCCAAAGAGTTTGCCGTTCGCACTGCGCTCGGCGCGTCGCCGTGGCGCTTGGCTCGCCAGATGCTGACGGAAAGCATGGCGCTGGCCTTTGTCGGCATGTTGCTCGGTCTAGTGATTGCCTTCCAAGCGGTTCGTGCCTTGCTGTGGCTCGCTCCGGGGAGTCTTTCGACCGGGTTGGACATTCACTTGGATTTGTATGTGCTACTCTTTACCGCGGTGATTGCCGGAGCCTCTGCCATCATTTTCGGCGCTGCTCCGGCGTGGCAGATCGCCTTTCTCGATCCACAGCAAAACCTGAAGCAGGGCCGCGGAACCGGAGAAGGAAGCGCGGGCCGCCATCGCTTCCGGAGCGGGCTCGTCGTGGCGGAGCTTTCGCTCGCCCTGGTGTTGCTCGCCAGCGCTGGCGTGTTCCTGAAGAGTTTGGAGAGGCTCAAAGATGTCGATGTGGGCTTTCGTCCTCACGGCTTGATGACCGCCGCATTAGCCTTGCCCGAGCGCCAGTACGATACGCCGGACAAGCAAGTTGCGTTTCTTAACGGTATGCTCGCGCGGCTTTCGAGCACCCCCGGAGTCATTTCCGCAGCCGCAGCGATGCCTTTGCCGTTCAGTGGATTCGGCGGTTCCGCCTCGTTCAATATCGAAGGGCGCGTAGCCCCTCCGGGCGATCCGGGGCCGCACGGCGACGTTCGCGGCGTTAGCCCGCGTTATTTCGAGACGATGGGCATTCGCCTCGTCCGCGGCCGCGTTTTCACGGATCAAGACCGCCGCGGCGGCCAGGCGGTGGCCATCATTGACGAAAATCTTGCCCGCGAGTATTGGCCCAATCAGGATGCCTTGGGGCAGCGCCTCCGCAATGGGAACAATGCGCCGTGGAAAACGATTGTCGGCATCGTGCGGCCGGTGCGCCACTCGCAGGTGGTCGGCGAGGAAGCATCTCGCGAGGGTGTGGAAGGCTCCGGGAAGGGTGTCTACTACTTCCCGCTGTACCAAGAAAACTCTCCCGCCACGTTTCTGATTGCCCGCACGAGTGGCGATCCGGCGGCTTTGGCCGGCGCGATTCGCCTTGCCGTGCATGACGTCGATCCCGGCCAGCCGGTCTCCGATTTGAAGACCATGGACGAGCGCATAGCCATGTCGATGGGGCCGCGACGCTCCGCCGTAACACTGCTCAGCGTGTTCGCCGCGATGGCGCTGACGCTCGCAGCCGTGGGCTTGTTTGGCTTGATTCGCTATAACGTCACGCAACGCACCCAGGAAATCGGGGTGCGCATGGCGCTTGGCGCGTCGCGGAGCGAGGTCTTGCGAATGGTGCTCGGCGAAAGTCTGCGGCTAGCGCTTTTGGGCGTCGCTGGCGGCCTGGTTGCGGCATTTGCGCTGACTCGCGTCCTCTCGAGCTTGCTCTACGGAGTCAGCCCGACCGACCCGCTGACCTTTGCGGGCATGGCGCTCGTTTTGATCTCGGTTGCGCTGCTGGCGTCCTCGATCCCCGCGCAGCGCGCCACGCGTGTGGATCCGCTGGTTGCCTTGCGTTACGAATGAAGCCCGGGAGCTGGGAAATGAATACTTTTTGGCAGGATATCCGTTACGCGATTCGGGGTCTCGTGAGAAATCCCGGCTTCGCGCTGGTCACGGTCGTTACCTTGGCATTGGGCATCGGCGCCAACAGCGCGATCTTCAGCGTCGTCAACACCGTTCTGCTCAAACCGCTGCCGTATCGGAATCCCTCGGGACTCGTTAAGGTTTGGACCCGTTTCACCGGAATCGGCCTGCCCAACGACCAAAACTGGTTTTCGCCGCCGGAATTTCGCGACCTCAGCGAACAAAACCGGAGTTTCTCCGCGGTTTCGGTGTTAAGCCCCAGCACATTCAACCTGGGCCTCGGCGGCGGCAATCCGCAAAGCGTCACCGGTGCTGCAGTTTCCCCCGCTCTGTTTGCGATTCTCGGCATCAATCCGCGGCTCGGCCGTCCATTCCTGCCGGAAGAGGCCCAGCAAGGACGCGATCGCGTCGTTATTCTCGGCTATGGGCTCTGGCAGCGCGGTTTCGGCGGCGATCCGCAGGTGATCGGCAAGGAAGTGATCATCGATGGCCGAGGCTGCCAGATTATCGGGGTCATGCCGAAGGGCTTCGACTATCCGTCACCGTCCGAACTCTGGATGCCGCAGGTTTTTGTCCCTGCCGATTTTGCGCCGGATAATCGCGGCAATCACGGGTACGAAGTCCTCGCGCGTTTGAAGCCCGGGGTGTCGCTCGCCGAGGCGCGGCAGGCCATGGCCGCGCTTTCCAAATCCATCATCGAGCAGCATCGCGAATACCCGTATCAGCGGTTCGGTTTTGCTTTGCTCCTGCATCCCTTGCTCGAGGAAACGGTAAGCGATGTGAAAACTTCGCTTTGGGTCCTCATGGGCGCCGTGGGTTTCGTTCTCCTGCTCGTGTGCGCGAACGTAGCGGGTCTCCTTCTGGTGCGTAGCACGGCGCGGCAAAAGGAGATCGCCATCCGCGTGGCCCTCGGCGCGGGGACCAGGCGCATCATCCGCCAGCTGCTTTGCGAAAGCCTGGTTCTTTCCCTGTTTGGAGGGCTGCTAGGGCTGCTGCTGACGCCGCTTCTGTTGCAATTGATCGTATCGCTCAGTGCCACCGCTCTGCCTCGCGTCGTGTCAACGCAAATTGACTTGGGCGCTCTGGTGTTCACCTTCTTTGTGGCCGTGGGCACCGGAATCTTGTTTGGTCTCGCGCCGGCGCTGGAAGCCGGCCGCGGCCTTTACCACGAGACGCTTAAAGAAGGCGGACGCAGCTCGAGCGAGGGCCGCACGTCGCAGCGCCTGCGCCGGCTCTTCGTCGTTGCGGAGGCGGGGTTGGCGGTGCTGCTTCTTGCGGGCTCCGGTCTTCTCCTGCGAAGTTTCGTAAAGCTTCTGGCGGTCGATCCTGGCTTCCGCCCCGAAGGGGTCTTGACGATGCAAGTATCGCTTCCCAACGCCACCTACGCGAAACCTGAGCAGCAAAGAGCTTTCTTCCAGGAACTCGTCAGTCGCGTCGAACACTTGCCCAGTGTCGAAGCGGCAGGCGCCATCTCCGACCTGCCCTTGAGCGGCCCGGGTAACTCGGGGACCGCCACCGTCGATTCCCGCGCCGTCCCCGCGGACCAAGCTTCTCCGGAAACGGACTATCGCGCAGTAACGCCCGGTTACTTCCAGGCGATGGGAATCTCGCTCATTTCCGGCCGTTATTTCGACGAGCGCGATACCGACAGCGCTCCTCCTGTCGGCATCATCGACGAAACCATGGCGAGCACCTATTGGCCAAACCAGGATCCCGTTGGCCAGCGCATCAAACTCGGGGGCGTGGGATCGAAGCAGCCTTGGATGACCATTGTCGGCGTGGTTCGTCACGTGCATTACCGGACTCTTGAAGCGCGTTCGCGCGTCCAGCTCTATTGGCCTGAAGCGCAAAGGCCGACGGGATTCATGTCCCTTGCGATCCGCACGTCCACTGCTGATCCGAGGAGCCTGGCTCCTGCCGTCGAGCGGCTGGTGCTCGGCATTGATCCGCAACAACCTGTGGATCACGTGCTCACCATGGAAGAAGTGATGGCCGATTCGCTCGCGCGCCGCCGCCTTACTTTGACGCTTCTTGGAATCTTTGCCGGTGGCGCGATGTTGCTCGCGGCGTTAGGCATTTACGGCGTCACCGCTTACATGGTGACGCAGCGGCAACAGGAAATCGGCTTGCGCATGGCGCTGGGCGCCTCTCGCACCGCCGTTCTCCGGCTCGTGATACGGCAAGGCATGTCGCTGTTGGCGGCAGGGCTCGCTGCCGGACTCGTGCTCTCGTTTGCATTGATGTGGGTCCTTAGCAGTTTGCTTTTTGCGGTACGGCCCTATGATCCGGTATCTCTGGCGGCGGCAGCTGCGGCGCTGGCGCTGGTAGCGTTGCTCGCCTGCAGTATTCCTGCATGGCGAGCCACACGCGTGGATCCGCTCGTGGCTCTGCGCTACGAGTAAATCATGGTCCTTTCAGGACCACAACGAAGGATGAAAATGGAGTCGAGTTGCGATAGCGTTCCGGACAGCCGTGTGGCGGCAGAGGCCGAGCTACTCTGGCGCTCGCAGAGCCCGCATACGAGTATGGCGCTTTGACCGTGACGAATCTCGGGCGGCACGAACTGGGCCCCAAAAAAA
>Ga0182036_10000344_pt1 | contig 20766 bp, 20 predicted proteins | sample sta12Cox44000080_FD_125966 | JGI IMG/M metagenome (GOLD analysis project Ga0182036, IMG submission 125966) | Lab enrichment of tropical soil microbial communities from Luquillo Experimental Forest, Puerto Rico - statoxic.12C.oxic.44.000.080 | ecosystem: Environmental > Terrestrial > Soil >...
GGGCAAATTGTAGAGCTCGTTCTTATCTTTATCTCGAAGACAAAGCTTCCAACCATCGGAGGTGACAACGGCGCGAGTCGATTCGGTCAGCGCCTGCTTGACCTGATCTTTGCTCGCGAGCTTGGTGTGCTGGTTAATCTTTTCTTTGCCCGGCGCCCATTCAATGAAGACATGCTCTGGTGGCATCGATCCGCCACGAACCAAAGCCGCCCTACTTTTGCCGACGCATTGCGGGTCTGGAGTCTTTCCAAGCAAATCGAGTATCGTCGGCGCAAAATCGATGTGACTGATTGCTTGCCTAACGCGAAGCGAATCTTTCTGACCCGGAATTCGCACGAGGTATGGCACAGCGGCCGATTGCTCGAACATGAATCGCTTACCCAAAAGACCGTGCGCGCCCATCATGTCGCCGTGATCGCTTGTTAAAACGGTGATCGTCGTATCGGTTAGCCCGAGCTCGTCCAACTTCGACAAGATGCCGCCGATGCAATGATCGATCTCGGTGATGAGACCGAAATATTTTTGTTTGATCTCGCGGTAGCGCTCGCCGTTCTCGTCATAACGCTTGCGATAAACTTCCTCGCGCAAGCGATAATGCAGTGGCATCTCTTCGCCCAGCCGGTCGGCGTTGCTCGCATCCAAAGAAATTTGCGCGAGCGGATGTTCGTCGTTGAAGGGACCGGTGTAGGGCGGATGCGGTTCAATGAAAGCGATAAAAGCAATGAATGGACGGTCGCGATTGCGTTCCAAAAATTCGCAAGTGTGGGTTTCGAGAAACTTCGGCTCTGACAGCTCAAGGGGCAGATTTCGCGAGTACGTGCGACTAAAATATTTTCCGTGATCGGGCTTGTGTCCTTTTTCAATCAGAAACTTCGTGTAATCGCTAACACCTTCGATTTTGTGAGGGCCGATTGCGCTCTTGAACGATTCCTCGATCGAGATCCAATCTTCGAAGCCGCGCTGCGTCGAGAATTCATCGCCGAGATGCCATTTGCCGAAATAGCCGCAGCGATAATCGGAGTCGGCGAGCATTTCCGGCAGGCACTTAAATTTGTGCGGCAATGATAGCTGGTTGTTAGTACAGCCATTGGTATGGGGCCAGGTTCCGCTGAATAACGAGGAGCGCGAGGGCGCGCAGATCGGGTGCGTCACGTAGGCGTGCTCGAAGATAGCCGATTGCGAAGCGAGTTTGTGAATGGCCGGCGCGTGAACGGCATTTGCGCTTTCGCCGAAGACGGCGTCCGCGCGCAGTTGGTCCGGAAGAAAAACAAGCAGATTTGGTTTGCTCGGAATTTTTGCAGATTGCGCGGCAACCCGGGTGGCGAGGGCAATGCCGACTGAGCCAAGCGCAGCAGTGCGAATAAATTTTCGCCGGGAAAATTTAGTACTCACACGACCTAAAGCTTAGACGCCTTGCGCGATCTGCAAAGTGTCGCCGCGGATTGCGACGAGTAAAATTACCTTTTGCCCGCGAGTAACGCGTTGAGTCGAGCCTTGCGGCGATTCGCGGCATTGCGGTGAATGATTCCGCGCTTGGCGGCTTTGTCGAGCGCGGAAATAAGACTACGGATTTGCTCAATATCCAGCTGCGTATTGGCGCGAACGCGTTTCTGCAATGTGCGCAATCGTGTTTGCGAGCTGCGGTTTTGCATGGCTCGGGCGAGCGATTGGCGGGAACGTTTTGCCGCTGATTGTGTGTTAGCCATTCTTTTCTAAATCGGGCGTGGACGGTCGCGCAGACCGTCAAAATGTCAAGATGTCGACCTTGTCAGCGACAAAAATCGGTTTTCGCGAGGAGCGAATCAGATGCGCGGACCCGTGGCGCTTCTTATTTGCGAATCTTTGTCTTTTCTCAGTCCCGAAGCTGCAGCGGGAGCGTCAAAACCATAAACTTCCGGATTCGCCATGTTCGCAGCTTTCGGTAATCGATCCTGAACAATTTCCACCGACGTCCCAAGCGGAAGCTGATTGTAAAGCGCGGTGACGTCGGCAGATTTCATGCGAATGCAGCCGTAACTCGCGGGCCGCCCGATTAATTTCTCTTCGTTGGTGCCGTGAATGTAGATGCAACGGTGATAGGCATGCGCATTCGCTAACTCCAATCCGCGCAGCCAGATGATTCGCGTCATGACCGGATCGCGTCCTGGCGTATTCGGCTGCAAAATCTCGCCGGTCCAACGACGATTATGGAAAACGGCGCCCATCGGCGCGTGATCACCAATTTTTTGCGCGACCTGCAAAAGTCCAAGCGGCGTAGCGAGACTGCCCCACGCGTCGCCCAAACCATATTTTGATGTCGAAACCGGATAGGTGGCGGCGATTGCTCCGTTCTCGATCAAAATCAGTCTTTGGTCCCGCACGCTGATAATCACGCGCGTGGAAAGATTCGGCGCCGGGATGGACACAGCATGGGCCGTTAATGCGCTTAAAAAAACTGCCAGGGCTAAGGCGCTGGAGCGAAACATCCGCACTCCTTTACCAAAAAAACGCGCTTTGTCACGCGGGAATTGGAGATGGCGAGCGGGAAGCGCCGAAGCTAAATTTCGGCGACCAAGGCAACAGCGAGGAGAGGGCCACATAGAAAAACCCCCCTTGGAACATGAGCAGGAACGGTAACGACAAGAATTGCCGGTTGGTCAGCGCGAACCAGACGAAGTAGCTGAAATAGATTGCGAAGGCCAGTTCAGCGATCGGCAATGTCGATTTTAGCGCGCGATACTTGCAACTCCGCCACGACTGTGACCGCCGCTCGATCCCATACTTTGGCGTGCGCGTAAAATCGGACTTGTGATTGAAAATCGCCTCCAGAACTGCGCGGGCATTGTTGAGCGAGAGTCCGATTCCGAGTGCGAGCAAACACGGGAGCAACAACATTTGTCTCATCCAAGTACGCGGGTGAAGTTCGCGTTGCGCGCAAACGTAAAATGCCGCGACCGAAACTGAAGCTGTGAGAAAAATCGGGACGTCGATCAAGAGCATGCGCAACCACCCGCTTTGTGGTCCACCGGTTGACGGATGCAAGAGCACGCAGAGACAGGCGAGAAGCAAGTAGGCGAAGTTCGAAACCAGGTGACCGGTCGCTTCGGCTTTGATCGCAAACGGCAAATCACTCCGCCAAACACGTGGCAAGAGCTTCTTGCATGTTTGAATCGAACCTTTGGTCCAGCGGTGCTGCTGCGATTTGAAACCGTTCATGTCCACCGGCAACTCGGCCGGCGTTACAACGTCGGGCAGAAAAATGAATTTCCAGCCGGCAAGCTGCGCGCGGTAGCTCAAATCGAGATCTTCGCAAAGCGTGTCGTGCTGCCAACCACCGGCTTCTTCGATGCATGTCTTTCGCCACAAACCGGCCGTGCCGTTAAAATTGAAAAAGCGGCCGCTCCGGCTGCGCGCGGTTTGCTCGAGCACAAGATGGCCGTCTAAAAACATTGCCTGCACGCGAGTCAGCAACGAGTAGCCGCGATTCAAATGGCCCCAGCGCGTTTGGATCATTCCGATCTTCGGGTCGGTGAAAAAGTGAATCGTGCGTTGAAGCAGATCTTTCGGAGCCACAAAATCAGCGTCCAGGATGCAAACGAACTCGCCGGCGGCCGATTCCAGTCCAACCGCGAGTGCCCCGGCTTTGAATCCTGTCCGATCAACGCGATGAATCAGCTGCACATCGAAACCGCGCTGTCGCAGCTCGTCTGCGCAAGCGGCAGTTACATCACACGTATCGTCGGTTGAATCGTCGAGAACCTGAATTTGAAGCATCTCGCGCGGGTAATCGAGTTCGCTGACCGATCGCAACAGACGCTCAACGACATAAACCTCATTAAAGATCGGAAGCTGGACGGTTACTTTCGGTAATTGCTTGAAATCTCCGGTCGGCACCGCCCCGCGTTTGCGGTTTTTTAGGAAGAGATAAATGATGAAATACCGGTGAACGCCGTAGGCAGAGAGCCCGATGAGCACGGCGAGGTAACACGCCGTCCAAATCACATAGCCAAGACTTCCTTGCATAAGGTAGGCTGCCAGTCATTAAGACAGCAGGGCCGCATGATGGCTGTTCCGTCGCCAGCGTCAAATCAAAAATGGCGTGCTCGCCTCGACAAAACCGGGCTAAAGTGCGCAAAAATTCGCACGATCTCGATCTTGTCCGCGTTCGCGTTGGCAACGACCGCAACCGCCGCCAATCAGGAAGAGCCGAACGAAGACAAAGAACACGAACGCGAAGAACTTGGAGTTAATCCCTACACAGCGCCCTCAATCGAACGAATTTTTGCGCAGCTTGATCAGCTCCGGCCACTGCCCTTCGACCAATTAAAGCGCGAGCTGCCGAGAGCAATCGCTGCCGGTCGCGAACAAAAGGCGTTGATCTTCGGCGGACTGATTGCCGACGGTTTTCTGATTGTCGAAGCCGAACGAAAGAATCTGGTCGAAAATTTCGGACGCGTCTTGATGGAACAAGCGCGCGCCCTTGGTGTCGGCGATCGCGTGATGCGGCACAGCGCAAGTCTGACTGAACTCGGCAAACGCGGCGAGTGGCAACAAGTCCGTCAGGAATTAATCACGACCCAGGTGGATGTTGAACAAGCAATGATCGATCTGCGCGACGAAAAAATGGCGCACTTGATTAGTCTCGGCGGTTGGCTGCGCGGATTACAAATCGCCGCGAGTGCGGTCGCAGCGGAATTTTCGCCGCAGCGCGCAAAGATTTTGGCCCAGCCGGATTTGGCCGATTATTTCGGCGCCGAATTGAAAACCTTGCCGCCAACTGTCGCGCACGCCCCACTTTTTGAAAAAATTCGAGCCGGCATAAAAAAGCTGCAACCAATCTTGGGCGAGACCAACGCCCCAAGTCGAGAAGATGTCGATCTTATCCGCCTGGAAGCGAACGAGTTGAACAAAACCATTCGCGAAAGCGAATAACCAATTTGCGGCGGTCGAGCGACAAGGCCTTTGCTGCTATATTAGGTTTCTCGCCTGGCGGTATGCTATTGCGATATCTTCTGAAGAAAAGCCGCGACAATCGCTTCGAGCGTTTCAACATCGTCGTCTCGATTCTATTGGCCGGTTGGGTGCCGTCCATTCTCACCGTCTGGTTTTCCTACGCTTTTCTGACCAAAATGTTGGAATCGAACATTCTGCGAGACCGCCAGACGTTTGTGCAGTTGATCAGCCATCTCGTCGGTGACGATCTCAGCCGAACCCAAGCGATCATCGAATACTATCAAACGCTTCCCGACGTTTCGCGCATCCTGAATTCGCCGAATGCGCAATCCGCCGCCCGACAATGGCTCGGCGTAACTTTTTATTCGCATCCGAGGATCGACGGAATGTTTGTCACCGGCCGAGACGGACGATTAATCGCTTCGATTCCCTACGACCCGTCGATGATCGGAAAAGATTTCGATTCTAATTCGTGGCGGCCCGAGGCCGAAAAAACGCCGAACGCCTTCGTTTCGCCAGTACATCCGCGTTTTTCTGATAAGCGGATAATCACCGACATCGCGGGCGCAGTGCGCACGCCTGAGAAAAATATCGTCGGTTACCTCGGCGTTTCGGTATTGGTGGAACGGATCGGGCGCCGTCTTTCCGCCATTCAATTTGCTGATCAGTCTACCTGCCAGGTAATCGATCAAACGGGGCAGGCGTTGTTCACGGACGATTTCCGGCCGAACCCGAATCCGTTGCCTGCTTCCGAATCCGTGCTGCCAAAGGAAATCAGCAAAATAAAAACCGGAAATCTTGAGCGCGCCGGAAATCTCTATTCGTTTAGTCCGGTGGAATCGACCGGTTGGACGGTCGTTGTGAAGCAACCCAAGAATGTGGCTTACAAACCAGTCCACGATCTTGTCGGTCGCATGGTAGTGCTTGCGGCGTGGCTGATGGCGCTGACGACGATTTTCGCGTGGCTGGGCGGAATTTTTTATCGCCGGCAAACCGAAGCGGCCCGTCGGATCGAGCGCGAAGTCATTTTCAACGAGAAAATCCTTGCGAACATGCCTGTCGGAATCGCGTTTATTGATCCCAATTCACGCAAATTTTCGCAGGCCAACGAAGCGTTCGCACAAATGGCGGAACGCTTAGGCCACTGGCCGAGCCACCGCGAAATCACGGACGCGACTTATGAAGATGTCAAAATCGCGCGGCCCGATGCGATCGAGCGTGTGCTTACGTTCGGCACGCCATTTCAATTAATCGAGCAACCGTTTCCGGACGAGGGCGGCATGACGCACTTCGTCAACGTAACCCTCGTGCGTCTTCAAGCCGCCGACGAAACCATTCAAGGTGTGCTTTACCTCGTAGAAGACAAAACGCGCGACGTGACGCTGCGCCAGGAGCTGATCAGCGCCAATTCCGCCAAAGACCAGTTTCTCGCCCTGCTTTCGCACGAATTGCGAAACCCGCTATCGCCCGTCATCGCGATGGTCAGTGAATTGGAAGCTACGACTCCACGATCGCCAAAGTTAGGGCAAGCTCTCGAAGTCATTCGGCGAAATGTCGAACTGGAGGCGCGCTTAATTGACGACTTGCTCGACGTCACGCGGATCGCCAAAGGTAAATTGCAACTCACGTTCGAGGTTGTGGACGTGCACGAAATTCTTCGACGCGCCTACGAGATCTGTCGCGAGGACATTGCCAGGAAATCGATCGAGGCAAAATTCGAGCTCAACGCACAGCGCGTTTACGTCAAAGGCGACCCCGCGCGATTGCAGCAGGTGTTTTGGAATTTAGTCAAGAACAGCGTCAAATTCACGCCAGAGGGCGGCCGAATCACGATGGCGACTGCCAATCTTTCAACGAACGAAATTGAGATTCGCATCAGTGATACTGGAATTGGAATCGAACTCGACAAAATCGGAAAGATCTTCAACGCGTTCGAGCAGGGACAAACTTCAATCACCCGTCGTTTTGGCGGACTCGGTCTCGGACTGGCCATTTCCAAGGCGATGGTTGATGCGCATCGTGGCAGAATTTGCGTCGAAAGTCCGGGCAAGGACAAAGGCACCACGTTTATTATTGATCTAAAAACCGTTCCCGCGCCGGTTGCCGCCGCGAACGGCGCCGATGGCGAGCATCTTGACGACGCAGAAATGAAACCATCCGCTTCACGCAGGCACCGTCTTCTCGTTGTCGACGATCACGTCGATACGTGCACCGGGATGAAGATGATGCTGGAGCGACGTGGCTATGACATTACCGTTGTCCACTCGGCCGGACAGGCGGTCGAAAAAACGCAGCAGGAAGATTTCGATTTGCTAATCAGCGACATAGGCCTGCCCGACAAGAGCGGTTACGAATTGATGAGCGAATTGCGAAGAAGCAAACCGTTAGCCGGAATCGCGCTTAGCGGTTTCGGCATGGAAACCGATGTTAATAAGGCGCGGGATGCCGGTTTCTCCGAACACCTGACGAAGCCAATCAATTTCGACCAACTCGAAGAAGCGATCCGCCGTCTCCTCAAGTCGACTTCGTAAGATGGCCGGCCGCGCGCCGTCGATTCTGCGGCGGCGCCAGTTTATTTGCTGTTAACCGTCGTCGTCTTCTTCGCCTCGGCTTCCTTCAATTCACGCGACAGCTTTTCCACGCGTTGTCGCATCACTTTACCGGCCTTGAACTTTACGGTCGCGCGCGATGGAATGACGAAACTGCTTCCCGGCTGATTGGGGTTTCGCCCCACCCGTGGCTTGGTCAAGCGCGGTTGGAAAATTCCAAAATTGCGCAGCTCAACGGGCACGTTGTTAGCCAAACTGTCGGTGATTTTGTCGAGGGTGCGCTGGACGATGTCGAAGACCTGATGCTGCACCATTCCGGTCTGGTTGCTGATCGCAACCACGATGTCGCGTTTCGTAAGTTTTCCCATACTCCAAAGAGGAATCGTGTGCCAACGCACAATCGCGGGCATCTTCTAAGAAGGAAAGTAAATTCTTTGGGCCTAGTCGCCTAGCCTATTTAGCTAAGATGCTCTCAATGCGCCGTCGCCGGGCGCCGCACGAAACGATTTAGGTAGAAATTAAATACGGTCTGCTCGGCCAGCTTCTTGCGCTCGGCTTTGACTTGACCCTGCATCACCATTCCCCGAACAGGTGCTAAAACCTGTAGCAGAAACCTTGCCGGAGAAGGTCCGAATCGACCCCCTATTTTCGCCATTCTTCCCTGGGCGGCGATTGGGCAAAATGGTCCGGCGCAACCGCGTGCGCCGTCCGAAAATGCACCTTTGCCACCTGCCGAAGACCCCCTGGCCCCTTATCCTTAACGATCTTCTCGGCGGCTGTTTTCACGCCTGGTGATACCCCTCGCTTCAGCGGCATCCCAAGCTTTTTTCCTTCTCGATCCAGCCAGTTAATAAATGCCTCCCGGGCTAGGATCGACGCCGCAGCAACCGCAATATCCGATTCAGCGCGGGGCCGTTGTTGGATGTTGACCTTGCGGCCATGGCGAAGCAGCGATTGCTCGATCAATCGGGCATCGGCGAATTGGTCGGACAATGATCGCGTGCATTCTGGCTTTTTCGCGAGCAAGTTCTCGATGACCCGGGCGTGGCCCCAGGCCAGCAACTTGTTCAGGTTGCCGAACTTTTCGTAGAGCTCATTGTATTTCGCCGGACCGATCAGAACGACGTCCAACAATCCCATCGTCGTTTTTCGAATCGCGTCCGCGAGCGCGCGAATCCGGGCGTCGGATGTAATTCGCTTGCTGTCTTGCACGCCCGCTTCGATCAGTTTGCGCGCGATCCCACGATCTACATAAACGCCGGCGATGACCAGCGGTCCGAAGAAATCGCCCTTCCCGCTTTCATCCACGCCGAAATGCGGGTCGAACATTTCGGGCGTGTGCACTTCCTCATAACCAAGCCTGGCTTCTCCCAAAATCTTCGGCTCCAACTCGAACTGGACAAATTCTTCGACACCCTTGCCTTGCACGAGTACCTTTGGGCCTTTCTCGTAAACTGCGACACTCAGTTTATTCTTCTGGCCGAAGAAAAGGGTGTACTGCTTGAGCGAAACTTCGAAACCGAGTTCTTCGAGCAGTGATCGAAGTCTGTTTACTTGCTCAAGCGTTAACAAACTCGTGTAGCTGGGCATTGGTGCGATTTAGAAAATTTACCACGAAGAGCACGAAGAACACGAAGCTTGTCTTCTTCTGTCGGCACGATTTTCTTCGTGCCCTTCCTGTCGTTCGTGGTTCAATTTTCGGGTGACTGCATCGGGATTTCGACATGGGCTCCTTCGCTGGTATCGCAAAAATGGCCGCGATCTTCCGTGGCGTCGCACCCGAGATCCGTACCGGATCCTCGTTTCTGAATTCATGCTTCAGCAAACCCAGGTCCTCACCGTCCTGCCTTATTATCAAGAGTGGTTACGCCGATTCCCGAATTTCGCCACGCTGGCTCGCGCACGCGAGCAACAGGTTCTTCATGCCTGGGAAGGGCTTGGCTACTATGCGCGGGCAAGAAATCTTCACGCCACCGCAAAGCTTGTCGTGGGTCGACTTCGTGACCGATTTCCAAATGGGATCGACGCGATGCAAAAACTTCCCGGCGTCGGCAACTACACCGCGCACGCAATCGCAACGTTCGCGTTCGAGCAGGCTGTTCCAATCATCGAAGCAAATACTGCTCGCGTTTTAAGTCGCCTTTTCGATCTACGAATTCCGATCGATTCGACGGCCGGACAGCGATCGCTTTGGCAGCGCGCTGCTTCTCTTGTTCCAAAAAAAGACCCTGTCAGCTACAACTCCGCGCTCCTCGATCTCGGCGCGCTCATTTGCCTCCCGCGCAATCCAAAATGCGGAATTTGTCCTCTGAAAAATTTTTGCACCAGCAAAGACCCCAAATCTTTGCCGATCAGACTGCCGCGCCCTCAAACCAAACGCTTGATCGAAAAACACGCCTTGGTTGTCAGGCAAAACAAAATCCTGCTACACCCTGCTGATCGGCGCTGGCGCGGCATGTGGATTTTGCCGCCACTAAGTGGCAGCTCAAAGAGAAACGGCGCGATTTACAGAGCTGTTTTTCCATTCACAAACCACCGAATTACACTGCAAATTTTTCCGGAGCGGCCGTGCAAGATCCAGAATCGGCAACGCTGGTTTGCCTTTCGAAAATTGGATTCGACCCCAATTCCATCGCCACATCGCCGCGCCATAACCGCGCTGCTGAACTAAAGGTTTGACGTTAGGCACCTGCCCGATGTGGGCCTTGCGAAGGCGGGTTGAGCGTTGGACGTTTTCTGCCACCCATGACAAAAGACGAGACCGTTCCCGACGCGCGTGGCTACTTTGGGCCCTACGGCGGAATGTTCGTGCCCGAGACGTTGATGTCAGTGCTGCACGAGCTCGCCGCTGAATACGAACGCGCCAAAAACAATTCCGCGTTTCAGAATGAATTCTCGATCTTGCTCCGCGATTTCGCCGGACGTCCAACGCCGCTCTATTTCGCTGAGCGCCTAACGAATCGACTTAACGGCGGGAAAATCTATCTGAAACGCGAGGACCTGCTTCACACCGGCGCTCACAAAATAAACAACGCGCTCGGACAAATTCTGCTCGCGCAGCGAATGGGAAAACGGCGGATTATCGCCGAGACCGGAGCCGGTCAGCACGGCGTCGCGACTGCAACGGTCGCCGCCAGATTCGGTTGCGAATGCGTGATCTACATGGGCAAGGTCGACATGGAACGACAGGCCTTGAACGTCGCACGAATGAAATTTCTCGGCGCCAAAGTCGTTCCAGTCACGGTCGGCCAGGCCACCCTCAAAGAAGCGATCAACGAAGCGATGCGCGATTGGGTGACCAACGTTCGGACTACTCATTATATATTGGGATCGGTCCTGGGCTCACATCCCTACCCGATGATGGTGCGTGATTTCCAAAGCGTTATCGGCGTTGAAGCGCGCCGCCAAATTCTCGAGCGTGAAGAGCGCGTTCCAGATTTGCTCGTCGCCTGCGTCGGGGGCGGCAGCAATGCGATAGGTTTGTTCTATCCATTTTTAAGAGATCAACAGGTGCGAATGGTCGGCGTCGAAGCCGGGGGCGAAGGTATCCGCAGGGGAAAACACGCAGCGCGATTTCAAGGCGGCCGACTCGGCGTGCTCCAAGGCACGAAAACCTTTTTGCTCACCAACGAGGAAGGCCAAATCGAGCTCACCCACTCGGTCTCGGCCGGGCTCGATTACGCCGCGGTCGGCCCGGAACATTCGTACTTACGCGATCTCGGCCGCGTAGAATATACTTACGCAACCGACGATGAAGCGCTCAACGCGTTCCGCATCCTTTCCGAGACCGAAGGAGTTATTCCCGCGCTCGAAACCGCACACGCGATCGCTTACCTCGTTAAAAATTCAGCTAGTATGAGACGCGGCCAAATCGTCATCGTGAATTGTTCTGGCCGCGGCGATAAGGACGTCGACACTGCGGCGGCCGCGTTTGGCCTGAAGAAGAAGTCGAAATGAGATCGATGACGGGATACGGCCACGGTGAGACCGATTACAACGGCACGAAGTTCAGCGTCGAACTCAATTCCGTCAACCGGAAGCAGAGCGACATCGTGATCAACCTGCCACGCGATCTGGCCACACTCGAACCGCGAATTCGACAGACTATCAACGAAAACATTTCTCGCGGGCGCACTAACGTGGTCGTGAGTTACCACAATGGTTCAAGCGCCCGGCACAAACTTGTCCTCGACGTCGATCTTGCGCGTTCCTATCACGACGCAATGCGTACATTGCAAAAAGAGTTGAACGCGCCCGGCGAAATCACAATTAGCGCAATTTTGCAGGCGCCGGGCGTAATGCGCGCTCCAGAAGAAGAGTTTGATTCCAGCGCGGCCTGGCCCGCAATCGAGCGCGCGCTTCGCACCGCGCTCAATGAACTGATCAAAATGCGCGAGCGTGAAGGCAAACATCTCGCCAAGGATTTGATCCGCCGCCTAAAAGCGATGCGCAAACAGATCAAGGAGATTCGCGGCGTGCATCCGGACGTTGTGAGAAAATTTCGAGCGGCGCTGCTCGAGCGAATTCAGAAAGCTAGCCTCCCGATTTCGATTGACGACGAACGCTTAATAAAAGAAGTCACGTTCTTCGCCGATCGCGCCGACGTCTCCGAAGAGCTCACTCGCGTGGAAAGTCACCTGGCGCAGTTCGCGCACCATCTACGACGGCACGAACCGGTTGGTCGCACACTTGAATTCATCACCCAGGAGATTTTTCGCGAAATGAATACGCTCGGTGCCAAAGCGAACGACGCCGCGATTTCGCAACGGGTCGTGCTTTGCAAGGCCGAACTGGAAAAGATTCGCGAACAAATCCAAAACCTTGAGTAGTCGATTCACTCGCAACGGAATTCTCTTCATTCTTTCTGCTCCATCCGGCGCCGGCAAAACAACGCTCGTCGATGCCCTCCGGAAAACATCGGAATTCATTTACTCGGTCTCATGCACAACGCGTCCGGCGCGCGCAGGCGAGGTCGAGGGCGAAGACTACCGATTTCTGTCCAATGAAGAATTCAATGCTCGCGCGAGAGCGGGCGATTTTTTGGAGCACGCGACAGTTCACGGTCACCATTACGGGACACTTTTGAAACCGATCGTCGAAGATTTGATGAATGGACACGATGTTTTGATCGACATCGATACGCAAGGCGCTGCGACCATTCGAAAGCACAAAGATGAATTTGTCCGGCAATCCCTGGCCGACATTTTTTTGATGCCGCCGGACGTTGATGAATTACGCCGACGTCTGACCAAACGCGGCACGGAAACAGCCGAACAAATCGAAACGCGTCTGGCCAACGCGATCCGCGAAATGGACTCGTGGCCGCAGTATCGCTACACGATCATCAGCCGAACAACCAAGGAGGATTTGCAGAAATTTCGACACATCATGAATGCCGAGCGATATTTGAGCCGGAGGTTGATCCAGAAATAGTTGTCATCTTCGATGAAAAAAAATTCCAACCGGCAGCCTGAAAAAAGTAACTCGCGTAAGGTTGTCCGCATGCGCGGCGGCGGCAAAACAATCGTTCTCGGCGTAGCTGGTTCGATTGCGGCCTACAAGTCCGCCGAACTGGCGAGCTTGCTCGTAAAGCAAGGTCATAATGTTTTCGTCGTGATGACACATGACGCGACCGAGTTCATCACGCCGCTCACCTTGCAAACGCTTTCCAAAAATCCGGTGATAACGACTTTCTTCGACGAAAAAGAAAGCTGGCGACCCGGGCACATCGAGCTGGCAGATCGCGCGAATCTGCTTTTGATCGCGCCGGCAACGGCGAACATTATTGCCGAGCTCGCGCATGGCTTGGCGAATCATCCGCTCGCCGCGATCGCACTCGCCACACGCGCGCCAATATTAATCGCACCGGCGATGAATGGAAAAATGTGGTCGCATGCGGCGACAGTTGAAAACGTGGCGACGCTGAAATCGCGTGGAGTCGAATTCATCGGACCGGAAGAAGGAATGCTCGCCTGCGGTTATGAAGGGCTTGGGCGTCTCTGGAAAATCGAGAACATCGCGTTCCGTGCCGAGTTCCTGCTTGCGCGGCAGGAAAACTTGATCGCGTGAGATTCCTCATCACGGCCGGACCGACGCGCGAGCCGATCGATCCAGTCCGCTACCTTAGCAACCGTTCTTCAGGAAAAATGGGCTACGCGATCGCCGAAGCGGCAATCAAAGCGGGACACGAAGTGGTTTTAATTTCCGGACCAGTCGATGTCGATCGACCGCGCGACGTTACCCTGATTTGTGTTTCGACGAGTGACGAAATGTTTGAAGCGGTCCACCAACACACGTCGCGCTGCGACATTCTGGTGATGTGCGCCGCGGTTGCGGATTACAAGCCCGCAAAAGTTTCCAAAAGCAAAATTAAAAAGCGCGCCGAGAACATTTCCCTCGAGCTTGTTCCAACGCAGGACATTCTCTCGTCGCTCCCAAAAAATCGGAACTACCTTGTCGTGGGCTTCGCGGCTGAAACGGAGCAACTCGAAGCGAATGCGGGAAAAAAACTTCGAGAAAAGAATTGCGACGTTGTCGTAGCGAATGATGTGAGTCGTGCGGATGCGGGAATGGAGAGTGACGAAAATGAAGTTGACGTTTTCATTCGTGACGGCGAAATAAAAAAAATTTCGCGCAGATCGAAGAAAATTGTCGCGCGCGAGCTGGTAAAAATTTTTGAGAATGTTTGTGAAAGATGTTGACAAAGAAAATTGCGTGATGAATTCGTCCGTTAAGTGAAGTCATTCCCAACTCTTCACAAATTTCCGCGAAAGCGGATTGAAAGGGGGGACTAGAGTCGATGGCAAAGAAAAGAAGGAAAGCAGTAAAAAGAAAAGCGAAGAAAAGAAAGAGGCATTAAGGCCCATCGCTAATTAACGACTTCGAAAAATCTTTCGGAGTCATCACCCCAAACTTCAACCCGGGAGGAGAATTTATTTTCCTCCCGGTTTTTATTTTGTTGAGAAGTTGAGATGTTTAGGTGTTGAGAGGAAACTTTATTCCGAACCACTCAACATCTCATCGACGCAACTTCTCAACCTTCCATGAAGCATTATCTCGATGTCGCCGAGAATGCCGCCCGCAAAGCGGGCGAGTTGCTTCGCAAAAATTTTCACCGCCCGCAGCATGTCAACACCGCCCTCGCACACGACATCAAGCTCGCGATCGATGTGCAAACCCAGGAGCTGATCACCAAAGCGCTACTGAAACAATTTCCCCATCATGCGCTTTATGGCGAAGAAGGAATCGTCGGCGATCAATCGAGCGAGCATCAATGGGTTGTTGATCCGCTAGACGGCACCGTGAATTATTTTTACCAAATCCCGCACTTCTGCGTTTCAATCGCGCTTCGCTTGAAGGGCGAGATCATCGTCGGAGTGATTTACGATCCAATGCGCGACGAAATGTGGGCCGGGCAAAAAGGCGAAAAGCCGCGATTGAACGGTCAACATTTTCGGGTGAGCGACCGCACCAATCTCGCCGAAGCCGTGATTTCAGTTGGGCTGGCGAAAACTGATAAAACGATCGATTCGAACTTGCCGTTGTTCGAAGCGATAATTCATCGCGTGCGTAAATGTCGCGTGCTGGGCAGCGCCGCGCTCGACATGGCTTATGTCGCGTGCGGTCGTTTCGACGCCTACATCGAACGCGGAATCAGTTTGTGGGACATCGCCGCCGGGTGGATTCTGGTTGAGACTGCCGGCGGCACAGTCGATTTGCGTCCGAGAAAAGATATGAAAGACAAATACAGCGTTGTCGCCTCTAATGGCCTCATCGATTTAAAATTGTGAGTACGACCCGCTGCGGCATCGGTTACGACATTCATCGCGTCGGCCAAAATCGGAAACTGATTTTGGGTGGCGTCGAAATCCCCTACCTCCTCGGACTTGAAGGCCATTCCGATGCGGATGTTTTGTCGCACGCAATCGCCGATGCATTGCTCGGCGCAATTTGCGCGGGTGACATCGGCCAACATTTTCCCGATACCGACCAATCGATTCGCGGCATCAGTAGCATCGAAATCCTGGAACGAGTGACGCAGCTGCTCGACCAGCGAAATGCGTGTCCATTGAATATTGATGCAACTGTGATCGCGGAGGCGCCAAAGATTGGCCCGCACATTTCCGAGATGCGGAAAAGAATCGCCAAGGCGCTTGGGATTTCGGAGGCGCACGTCAGTATCAAAGCCACGACGAATGAGCGTCTTGGCCCGATCGGTCGTGGCGAAGGGATTGCTGCGATGGCAGTCGCGACGGTCGAGCAAAATTAGGAATGCCGCTGCTTTTCCTTAATACTTACTCGCGCAAGCTCGAGGAATTGCGCCCGCGCGACGCGAAGAACCGCAAGATCGACATCTACACCTGCGGACCTACCGTTTACAGCCGCGCCCACATCGGAAACTTCCGCGCGTACATTTTCGAAGATCTGCTGGTCCGCCATCTCGAATCGCGAGGATTCAAAGTGCGCCGGGTAATGAACATCACCGACGTGGATGACAAGACAATTAACGGTGCGCGCGAAGCAGGAGTGCCGCTGCAAAAATTCACGCTCCAATTCCAAGACGCATTTTTCGAAGACGCCGAAACATTGCGGATCAAAGCCGCCGATGATTACCCAGCTGCGACCGATCAGCGTTACATTGACAAAATGATCGCCATGATCAGCGCGCTGATCTCAAAAGGTCTCGCCTATCAGGCCGAAGACAAATCTGTCTATTTTCGGATCAACAAATTTCCGAATTACGGAAAACTCGCGCATTTTAATCTCGACGAGTTGCAATCAACTGGTCGCGTGAAGCACGACGAGTACGACAAGGAACACATTGGAGACTTCGCTTTGTGGAAAGCGTGGGACGAAGAGGACGGGGACGTGAAATGGAATTCACCATGGGGACCAGGCCGTCCGGGTTGGCACATTGAGTGCAGCGCCATGGCCACCGCACTTCTCGGCGATCAGATCGACATTCACTGCGGCGGCGTGGACAATATTTTTCCGCATCATGAAGCGGAGATCGCGCAGACTGAAGGCGTGACTGGAGAGAAATTCGTGAACTACTGGCTGCACTGCGCCCATCTGCTGGTCGATGGTCAGAAGATGGCGAAGTCGCTTGGAAATTTCTACACGGTTCCCGACGTTCTGGCGAAAGGTTACACCGGTCGCGAAATCCGCTACGCGCTGATGCGCGTCCACTACCGGACGCAACTTAATTTCACCTGGGATGGAATGAAAGAAGCGCGTGAATCACTCGGGCGAATCGACGATTGGCTGGAAAGATTGCGCGAACGCGCGGGCGGCAAAATCATCGACGACGGCAAGATCGACAATCAGCTTGGGCACGAATTTGAAGATGCGCTCGATGACGATTTGAACATTTCGGCAGCTCTCGGCTTTTTGTTCGAAACGATTCGCGAGACGAATCGGGCGATGGATGAAGACAAGCTCGACGCGAAGACAGCAGCGGCCTGGCTGAAGTGGTGGTGTCGAATTAACAACTCGCTCGATTTTGAAGCTGGCAACGCCGAGTTGCCAGACGAAGTGAAAAAGCTTGCCGAGGCCCGAGCGCACGCGAGGCTTGCAAAAGATTTTCGGAAAAGCGATGAATTGCGCGACAAGTTGAGTGCGCTCGGCTGGGAAGCGCGCGACACAAAGGACGGACAGAAGATTGCGCGACGTGCCGGCGCGAAATAAGTAAATGTTTGCGCCCGCACAGTTTCTCAGCCTCGAACACACGGTCCACCCCAAGCTGTTCGAAGACCAGCAATTCGTCTGGAACGCGCTGAAACAAATCGCGAGCTATTTACAGTTTCGGTTAAAACCAGCCGTGCTCGGTGAACTGGTCGGCCGTCCGTTCATCAGTGGCAACGTTTTTGTTGGCCGCGGCACGGTTGTCGAACAAGGCGCAGTCCTAAAAGGACCGGCCTGGATCGGCGAGAATTGTCAAATCCGCAGCGGCTGTTACGTGCGCGAGAACGTCGTCGTCGGCAACGGCGTAGTGATGGGCAACTCGTGCGAATTCAAAAACAGTATCATCTTCGACGAAGCGCAAGTGCCGCATTTCAATTATGTTGGCGATTCGATTCTCGGCTACAAAGCGCACCTCGGCGCCGGGGTGATTCTGTCGAACGTAAGACTTGACCACAGCGAGATCTCGGTTGCCGCAAAAGAAGGCAAGATCGCAACCGGTCTGACGAAGTTCGGTGCGATCATCGGCGATCGAACCGAGATCGGCTGCAACGCCGTAATCAACCCTGGCTCAGTTATTGGACGCGATTGCCTCGTTTATCCAAACGTAAATTTTCGCGGCGTTTTGCCGGAAGGCAACATGGTGAAACTGCAGCAGGAAATCCAAATTCTGGAATATCATAGCCGCAACAAGTGACTGCGGATGGGGAGGGATTCGAACCCTCGGTGCCCTTTTGAGGCACACACGCTTTCCAGGCGTGCACAATCGACCACTCTGTCACCCATCCTCTAGCTCGGAAGGCTAAGATCGACAATCAGAGTTGCAAGCGGCGGAACAATTCGTCGAGCGGTAGCTGGATGCCGACAAAAAATTCTCCGAAATCCGCGTATTCTGCGCTCACCGGGTCGAAGCGCATCTCGTAAACAATCGATTTAATCTGAAACGTATCGCGCGCGAAAAGCGTCACGCCCCACTCCGCGTCATCGAGACCGGTCGAGCCAGTGATCAGTTGTTTCACTTTGCCCGAATACTGACGGCCGACGACCGCGTGGCCTTTCATCAACTTGGAACGATCGCCGAACGGCAGCGCGTACCAGTTGCGCTGTTCGCCGCGGCGCTTGCTCATATTGTAGAAGCAAACAACCGGCCAATCGGGAAGTGTCGGGTAAACGCGCTCTTGGCGGTAGTGCTTCATCCGATCGCGAAAAGTGTTAAGTGCCGATTCCAACTTCGCCGGGTCACTTCTCGTCTCCGCATCGAGCGTCGACGTGTATTCCTCTTCCGTCGTGACGTATTCGCTCTCTTCGGTAAGTGACAAATAACTGTAAACGGGCGTCAATACGTCTGCGCCAAAGGAAAGGGAAAGTTGTTTCTCGATCTTGTTCGCGGTGTGCAGATCGGGAGTGATCAGCATGAAACCAAGATCTGCTTTAGGCGTCACCACGCTGAGCGTAAGCAGCTGCGTAGAATCCATCGCGCGTATCTCCTGCACCAGTTTCGTCAGATTTGTCTTGGCGGCGATCTGTTCGGCGCGGTCGAGCAATTGCCACTGGCCGTACTCAAGGTGATAAAACAGATGCAAACAATGCCAACCCTCCTCAGGCACGAGCGTCGTATTCTTGTCGGTCATCGTTCGTAGTTTCCCTTTGTCGAGAATTCCGGTCAAGGCGTTGGAGCGGTTTGCGCCGATGGCAAATGTTTCAAGCAATATTCTTCGCCGTCGCGAGCAACACGAAATTCGAGGCTCGGATCGCTCAGTTCGGTCGCGCCACAAACCGCGCATTTGTGAAGCGGCTCAGCTTCGCCGCGGGATAGATCTTCAAACCGGCGGCGGCGACTGGAGACTTCGTGCCGAGACTTCGCTCGGGAAAAAAATTCCGGCCCGAAAAAGATCAAGTAATTGGCGAGGGCCGCAACGAGGGAAACGCGATACGAATTCGAATTCACAAAGAATCCGAGCAACAAAAACGCGCCCGCGATCCACGCGAGCCATTTGATCCGGACCGGCAGAACAAAAAGGATGTAAATGATTTCCTCGGGATAAAAATGGGCAAAGGCGAGGAATAGTGACATTAGAAGCATCGAGTTCGAGAAATTGCTGCCAAAGAAAAATGCCGCCGCAGTGGTGCCGATCATTCCGACCAAAAAATAAAAAGTGAGGCGAAATGATCCCCATGCTCGTTCAAGTCCTTCCCCGACCCACCAGAGAAACCAAAGCGCGAAGATGACCCACAGCGGATGCAGACTCTGCGGAATAAAAATGTAAGTGAAAAGGCGCCAGACTTCACCGTGACGGATTTTATCGGGATCGAGCGTTAGGATTGAAATGTAGCCCGGCAGCAACAACGCCAGTCCGAACACGAGCGCCACGAAGCCGACGAGAATCCTCGGCAATCCCGGAATTCCCAGAAAACCGAAGCGCCGTTCGAGCTTATCGAGCCAGGTCATCAGGCCGCAGCATTGCGCAGCACAATCGCGAAGTCTAGGCTCCGAACGTGACTGATAACGCGCAAAAGAAGACGCCGCTTTGCGACGACCATGTCAAGCTCGGGGCTAAGATGGTGCCGTTCGCCGGTTGGCTGATGCCAGTTCAATACACCAGCATCGTCGAAGAACACCAAGCCGTGCGGAAGAACCTTGGCATGTTCGATATCTCGCACATGGGCCAGTTCATCATCGAAGGCAGCGACGCGCAGAGTTGGCTCAACACGATGTTGACCAACAACATCGACAAGTTAGAGGTCGGTCAGGGCCAATACACTTTTCTTCTCAACAACAAAGGCGGAATTATCGACGACTTGATCGCGTATCGAATCGGCGACGCGAAATTTCTGCTGGTGGTGAACGCTTCGTGCACCGATCAGGATTTCGATTGGCTGAACAAACACCGGCGCGGCGATGTTAGGATCGACAATCGGAGCCCGAACTTTGGCGCAGTAGCAATCCAGGGGCCTCGCGTTTCAGAGCTGTTTGTGAACCTGCCTGCGCGCAACCACATTGTCGATCTGGAGCTAGAAGGAATGCCGATCTCGATCGCGCGGACCGGTTACACAGGCGAAGACGGGGTCGAAGCTTTCTTTCGCGCCAGCGATGCCGTGAAATTTTGGAACAAAGTTCTCGAAAAGGGAAAAGACCTCGGAATCAAACCATGCGGACTCGGAGCGCGCGATACGCTTCGCTTGGAAATGTGTTATCCGCTCAACGGTTCCGATCTTTCGCCGGAACGCAATCCGATCGAGGCCGGGCTCGGCTTCTTTGTCGACCTAACGAAATCGAATTTCACCGGTCGCGACGCTTTATTGAAAACAAGGGAAAACGGGCCGCGCGAAAAATTGGTGCCGTTTAAAATGAAGGCCAAAGTTCCTCTGCCTCGACCGCATTACTTGGTTTTCGAAAACGGCGAGCGGATCGGCGAAGTGACCAGCGGCACGTTGTCGCCAAGCTTGAATTGGGGCGTGGGGATGGCGTATGTCTCAGCGCCGCACGCGAAGATCGGCGCGGCGATCGACATCGAGATTCGTGGGCAGAAATTTCCGGCCATGATCGAGAAGAAACCGCTCTACAAAAAATCATGAACGTTCCAGACGATTTGCTTTACACCGA
>Ga0182036_10000350_pt1 | contig 20597 bp, 13 predicted proteins | sample sta12Cox44000080_FD_125966 | JGI IMG/M metagenome (GOLD analysis project Ga0182036, IMG submission 125966) | Lab enrichment of tropical soil microbial communities from Luquillo Experimental Forest, Puerto Rico - statoxic.12C.oxic.44.000.080 | ecosystem: Environmental > Terrestrial > Soil >...
CCGACGCGGATCGCCTCGCTGCCGAGCCGGGTCGAGAAATGGCGGATCGCGTCGTTCTTGATCATGTCGCGCGAGATCAGCCCGGTGCAGGCTGATAAACCATTGCCCATGACATTGGTGACGAGCTTTGACCAGCGCTCGCCCCACAAATTCTCGGTCACCATCGCGCTGTCGGCGTAACCGACGAGCTTGCAGACTTCCTTGGCCCTGTCGGTGATGCGGCCGTGCACCTCGCCAACGCGGAATACAGTGTGGCGCGAGCCCGATTTGCCGGCGGCGCGGCGCACTTGGCCCGGCGCATGCAGTTCTACGGTGATCGAGCTGGCGATCGAGCCCAGGGTCTTGCCCCATCCGACGATGCCGGCAATTGTCTCTTCGTTCATGCAATTCTGCAGCGACACGCAATACCCGCCGGGGGCCAGGTATTGCTTGATCATCGCCGTCGCCCAGGCGGTGTCGTAGGACTTCATGCAGATAAAGGCGATGTCGATCGGCGCTTCTTTGCTGAGCTGCTGCGCCTCGGTCAGGTGCAGCGCGCGCGGCCTGACGGTGAACGGCTCGACATCGCGGATATGGGTGATCCGCAGACCGTCCTTGCGGATGGCTTCGACGTTCTCCGGCCACGGGTCGATATAGGTTACGTCCTCGCCGGCCTGCACCATATGAGCTCCGGCATAACCACCAACCGCTCCCGCGCCAACGATCGCTATCTTCTTCTTCGCCATCACGTCTTCTCCCGCATCAACATCGCGGCGTAGCTCGCCGCGGGCTCGATCCGATCCTATTACGGCGGGTATGCCCGCGTCACGCCGTCGATGGCAAGCGCTTCGGTCTTGGCTGGATCCCCTCTTCCGACAAGCGGCGCCGGATCAAGCGGCGCGATCTTGCAAGGAAGAAACCACACATTAACGGCGCCGCTTGAGGCTGGGTCATCTTATCGTTTTGGCCCTGCGGGTTTACGAGGGCGCGAGCGTCGGCGAGCGGCGGGTGTGGTGCGGCGCGTCCGCCGTTTGCTGCGCCGCCTCGATGCACGCCGCGGGGGTCTCGTCGCAAGGCGCCAGTCGACGGCCATGCCGATTGGGATGGCGGCGATGCCAAGCGCCATCGCCGCGCTGGCGACGCGCTCGAGCCCTTGCGTCTCGGTGGCGACCACGACGAGTGCCAGGACAAGGCCGGCGCCGAATATCAACAGGGCGGTTTTGGTATAGCGCATCCGTTTGCGGCCTTGGGACGGCGAAGCGGTCCTCAGCCGACCAAGGAAACGGTTGATCGAACGACGGTCAATTCGGCTCTCCGTTTCCCAAGCGGGCAAGCCGGAGGCTCCGTCGCAGCATATTTGTTGGTAGGCCTCTTGCAATTGGGTGTATTCAGATATATCTGATATTTCGTTATGTCGAAACACACTCAGAGAACCAATGTACCACCGACAATCCCATAACGAGCACCGCGGCCGTCGCTTCGACCGCGCTGAACAAAATCATGACGGCCCGCACCTTGGCCATAATTGGCACGGTCGACGGGGACGCGGAGGAGGCCTCGGCCGCTTCTTCGCCCATGGAGACCTTCGCTTAGTGATCCTGCACCTCATCGCTGAGAAGCCCCGGCACGGGTACGAAATCATCAAGGCGATCGAGGAGCAGGTCGCCGGTGCTTATAGCCCCAGTCCAGGCGTCATCTATCCAACGCTGACCCTCCTCGAGGAGCTCGGCTATGTGACCGTCAGCAGCGGCGATGGTGCGAAGAAGCTGCACGAGATTACCGCAGAGGGCCGAGCCTTCCTCGATGCCAACCGCCGTGCAGTGGATGCCCTTCTCGTTCACATGGCCGAGACCAGCCGTGCCCATGGCGGCGGCACGGCGCCGCAAATTCTGCGGGCGATGGAGAACTTGAAGCTCGCGTTGCGATTTCGCCTCTCGCGCGGGCCGCTCAGCGAGGAGCAAATCAATGCGGTGGCCGCGGCGATCGACGCCGCGGCTACCGGCGTGGAGCGAATCTGATAAGACTGCCCGCTTGACCCTGGTCCTTTTCCTCCGGTCAGCGGTTCCCGGTTTTACGTAGTGTCCCGGGGCTGACTCGATGATCAACAAACCCTCCAGTCATCTGCCTGGATAACGGCAGCCGCGATTGCCTAACCCTTGCCAAGCGTCGCGCGATCACAGAACGAGGCTCCTATCGTGCGGCCTTCCCGATCAGTGGCTCAATCGGGTAGAGGATGCCGCGGCAACACCAGACGGGGAAGACAATGCTTGAACTCGAGCGGCCGGGTGACCTCGCCCAGTATGTCGGCAAGGAAATCGGCATCAGCGATTGGTTCACGGTCGACCAAGCGATCATCGACAAATTCGCCGACGCAACCGGCGATCATCAATGGATCCACGTCGATGTCGAGCGCGCCAAGCGCGAGATGCCGGGCGGCAAGACGATCGCCCACGGTTATCTTACCTTGTCGCTGGTTCCGCGCCTCGGTCAGACGATCTATCGCGTCAAGCACCGCTCGCGGGGCCTCAACTACGGATCGAACCGAATCCGGTTTACCGGGCAGGTGCCAGCCGGATCGCGCATTCGGCTGCGCCAGAAGATCAAAGCGGTCGATCCGGTCGAGGGTGGTGTGCGCATCACTTCGGAAAATACGGTCGAGGTCGAAGGGGCAGCACGGCCTGCGCTCGTCGCCGAAACCATCAGTATGCAATTCGACTGACGAGCCGGAGACAACGGCATCTCTATTTGGCGGACGTAAGGCGCAGTTTGGTTCGCGGTTCGCGCGCTGCGCGGTGGGCGGCGCCTCATCCTGCTTGGGCCTCGCGTAACCCATCGAGCCGTGCTACAGCCTCGGCATGCCCGCGCTCGGCTGCTTTTTCGTACCAGGCGGCGGCGATTGCGAGATCTTCACCAACGCCGCGGCCAGCTCGATAAAGATCGCCCAGCTGAAGCTCGGCTTCGGCCAGACCCTGCTCGGCCGCGGCCGAGCACCAGTAAAAAGCCGTATCCGCGTCCTCCTGTGTACCCTGGCCTTTTAGCAGCATGACCGCGAGATTGTATTGTGCATAGCGGTCGCCTTGCTCGGCGGCGTGGCGGTACCACTTCACGGCTTCTTCGAGGTTCCGGACCACGCCTTCGCCGGTGCAATACATCACTGCGAGCTGAAATTGCGCGCCTGTGTCGCCTTTCTCCGCCGCCTTGCGGAACCACAATGCCGCGGCAGCCGTGTCCCTGGGCACGCCACGACCGTACAGATTATTCCACGCTAGGATGCGTTGCGCGTCGAGATGACCTGCCGCCGCAGCGTCGCGATAATAGCGCAGAGCCGCAGCCGGATCCGGATCGCCGGCATGCCCTTGAGCGTGGAGATGGCCGAGCTGGACGAGCGCCGAGGAGTACCCGGCTTCTGCAGCTTGGCGGAAGAGATCAAGCGCCCGGGCAAAATCCTGCGCGACGACCTCGCCCCGCGCGTAAAGGGTGCCCAAGCCGGATTGCGCTTCCGGGTCGCCGAGATCAGCTGCGCGTTGCAGCCAGGCGGCACCGGCTGGCGGATCACAGAGCACTCCCTCTCCGGAGAGGTGAAGGAAAGCTAGCCGGACCATTGCCGTCGTCAGACCCTGGCCCGCCGCCAGGCGGTACCAATTTGCCGCCTTCGCCGGATCACGCGCGGTGCCGGTTCCTTTCAGGTGAAATGCGGCGATATTGACCTGCGCCGCGGCGACTCCCTGCTCCGCAGCCTTTTCGAACCATCTCGCAGCTTCCTCGAGCTGTTGGGGAAGCCCCTCGCCGCGCGCGTACAGCCGCCCGAGAGTGAATTGCGCCTCGGCATGTCCTGCTTCCGCCGCCGCGCGGTACCAGTGCGCCGCCTCGATCATGTTCGGCGGCGCGGCCCCCCCGAGCTCGTAAAAGCTGGCGAGCCTATGCATCGCCGGAACATGCCCCGCCCGCGCCGCCCGACGCAGCCACGTTTCGGCGGTAGGCGCGTTCCTCAGCGCCTCGTCATCTCGCAGAATGAGGAGTGCCAGGTTGTACTGCGCGCGCGCATTGCCCTGCGCGGCGGCCTTCGCAAACCAGCTTGCGGCCTTTTCGCTGTCCTGTTCGACACCCTGACCGGAGAGATACATTAGCGCGAGCGCCGTCTGCGCCCCGTCATTCCCCTTCTCCGCGGCCTTCTCGTACCAGCTCGCCGCAGTTACCAGGTCCGTTTCCACACCGAGACCATTGGCGTAGAGCACCCCGAGACCAAGTTCAGCGGCTGCATTGCCCTGCGCGGCGGCAAGCAGATACCAACGCCTGGCCTCCAGGTAATCGTGCTCGCAACCGAACCCGCGCGCGTAGATCAGTCCAGTGATGGCTTGCGCTTCGGCCATTCCTTGTTCGGCGGCCGCTCGGCTCCACCGCAGCGCCTCGGCACTGTCTAACGGTACATCTACACCATTTGGAAACAAGAGCTTGCGGTTCTGCAGGGCGGCCGCCCCATGCCATTTTGCCCAGCCCGACGACTGATCGCCGCGCGTCCCACCAAAATGGAGGAGGCCGAGCTGATACTGCGCCTCCGCGTGACCCTGCTTTGCGGCCTGCAGATAATAGTGCGCCGCATCGGCAAGGTTGGCCAGCACGCCATGCCCGCGAGCATAGAGCAGCCCGAGCTGATAGAGCGCCTCAGAATTACAGCTCGCTGCAGCCGCCGACCACTCCTCCAGCGCAGCGGTGTAGTCCGCCCGCTGGTGAGCCGCCAGACCGCGCTGTACCGCCGCTTCGCGATCGTGCGGCCGCCCGCAGAAGCCGATCACGGCTCGCGCATCGCCTCGCCGACGCCGCGGATGACCCCGCGCCACATGTACATGAAGACCGAGCGGCTCCCGACCTGAATGTCGGCAGTGAGAGTCATCCCCGGCACGAGTCGAAAACTGTCCGGGACTCCTTTGAGCTTGACCTCGGTCACGGCAATGCGCGCCTTGTAATAGGGTTCCACCGGGCTGCCGTTGTCGTCTTGGGTAAAGGCGCCCTCGCTGATCCAACGAACTGTTCCGGACGCGGTCCCGTGTTCGACGAAATGAAACGGATCGAGTTTCAAGGTGACCTTGTCGCCGGGACGGCAGAAGCCGACATTCGCGGGCCAGGATGTGCACCTCCGCCTCGACCGGGGAACGCAATGGAGCGAGCGAGAACAGCGGATCGCCCTCCTTCAGCACCGAACCGACGGACAGCTTTGCGAGCTTCAGTACGACAACGTCCTCCGGCGCCTCCAAGCGCACCAGGTCGTGATGCCTATCCGCCTTTGCCAGTTGCTCTCGGGCGTTGTCGAGCCCATTTCTCGCGGTCACCAGCTCCTGGCTGGTTTGCCCGGACCACTGCTCAACGAATGCGTCGCGGTTGGCGATTGTCGCGGCAAGTTGGTGCTCGCTTTCGACCAGGCCGTTGCGGTCGGAATCGAGGTTACGTAGCACCTCGACCCGCTGATCGGTGGCGGTGAGCAGATTGAGACGGCTACCGAACTGGCTGGCCGCCAGGCTCGCCCGCATATTTTCGATCTCCCGATTGATCTTGACCCGGTCGTCATAATGGGCGAGGTCGGCCTCGAGCTTATGAATCGTCGCCCTGTTCTGCGCGATCTGCTCTTCGTAGGCGAGCAACTGCGCCTCGAACTGCCCTTTCCGCTGCAGGTAATAAGCCTTTTGCAGTGCAACGTATGCGTCTTGCGGCAGTGTTCCTAGAGGCGGATCGAAGTCCCGGTGAGCCAGCTCTGCCTCGGTGCGAGCAATCTGTGCGTCGAGGCTGGCGATCTGCAGTGTCAGAGCGCGGACATCGGCTGTCGTGAATGTCGGATCAAGCGTTGCTAGCAGGCGGCCGCCCTTTACCAGCTCGCCCTCCTGCACATCGAGAGTCTTGATGATCGACGGATCGAGCGCCTGAAGGACGATCGTCGGCTCGGTCGTGACGATCTGACCGGCAACCGAGGTCACCACCCGATTCATCGGCATCACCAGGCTGACCGCGAGCAATGCAGCAAATAGCCCGCCGAGCGCATGCAGGGTGAGACGCAGCCGGGCGGGCTCCGGATCCTCCCTGATTTCGGCGGACTCGGATTGAAAGATCCGAATGAGAGCGTCGGTCGAGGGCTCAGGCTGCAGTGCCGGCACGAAGCGACGCAAGCCCATGAATCGGCCTTGGTTGGAGATATGGATTCTGCCGGTGCCAGAGCCCGCGATAGATATCGCAGCGTTCGAGCAGCTCGTCGTGGCGTCCGATATCATAGACCCGACCGCGATCGAGCACGAGGACCGCATCAGCCGGCACCAGCATCGAGAGGCGGTGAGAGATGACGACGAGGGTGCGGCCTTTGGCAATGCGCAGCAGATTGGCGTTGACGATCGCTTCGCTTTCCGCGTCGAGCGAACTTGTGGCCTCGTCGAGGATCAGGATCCGCGGATCCCCGAGAAGAGCTCGCGCGATTGCCAGACGCTGGCGCTGCCCGCCAGACAGGTTAGTCGAGCCTTCCTGAATATAGGTCTCGTAGCCGCGCGGCAGATGATCGATAAATTCTTCTGCGCCAGCCAGCCGCGCCGCGTAGACGATATCCTCGAAACTCGCGTCGGGCTTGGCCGCGGCGATCGAATCGCGGATCGTGCCGCTAAACAAAAAGCATTCCTGCGGCGCCACGCCGAGGCTCGACCGGAGGTGGTCGACGTCGATTTCCCGCAGGTCGTTGCCATCGATCTTAATCAGCCCTTCGTAATTGCTGTCGAGCATCTGTAAGAGGCGCGCCACGGTCGTCTTGCCCGAACCGCTGCGCCCCATGACTCCGAGAATCGTCCCCTCCGGCACCGTGAATGAAACCCCGTCGAGCGCCGGCTTGGCTGCGCCGCGATAGCAGAAGCGCACGTCCTCGAACTCTATGCGGCCTTTCAGAGGCGTGCGGATGCGGACCCGCGACCGGCCCTCCTCGGCGGGCTGGTTGACGAGCGCAGCAATGGTTCTGACGGCGATTCGCGCCTCGTCGTATTGCTGCAAGAGATGCGACAGCTGGATCAGCGGGGAGGCAATCCTCTGGGTCAGCATCATAAAGGCGACGATTGCACCAATATAGATTTGATCATGGGCCGCGATGGCAAGGTAAACGGCGAGAGCGAGCGTCCCGCTGACCAGCACTCGCTCAAGCGGCGTTACAACTGTCTGGATGATGTTGGCGGTCCGAAGTTCGTCTACTCGCAGCCGTGTCGCGGCCGCGACACGGACATCCCATTCGTGCCGCTGGCGTGCATCGAGCGCGAGAGACTTCACCGTCCGAATTCCTTGCAAGGATTCGACCAGGAACGCGTTCTTTGCTCCCTCCGCCCTGAACACAGCAGCACATTTACGGCCCAATACGGGCAGCATCCAAACGATCCAGAGGCAAATGACCGCGGAAAACCCCAACACCACTGCCGTCAAGATGGCGCTGAAGAAGAACATGATCGGCAGGAATACCAGCAACACGAAGCTGTCGAGCACCGTGCCGAAGAGCTGTCCCGTCAAGAAACTGCGAATCTTGAACATTTCGTTCATATCGCGGGTGATCACGCCTGTCGATGAACGCTCGAAGAAATCGAGCGGAAGGCTGAGCACCTTATCGAACATATAGGTCGACAGCTTGGCGTCGATGCGTGCGGTGACGTGAATCACCAGAAATCGGCGCATGTACCCGAACGCGGTCTCGAACAAGATCAACACCAGCATCGCAGTGCACAGCACAGCAAGGGTATCAAAACTTTGGTAATAAAGGACCCGATCGATCAATAGTCTCCAGAAAATGATAGGCCCGAGCGCGAGAACGCTCAAAACGATTGCAGCGACCGCTATGTCGCGCGCAATACGGTGGTCGCGCAAGAGCTGCGATATGATCAAACCGAGCCCGAAAGCCTGGTCCTGGTCGCGCAAGCGGTAATCGCGTTTGATCAGGATAATCTCACCGGCCCAGCCCAACGCGAGCCGGTGCTCGTCGAGGGTCAGCGGGGCGTCTTCTCCTGCATCCGGATCCTGTAAGACGACGTGCGGCGGTTCCGCGTGCCGCTCGCTATGCAGCAGTACCATGGGGCTGCCGTTCTTCAACACCAGGATCGCGGGGAGCGCCGGCCCTAGACGCATCAAGTCATCAAATTTCAATTCTGTCGCAACCGCCCGCAGTCCGCTAGCGCGCGCGATGTCAAGCAGCTTTTTTGGCGAAGGCTCGACGGGCCCCAGTTGGTGATCACGGCGCAGCTGTGCGGGGCTGAGATGAATGCCCCGGTGCCTTGCCGCTATCGCCAGGGCACCGAGCATCGCTGCTCCCCGTCGGTCGGCGACCGCCTCCGGGACTTCTGGGTCGGCCGCGTTTCGGTGTTGAGCTGTTGGCCCGATCACCAGGAGCTCACAGCAGATGCCAATGCCCCTTGCTGCCCCCGAGAGTCCGTTCCATCAACGGAAGGTTCCTCATCTGGCTTACTCTCAAGCGGCATTACCCGCTCAGTGGCTCGAAGAATCCTTAGAATCGTTTGATTCAGGGCGAAAATATCGATCGGCACAGCAATGCAATCCGCGGCACCGGCGATCCGATAATCTTCTGTCATTGGATGCCGGGGATCACAAGCAACAAGGATCGGGACGGCAGAGCGTTGGCGTATGGTCAGGATCGTATCGGTGCCCGACGGCGGTGCGCGGCTGAAATCGAGGACGATGACATCGGGGTTGCTGTCGCTGACCAGATTGAAAAAGTGGGTCTGCACCACATTGGGGTGATCTGCCGATATTACCACGCTCTCCGGCGCGCCCGGGATCGATAGATCCTCTCGGGCGAAGATGATTGTCACCGCGCTGCCCATTCCGCCTAGTTCTATCGCCAAACAGGTGTCGATCCGTCGCTGAGACGGGCTTATTTTCGTATTCGACGCCGACAAACATTTAGAAACAATGTGCGTCCTCGGGAGATTTACGAAATTTGCCGACAAATCGGAAAACTGAACCCGACTATCCGATAGCCCATTTACCAATTTGTCAACCTTGTTGGCCAGTACTGGGTTCGCCGGTAGTGGCTTGCTTGGGAGGACGGGATAGCAGTGACTGAGGAAGATCGCGCCACAGCTAGGGCGAATTGGGCCGCTATAGAAGGAATAGCCGAGAGAGGCGAGGGATATCCCTCTCTGACCGCCGTGGCCAGCATCGTCCGGCTGGACCAAGGTCTTTACGCGCTCAAGATTGGGGAAACATCCTGTCAGCCTGGCCAAATCTCAGACTTGGCGTTGCCGGCGATCCACGTATCGGCTCCCCCGAGCGGTCAAAATTCTTGTGTCGAGATCATCGGCGCATCCGGAGACTCCGCCACTTGGATCGGGCACGCCGGCGGCACGGTCGTGGTTAAATCGCCTGCCGGCGGTGGTGACCTCTGGGTGACGGCTTATGGAGCTCCCGACCAGATCGTGGCCCCGCCGCATATCGAGCCGCGCCGGCTCGATCGTCCGCGATCGAACGGGGAAGCGCTCGGGTCGCTGACTGTTGTTTCAGAGCCGCACGAAATCCGGACCGAAATCGTCCTGCACGTGGAGCGGCTCGGCGACCGGCGTTTTCCCGGGCAAGGCTGGATCGGGGATCGCGGCCGCAGACTGCGGATCGAAGCGTTTAGCATTCGGCCGACCGAGATGCTGGCAGCGCGCGACATTGAATTCAAGGGATTGGGTCCGAACGGCCGCGAGACGCCCTGGGTCACCGACGCGAAACTTTGCGGCACACGCGGGCAGGGCCTTCCGTTGACCGGGTTTGCGGTGCGCCTGGCGGCGAATGTCAGCGACAGGTTCGACGTCATATATGAGGGCGCCTTCTTCGAGAGCGGCGCTGTGGGCCCGTACCGCAACGGGGATCTCTGCCTGCCCGTCGTGGCTGACGATCCGCTGGAAGCAATCAATGTGCGAGTGATCCGGCGCGGCGCTCGATAGGCTTCGGCGCAGATCCGATGGCGAGCCCTGATTCACCCGAGTCCCGCCAAAAAACCGTCCTGAACGTCGGTTGCGGCTATCCGGCGCGGCAAAGGCTGCACTGGCACTTTCATGGCCCAGAGTGGCGGGAGGTCAGGCTCGATCTCGACCCGAACGTTCGACCCGATATTCTTTGCTCGATGACCGATATGAGGCCGGTCACCGACGGCACAGTCGACGCGGTCTGGTCCTCGCACAATCTCGAGCACCTGCAGCGCCATGAAGTGCCACTGGCGCTCAGTGAGTTCATCCGGGTGCTGAAGCCGTACGGTCTTCTGCTATTGACGCTTCCCGATCTGCGGCAGGTGGCGCAGCTGGTGGTGGAAGACAAGCTCGAGGATCAAGCCTATTATTCTTCGAGCGGGCCAATCACCCCCCTAGATATGATCTTCGGCCACGGCGCATCCCTCGCCCACGGCAATCATTTTATGGCGCACCGCACCGGTTTTACGGCGCGGACATTGTACAAAGTGCTGATCGAGGCCGGGTTTGTCGAGGTCAGCTTGCGCGTCGGGAGGTCGTTCGATCTATGGGCGACAGCGTATAAGCCCCGGACACTGAAAGACACTACGCGATGAGGTTTCTTTTCGTTCATCAGAACTTTCCGGGTCAATATGTTCATATCGCGCGCCATTTAACGCAGACCGGACACCAGGTGAGTTTCATCACCCAACCGCGCCGGGCCGAAATCGAAGGTATTCGTAAAATCGAATACAGGCCGACGCTGAACAACACCGATCCGAGTGCCCATTTGCACGAGTTCGAAAACGGGGTGGCGAACGGTCTGGCAGTGGCGAGGGTCTGTCATTGGCTTGACCGTGACGGTTACATTCCCGACATCGTCATCGGACACAACGGGTGGGGGGAAATTCTCTACGTCAAGGACGTGTGGCCGCAGATCCCGCTGCTGGGCTATTTCGAATTCTTTTATCGACCGAGTGGATCTGACGTCGACTTCGATCCCGAATTCCCCCCGGAAGCCGACATAGCGATACGGCTGCGGACGCGCAACGCGGTCAACCTTTTAGGTCTCGACGCAGCCGATTGGGGACAGACTCCCACGAAGTGGCAGCGCGCGCAGTATCCCGAGCGCTATTGGGATCAGCTCGATATCCTGCACGAGGGTATCGATACGGCTGTTGTCAAGCCAGATACAACGGCGCACCTATGGCTGAGCAGCGGGTTTTGTCTTTCCTCTGAACACGAAATCGTCACTTACAGCGCCCGCGATCTCGAGCCATATCGCGGGTTTCACGTGTTCATGCGGGCGTTACCCAAGGTGCTGCGAGAGCGGCCAAATGCACAGGTACTGATTGTCGGCGCCAATGGCGTCAGCTACGGACGTCAGCCGCAAGTCAGCTCGAGCTACCGGGAACAACTCCTCGCCGAACTGGACGGCGCGCTCGATTTCCGGCGCGTCCACTTTCTCGGTCATCTACCCTATCGGCAATATCTGACGGTCCTCCAGGTCTCCAGCGCGCACGTTTATTTGACGTACCCTTTCGTGCTCTCTTGGTCGTTGCTCGAAGCAATGTCGGCAGGCTGCCTTGTCATCGCCTCTCGCACACCTCCGGTCGAGGAAGTGATCAGCGACGGGATGAACGGACGGCTGGTTGACTTCTTCGACGGGGATGGACTGGCGGACCGCATCATTACGGCCCTTGCCGATGGCGACGACAGCCTGCGGGCGGCGGCACGGCAGACGGTGATCGAACGATACGATCTGAGGTCCGTTTGCCTTCCCGCCTACCTAGACCTGCTCCGAACGTTGCTGCCGACGGGGCAGGCTCTCTGACCGGGGAAACATCTCCCCGGTGGGTTTCGCTGAGGTGAGCATCTCTCAGATGATGTCGGATGCGGTCGAAGGCTGTTTGCGGCGTCATTCGAGTGCATTGGGGAACGCGCCCGATTACGATACGCCGGAACCCCGCCTCGCGATCCTTGGACCGCCGGCTGTTACCCGTCGCATGGTTGACCTGTGGCGGGCAAATCCGCGTCTGCAAGCCAGGTTCGATCTCAGGAATCCACTTCACCGTCGTGACTATCTGCTCTGGCTCAGCGAGAAAGACCGCTCAGTCGGCGACGACACAGCCGGCTCGGCTGCGGTGGCTATCATGCGCCGGGGGACCTCGCTTTTTCGCGCGCCACCGCAATGGCCGTCGCAGGCGGCGCAAGCGATCGGGCGTTCCCGAGAAAACCTCGACGCATGGTTGACCGAGACGATCTCCTGGGAACTCGGGGCGCAGGTGGGGGGTATTCCGCTGCCGCGTGTGCTCGCCCTCCTGTGGGAGCTAAGACAGGATGTGCGGCTGCACTTTCCCAATCGGACATCTGCCGATGTGCAGAACTATCTAGCCTGGTGCCTGACTCAAGGTGTTTGTGATCGATGCGTGGCGGTTGATTTGATCGAGCCGGGACTCGGCGCCTACCTGGATGCGCTCGATCCTGAACTCGGCGGAGACGCAGTCGTCAATCAGCTGCCGGTGACACGGCTGCTGCGAATCGTCGCGCCGCTCTATGATGGGCCGTATCCCGAGATCGCTCGGCACTTCCCGCACAGTCGGCAAGCGCGCTTCTGCATCGCTATATGGGTTTGCGGCGCATTGCGACGGCGATTCGGCTGGCCCGAGAGGTTCATCCAACGGCCGCTACACTGGCTGTCACAGATTGCGGAGCAAGTAGCGGACGCCTTCGTGCCGCTCGACAACCGGATGATGGGGCTATGGGAATTGCGGTCGGATTTGCAGGCGCGGTTCGACCTGCGCACTCATGAGAGTCGTGCGGCTTTGCTTGCCTGGTTCCGCGGCCGGGGGCGGCCCGAGTTCCGGCTCGCCGCCGATGGTGTTTCGCGAGTGTCGGCGCTACGCGACTGGGACCGAGCTGCGCTATCCGAGCGGCCGGCTAATTTCGCAGCGGAGCCAGCGATAAAGCGCGAGCTTTGCTTGATCGGATATGCTGGTCTGGTCTCCGGTCGGGCCGAAGATCTAGGAATGAGCGCTCTTGCGCTACATTGGCAGGGCCGAGGCTGGGCGATACTCGACCGACTTTCCGGGCGCATCACCAGCGAGGCTGGGCGGGCCTCTTCCGCTTTCGCCGAGCCGCCCCGAGTGAACCTCGTCTGTATGAATGCCGATACCGCATTTTTTGACTATCTGTTCTTGCGCGAGAGGGGAATCGAGCGCAGCTACACGATCGGCTGTTGGGCCTGGGAGCTTGCCAAGTTTCCGGCAGAATGGGCCTCTTCCTTCTCGTTTGTCGATGAGGTTTGGGCCGCGAGCCGGTTTGCTTACGAGGCCATCGCACCGGCGACGACGAAGCCGGTCTTGCTGATGCCGTCGGCCGTCGCGCTTCCGGCTGCGGAGCCAGGTCTCAAGCGCGCCGATTTCGGTCTGCCCGACGACAAATTCGTATTCTATTTCAGCTTCGACTTCCGCTCCTATGCGAGCCGAAAGAACCCGCTTGCCGCGATTGAAGCGTTCCGGCGTGCCTTTCCGCGGCGCAGCGCACCGGTCTTTCTGCTGCTCAAGACGATCGGCTCTGGGGAGAAACCGGAGGAGCGCGAGGCGCTATGCGAGGCGGTACGCGGCGATCCGCAGATCGCGATCATCGATCGCGAGCTCCCCAGACCGCGCGCGACTGCGTTGCTGGCGTTGACGGATTGTTTTCTGTCACTGCACCGCTCCGAGGGCTTCGGCCGCGGGCCGGCCGAGGCGATGTTGCTGGGCAAGCCAGTGATCGCGACCGACTATTCCGGCACTCGCGATTTTGCCACCGTCGCGACCGCGCTGTTGGTCAGTTACCAGCTGGTGCCGGTCGGCGCCGAGGAATATCCCGGCGCAGAGGGTCAGGTCTGGGCCGAGGCAGACCTCCAGCATGCCGCGTCGACGATGCGCCGGATTGCAGCGGAGCCGTCGTTGGCCCGCGATCTGGGCCGCGCCGGGCAGGAGCGGATAGAGCGATGCTATGACCCGGCGACAGTCGGCGCGAAGTATGTGAAGCGGTTGAAGGCGATCTCAAAAGGGTTCTGAGAACGTCTATCTCCTCAGGTTGGATCGGGTCACCACCGCTTTACGTTACAGTAGCGATCAGACTCCATTTCGACAACGCACCAGCCACGAAGCCCGTTGCACTGCTGGACTAGCGCGGCAACCTCGCAATTCTATCAGATCGAAAGCCCCTTGCCAGCAGGTTCTGCCAGCACTGCCGCGTCCCACGAGAGAGCTCGCTGCAAGCTCCTCTGCGTTGAAAGGATTTTAACTATTTTGGCGGAACGTGACTCCGGGGACTTTGGGGCGGAGCTCATTGCAGCATGTTTGGTGCGAAAGGGACGCTCCTCTGAATGAACCAGAATGTCTTCGCTGCCGCCACACTGTAACCTCTAACTGCGGTCAGTTTTTGCAGAGGGAAAATGGCACGAACTCCGTTGCGGACGGGAAAACAGAGAAAAACGAGAGCCAGAGCCGGTCACGGGGTTCGGGGCACCGGGAATTTCTGCGCTCTCCATCGAAGAAATCATGGTTACGGAAGCGGAATCCGAATTGGCTCTAATGTCGACTGAACGTACCGGTGACTCTGAGGGAATGACGGGACAGACCCGCTGGCGTCGAATGCACGTTAATGGCCACGATGCTCGCGCGATCAGCTGTATAAATTCCGTGGTGACTGATCAAGAGACGCCGTTTACAGCACAGGAACGCTTAGCGCTCAACAATATAACGGACCAAGAGGGGGCGGCTAGCTCTGACATCGCACCGGTGCCACTCCAGTCCCAGCGCAAGCTTCAGGGTCATATCGATGCAGTGGACTGGGCTGCAGTCAATGGCTGGGTTTGGGATCCAAACACGCCTGGGGATAGGATCCGGCTCGAGTTGGTCGATGGCGAAACCCTCTTGGCCACAAGTATCGCGAGCTGCCATCGGCCGGAGCTCACGAGGCTCGGCATTGGCGATGGCGGGTACGGGTTCAGTATCGAATTTCCGGGCAAGATGTGTGAAGGCCACCACACCCTGCACCTCCGCTGCGCTGATAGTGGCGCAATCGTGCCTGGCTCGCCAATCATGATCGACTGCACCAGGTTAACCGAAACACCTGACGTGATGACCGAGCGAGCGGCATGGTCTGCGGCGACGACTTTCCCGCGTTCGGCGCCCCTCGTCGGTACGCGCATACTGTTCGATATATCGGATCTGATTTACTACATCGGCGAGCACGCCAATCTCACCGGCATCCAGCGCGTCCAATCAAGCATCGTCCTCTCGGTCCTGAGCCACGGGGTACTGCCGCAATCTGCTCTCACCTTTCTGAGCTTTCACGCCAGGAGCAGGAGCTGGGTGTCGGTTCCGACGGGGTTCTTGTTTGCACTGCTTCAAGACCTGTTCCTGCCGATGGCGCAACGCTCGGTCACGTTTCCGGCCGAAGACGCTCGTTACGGGATATTGCCCGGAGCGAAAGAATTTACCGGTGTCGGCGTGCTCGACGGTGGCGGGCCCTCGGTTCTCTGCCTGCTGGGCGCAGCCTGGGTTCACCAGGATTACATCCATCGCGTTCTCGCTTTGAAACGGCAGTTCGGCACCCGATTCGTCATGACCGTACACGACTTGATCCCGATCTATGCGCGCGAGACGTGCGACCAGGACACCGCCGTCGTGTTCGAGGAGTTCATGCGCCGCGCGCTGAAGCACGCCGACCACATTCTCGCTGTGTCGGAAAATACCGCAAGCGATGTCAGGCGGTATTCCGCCTCACTGCAGATCCCGCAACCGCCAATCACAGTGACCAAGAACGGTTCGTCCTTTACGGAATTTCTGCCGCGGGCCGAGTCCCCGGGCGAGATCACGGTGGGAGAGCTGCCGGAGCGTTTCGTCCTGTTCGTCGCCACGATCGAAGGACGGAAAAATCATCAGCTGATCCTAGACATCTGGCGTCGCATGATCGAAGACGGCGACGATCCGCCCCATCTCGTCTGCGTCGGCCGGTTGGGCTGGAAATCGACCGGGTTCATCAGCACTGTCGTCGAGAACGGCTATCTCGGCGGCAGGATCCATCTATTGCGCGAGATCTGCGATGCGGATCTCAGGATGCTGTACAGCCGATCTCTATTTACGCTTTGCCCGTCTTTCTACGAGGGATGGGGCCTGCCGGTCGGCGAGGCGCTGGCAATGGGCAAAATCTGCGTATGCAGCGACCGCGCCTCGCTGCCCGAGGTCGCCGGCGAATTTGGCGTCTACATCGACATTGCCGACCGCGACGCCTCGCTGGCGGTAATCCGCGGATTGCTGAGCGACAACGCGGCGCGGGGCCGATTGGAAGCGAGAATACGACAGGACTATGAACCCGTTACGTGGCATTCGGTGGCGAAGAAAGTGGTCGCTGCCTGCCAGAGCGCAGCCGGGGTCGTTTGGCAGGATCCCTACCCCTACACGGCCATTCCCTATTCCAGCGAGATAAGCTTTGGCAAGCTAGACCGTGCCGTCGACGGCACCGGCGAGGCCGTCTTGGCCCGTATCGAGCGCACGAGACGCGGTCTGTTTTTGGGCGAATTGCTGCAAGAGCAGAATTTTATATGGGGGGAGGAGATCCGCTCGCACGGGTTCTGGGCCTACCCGGAAGACTGGGGCACTTGGGCCTGCCACGCCGGTGGCGACATCGCCGTGGCCCTGGCGCCGAGCGACAGCCTGCTCTTCGATGTGTTTCTCCGGGTCCGCGTCAGCGGGCTCCTCACCAGCCACCCAATAATCCTTTCGGTCAACGGCAGGCCGGTATGGAGCGCAGCCATCGGCGAAGGCTCGCGCAACATCCATTTCCGCGTCCGAAAACAAACCCTCGGGACCGGCGCCTGGCGGCTGCGGATCCGCGCCGAGCTCGGTTTGGCCGCCGAGCTGCGCAGCCAGATCGCAGTGCTTGACGCTCGAGTTCCGACGATCGGGTTCGAGCGGCTGGTGGTCGTGCCGGAAAATGATCTGAAGACGCGGGTGGATATCCTCTACTCGCTGTTTCTGTGACCAACGCAAACATCGGATGGCTAGAGATAGTCGAGGGCGGATGGCCACCCGGCAGAGGCCGAGCTACGGCACCAAGCCGGGTCGCCCACTTCCCGGAGCGACACGCCCAGATCTGAGGTTAGCGCCATGGTACACGTAGCTGGTGTCTCGATGCCTCGGTCAGGGCATCACCTTTTAGAGATGATCCTGAAGAATACGCTAGGTGATAAATTCGGCTATTGCGAATTCTATGAGGAGGGTTGTTGTAAATCTATACCTTGTAAATCCAAAGCTAAGCGAGAATTCGCGCGAAGTGAAGTATTCTTTCAAAAATCGCACGATTTTGATTTAATTGATCAAATGTTAATTCCAAATACTTATCGCGTTGTACAGTATAGAAGCCCGGTTCCAAGATCTCTATCGAATTATGAACTTTATCTTCGGAATAGCGCCGAGGACAATATCGGCACGTTCCGGCGGTTTCTCGTAGATGAAGCATTATATTTCTGTAAGTTTTATAAAAAATGGATTGAAAAACCATCGCCAAAGATGTTCATTCTGACCTATGAGGAACTAACTGCAGACCCTCTTAGATCAATTTATCGCTTGTTCAATTACATCAAATTACCAATCAAACTTGATGAAATATCTGCAGGTATAGCTCAGTCCATTGGGCTTCGCGGCAGGGATAACGCTCCATTTAAAGCGGTTGAAGTTTCGTCTCATCGCTACGCAAAGTACCCGGTGCTAGCAAACTTCGAACAAATTGTCCTCCGCAATTGTATGGGATACTTTCCAATTAGATATTTCTCCTCCGAAGATCCCGATAATTCTCAAATCGGGATTATTTTCAGGGCCAAGAAGGCAATAGACGCGGCGAACCGCGAGTTGGCCATTGCTCTGGCGGAGGCCGCTTACGCCCAAGATCAAGATCCCGCACTTGTAAGGCTCTGCGACTTAGCGCGATCAATTCCCTCGAAGTTTGGTTCCGGTGAGCTTCGAGGCCTCGGTGCAAAGCCGGACTCTGGGATTCGTCTCGATCTGGAGCAACGACGATGATCTGCCAGCCCCTAGTTATACGTTGTTCTCAGCCTCAGGCGGCAGGAGAGCGCGTCAGTCCGCAAATCGCAGCACTTAGGCTTGGTAAGTTTTCGACCATCGAGAGCAATACATGACGAAGACTGGAAATCTGCAGGAGGCTCGATTGCGGTCACACGCTGCAAACTCATCAGGCGCGCCTCCACTATCGCCCAGCCCTCCCATTATCACAGAAGACCAAGAGCCAGCGGAGTTTGTCGATAGCCTATACCGCGCTATATTATTGCGCGAGCCAGATGGAGCTGGCCGGGCGACCCACTTACGCCTATTGCACGAAGGTATGTCCCGAGTGGATCTAATCAAAATGTTTATTGCTTCCCCGGAATTTAAGGGAAAAACAGAATCTCGCGGATTTGTGCCTCTGGGTGCGCCGGCCATGGACGTCCAATGCCGGGCGTCCTCATCTCAACTATCACGCCTCATTAATCGGGTCAGCGAGGCTTGGACTGCCCTGGGCGCCGCGCGACCCTATCACTCCGTGTTAACCCTCAAGGAATTGCTTCCGGAAAATATAACTGAGGCCGCCATTAAGCGGTTTTGGGCTAGTGGTGCCAGTGAAGGATCACAAATTAAAGCGATACTTTTGAGACATGGCTTCCAAAATGCAGCCTCAAAAACTTGTTTGGAATACGGGTGTGGATTAGGTCGTATGACCGTCGTTCTAGCAAATATTTTTAAAAAAGTATATGCGTATGACATATCACCAGGTCATTTAGAGGTAGCGCAAAAACATAGCGCGCAACTGGATTTCGATAACATCGAATTCAAGCTTTGCAATAAGAACATTTTTGCCAATAATTTGCACCCATGTGAATTTTTTTACTCACGTATAGTTTTCCAGCATAATCCACCGCCGCTCATAGGTAAGCTCATTTCGATGGCAATGAGGTCTCTCCAGGTCGACGGAGTAGGAGTTTTTCAAGTTCCAACCTATGCGTCCAAATACAGATTCAACCTAGATGAATATCTTGAATATACGGAAAAACCGGAAATGGAGATGCATGCGATCCCACAGACGGAGATCTTCAATCTAATTGCTGATGCGGGTTGTCGGATACTTGAGGTCCGCGAGGATAATAGTGTTGGCTGGCACAGCTGGATCTCCAATACTTTTATTGTAAAGCGAACAATATAGATCCGCACCTGCGAAAGTCAAATATCGCAACAGTCGCGCTGAGGCCGTAGCCTGTCGGTCGGTCTCTCACCGCACCCTCGGCAACTCGCGCGTCGCTTCGCTCGCTAGGTGAGGACATATGCGGCTGGCTGCGGTGCGGCAACCGTCGACGTCCAGTGCGAACAAGTCGGTGCCGACCGGCTGTTGGTTCGAGTCGTTCGCAAGCTTGAAGATCGCCGTGCCTTCGTTGATTTCGTCGAACATGGCCGTGTAAAGCAATCTGCGCGCCCGCTTTGACCGCATTATCGATTTCGCGCTGGTAGAACGCGCCGCAACGCCGCGGGGTCAGATTAAGCGGCGAGCTGGTTGCCCATCCGGCGCCGTGGCGCCAAGAGAAGCCGAGAAACACCACCGGCATGTATTCAATACCCAGCCGACCGGTTTCGGCAATGTCCGGAGTGAGTCGCTGGCGCGCAAAGGCATCGGCGCCGTTATCGTCGCGAAACCGGCCGGTGGCCCAAGGGCTGATCACATCGAGTGAGCGGTACACCGCGGCCGGAGCCCGCGGCAGGGAACAAAAATTCCCTGCCATGATACGATGATTCGCCCGCAAGCTGTCGGTTTGCAGGACGTAGTACCGCAGACGGATAAAATCGTCCCGTGGTTTCCTTGTTGGTAGTGAAATTCGCGGACGTCGGAGCCGGGCCAGCGATCGCCCCCTAAAGAGCGAGCTTTCCCGCGACGAGGAGCAAGGTCGTAGCGAGCGTGAGGCGCAAGATCGTGTCGGGCACGCGCACTGAAAAATAACTACCGATGACGATCCCGGGCAGTGAGCCGGCAAGCAGCGCGGAGAGCAAATGCCAATCAATCGACCCCAACATCCAGTGGCCGATGCCGGCCACCAGGGTCAGCGGCACCGCATGGGCGATGTCTGAGCCGACAATCTGTCTCGTCGGCAGCCGCGGATAGAGCAGGATCAGTGCGATCACGCCGAGTGCGCCGGCGCCGACCGAGGAGATCAATACCAGGAGGCCGAGCACCGCGCCGACCGACACGGTCAGCAGGGCGGTGCGCCGAGGCGCCAACTCGCCGACTCGGACAGCGTAGAATGCCAGGATCTCCTTGCGAAAGATCAACGCAGCAGCGGTCGCGCCGAGCGCGCCGCTGAGCATCCCGGTAATAACGCCATAAACCGCATCGCTGTGGACACCAAAGCGCGAGAGGACAAGAAGGGTCAAGGCCGTCATCGGAACGCTGCCCACGGCGAGCCGGCGGACGATGCGCCAATCGATGTTGCGGTTGAGGCCGTGAACCAAGGTCCCGGCGCTCTTCGTCGCCGCCGCGTAGAGGAGATCGGTGCCGACGGCGGTCGCCGGGTGAATGCCGAAGAGCAAGATCAGCAGCGGGGTCATCAGCGAACCGCCGCCAACCCCTGTCATC
>Ga0182036_10000354_pt1 | contig 20567 bp, 9 predicted proteins | sample sta12Cox44000080_FD_125966 | JGI IMG/M metagenome (GOLD analysis project Ga0182036, IMG submission 125966) | Lab enrichment of tropical soil microbial communities from Luquillo Experimental Forest, Puerto Rico - statoxic.12C.oxic.44.000.080 | ecosystem: Environmental > Terrestrial > Soil >...
ACGTCGGTAAAGGTTCCATCCCCGTTGTTGTGATAGAGCCTGTTTTGTCCGAAATAAGTACAGAAAATATCCTCGAATCCGTCGTTGTCGTAGTCTCCTATCGAAACGCCGCAAGCCCAGCCGGCCGCCTGCAAGCCGGATTTTTCCGTTACGTCCGTGAAGGTGCCATCGCGATTATTCTTATACAGGCGGTTGGTGGCGTCAGGGGGATCGCCATCGAGTCGTGTCCCCGAAAGCAAAAAGATATCCATCCAGCCGTCATTGTCGTAATCAAGAAACGCGCATCCGCAGCCGGTGGCCTCCAAAATATACTTCTTGCTCTCCACTCCACCGTAAACGACCGGGGCGCGCAGCCCTGCGGCGTAGGCCACATCCACAAAATGAGCGTTGAAAGGGCGGCCGGAAGGCGCTGGCCTCGGCACAGGTTTTGCTATGTGCGTTGCTACACCTTGCGAGAACAGTGGCGTCGAGCGAGTTGCAAGCGCCGATCCTAGGGAGAGTCGCACAAACGCGCGCCGCGTGAAAATCATTCCAAAAGATGCTCCCCTGTTTGCGAACAGAATGACACAATACTACGCTGGCTTACGCGCATCCTATGGTTCGGCGGGCGGTTTCGCCGCGGGATCCTCTTCGACCAACTTATAGCGATAACGCGCTCTCTCTTCCTTGGTTTCCTGCTCACGGAGCGACGCGAGGCGTTTCAGCAAGTCTGGGATTTCCGCCTTGTTCCCGGTTTTCCGTAGCGCTTGAATGAGCCGGTACAGCGCTGTCTGGTCCTTTGGATCGGTCTCTAGAGCCTTCCGGCACTGCTCAGCGGCTCGTTGGTACTGCCCCGTTTGCATATAGAGTTTGGCTAAGACGCCTCTAGCCGCCGCCAGTGTGGGTTGCAAAAGCACGGCCTTCCTGGCGGAACCCATCGCCAGCTGAAATTCCGGGGTACCTGGTTCTGCTCCTTTTTTGCTGAGCACGTCCGCCTGCAGATAGAGCAACAAAGGATCGTTCGGTTTTCGCGCGAGCTTGGCCTGTACTTTAGCCAGAGCGTGGTCCAGATCGTTTGCCTCGACCGCGGCCAGTCCCTGAGCCGCCGAACTCAAAGACTCGTTAGGATCTAATTGCTGGGCTTTTTCGAAATCCTCCTCGGCTTTGTCGTATTGAGCCAACTGCACATAGAGGACGCCGCGCGCCATATAAAGCTGAGCGGCTTGCGGTTGCAAGATTAACCCTTCTGTGACCACATCAATGCCCACCTGAAAGGACTCGTGCGCGAAGGCGATCGTGGCAAAATCCAGATAGAGGCTGACGTTGCGAGGGTCCAGCAAAATCGCTCGCCGCAGCGCGCTCACCGCATTCGGCGTGTCGCCAGCGCCTTCGTAGGCCGAGGCCGCAAGGCTCAGAATTTCCGCATTCGGATCGCGATTCTCCATGACCGGCTCGAGCGTTTCCAAGGCATCCTTCGGCCGGTGTAGCATGAGTTGCATGGAAGCGAGCAGCCGCCGCTCCTGCGGATCATCTGGAGCAATGGCGACCGCTCGCTCAAAGACCAGCTCGGCCTGGTCCAGTTTCTTGCTCTTTACAAGACAAGTAGCGTAGGCATGCAGCGCGTCGCGTTGAGAATCGATCAGCTCCCTGGCCTTTTCGAAATGAGACGCCGCGCCGGCACAGTTCCCTTGGCGATAGTCCAGAACTGCCAGCATGGCGTGCGCGACCTGATTCTCTGGATTCAGTCGGAGCAAGCGGTCGAGCAGCGGCACTGCCGCTGGATTGCCCGCTTGGTATTGGATTTGCGCAGCTCCCTCGAGAGCCGCAATGTTATCGGGAGAAAATCGCAACGCCTGCGTGAAGGCTGATAACGCCTCCTTGCTGTCACCCTTGCTCGCCAAAGCGATCCCTTGCAAGGTCCACAACTGGGTGTTGTTTGGAGATTGTCGGAGGGCCGCCCGGCTCAATTCGATCGCCTTATCGAAGTCCTTGGAACCGAGAGCGGAACGGATGGATTCGAGCGGGCTCTCGCGCGTCTGTGCAACCACGCCCGAGACACAAAACAAAAACACGACACAGAAGCCTAGTTTTCCCCGAGAAGACATGTTGATCTTACGCGAACAGCATAGCCAATTTGAAAAAAGATTACAGCGACGGCGCCCGTTCATCGAACCTTTTTCGGAACCGCGCCTAGTCTTGTCGCTCTGGCGAATTGCTTGGGACACGGAGGTGTGCATTTCGACCGCAATCTGCGGGAAAATCGCCTTTACCCAACTAGGCTATGCGCTTAGTTTGTGATAAAGGCGGTAATCTTCGTCTTTGATTCGAGCGAAGGGACGCATCGTCATCGTGCCGCCTTTGGTGCGAATCTCCCACTCATCCGAAGACGGAGCGGATGCGGTTGCCCCCAACAACTGTTCGCGCGTCACGTCGGGAAAGCTATTGCCGATCGCAAACAGTGCGAGTGGGCCTCGCACGAGCGCCACGAGGTTGGGAGTCGCATCGTCCGCGGCCTCCAGCCGCAATGGCATGGCGAGCTCAAATTCGATTCGATCGCCATCCTTCCATGTTCGGGCCAGAGCCATAAACTTTCCGGGAGCAAGTTCGCCCTCGGCGCGTTTTCCGTTCACCTCGAGCGACGTCTGGGGACCGGCCCATGCCGGGACGCGCACATAGATTGTGAAAGTCTGCGGTTTCGCCGCTGCGAATTCCAGCTGAATGGTGTTTGTCTTCGGGTATTCGGTTTTTTGCGTCAACGTGCATGGCGCGCCACCGCGGGTCCAAGTTAGCTTCGAAGGAAGAAACAAATTAACGTAAACGCCGTCCTCGCTTGGATAATACGAGCTGATTCCGTAATCCGCGGACAGTTGAGGAAACGTACCCGAGCAGCAAGGCCATTTGTCCTTGTACCACTCTTTTTGCGCCCCATGGCTGTTGTAGTCTGAATAGTAGAAGCTCGTGCCGTCCGCCTCAATCGGTCGCGCGCCTGCAATGGTGTTGTAAAGAACGCGCTCCATGCTATCGCCGTAACGCGAATCCCGCGTCACTCGCAACAGGTAGCGCGTAATCTTAAAGTGGCCGTATGCGCCGCACGGCGTCTCGAAACTGGCATGCGTGCTCTCGAGGCTCGCCGCAAGGGCGCCTCTCCCGGGCTCTACAAACGCTTCGTCCGGTCCCCACCCGCCCGTGGCATAGCTCTGTTCCTCGACCATCCGAAAACCATTGCGCGCCGCCCGCAAATACTTCTCCTCGCCTAACACGAGATGGGCTTGCATCGCGGAACTCAACGCATTTACGTGGCTATAGGCATGTTCGCCGGGAAGAACGTTGTTGTCCTCCGCAAGAGGGTCAAAGTAGTCCTGCTCGAGAAAACGAACCGCCAAATCGCGATAGCGCCGATCCCCGCCGCTGCGCTGATACGCCAGAAAGAGATTTTCCGGCAACGTATAGGTTTCATCCCAGGTGTAGGAAGTATCTTTGTGCTTTCGCGCGCGCTGTTCCGCGCGACTCAATGCCTTTTCCGGTAAATGAGGCAGCACTGCCTCGATGCTTCTCCAAAGCACATCGAGCGCCGCCGGATCCTTGGCAAACTCATGCGCATCGATCAAACCGCAACAGGTCTTATCGAAGGTGTAGGCCGGAAGACGATAGTCCACATAGAACTTTCCGGTGGGATCGACCGTTTGGGCGTAACCGCGAACCAGGCGTTGCACTTTCTCCTGGGTTGGCTTTGAGCCGGTTACCGCGTAGGCGCGGGCAAGCCCCGAAAGATATTGTCCAAAGCTGTGTCCGGCGATGAAGCCATGGAAATTATTCGCGGGATTGAAGTCGCTCGCGTTGTCATACCACCCGCCCATATCCGGGCCCGGAGCGGGCAAGCCCGCACGCTGTCGAAACGGTTTCAGCAGCGCGTCTTCATCCAGGCCGAGAAACAATTTGTGGTTGTGCTCGAACTGTGTTCGGAAGAGTCCCTCGAGCAGTTGAATCTGCGAATATTCGAACAGAGAAAGCGCGGGCACGACAGCCGCGGACGCCGCCCGAGAAGCCCACGTAGGCACGGCGCGAAACGCGATGGTGCCTCCGGCGGCGGCTGCGGCTAACTTCACAAACTGGCGTCGCGAAGGATTCTTCATGAACGGTTCTCCTTGTTTTGAAACGCCTGCGCCCATCCGCTCCTGTGAGGTGAGCACTCCGGATTCCTTAGGCGCCGTTGGTCTCGCCTTGTCGAAGCTTAGCCATCCTCGGGTGCCTCGAGAGGCGCCTTTTTAGGAAAGCGGATTTCTGCAAACGCTTGCACCTGCGAACTTATAGCGCCTTTTGCAATGCTGTCAAGCTCGTCGGAGCGTTGGCTCGCGGCCACGGTTGCTCTGGCGATGGCTTGGGGCCGTGAACGGCGCGATCCCTTCGCTTGCGTTGGGGCTAATCAGGCTGGTTTTTTGGTTGAGGCGAGGACGGCGATCGATCGGCGAGGCTTCGTCTCTTCTCTTCCATCTCGTTCGACTCCTTTTGGAGGCGCATAAACGAATCCAGCGCTGTGCGGCTGTCCTCTGTTTTCCCAAGCCGCCGGTAGACGTTCGCTAAAACGTAATAATAGGAAGACGCCCTTGGATTGAGGGCAACCGCTTTGTCCAAAGCTTGGGCCGCATCGTCGAGCCGGCCTTCGGCCTCGTCCGCTTTGGCCTGCTGGAACCAGGCGCCATCGCACTTAGGATCGAGTTCGAGTGCTGCTCGGGCATAGGCGAGCGCCCTCTCGGTATCGCCCTTGCGGTTGTAATACGCGCTTAGGTTCACATGTGCCGAGACGAACTTGCCTTTCCTGGCTGCATTGAGGGCAATCGCCTTCTCATAGCTTTCAACCGCTCCAGCCCCGTCACCCAAGGATTCCTTCGCAAACCCCAGAGCATCCCAAGCTTCCATGTAGGAAGAGTCTATCCGGAGCGCAGCCTCAAATTCCTCTCGCGCGGCGACCCAGCTGTCTTGGATGGAGAACAGTTTGCCCAGGTTGAAATGCATCTCGGCGGATTGCGGGTTGTACTGGATTCCTTGCTCGAACTCCATGCGAGCCGCATCGAGCCTCCCCACAATCATTAGGTCGCGGCCAAGAATTTTGTGGGCCTCCGCGTTTCGAACGTCGAGCTCGAGCGACTTCGCCAGCGCTTGGATGGAGTCCCCGATTTTCCTCTGTGCGAACTGGCTGTACCCCAAAGCGTACCAACCCCAGGACGATTTAGGGTGCTCTTTTACATAAGCACCAAGCAGCGGCTCAACATCCCCGAAACGTCCCTCGCTGATGTACTTTTCGAATTGCCGAACGCGTTCAGGGTCGTCCGGAGCACTCTTTTCGTTCGAGAGTCGAGAGATCTTCTCTCTTGCCTCGATGTCGCCGGGGTTGGACTCCAATGCTTTTCGATAGGCGGCCACGGCCCCTTGCGCATCGCCTTGCTTCTCAAGAACAGTTCCCAGGAGATGCTGGGCATCGGAGGAATCTGGTTGTAACTGAAGAGCGTGCTTGAACTTTGCAATGGCTTGCTCGAACTCCCCTTTGCCGAGCGCGGTACGGCCTTCGGCAATGTCCAAATCAGCATTCTGTTTACGGTCGTCCGCAGAAACCAATTCGCGGCCCTTCTGCAGCTCGGCAACGGCCTCGTCCTTGTGCCCTGCGCGCCCGAGGGCCAGTCCCAGCTGATAGATGGCCTGGGCATTCTGAGGCTCGAGGCGCACTGCCTCCTGGAGTTCTCTGATCGACTCCTCGACTCTCCCGACGCTGAGGAGCGCCCTGCCCAGAGCAAGACGTGCATGCGGAAAATTTGGCTCGGCGGCAATCACTTTGCGCAATTGCTCGATCTGCTTGGCCGGACCGTAGTTCGCATCTGCGCCGTAAGCCATTGCCAGGTTGAATTGCGCCTTCAAGGATCCGGGCGCGATCGCTATGGCCTTCTCAAGCTCCTGGATAGCCTCTCGACTGTCAGTGGTCGTAAGCACGGCGCCCAGATTAGCGTGGGCATCGGCGTAATCTGGACTTATGCGCAAAGCCTCGCGAAACTCCGCGATCGCTTCTTTTTCGTTGTTCTCCTGCGCCAAGACAAGCCCTATATTGTTGTGGGCTTCTGCGAAATCCGGCCGCAGTCGAGTGGCCGCACGGAATTCCGCCAAGACTTCTTTGCTATCGGCTCCTTTTCGGCCAAGCAGCAGCCCCAGCACATTGTGCGCTTCGGCTGAGTCCGGTTTCGCAGTCAACGCCTTCCTGAGATCTCGGGTCGCCGTGTCCCAATCCGGCGCCGGGCCCGCGGGAACGGGGATATTCAGGCCCGCCTCGAACTGCCCGATGGCTTTGTCCATCTCCCCGCCGCGAAGATAAAGTATTCCGAGATCAATGTAGGTGGCGGAAAACGACGGTTGGAGCGCAATCGCCCGCTGCAGGTTTCGCCGGGCATCCTCGAGTTCCCCGGTTTCCCTCAGCGCGGTTCCTAGAAAGGCATAGCTCGAGCCTCCGGCCGGATCAAGTCGAACGGCCTCCCGGAGTTCGGATAGGCTTTTGGTCTTCGAGCCGCTGTACCACAGCGCAACGCCAAAATTGTAGTGCGCATCGCTTAGGTCGGGACGGAGCGCGACCGCGCGCTCTAAGTGGATCAATGCGGAGGTCAAGTCGCCTTGCTGGCCCAATATGAAACCCAGCAAATTCTCGGCCTCGGCGTGGCTACTATCTTTACTGACAGCCTCGGCGAGGAGCCGTTCGGCCTCTTTCAGGTCGCCGCGCGCAGCGGCTTGTTGCCCGAGTTTGTACAAATCATCGGCCGGGCTCGCTGACGGCTGGTGCGCTTTGCGGAGGGATGCGGCCTGCTGCTTCAAGGCCACGCCAAGCGAATAGTAACCCTCGCGGAACTCCGGGTCGGTGCGCAGTAAGGATTCGAAAGTTTCGATGGCCGCGCCCAGGTTTCCGCTCTGCTCGAAGGTCTGGCCGAGCAGATACTGCGCATTAATGTTGTTTGGCTCCCGCTTCACTGCGAGCCGGAGATGCATGAGGGCCGCCTGGGCGTCACCCGTTTCCCGCAGCGCAATGCCTAGGTTGAGGTGTGCCGGCACGTTGTCGGGCTCAAGCGACAAGGCCTTTCGAAAAGCACCGATGGCGCCGGACAGGTCGCCGTCCTTGGCCAATGCCGAACCCAGGTTGTTGTAGGCGCGCGCATATCTGGGGTTATGGGAAACGGCCTTTCTGAATTCAGCAATGGCATTCGGAAAATCGCCCTTCTGCATGAAGGCGGCGCCTAGCCAGTTGTGTGCCTCCGCGGAAGAGGGGCCGAGCTTCACCGCGCGCTCGAAGGCTTCGAAGGCCTGTGCGTAGTCGTTGCGACTCCAAAACGCGAGCCCCAGTCTCACATAAAGCTTGGAATTGGCCGGATGGCGGCTTATCTCTTCCTGAATCTGGCTGACCGATGCGTGCTCTCCCCGAGTGATCTGTGCGCAGGCTGGCAGAAGAGATGGCCCGATTGCGAGGACGACCAAGCTCACAGCCCGCGTCAACTTTGCAAGGCGATTCATGTCTCCCGGTCTCATGGAGTCTGCGAGAGAGGCTCTGGTTCACCTTCGTCGAAGCCACTGACGCGAGACAGGATACCGCCAAGGCGATTCGCTGTAAACGAATACTGCCTTGAGGTATCGCGGGCCGATGAGTAGGACCGTACAGGCAGCTCTCTAGGTCCGAGGCCTGGGGCCCCTGAGTACAAAGGTTCTTCGACGGTTTCAGAGATTTTCTTTGCCGCTTCAAAGAAATTTCTTGACTTCGCTTCGCTTGAGGTGTAAGAAGCGACGAGATGTTCAGGAAAACGTTTACTCGACCCAACCCGTCAAACGAAATCCCTGAACTTTTTCCTGTGTTGGGGTGTTTGGAGCAAGGTCGTTCTGGCGAAAAGACTCCTGCGTGAATCCGAACAAGGGGGTGTGGAACCGGCGATTGGTATTTTCGAGGTTGTAGTCCTGTAGGCTGGCCCGGTTTCCTAATGCACTGTCTCGACGGGCTTACCTCCAACTCAACGGCCGTTTCATACAACTCCGCTACGTTTCACGCCCGGCTCCAGCTTTTACTGTGGGAGGCGCAAAGATGATACGGGCATTTTCTCTCGGCGTGGTTTTGTGTGCAGGGATTGCATTGACCGGCCACAGCATGTATGCGCAAGTGGCGGACCGGGCGGTTATCACTGGTATCGTCACCGACTCGAGCGGCTCCGCCATTCCGGACGCGAAGGTCACCATCACCGATGAGAATACCGGCACGAAAATCGTTGTGGGCACGACCAGCGCCGGCAACTACAGCACGCCGCCGCTGATCTTGGGCAACTACACGGTCATAGTCGAGAAAGAAGGGTTTAAGACCTCTACAACCAGGGGAATTGTCTTGACCGGAGGGCAGACCTACCGTCAGGACGTAAAGCTCGAAGTGGGCGCCGTGACCCAGAGTGTCACCGTCGAGGGCGGAGCTGAGCAGATCAACACGGACAACGCCACCGTTTCACACACCATTGGGGAGTCGTACTACCGCGACCTCCCAGCAGCCATGGGCGCCGACATCCGCCTGGCGGAGTCGCTGCTGCAACTGCAGCCTGGCTTTGTACCGATGCAGCCCAACGGTGACGCGATTTTCCGAGGCAGCCAGTTCACTTCGCGAATCAACGGCGGACAAACGCTGGCGACCGAGAATTGGTTTGACGGTGCCGCGTTCGGCTACGCGGAAGGCCATCAGGGGACGCAGGAAAGCTCCGTGCCATTTCCGTCCGTCCAAGAAATGACCGTGGTCGAAAATACCTTTTCGGCGCAGTACGGCCATACTAGCGGCGGTTTCATTAACTACACCACGAAAGCAGGGACCGACAAATTCCACGGCAACCTGTACAATTTTTACAGCAGCGATTCGCTCGATGCCGGGAACTTCTTTTTTGCCGGCATACCGACCATCCCCAATAAGAAACTTCCGCTCACGCAGGATAACTGGGGCGCCGCCATCGGCGGTCCAATACCCAAGATTAACACCGGGGGCAAGACGTTCTGGTTCTTTAACGTGGACGGCCTCGATTACCACAGCATCGTAAACACCGGGTATGTGAACACGCTTCCTACGGCGCTCCAGAAGCAGGGCAACTTTAGCGAGTTTCTGACTGGCAAGCAGGCAGTCGACGCCAACGGGAATCCAATGGTTGACGCTCTTGGGCGGCCGATTATGCAAGGGGCCATCTACAATCCAGCCACAACGCGTTTGGTCAATGGTGTGCCGGTCCGAGACCCGTACCCAGGCAACATTATTCCGGCAAACGACCCGCTTCTGAGTTCACTCGGGGCTTTTATGGCTCCCCTTATCCCTGCGCCGGATCGCAATACTCTCGCCGTAAACGGTTTTGGGGGCACTTCGGATGACAATAACAAGATTCACGTAAGAACCTGGCTCATCCGCATCGATCACACGTTCAACAGTAAATTCTCCATAAACAACACCTACTATCAGAACAACCGGCCGCGCATTGCGCACTGCGGTGGGCCACAGGGATGTAATACCGTGCATGACGGAGAAACTGATTCCGCCGCCAACGACACCTACATCGGTCAGGGGTTTTTCCAGCGCATCACCAACCATTTTGAGCACTTGCAGATGAATTGGGTGATTAGCCCCAACGTTTTCAATCACACGACGCTGGCCTACGACCGGTGGCATATGCAAGGAAACCAGCTGGCTGGAGGGGTCGGCTGGAATCAAAAGCTCGGGCTGGGTCTGCCGAACCAACCCGTCTTCAACAACGCTGGCTTTCCCTCCATCAACTTCAGCGGATCCCAGGGTTACACCGCCTATGGCACCCCGTGGGCCAGCGGCGGAAGCGACATCAATAACCGATATCAATTCCTTGACGATGTCAGCTGGACGACAGGGAAACACACGGTCAAGGCCGGCATCGAATACCGCTATATGACTTTCCCGCAAACCGGTTGGGCTGTTAACACGGGCGGGAGTTTTAACTTCAGTTCGAACGAAACCGCTGCTTTCGACGCTACCGGGGCTAACCGAAGCGATCAGACCGGGAACGGGTTTGCCTCTCTCCTCCTGGGACAAGTAAACAGCGCGGGTTTCTCGGCACCCTTTGCTTACATGCCCAAAATGAAGTACGCCGCCCCGTGGGTCAACGATGACTTCAAACTGACCCCCAAGCTGACCTTGTCCTTTGGACTACGCTTGGATTGGCAGTCAGGGCTGTACGAACAGCATGGGCGCTTTTCCACTTTCGATCCCGCGGCTCAGAACCCGGTCGGTCATCTCGGAGCGACCATCTTTAACAGCTCCAAAGCCAACGGCAACAGCAACTGGAATGTCGGTCCGCGCTTTGGTTTTGCCTACAACTTCAAAGATAAGAACGTCATCCGTGGTGGCTACGGCATCTATTACGCCGGAGCACAAGCCGATTCGTGGGATCCCTACCCGGTGGACGGTTATCAAACGAATCCGACCGCGCCGAACTTGACCAACGGTCTGCTGCCGGCGTTCTACTTCCAAGGAACCGGCAGTTGTCCACCCCAGGAGACTGCGCAGGGCATTTCCTGCGGCTGGCCCGCGGGGTCCATCGTCCTTCCACCGCAACTCCGAGCCGATGTGGCAAACGGCGGCAATCCGGTCGGGGTTGCTCACAATACCTACACCATGCCGCGCTATCAGAACTGGTCGCTGTCGTTCCAGCGTCAGTTGACCGCCAACATGGCTATTGATATTGCCTACGTTGGGAATCATGGAACGCGATTAATCGACGGCCGCAGCTCTGCGGGCGTTTATGACAATATGAACCCTGGGAGCGTGCTGTCGCTCGGTAGCGCGCTTACCAACGGGCAGTTCGTCAACGGTGTCCCGAACGCCGCGGCGATCGCCGCAGGCTACACGACGCCGCCTTACCCCACGTTTACGGGAGACTTGGCGCAAGCCTTGAGAGCATGGCCCCAATACCAGCAGATCAACTGGCGATATTTCCCGAACGGCAAGAGCCATTACAATGCCTTTCAAGCCAGCTTAGACCGGCGCATGAGCCGTGGCCTGCAGCTGAGGGTCGCCTACACTTACTCGCACCTCATGAACAACGGTTCGGAAACAGGGTTAGGCTCGGGCGGTCCCCCCGTACAGAATCCGAGCGACCTGAGCAATCTCTATACGGTTAGCTCCGACGATGTGCCGCACATTCTCACTTTCGGTTGGATGTATCAGCTGCCCTTTGGCAAAGGCAAATGGATCGGAGGAAACACGTCTACCGCATTGGATAAGGTCATCGGCAACTGGCAAATCTCGGCCATCCAAACCTATCAGTCGGGGAGACCTCTATCCATCACGATGGCGAATAACAGCCTCGGTGGTTACCTCTTTAACTATGCGCAATTCCCTAACAAGGTCAGCGGTACGAACCCGTTGACGGGGAACTTCCATGATCCCAACGCGGATACCTACCTGAACGCGGCGGCATGGACTTTCCCCGGGCAGTTTGCCTTCGGCAACGCACCCAGGAATGATGAAAACGTCCGGTGGTACGGGTATCACAATGAGGACTTCTCGATTCAGAAAGACACTTACTTTGCCGAGTCCCGCTTTGTTCGTTTCCAAGCTGATGCTGGGAACGTCTTGAACCGGGTCTTCTTCTGCCCTCCCGGCACAGGCTTGGGTAACGCGAACTTCGGCAAAACCGGCAGCCAGTGCAATATCCCGAGGCGCGTCCAGCTGGCGTTGCAAATCTTCTTCTAGGCTCACCCCGGGAAGACACTTTCTGTGGATGGCCCGCCGCTGCGCGGGCCGTCCACGGATAGGTGGGTGGAATAGTGCTTGGCTTACCTCTCCCTTGTGAATTTCTCGCGCCGAACTATGCCGCGGCCTTCTTCGACGACGAGCAGTTGATTCGCACCTATGTTCTTGAACGATTCCACCATGCCCAGTGGCCAGCGAACTTCCACTAAGTCTGCTTGCTTAGCATGAGCGAGACCAAAATGCAGCCGTAAGTCATTTTGGGAAAGATAGCTCGAGCCGCTCATCACCTCATTCATTTGAGACTGCCGCCCGGTAACAACTCGCACTCGCGCGCCAATGGCGCTGCGATTCGACTTCGTGCCAATGCACTTGACCTTCAGCCAGTTGTTTTTCGAGCGAGAATCATTGCGGAGAAGCGAAGGAGGCTCGTTCATGTTTAGGATCGCGACGTCGACGTCTCCGTCGTTGTCGAAATCGCCAAACGCAGTACCGCGGCTCGGCCGCGGTTCGCTGAGTGCCGGTCCAGCGCTCGAACTAACCTCGACAAAGCGCCCGTTGCCGAGGTTCTTATATAAGAGCTTTCTCTGCTTGAAGGTTACGTGCAGCTTCTTGGTGTCCACTTCGGGGAACACGTGGCCGTTCGACATAAGAATATCCGCCCAGCCATCGTTGTCGAAATCGAAAAACCCGACTCCCCATCCCAGATACTTGGTGTTGGCTCCCAATCCCGCCTGAAAGACCGCGTCGTAGAATGTTCCGTCGCCGTTGTTATGGTATAGGTTCGCGGTTTGGTCGGAGTAGTTGGTCTTGACAATATCGAGCCAGCCGTCGCAGTCGTAGTCGCCCACGCCGACCCCCATTCCTCCTTGCGGCACGCCATTTTCATTCAGGGCGCAGCCGGCCTCGGAGCCGATTTCCTCGAATGTTCCATCATGATTGTTGCGGTAGAAGCGGCTTGGCACCGAATCACACGCAACATAGATATCCGGCCACCCGTCGTTGTCAAAATCCGCTGCGCACACGCCAAGGCCGTAAGAGCCCGCGGGAATCCACTGTTCACTCGTGAAAGTGGGCGTCGCGGGGCCGCGCGGAACGACAACACCGGATCGCTCGGAAACATCCTCAAACGTTCCATCCCCGCGATTGTGGTACAGAATATTCGTCCCGCCGCTGAGTCCTTGCGGTCCGCAGCTGATCGACAGGCCAAAATACCGGCAGTATTGATTGTCGCCGGGTAGAGGGGCCGTTTGCGGATCGAAATTCACGTAGTTGGCAACAAATAGGTCAAGGTGGCCGTCGCGGTCATAGTCCACAAAACAACAGCCGGTATTCCATCGAGTCATCGGGTCCTTTTGCCGAAGGCCGGCCTTCTCGGTGACGTCGGTGAAGGTTCCGTCTCCGTTGTTGTGATAAAGGACGATTCCACCCCAATAGGTCACGACCAGATCGTCGAAGCCGTCATTGTCGTAATCTCCGACGCAGCAGCCCTGTCCCCATCCCGATCGAATCAGTCCGGCTTTCTCGGTTATGTCGGTAAAGGACCCATCACGATTATTGCGAAACAACAAATTCGTCGGCGGATGGTCGGGGGAGACACCTTCGAATCTCGTTCCGTTGACCAGGAAAAGATCCAGCCAGCCGTCGTTGTCGTAGTCGAAGAGGGCGAGGCCGCAGCCGATTTCCTCGAGGAGGTAACGCTTGCGGGTGACACCCCCGAAAACATTTTTTGCCTGGCTTAACCCGGCCTGCGCCGTAACGTCGGTGAAATGAAAACTTGCCCCCGGACTAGGACCACCGCTGCCAGGTTTTTGCAGGGCGGGTGACGCAGGCGATCTTTGCAGCGCCAGCATTTCACCGAGACCGGGCAACCATTTCGAAGCAGGGACGAGCGAGCCCCACCGCGCGATTTGCCGAAGAAAATCGCGCCTCGATACTGGGGTTGGCACCATCAAATTGCGCCTGATTCCGCTCGTCGAGGAGTCATCCGGCATGCTTCCATCATTCCGGCAGCAGCAATCGGAGTCGCACGTCGCTCTGCGCACTGCGCTCCGCTTCCAGTTTGCGGGATTCTCGAAGCTCGTTCTCCGATTCGTTGACTTTGCCGAGGCGTCGCAGCAACAAGCCAAGTTGATAATGGGCTTCCGCGGACTGCGGATCGAGCGAAACCGCCCGCGCAAGATTCCGCTGGGCTTCCTCATACTGGTGCTGTCTCAAGAGAATGCCTCCCAGTTTGGTATACGAAGGGGCGTGTTCCGGATGGCTTTTGACCAGCTCGCGAAAAACAGCGACCGCCTGGTCCTCCCGGCCGAGGGAATCATACGTAAGCGCCAGGTAATAGGAAGCGGCCACTTGATCGGGTTGCGTTTTAAGACTTTGTTTGAGCGAGGATTCCGCTTCGCCGTAATTTCCTTCGAGGTAGTAAACCGCGCCCATTGCATAGTTTAGGACGCCGTCCTGCGGGTGCTTTCGCAAGAGCCCGGAGAGCAGTGAGGCAGCCTTGGGCAGATCGCCTTTGGCGACCTGGGCAGAGGCCAGAACGTAGACGTACGGATCGTGATCCGGGTTCAGCGAAGCGGCCTTTTCGAGCGCAGGCAAAGCGTCCTCCAGCAGATTCCGCTCAAGACATACTTTCCCGAACTCGAAAAGGATTTGTGGATTTTCCGGTTCTTGCTGTTTTGCCTTGAGCAGGTAGGCAAGAGCCTTCTCGCTATCTCCCCGTCTCTCCGCAATATCGGCAAGGTTCTGGTCACAGATCGCACAAGCAGGTTGCAAGGTGAGCGCAAGTTGAAAACTTTGCTCGGCGCGGTCGAGAAGTCCGAGCGATAGGTAACCCTCTCCGAGCGTCTGGGCCGCAGCCGCAGACGGATGCAGAGCGACATTGGCCTCTTCGTCTTCGAAAACCTCCCTGGCCTCGGAGTTCATCCCGCAGGCGATCAAGACCTTGGCAAATTCGAAGGACAAGTCATCGGAGGGCGGCGCTGGCAAGTCATGCCAGCTACGAACAAGAGCTTTCAGCTCTTCCTTTTTTCCAAGCGCACCATAGTCCGTTGCCAGCAGGAGTACGCCGTCTTCGGACTCGCACAGTTGACGAACAATGGGATCGGCTACCCGCAAAGACTCCCGGTAATTGCCGAGAGATGCTTCGACCTTGGCCAGCCCCAGCCGGCCGTTGACATTTCCAGGATCACGCGCCAGGACTTCCCGAAAGCATTTTCTCGCCAAAACGGGCTTGTTCTGGAGCAGGTAAGCGTTTCCCAGGCTTGTCCTGGCCCCGAGCAATTGTGGATCGAGCGCGAGCGCTTGGGTCAGAAAACTCTCGCTTTCCCCGTAGTGGCCCTCGCGCAGGCGAATGGTTCCAAGCATGGCTAGCGCCAGGGCGCGTGTGGACGGATTGTTTAGTGCCTGCCGAGCTTCCGTCTCGGCTTGGTCTGTTTGTCCCTGGTTCAGCAGGTTTGCTGCCTTTTCGATGTGATTCATCTGGGCCAGACAGACGTTTGCAAGAATCGGGAGCGCAAGACAAAATACAAAGGAGCAAAGCCCGCGTCCGAGATGCCCGGCGGGATGGCGGAGGATTTCCGCAGTTTCGCTACGGTGGCGCATGCTCGTACATGCTAGCAAGGCCGGCAGAATCGAGGCAACGTTTACTGAAGCCGGAAAGGATGGGCGGTCAAAGTGCAGCGGGAAAAGGCTTCTGTCGAACCGACAGGTCTTCGTCCGCTGACGGCCTTTTCCACTCTTCGGGGAGTCCGATAGCTTGGTCATTAAGAAAACAGGGCCACATACTGGCTCGCGCCGCACCTTCTTGAAACGCCTGCTCGCTGGCCTCGCCGCTAGCGAGCTCTCGCGCTCGACATTGCCATGCTCGGTCGCCATGCCTCAAAACACCAATAAGTTTCCCTTTGAGCTTGTTCCTCCCGCGGTTAGCGGGATTACCTGGGTGCACCGCAACGGGCGCTCACCGGACATGTACTTGCCGGAAACCGTGGGTGCCGGGTGTGGATTCATCGATTATGACAACGACGGCTGGATGGACATTTACCTGGTAAACAGCGGGAGGTGTGATTTCTTTGACCCCGATCCCGGGCTGCGCAACGCGCTTTATAAGAACAACCGAGACGGAACTTTTACGGACGTCACCGAAAAAGCCGGGGTGGCGGGCGGTGGGTACGGGATGGGCGTGGCCGTTGGAGATTACAATGGCGACGGCTGGCCCGATCTCTTGGTGACGCAATACAACGGCCTGATTCTCTACCGTAACAACGGTGACGGCACGTTCACGGACGTCACCGGGAAAGCCGGATTGCCTCGGGAGGGCTGGGCTTCGAGCGCCGTTTGGTTTGACTACGACAACGACGGGAAGCTCGACCTTTTTGTCTGCCGTTTTGTGGACTTCAATAAATCCAAGAACAAGTTCTGCGGCAACCGCGAAAACGGGCAGCGCTACTATTGCATCCCGCGCGTTTACGATCCCATGCCGAGCTGGCTATTTCACAACAACGGCGACGGTACGTTTCGAGACGTCAGCCGCGAATCGGGAATCGCCAAGTCCTTGGGCAAGGCTTGGGGCGTTGTCGCCTGCGACATTAACAACGATGGGCGGACGGATTTGTTCGTGGCCAATGATACCGTGGAGAACTTCTTGTTTGTGAACCGCGGCAACGGGAAGTTTGAAGAAGTGGGTCTCGCGGCCAACGTTGGTTATAGCGCCGAGGGGCGGGCGCGATCGGGAATGGGAGCGGATTCTGCCGACTACGACCAGGACGGCTGGATGGATTTGTTCGTTAGCAACGTGGATCAGGAGATGTATTCGCTTTATCACAACAATGGCGACGAAACGTTCGATGACATGGCCGTTCCGTATGGCATCGGCAAGGTCACCCGGCCGATGAGCGGGTGGGGAGTGAAATTTTTCGATTATGACAACGACGGCACGCTTGATCTGTTCCTGGCCAATGGTCATCCGGACGACAAAATCGAAGAGCATACCAGCGGAGTGAAATACCGCGAGCCATTGTTGCTGTTTCACGGCACGGGCCGGGGCTTCGAAAACGTGACCGGCGACAGCGGCCCGCTTTTCTCAAGGCCCTATGCGGCGCGCGGCATGGCGATTGGAGACTTCAACAACGACGGCGCCCTCGATGTTCTCATCGCCGTTAACGACGGGGCGCCGTTGCTGCTCAAGAATCAAGCAGGCCGACTCAATCATTGGCTTGGCGCGAGGTTGCTGGCGAAGCGGGCCAATCCGGACGCCGTTGGTGCACTGCTTAGCTGGCGGGCGGGAGACTTGAAGCGGTCACTCTTCAAAACGGGAGGAGGAAGTTACCTGGCGTCGCACGATCCCCGCGTAGTCATGGGCCTAGGCAAGCGCACCCAGATGGACTGGGTCGAGGTGAGGTGGCCCGAGCCAAGCGGTCGCGTGGAACGATTCAGCAACCTCCCGGTGGACCGCTACATCGATCTCGTCGAGGGCCAAGGCGAACCGCGAAAACCCTGACCAGGGAACGCACATGCCAGCCCCTTTTGGGCTGGGGCTTAGAGAAGCATGAAAGAAAGGAGCTGGCACCTAGTCGGGGCCGGGCAAATCGTGTTAGATTGCTCGCACTGCGGGTATCCAAATCGGTGAGGGCAAAAGAACAAGCCTTAAATATTCATGAAGTTGCCAGACGCGCGCGGGTGTCTACGGCGACGGTGTCCCGCGCCATCAACCGCGTCCCGACGGTTAATCCCAAGCTTTCACAACGAGTTTGGAAGGTCATTAAAGAACTGGGGTATTACCCCAATACGCAGGCGCGCGCTCTGGTCTCGGGCCGCAGCAGAATCTTCGGGCTGATTGTCTCCGAACTGACGAATCCGTTCTTTCCGGAAATCGTGCAGGTCTTCGAGACCATCGCCGTTCGACACCATTATGAGATTCTCCTGACCTCGACGATGAACGATCCAGAGCAGATGGAGAGTTCCGTCCGCCGGATGATCGAACGTCAGGTCGAAGGCGTGGCGGTCATGACCTTCGGCATGGAAGAAGCCCTCCTGGAAGACTTGAAATTGCGCCAGGTTCCTCTGGTTTTCGTTGATGTTGGACCCCGCCGCCCGCGAGTGAGCAACCTGCGCATCGACTACCTGGCCGGCATTCGGCAGGCCGTGCAGCATGTCGCCGCGCTGAGGCATGAGAAAATCGCTTTCATCACTGGACCTCATACTCTCAAGTCCGCCATGGCCAGAAAGCAGGCGTTTCTAAAGGCCATGCACGATATTGGGCGGGAGCCGGATATGAATTTAATCGTGGAAGGGAACCACACCATGGAAGGTGGCCAGATCGCTTGCGGCCACTTGCTGGCTCTAACCAAAAAGCCCACAGCCATTCTCTGCTCCAATGACATGACGGCCATCGGAGTGATGAGGAAGTGTTACGAAGACGGAATATCCATACCTAGGGATCTTTCCGTGGTCGGCTTTGACGACATCCGCTTGGCACAGTTTATGCTCCCGCCACTTACGACCGTGCAAATGTCTCAAGCGGAGTTAGCAAGGCTTGCTTTCGATGCGCTGCTTGCCGAAGTGGAACGCGAGGAGCCACTTCCGGAAGGGTCTGAATATGTGCTCAAAACAGCGCTGATCGAGCGCGAATCGACGGCCATTTGCCGCGAAGGCGCTGCCTTAAAAACCAATCATCCGGCGCCCATACGAACGGTTGGCTAGGCCGACCACTGGATGACGGTATACGAGCGCGCCGGCAGTTCCAATTTGGTCCGGCCGCCGCTCGTGATAGGCTTTGCGAAGGTCTGAGGAGCAACTTTCTGAGCGGTATCGAAGGTATTGAACGCCTTTAGGTCGCTTCCGGTCAGGACCGTCGAGACGAGCACCTGCCCCGGTGTCCGATCCTGCCAGTTGATCTCGACGACGTGGGCTTTAGAAAGGTCGCGGTTCAGAGCAAAAATGGCGACTTTTCCGTCCTGAGCAGTCATCGTGCCCGCAACGTCCACATAGGGAACCTGGCCTAGCTTCGAAACTTCATAAGTCGGTGATTCGACCAGTAGATTGAGGACCGCCCCGCGACCATACTCAAGCGCCCACTTATAAGGATAATAGATGGTCTGGCGAAGCAAACCGCTGCTATTGGTCATAATGGGCGCAATAACATTGATGAGCTGCGCCAGGCAGGCAACCTTAACGCGATCCGCATGACGAAGCAGGGAGTTGACCAAGCCGCCCACCAGTAGGGCATCTTCCAGGTTGTACACCTCTTCGAGTAAATGAGGAGCTTCCTGACGATGCCCGTTGGTGGCGTCGCCGGTGCGCGCCCGGTACCACACGTTCCACTCATCGAACGATAGCCACAACCTTTTCGGCGAGCGCTTGTGTCCTCGTACGAGGTCGCAAACCGCGATCGTCTCTTCGATCTGCTGTTCCATGCTCAAGTTCATCGCCAAGAACTTCGCGCTGTCGCCTCCGGTATCCTGCGGGCTATTCGTGAAGTAGCGATGCAAGGATAGCCCGTCAACATAGTCGTAGCATTGCTCCAAAACCTCGCGGTCCCACTCCAGGTAGGTAGGCATGAAGGGCCCGCTCGAGCCGCAGGCGATCAATTGCAGCGAAGGATCGACATAGCGCATCTGCCGTGCCGCATCCTGTGCTTTCATCCCGTACTCGGTTGCCGTCATATGTCCGATCTGCCAGGGACCATCCATCTCGTTGCCCAGGCACCAGCGCTTCACACCATAAGGCTCGGAAAATCCATGCTTGCGCCGCAGATCGCTCCATTTAGTCCCCTGATCTGAGTTGCAATACTCCACAAGAGCCGCCGCCTCCTCAGCGGTTCCTGTCCCAAGATTGAGGCCCATTAAAGGTTCGGCCCCCACAGCCTTGCACCAGGCCATAAATTCATTCGTGCCGAACTGGTTCGTGTTGATCGAATTCCAGGCTTTGTCAAGGACGCGCGGACGGCTTTCCTTGGGACCGACGCCGTCGAGCCAATTGTAGCCAGAAACGAAATTGCCGCCGGGATAGCGAATGATGGGAACACCCATCTGGCGCACTTCTTCCATGACGTCTCTGCGAAACCCGTTGGCATCCGACAGCTTCGAAACCGGGTCGTAAATCCCTTCATAAATCGCGCGCCCCAGGTGCTCAAGAAACGAACCAAAAAGGTTGCGGTCAAGCGCCCCGATGACGCGGCGGGAGTCCAGGTAAACCCTGGCCATGTCGCTCGTGCCCGGCAAAGCTTGGCCGGACAGGAAGGAACCGCCGCCGAACAGAGAAGTCCCGCCCCAGGCCGCCCCCGCGTGCAACGCCTGGCTCAAGAACCGTCGTCGGTCGTAGGAAAACATCGAACGTCCTCCCGGTCATTCGATCAAAATCGAATGCTCACGTGAAAAGGGTTGCTTCCTTAACCTGTTCGAGCTTGTGGAACCAGGGTGACGAACCTCATATCCCAAGGCTACCATCACTGGTTGCCGGGCTCTGGGGAGTAAACGTTTACCACATCACACCACGGACCTGCAAGCGCGATCCTGGCTCGGCGAATTCTCAAGGGAGTAGTCTGCCCGAAGGCCTGCCTGGCGCGACGATTGGGCCAAACCAACTTGGCAACGATGAAGTTGGAAGTCGTCTTCTCACGCTTCGCGTTACCTGCGGACAGCGACCGCTCGGGCTCTTTAGGGACCAGGGCTAGGCCGACCACATTGATTTGTCATCCGAGGTCGTTAGGCACAAATCCCATGGCACGGACTACACAGATGCTTTCGCTGAGCCTTCCGAGAGCGGTTCTGGATGGCTGAAGACTCTGCTTCCGAATGGTCGAAAGGGCTTCTGCTTGAACATCACACGCCTCAGCGAG
>Ga0182036_10000369_pt1 | contig 20177 bp, 14 predicted proteins | sample sta12Cox44000080_FD_125966 | JGI IMG/M metagenome (GOLD analysis project Ga0182036, IMG submission 125966) | Lab enrichment of tropical soil microbial communities from Luquillo Experimental Forest, Puerto Rico - statoxic.12C.oxic.44.000.080 | ecosystem: Environmental > Terrestrial > Soil >...
CCGTCGTCGCGAGCCCGGTCGCAAACCGGGAAAGCAAGCAGGATCGTTTGACCGTGGCGAGCCTTCCGCCTCCTGCGCTCGATCCACCGCAGACCCCGGCCGTGAACGAACCGCTGCGGCAAGCCTATGCGGCCCTAAGCGCTGCCGATGCCGAGGCCGCAAAGGCAGTGGCCGCCTTGCCGCAAGTCGCTCCGCCCGCGCCTGAGAAGCCGAAGGTCGCAGCCAAGCCGCCGGCGGAAAAATCCTACGCGCTCCTGTCCGACGCGCAGATCGCCGGCATCAAGGAGCGTCTGAAGCTGTCGGCCGCGCAGGAAACTTATTGGCCGGCGGTGGAACGGGCACTCAAAGCCATGGCGCGAAAAATCCACACGGCCCGTCGGGCCGACCCCAAAGCGACCGCGGCCCAGCTCGATCCCGATTCGGCCGAGGTGCAGCAGCTCAAATCGGCGGCCATGCCGCTGCTCTTCCAGCTCCGCGAGGACCAGAAGGAAGAGGTGCGCAAGCTCGCCCGCATCATCGGCCTGGATAAGGTCGCCGCCGCGATTTGACGCCAGGCCCCCGGGACGGGAAACTTCATTTCGAACAACTTGTTGCTGGCCGCTGAACTCACCTTCGGCGGCCCTCGCCGTTTCCGATCAGGGGTGGGGAACCAATTGCCCGGTCGCGACTTATCTGCACGTGCATGTGGCACGTCATGTGACGTGACCGAAGACGGCCCCAGCCGGTCAGCCCCGGAGCTGGGGCCGTTTCGTTTGCGTTACCCGTTTTCACGTGCGAGCGACGAAGACGGTGCGGCGAACGCGACCCGATGGGTCATCCAGCCCCTGAGTGGTCGCCGCAGGTGCCCATCGAACCAGACAATGTCACGCAAGGGGCGCGTGCTTGGCATGGAGCAAGAGCAACCAGCTCGGGTCGGACGAAGGTTGGCGGCGATAGTCGCGGCTGACGTGGCGGGCTACTCGCGGCTCATGGGCCTCGAGGAGGTCGGCACCGCCCGCACTCTCCGCGAACACCGCAAGGTCACCGATGCTCTCGTGGCAAAGCATGGGGGTCGTCTCGTCAAGACCACGGGGGACGGCGTGTTGCTTGAGTTCCCCTCGGTGGTCGATACGGTCGAGTGTGCAGGTCGTGCAGGCGGTGATGGCCCAGAGGAACGAAGGGGTGCCCGTTGATCGCCGGATGTTGTTCAGGATCGGGATCAACTTCGGCGACATCCTGATCGAGGGCGATGACATCCTCGGGGATGGTGTCAACGTCGCCGCAGGCTTGAGGGCATCGCTGAGCTGGGTGGCTTCTGTCTCTCGTCATCCGCCTATGAACAGGTTTGCGGAAGGTCCCCGTCGAGTTCATTGACCTTGGCGAGCAGACCCTGAAGAACATCGCCCGCCCGATAGTCCGATACGTGCCTATGCAGTTGGCCTGAACACGAACATTGACCGAGTTGTCCCGCCGCCATCTTCAGCCCCGCGCTTGTCCCTAGTGGTGCTGCGGTTTGGCGTGGCTGACTTCACCAGTTCTGCCCGGCTCTGGCTCGCATTTATCGCGTGGCCCAAACCTTCTCAGTCATCGCCGAGTTGGTGACGTCCTTAACTGGCGTAACGCGCTTCCGGCAGGCCAATTTACAACCAGGCGCAGCGCGCCTCCGGCCCGATGCTTGCGACGTACCGGCGGATGATGGCGCTGCTGGAAACGGCCGACGAGGTGCTAGAGGTGACCTCCTGTTCCGCATCGGTGCCGGCTCAAAGGATGACGGGAGCGGCGATAACCCAGCGTAAGGATTCGCGCCACCGTTCCTCGTCGAAGCCTTCAATGATGCCGCTGATCTGGACGGCGCGATCCTTCGACGACGCGCAAGGCGCTCGCGTGGGATCGTGCGGAAGCTACGTTTGGCTCAATGGCCGTCAAAGGTGCGCACCTCAATCGCCAAATCGCCATCAGCGCCGCAAGCTGCAACGGCGGCGATCGTCGGCCCGCCGTCGGGGATGTCGCGCCACGCAATGCGCCGCCGATCCGCACCCAAAACAGGCCAAAAAGCTTCACCATGCGTCTGCGTGGTCGTCAACTCAATCAAAGCGTTGTCGAGCCCGGCGCCCGTGGCTTTCGCGATGGCCTCCTTGCGCGTCCAGAACCGAAGAAAGATCGCGCTCCGGGCGTGATCGGGCGACGCTTCCACCACCGAGATCTCGTTGGGACCCAGAACTGTGCGGATGAGCAAAGCGAGGTCGGGCACGTCGCGGGTGTCTTCTATATCGACGCCGACGCCGACGCCATCGGCGACCGCGACGATGCAGTGCTCACCAGAATGACTGAGATTAAATTGCAAGTTCGCGTCGCCATTGGCCAGTTCCGGTTTGCCGTTCGGTCCGAGCTTCAAGGAGATGTCTTGTGGCGGCATTTCCAAATAGGTGGCAAGCACCTGCCGGAGAAAAGCGCGGCACAGCACGAAGCGCCGCTGATCACGCGCAAAATGAAAGCCGGCGACGCGCACGCGCTCGTCCGCGCTGAGCACGTCTCCCGTCAGCGCAGACGGCGGTGCATGAAGCATAAAACGCCAGATTTCGATCCGCTGCGCCTTCAAGCCCCTCATGCGAGCGTTACACCCTTATTCGCTGTTCTTTCGCGCTTCTACGTAATTCACGACCGGCGAGGCACGGATGAAGCTAAAGAAGTTAGAATTAACCTTGATTTTTAACGTTAAAATGAATTACAACTTCCACGAGCTTGTAACCCGCGTTTCGTTTTGATGCATGCTGCCATTATTGCACTCGATGAGCGAGCGCCGGGTGGGTGGACATGCATTCGTCACTAATCATGCGCTTGAAGCGACCGCGCAAGCAATTGTCGGCCCATTCGGTTAGCGAGAACGCCGCGCACCTGCCTGCACGGGGCGTGCGATGACGGGGGCCGGCAACGTAAAGCCCCGCATCGGGCTCGTCCTCAGCGGCTACGCGCCGGCGATGACACTGGCGTCCGGCGCGATGCTCGGATTCAAGGAGAAAGGGATCGAATTCGATGTAATCAGCACCTCCGGCCCAGGAGCCTTGATCGCTTTGCTGGCCTTGGCGCCTGCTGACAACAACCCAACGCGGGCGCTGGAGGAATTGCCAAACCTCTACATGTCCGATCTCACCTATGCGACGCTGCCGGTCAGCCTCCGGCTGGGCGCCAAGAACAGTCCGTTGGCAAAGCCGATGTACCAGCTGGGAAAGATGCTGCCGCGATTTACCATCGCGCCGGACGACCCGGCCGTCATCCAGCGGTTTTTCAACGACTGGATGGACTGGGCCGTCACCGCGATGACGCCCGCGTTCGAATGGAACGCGCCCGGCCTGCTGAGCCACAGCCCGCGGCTCAAGGAGATGATCGATTTCAGCAAATTGCGCAAGGCCTCCACCCGCTTCTATGTGTCCGCCTTCGATCTGGTCAAGAAGAACGTTGAGATCTTCGACAATCGAACGACCGACTACGACGCCTTTTGTGCCTCGCAGTCCTCGTCGCTGTTCTACCCTCCGCACCGAGTGCTCAGGGGTGATGGCGGCTGCGATTTGTTCTTTTCCGGCCTCAGCTACGACGCGACCGGGTTGCAGGCGATCTGGCTCAAGGAAAAGCAAACCCTTGACATGGTGCTGGCGTTCGACCCGATAATCGATGCGGTCTGGCGCGAGCCGACCGATATCGGCGACGCCTTCCAACTGATGCTGGCCAATCCGATCGCCGCGCTCAAGATCGTCACGCTGGGGCTCTATGCCCATATCGATCAGGCCCTCGAGAAAAAGCACGATTCGAGACGCAGGCTGCCGCCGCTCTATCGGATCTCAGTTCCGCTCGGCGACTATCCACGGACTGAGATTCTTAAATGGACGCACTCCAACGCGGTGGCCTTGCAGAAGATCGGCCGCCGTGCCGCCACCGACTTCGCCGACGTGCTGCTTTCCGGCGACAAGGCCGCGCTCGAGCAGCAGCGCTTCTGGCGCATGACCCCCAACGATAGCGGCTGGGATGTCATGAAACTGCACAAAGCCCTGTTCATCGGTCTGGAGATGAACAAGCAGGGTAAGAAAACGCCCCGGGTCGTGCGACGTCGCGTCCCGGGCGCGGATTGGCGGTCAGAATACTCCGACCTCGCACTGCTCGTCGGTGGCGGCGCGCCCAACCTGCACCTCTCGGCTGGCGCGCTTTGCGCGTTCTACGAGAACAAGATCAGCTTCGACGCCATTAGCGCGTCCGGCGCAGGTGCGCTGCCGGCATTGCTGTATGCCGCGCCGGCGGAGGATGGCTCGCAGGTCCGCGCCCTGCAGGAAACGGTCAACCTCAACATCGCCGACGAGATCGAACGCCTGATACCGATGAACTTCAAGGTGTTCTTCAAATCGGGACCGTTCGCCGACCCCGCCTGGCGCCTCGCCCAGGCGCTGCCGCGCTTCACCATGCGCGCCAAGGAGCGCTATACAAACGATCTGAAACGTCTCTACAACGATACCCTCGATCTGATGATCGCGATAATGACTCCCACGACGCTCAATCCCCTCTCGACGGGCATGTGCACGCGCGTCGGTATGCTCGACAAGGTCATCGCCTGGGATCGGCTAGCCTCGTACCCGAAACAGTTCTACCTCAACGCCTTCAACCTGAAAACGCGGCAGATGGAAACTTTCAGCAAGGACAAGCTGACGGAGGAGCGGTTCTGGGCGGCGCTAGCCATGCCGTGGCTGTTCGCGCCTGCCAAGGTGGACGGCATGACCTACACGGAAGGCGCCTCGCACGAGCCCTCTGGCCTGGGGGCGCTCCTTCTGCACTACAACCGGACCAAAGGCGAATACCCCGGTGCCGAGGGTTTTACCTTAAGCCCGTTCAACCAGCTGGGCACGATCATCGCCCTGGAAACGGTCGGCTCGAATCTGTGGGCCAATCCGGAGACTTTATACGATGCGCTTCAGGTAACAATCATGGAGCCGATTGTCTCCCTCGCCGAAATCGTCCAGGCGACTTATGGACTGTTCGAGTACGTTGTGAACAAAGAGCGCCCGAACAGCGCCCCGAAGCTCTATCGTGTGCCGTTTCCGGTGCCGGACTGGGAAGTAAGGAATATCCTACGCTGGAACTACTCAAACGCGTTGACACTTTGGAACGCCGGGCACTCGGCGGCCAAGGAGTTCATCGAGGCCATGCAAGCTGGTGAAAAGTTCGAGAAGTACCGCTACTATCCGAGCGTGAAGGACAAGCCGCGCGTGAAGGATATGCTGAAGGTGTTTGCGGAGCTTCTCGCCGGACGCTTCGAGGTCGGGCTGTGATGGATACTCTCTTCCCCGCGCTCATCGAGTTCCAACTGGCCTTACTCGACGCCTATGAGTCTCTTCTCGCCCAGAACCGGTGGGATGAAGCGCGGCTGAATGAAGCGCTGAAATCCTGGCTGGCTGTACTGCTGCCGGCGCTGCGCGCGCAGTGCGCGCTCGGCGAACAGATGCTCACCGTTCACCGCGAGCTCATCCGCCAGTATCGCGGCCACTTGGAGGCCGCATCTCGCACGCAAGGGGACCGCGCGCTGTGACCGGCACGCTGGTCACGCGGATGACCGAGGACGGCGAAAGCGAGGCGATCGTCTGTTTCCCGGCACGTGCGAACTATCGCAGCGTCGTCGCCCGCATCGCCGCCTGGCGGCGCTATTTCGACGAGGCGGATATACCGCCCGGCGCGGTCGTCGCCATAGATGGGGGTTATTCCGTCGACGCGTGTGCATTGTTTCTGGCACTGGTCACCAGCGGCAGGGTCGCCGCGCCGCTTCCGGGCGGCGTCGATCACAGCACCTACCTGCGGGCCGCCGCCGCTGATGCGATCGTCGCATTCACTGTCGCCGGCACATGGTCGTGCTCACGGCTGACGCCACCCGCACCGCCGGCGCTGTTGCAGACCCTGCGCGCACGTGGCGCCGGCGGGGTGATTGTCTTCAGCTCGGGCACGACCGGCCAGAGCAAGGCGGGGTTGTTCGACTTTGAAATTCTGATGAGGCGCTATCATCAACGGCGCCGCCATTACAGAACGCTCGCCTTCCTGCTGCTGGATCATCTCGGCGGCATTCACACCATGCTGCACACGCTATCCCATGGCGGAACCTTGATTGTCGCCGAGGAACGCACGCCCGAGGCAATCTGCCGTGCGATCGAACGGGACCGGATCGAACTGCTGCCGACCACACCGACCTTTCTGCGCATGCTGGCGATATCGGGCCTGCATCGCCGCCACGATCTCTCGTCGTTACGCTTGATCACCTACGGTACGGAGCCGATGCCGCTGGCGACGTTGCGCGGTCTGAAAGAAATTTTTCCGAACGTCCAGTTCAAGCAAACCTATGGCCTTTCTGAACTCGGGGTGCTGCCAACCCGTTCGCGGGCACCCGATTCATTGTGGCTGGAAATCGGCTGCGACACTCGCGTCGTCGACGGCCATCTGTGGATCCGTTCGGACACTGCAATGCTCGGTTACCTTAATCTGCCGAGTCCGTTCGATGCCGAGGGTTGGTACAATACCGGCGACGCCGTCGAGGTCGATGGCAGGTTCCTGCGCATTCTTGGCCGCGACAGCGACCTGATCAATGTCGGGGGACAGAAGGTTTATCCGGCCGAGGTCGAAGACACGCTGCTGGCCCTCGACAATGTGCGCGACGCCACCGCGTGGGGTGAGGCCAATCCGGTGACCGGGCAGGCGGTTGCAGCGCGGGTCTCGCTTTCTGCACCCGAGGACGAGGCCACATTCGAACGGCGGCTCTACGAATTCTGCCGCGGTCGGCTGGAGCCCTACAAGATCCCCGCCGTGGTCGAGATCGTGACCGACGCGCATCACAGCGAGCGGTTCAAGAAAGTCCGGCCGCGATGACGGAACCGGCCCATCGGGTGGTGGTAGTCAGTGGCGGCAGCCGCGGGCTTGGTGCAGCGATCGTTCGCCAGTGCCATGAGCAGGGGTGGGCGGTCGCCACCTTCAGTCGTTCGCCTGCGCCCTACATCGAGGCAACTGAACGCAATGGCGGCGACGGCAGGCTGTTCTGGCGCGCGGTCGATGGGCGCGACAGCACAGCCCTGCAAGATTTCGTTGCCGCCGTCGGTGATCGTTTCGGTGGCGTCGACGCGCTGATCAACAATGCCAGTATCGGAAAGTTCGGCGCCTTCCCGTTGATGCGCCTTGCCGAGATCGATGACAGCATCGCGGCCAACCTGCGGGCCAACATAGTGCTCGCCCGTCTGGTCACGCCGGCGATGGTGGCGCGCGGGGGCGGAGCGATCGTCAACATCTCCTCGGTCAACGCCATCCGCGGCAATACCGGCGTCGCCGTCTACAGCGCCACCAAGGCGGGGCTCGATGGTTTCACCCGGGCGCTCGCGCGCGAGCTCGGGCCGCGCAACATCCGTGTCAACTCGCTGGCGCCGGGGTATTTCGAGAGCGACATGGTGTCCGGCCTCACCGAGACGCAGCTGCGCCGCATCGTGCGCGGCACGCCGCTCGGCCGTCTGGGCTCGGTCGAGGAAATCGCCGCAGCGGCCGTATTCCTGATCTCCCCGGCCGCTCACTTTATCACCGGCCATACGCTCGTTATTGATGGAGGCATCACATGCTGATGGACAAACCCACTTCGGCGCAAATTGAAGCGGCCGTGTACAAGACGATCGCCGACGTGCTCGAACGCGCCGGCCGGCAAGCCGTTGCGATCGACAACGACAGCCCGCTGGTCGCCGTCGGCCTGACTTCGCTGGATCTGGCGGCGCTCATCGCCGTGTTGCGATCGCGCCTCAAAGTCGATCCTTTCTTCGCGAAAACGGCGATCACGGACATACGCACCGTGGGCGACCTCTGTCGCGCCTATCGGGATATGATCGGGGAGGATTGACCTTGGGCGCGGGCCCCATGGACATCGCGATCATCGGGCTCGCCTGCCGGTTCCCAGGCGCGTCGAACGCTGAGCGTTTCTGGGACAACCTCGCGGCCGGTGTCGAATCGGTGGCGACGTTCTCCGACGCGGACCTGCTCAGCGCTGGCATCGATCCGGCGCTGGTCGGCCATCCGGACTATGTGAAGGCGGCACCGATCCTAGAGAATTTTGACGGATTCGACGCCGAGTTGTTTGGCTATTCGCCACGCGAGGCGAGGCTGATGGACCCCCAGCAGCGACTTTTCCTTGAGGTGGCGTGGGAGGCGTTCGAGGATGCCGGCTGCGATCCGCTCAGCGAGGAAAAGGGGATTGTTGGCGTCTATGCCGGTGCCGGCGGCCTGGTCTCCAGCTACGCTCTGCGGCACGACCATCCAGAGCTGCGCGGCCAAACCGGCGATCTCGGGCATATCGGTAATGACCGCGACTTCCTGCCGTCTCGCGTTGCCTTCAAGCTCGACCTGAGAGGGCCCTGCGTGAACGTGCAGACGGCGTGCTCGACATCATTGGTAGCTGTTCATCTCGCCTGCCAGGGAATCGCCGCAGGTGAGACGGAAATGGCGTTGGCCGGTGCCGCGGTTGTGCGGGTGCCACACATCAGCGGCTACCTTGCCGAACCCGGCGGCATCTACACGCGCAGCGGGCATTGCCGGCCGTTTGACGCTGGCAGCGACGGCACCTTGTTCGGCAGCGGTATCGCGGCGGTACTGCTTAAGCCGCTGGCCGCCGCACTCGCATCCGGCGATCGCATCCACGCGGTCATCAAAGGCTCGGCGGTTAGCAACGACGGCGGGAGAAAATTCAGCTATACCGCCGCCTCCGCCGAAGGCCAGACGCGTGCAATGCAAGCGGCCCTGCGACGATCAGGGATCTCAGCGGAGTCGATCGGCTACGTCGAATGTCATGGCACCGGGACGGCGTTGGGCGACCCGGTCGAGATCCAGGCTCTGATGCGAGCGTTCGGGACCTCAACGGCCGGCTGCCCAATCGGCTCGGTCAAATCCAATTTCGGCCACCTGGAGCAGTGCGCTGGTCTAGCCGGGCTGATCAAGACGGTGCTCGCTCTCGAGCGGGGTCTGATTCCACCGAGCATTAATTTCACTACCCCTAATCCGCGCATTCCGTTCGACCACTCGCCATTTTTCGTCAACGTGGATTTGCGGCCGTTCGTGCCCGGCGCCGCGCCGCGCCGTGCCGCGGTCAATTCGGTCGGCATGGGCGGCACCAACGCATTCATCGTGCTGGAGGAGGCGCCGGCACCGCTGCCGGCGGCGGGTGACGAGCGGGCGTTCTTCGTGCTCGCGCTGTCGGCGGCGAGTCCGAAGGCGCTGGCGGCGGAGGTGGCCAATGTTCGCACCGCGCTGGCCGCGGACGGCGCACCTGCACTGGGCGATGCCTGCTTCACTGCCAATCTCGGCCGCCATCATTTTCCCCTCCGCCACTGCGTGGTCGGCGCCGACCGCAATGAACTGCTGGACGCGTTGGGGCGCCTCGAGCCGCTGAACGGCGACACGCGCCGGGGGAAGCTAATGTTCTTGTTCTCCGGCCAAGGCGCGCAGCGCGCGGGGATGGGTGAGACGCTTTACCGCGCGGAGCCCGCGTTCCGCCACGCGCTTGATGCTAGCTTCGCGCTGTTCGCCGATGCTGGCATCGACCTGCCCACGGTAATGTTCGGCGCCGACGATGCGGTGCTCGCACGCACCCTTTATGCGCAGCCGGCCCTGTTCGCCCTGCAGTGCGGGCTGGTCGCGCTCTGGCGGCAGCGGGGCATCATCCCGGATGGCGTCATCGGCCACAGCGTCGGGGAATTCGCCGCCGCTACCGCCGCGCAGGCCATCGCGCTCGAGGATGCTGCTCGGCTGCTGGCACGGCGCGCGCAGCTGATGGATGAGCTGACGGAGCCGGGGGCTATGGTCTCGATTGCGGCGTCGTATGACAGCCTGCGGTCGGTTTGGCCCGAAGGAGTTTCGTTGGCGGCCGAGAACGGACCGGATCGCATCGTCGCTTCGGGCGGCGCAAAAGCGTTGGCTGCGTTCGTCGAGCGGCTGCGCGCGGCGGGCATCGCCGCGACCCCGTTGAACACATCGCATGCCTTCCACTCGGCGTTGATGGAGCCGGCGCTTGAGCCGTTCGCAGTCGCGGCGGCGGGGACGGAGTTCGCGCCGCCGCGGTTGAGCTGGGTTTCGACGCTGACTGGGGCCGAAATGACCGCGGCGCCCGATGCCGCCTACTGGCGCGACCAGATCTGCCTCCCCGTGCGCTTTCACCAGGCGTTGGGGGTGGCCGCGCAACCGGGCACCGTGTTCCTGGAAATTGGCCCCGGCAGGACATTGACCTCGCTTGGCCAGCGGGCGTATGCGGCGGCGGTGACCTGGCTGACCTCGCTGCGCGAGGACGTAGACGAGCGGCGGACGATGCTAGAGGCCGCCGCCGCGCTCTACCGCGGCGGGCGCTCCGTCCGCTGGGAGGCGGTTGAGCCGGCTGGCGGGCGGCGGGTTGGCTTGCCGCGCTATCCGTTTCAGCACGAGCGTGCGTGGGTCGAATCGATCCCATGCGCCGCGGCGACGGCGAACGAGATGCCGCCAACCCCACCCCACCCTTTGCTCGGCGAGCGGCTCGGCGGCAAACCGTTACATTTCGAGACCTTGCTTTCGCTGGAGCGATTTCGGTTCCTGGGCGATCACCGCGTTTTTGGCCGCGTCGTATTGCCAACTGCGGCGATCATCGACGCGGTGCTGTCCGCGGCTCGCAATGGCGGGCTGACGCGTCCAAAGGTGACTGACCTGGTCTACCAGGCTGCGGTGGTGATGGAACCCGGCCGGCCATTATGGGCCAGGCTCTCCTTCGGCGCCGCTGGCTTCCAGTTCGAGACAATTGCGGCCGCCGATGGGGCGCGCCTACGGCTCCAGGCCACCGGAACGGTGACCGAAGATCCCGATCCCCCGGCGCTGCCGCCGTTCACGGTACAGCGGGCGCAGCGGGCGGATTCGGTGCCGGTGGGCGCGTTCTATGAGGCGCAGGCCGGCCGCGGCCTCGGATATGGCCCCGATTTTCGAGGCATCCGCAACCTGCGACGCGACGGCGACGAGGTATTCACGGAAGTAGCGCTGGCGCCGGGGCTTGAAGCTTCGGGGTGGCTACTGCATCCAGGCTTTCTCGATGCCTGTCTGCACAGCTATGCGGCACTGGCGGAAGCCGGGCCGGGACTAGCGCCGGTCCCAACCGGTATCGATGAGGTCCACGTCTGGCGCAGCGGGCTGACGCGGGGGCGTGTGCATGCCATGGTAGTTGAGCGCCTGGCGGACAACCGGCTGAAACTTGACATCAGGATTTACGGCGAGGACGGCGAGCCCGCCGCGTGGCTGCGCGGCCTCGCGATTCGCGGATTAGGGGAGGCGGCGTTCACGTCGGAGGCGGGGTCGGACTGGCAACGCCTGCTTTACGGCGTGAACTGGCGCGAGACGGAGATCCCCTTGGCGGAACAGCCAATGGTGCCGGAGTGGCGTATCGTTGGCGGCGATGGTATCGGCGAGCCGCTGGCGGAAATCCTGGCACGGCACGGTGCGAGGGGTTCCGTATTCGCGGTGGAGGCGCTGGCGGATGGCTCGCCTCCGGGCGGCGACGGCATGATCTTCATCGCGCCGACCGGCGGTGAGGCGAGTGCGGCGGGTCTTGCGGTCGCGTGCGAAGCTCTCTCTGTCATGCAGGCGCTGGTGCGGCTGCGCGATGCCGGCCGCGCGGCGCCACGTCTGTGGCTGGTCACACGTGGAGCACAGGGCGACGACGCGAGTGCGCCGATGCACGCACCGCTGTGGGGCCTCGGGCGCAGCTTCGCGCTTGAATATCCAGATTTGTGGGGCGGGCTCATCGATTTGTCTCCCAGCACGGAGCCAGCAGAGGCTGCGGGGCTGCTATTCCAGGAACTGTGCATCGCGGATGGCGAGGATCAGGTGATGTGGCGCGGGGCGCGGCGGTTCGTCGCAAGGCTGACGCCGCTTGCCGACGTGGCGGCATCGCGAGCGCGATCGCCAGATGAATCGCCAACGGGCTTGCGCGCGGACGCAACGTACTGGGTCGTCGGCGGCCTTGGCCGCCTCGGCCTGCTCACGGTCACCGCGCTGATCGACGCCGGTGCGAGGCACCTAGTGGTGACCGCGCGGCACCCGCCCGACGCCGCGACCGAGCGCGCACTCGGGGAATTGCGGCAGCGGGCCGAGGTCACCGCGATCGCCGCCGACGTCACGAGCGAGGCGGACATACGCGCCGTGATCGAGACCATTCGCGGAGCCATGCCGCCGCTGAAGGGCGTGATTCATTCAGCCGTCGTCTTCAAGGACGCATTGATCCCAAACCTGACCCCGGAAATTATGGTCGAGGTGCTACAACCGAAAATCTCCGGCGCTTGGGCGTTGCATCGTGCGACGGCTGCGTTGGACCTCGACTTCTTCGTCGTATTCTCTTCCATTCTGAGTCTGTGGGGCGGGGGCGGCCAAGCTGCCTACGCCGCCGCCAACAGTTTTCTCGATACACTTGCCCACTACCGACGTGCACAAGGACTGCCAGCAACCGTGTTCAACTGGGGCCCCTGGGAGGCCCTCGCCGCGGCGGGTCGCTGGGGCACGGTGACCGAGGCGTTGTGGAAGCAGCGGGCCACCGAACGGCTCGAGAGCCGGGAGGCACTCGGAGCCCTGGTGCATCTGCTGGCCGGCGGGCCTCCCCAGGTCGCGGTGATCGAGACGCGATGGGCGGTGTTCGCGAGCCAGTTCACAAAAGTGCCGCCGTTCTATCACGAGGTAGTCCCGCCATCCGAGGCCGGCCCAAAGGCCGGCGGTGGCAGCTTGGAAGGCACCATACGGCAGCATGCAGCGATCGTGCTTGGGCTCGGCACCATCGACACCAGACGGCCGCTAAATGAGATGGGCCTCGATTCGCTCCTTGCCGTCACGCTGGCCAACCGGCTGCGACAGTCGCTTGGCTTCACCGTGCCGGTGGCGCGTCTGCTCAAAGGCGCGAGCATCGCCGAACTGGCCGACGAGCTGGAGCCCGACCGCATGGAGCGGGACGATGTGCCACCGGCCGAGGAAGCGCAGACAACGCCTGGCGGCTGGCTGATCGTGCACCGTCCGCGACCGCGGCCGCGTGCGCGCTTGTTTTGTTTCCCGTTCGCTGGCGGCGGCGCCATCACGTTCCGCCCCTGGACTGACCGGCTTGATCCCGAAGTCGAGCTTGTCGCGATAGAACCTCCTGGGCGGCAGACCCGCATGGACGAGCCGCCGATCCGCGACATTGGCGCCTTCGTAGCCGGACTTGTCCCAGAACTATTGCCGCGGCTTGATCGCCCGTTCGCCTTGTTCGGGCACTGCCTCGGCGCGCTGACCATGTTTGAGACGGCGCGCGCGCTGATCCACGACCACGGCGTTGTGCCATCCCACATGTTCGTCTCCGGTGCGCGTCCGCCGGACGAACTTCACCGCCAGCAGAAGTTCGAGGAGGCGCTGACGAAACAGCTGTTATCTATGCCCGAATACACCGTGTTCGAACCGGTCTATAGGCAGCCGGACAAGGTCTTCGCCGAGGCGATCCGCGGCTTCCGGATCGCGGAGACCGAACGATTGCTGGCATCGGCTGAACTGCGGCAGCTGATGCTACCGACGATCCGCGCCGAATTCGAGATGGGCGAGAAATACCGCTACCGGCAGGCGCCGCCTTTGGACGTGCCGATTACCTGCCTGACCGGGATCAACGACGCCTACGTGACTCTCGCCAATGCACAGGGCTGGCGCCGCTTCACCCGCAAGCGCTTCCAGCTCCACACGCTTGTAAGCGAGCATTTCATCGTCGTCGAGGACGATCGCGTCGTGCTGGACGTGGTCAACCGCGAAATGGCGGAGATCGGGTGAAGGATGCCGGCGGCAATCGTATTGCGGCAATTCGGCCTCGGCAATTTGCGGGCCGAGACGTGCCGCTGGAGCCTGGTCCGCGTGACCATACAGAACTCGTTGCGGGCACTGCGGGACGGCAGTATCCTCCTCGCCCTGGAAATTCTCGCACATCGCGTGCGACAGGCCGATTTCGCGGAAATCTTTCGGCGCCGGATCCGATTGCAAGGCGTAAGCCGCACTGACCTCGCGGACCTGATCGATTTCGTCGCCGCCCATCGTCTGGAGCCAGTAGTTGACCGCGTTTACGACGGACTCGACTTGGCACGCCAAGCGATCGCGGATTCCGCAGGAGGCGGCCATTTCGGTTCTCGTATTAGACTGACAGACTGGGCTAGGTGGCTCGAAGGAAGCAAGGCAGACCGATGAATATTGCAGCCTGGTTGCGCGGCCTGTCGTTGTCGCAATACGAGCAGGCCTTCCTCGACAACGCGATCGATGCCGCGGTGCTGCCGGAACTGACCGAAGCGGATCTCGAAAAGCTGGGGGTGCTGATCGGTCATCGCAAGCGCCTGTTACGCGCGATCGCGGCGCTCAGTGAGGCTGGGCCTCCGGTGGCTCCGGACCAATCGCCGACCGGGCGGCCGGACATCGCGGAACTACGGCAGCTCACGGTGATGTTCGTTGATCTCGTTGGTTCCACCGCGCTCGCAGCGCGGACAGATCCCGAGGTGCTCCACGATGTGATGGCCGCCTATCATTGTCGCGTCGCCGCTCTTGTCGCCCGTTTCGACGGTTTCGTGGCGAGATACATGGGCGACGGCGTGCTGGTGTATTTCGGCTATCCGCACGCGCACGAGGGCGACGTCGAGCGCGCGTTGCGGGCCGGTCTCGCGATTGTTGAGGACACCGCGCTTCTGGCCGGCCTTCAGCGACCATCGCTGCGCGTCGGCATCGAGACCGGCATGGTCATCGTCGGCGACCTCACGGGCGAAGGTGAGGCCCAGGAGCGCGGCGTAGTTGGAGAGACGGCGAACCTCGCGGCACGGTTGCAGACCATCGCCGCGCCGGATAGCGTGGTAATCGGTCCCGGAACGCGCAAGCTGTTGGGCACGCTGTTCGAGGTGCGCGATCTCGGTGCTGTCGAGGTGCGTGGCTTGCCGGCACCGGTGCCGGCATACTCGGTGCTTCGTTTGGCCGGGGTGGCAAGCCGGTTCGAGGCCTTCCATGGCTCGGAGCCGCTCGCCCCATTAGTCGGTCGCGAGGATGATCTGCAAATCCTGCTGCGCCGTTGGAAGCACGCGAAGGCGGGCCAGGGCCAGGTTGTTTTGCTTTCGGGTGAGCCGGGCATCGGCAAGTCGCGCCTCGCCGCCGCATTGCAGGCCAAGCTATCGCGCGACCCGCACACATTGCTGCGCTGCTATTGTTCGCCGCACCACACAGACAGCGCACTCTATCCGTTCATCAGCTTGCTCGAACGTGCGGCTGGATTCGAGCGCGGCGAGGCGCCGAATGCCCGGCTCGACAAGCTTGATGCGCTGCTGGCGCAGGCCGGCATCGCATGTGAGGACGCGGGCCTGATCGCAGACCTCTTGTTGCTACCCTTCGGCCGGCGCTATCCCGCCCTCGACCTCACGCCGCAGCGTCGCCGGCAACGTACGCTCGACGTGCTGGTCGGGCAACTCGATGGACTCGCGGCCAAGCGTCCCGTCCTAATGATCTTCGAGGACGCACAATGGGCCGATCCGTCCAGCATTGAGCTGCTCGAGCTGATGATCCCACAGCTCCGACGCAGGCCCGTTCTGGCACTTGTCACGTTCCGTCCGGAATTTACGCCGCCCTGGATCGGACAGTCGCAAGTGACATCGTTGACGTTGAGCCGTCTCACCCCGGACGCGTCGGCGGCGCTACTACTGAGGATCGCTGGCGACGCGGAGATCGACGCCGCGGTAGTGGACGAGATCGTGGAGCGCGCGGACGGCGTGCCGCTGTTCGTGGAAGAGTTGACGAAGGCAATTCTGGAAGCCGGCGACGCGGCGGCGAGCCGCGCTGCCGCGATGCCGAACGCTTCGACCAACGTTCCCGCGACGCTGTTCGCCTCGCTGATGGCGCGACTTGACAGATTGCAGCCGGGCAAGGACATCGCGCAGATCGGTGCGGCGATCGGACGCAATTTCAGCCACGATCTGATCGCCGCGGTTGCCGCGAAGCCCGATCGCGAACTGCGGCTGGCGCTTGATCAGCTCATTGGAGCCGGCTTGATCTTCGCGCGCGGAACGCCGCCCGAGGCGACCTACCTGTTCAAACACGCGCTCGTGCAGGACATCGCCTACGGGACGCTGCTGCGCCGCCAGCGCCAGGAGCTGCACGCCCGAATAGCCGACGCCTTGGAGCAGCTGTCGCCGGAAACTCAGGAGGCGCAACCCGAGCTATTCGCCTTTCACCTGACCCGAGCGGGACTGACCGCGAAGGCGGTGCACTACTGGCTAAAGGCTGGCGAGCGTGCAGCCGGCATTTCTGCGAACAAGGAAGCTATCGCCCACCTACGAACCGGAATCGACTCCCTTGCGGGGATTCCCAAGTCTCCAGACAAGCTGCGCCTGGAGATCGATCTAAACAGCGCCCTGGTCGCCGTACTCCAGGTGACCCATGGCTATGGTGCCGACGTTGTTGGCGCCACTGTGAACCGCGTCGTCGAGCTATGCCGCCGAACCGGTGAAACGGCTCTGCTGGCGCCGGTGTTGTTTCAGGCGTGGTTGTTTAACCAGATGCGCGCGAACTATCCGGCCGGGATCCCACTCGCCACCGAACTGCTCGACTTAACCCGGGATGGCGACGACCCAGCGGCGCAAATGGCGGCGCATTTCGCGAACGGCCTGACCCGGTTTGCGTTGGGAGAGCCGGTTGCCTCGCATCAGCATTTTGCCCAAGGCGCAAAAATCTATCAGGGGCTGGGGAGCGACCACACCTACTTCCGGTACGGCTTTGCCGCCGGGCCCGCGAACCAGGCCTATGCTGCCTGGACGCATGCCATGCTGGGGTACCTGGACCAGGCGCAGGAAGCGGGCCGAGTGGCTTTGGAAATCATCGAGCGGACCAGGCATCCCTACACGATGGCGCGCGGCCTGGTCTGGTGCTCATTCATTGCTGCGACCAGTCGGGACTGGTCGGCGGCATACCAATTAGCCGACCGGGCGGTTCAGGCCGCCAGTGAACAGGGTTTCGAAATGCCCGCAGCATCTGGCCTGGTCGCCCGCGGCGTCGCCCGAGCAATGATCGACTGGGACGCACCTCAGCCGGCGGAAATCCGCAACGGCCTCGACCGCTATGAGCGGACTGGCGGAGGCACGCCTACCCAGATGCCTTTCATGCTGACATTGGTTGCCGAAGTTTCGTTGGCACACGGCGACTGGGACGTCGGATTGGAGGCGCTGTCAAAGGCCCGGGCTTTGATGGCGCAGACCGGGGAGCGGCAGGTGGAAGCCGAGAGCCATCGCCTCTTTGGTGATCTGTTGGCCGCGTCAGCCGGCGGTGATGCCGAGCCGCACCTGCTGCGCGCGTTGGAGGTTGCGCGCGCGCAGAACGCGCGGCTGTTCGAACTGCGCGCCGCCTGCAGCCTCGCCAGGGAGTGGCGCGATCGAGGACGGTTGAATGAGGCCCGAGCCATGCTCGCGCCGGTCTACGGCGGGTTCACCGAAGGCTTTGGCACGCCAGATCTTGCTGACGCCCGGGCGCTGCTCGGGAGTCTCGCGGCATCGGGACCAGCGGCTTGATACGACCGCCATGACAGATTGGGCTATTCGATCACTGTCTCGGCGAGGGCAAGCAGCTTGTCGGGTATCGTTAGACCGAGCGTCTTGGCTGTCGTGAGGTTGATGACTACATCGAGTTCAGTTGGCTGCTCGATCGGAAGCTCAGCGGGATTGGCTCCGCGCAGTATTTTATCTACTAGGTCGGCGGCGTCGCCGGGATGCTGATGGCCGGCCTTGACGGCATCAACAACCGGATCGATCCGAGCAGCCCAATCGACAAAAACCTCATGACCTCCCGCCCGTCGAGGCGAAGGAAGTGAAGTCGACGCCAGGGTCGCTGGACCAGGCGCTTGACGCCCTCGAACGCGATCACAAATTCCTGCTGTTACACGGCGATGTGTTCACTGCTGACGTGATCGAAATCTGGCTCGACTACAAGCGAAAAAGGGAGGTCAATGACATCCGGCTGCGCCCTAATTCTTACGAGCTTCATCTCTACTACGACATCTGATAGCGCCGGCACTGAGCCGAGAGCCGAGCGTGAGCTTACGATGAAATCGCGAAAAATGCTCTGATCGTAGGGGCACCTGGGTAACCGCACGCGAAAAGGACGCAGAGCATTTTATCGTTGCTTTGAGCTGTCTGCCGCCCTCCCGCTTGATAGCAGTGCATAATCATAGGCTGGCGGCCCAATCTACGGTGGAGCCCCGGATCGAGTGGCGCACGATGAGGAAGCGCACATCGACTTTCTGGAAACCCAAATCGAACTCATTGCGAAGATCGGCCTTGAGCTATATGCCCAGCGTCATATTGGAGAACTCGACGAGAACTGAAAGGTAGACAACTGCTTCTATCCCGAAGCCGACGATGTTCGGTTTTCTGCGGCGGTAGACTGGACTCGGGCGGTGCATGGCCGAACTTCAGCTTCCTGGTTCATTTTCCCCGCTTCGGTTCAATCCAGTTGGTTGCCCAAACCTTGTTGAACCAGCATTTACAGGGCTGATGTCCCAAAGCTCGTTCGCGATCGGAATCGGCGCCACTTGCATGTTCGCCCACCAGGTCGCCTCGTTGCCGTGCCGGTGCAGCTCCCGATGGTGCTTGCGGCAGAGCGGCACGGTGAACTCGTCGCTCACTTTCCTACCCAACGATCGGGGTCGGGCAACCTTGAGGTGGTGCGCATCGCATGGGCTCGCCCGACAGACGAGGCATGGTTGTGAGGCGACGAAGGCGAGATGCGCCTTGCTGCGTCGGCGGACAGCCTTCGTCCGTGGTGCAAACAACGGCAGTGGCTCGTGATCGCCGTGGCTCGCGCTACGGTCTGCCGCCGGCTGGTCTTCCATGAATTCGAGCTGCGAGGCAGGGTCGCTAGATAGCTTTGCGAGATAGGCTGCTTCCACGGCTTGCGCATCGACCTGCGTCAGCGTGTTCTTGAGCGGCAGCGACCGGTAGGCCCAAAGCGCCAGCGCCTCATCGGTTGCGATGGCAGCGATCTCCTGCACCAGCCGGTCGCGCAGGCTCGCCGACTCGTTCGAGGACAGCATCGGTAGGCGCGGTGAAGGCACTCGACCACCATTTGCCTTGGCGGGTAACGGCTGTTTGGGGCGCGACTGCTCCGCCACTTCGATGGGCTCCGGTGCATCGAGATCGTCCTCGCCGGCAATCCCGACCAGGGTGAACAACGCATAGCGGCGGGCATAGGTGAGGGCGGCTCCGAGCCGGTGCGGCGCTGCCGTCTCGCTGACCGGGCACACCGGCCAGTCGGAGGACACCCATTCGCCGGAAGCGTGGACGAGCGTGGTGGTGAGGCGGATCAGGCCGCTGTCGGCGTCGATGGCAGTGGCCTGAATCGTTGCGATCTCGTGCTGACCCAGGCACTTGCGGACCAGGTCGAGCCCTGAGGAGAGCGGCGCATAGCGAAAGGTCCGGCTCCCCTCGCGCGGGAATGGAGAGACAATGGTGGCGGTGAGGGACTTTTCCGGGTTTTGGATCTCGGCCTGCGCCTTGGCCAGCGCTGCCGCAAGCGCTCCGATGCTGTCGCTACAGCGCTGCATGGCCGGCCTCCGCTTCCAAAACCTCAAAGCTGATGGCGCCGGACTTCGACCGTCTGGCGCGTACCCCGTGGCCTGAGGCTTCCTTAACGTCCTCAGGCACGAGGGCCTTCAGCTCGGTCTTGGCCCGGTCATGGTCAAGTGCAGCGGCGCGGGTCATCCGGTAGAGATTTGCAAACTCGGCCCAGGTGTTGGAGCTGCTCATGTCGACAATTCTGACCGCCTGTAGCCTTGGCTTTGGCGACTCGATCCCGAAGAGGTGAGGCGGCTCGCCACTTTCGACGCAGCGCCAAAACTTCCTTTCTGCCGTCAGCAACAGATGCTGGTAGAGCGGATCGGCCGGAATCGTCATTTCCACCCATTTGCCGCCGCCGGTGATGATGGACAGTACCGCTGTGCGCGCCGCGGTCACCCACATGTTGTGCTGGAGCTGCGCCATGTGCTTTTCCGCGGCGCCTTCCTCGGAGAAATTCCACGGCAGCATGAACTTGGTCTCGAACACGGCCCCGGTCTGCCGAACCCGGCCATCCAGAGTGGCGGCCATCCATTTGCGAATCGGATGTCGGAGCTTTCGCTGCACGTC
>Ga0182036_10000371_pt1 | contig 20154 bp, 17 predicted proteins | sample sta12Cox44000080_FD_125966 | JGI IMG/M metagenome (GOLD analysis project Ga0182036, IMG submission 125966) | Lab enrichment of tropical soil microbial communities from Luquillo Experimental Forest, Puerto Rico - statoxic.12C.oxic.44.000.080 | ecosystem: Environmental > Terrestrial > Soil >...
TCCGCTGCCGGCTGCTGTTGACCGGGGAAGATGGCCTCGAACCCTTGGGCAAGAAGGGATCGAGGCCATCGTGTTCAGAACTGTAAATGATCAGCCGACGTTGTGGGACGCGATACTGCCGTCGGAGCTGCTTGTGTTGCCTGCCGAGTTGGCTCGGGTAGACGCACTGCTGGATGATCCGATGTTTTTCGCGCCGTTTGAGGCGTATTTCGATGCCCGGATGGGTCGTCCGTCGATTCCGATGGAAACCTATCTGCGGTTGATGTTTTTGAAGTTTCGCTATCGGCTGGGCTATGAGCTGCTGTGTCGGGAAGTGGGCGATTCAATCTCCTGGCAGCGGTTTTGCCGCATCCCGCTGGGTATCCGGGTGCCGCATCCGACGACGTTGATGAAGATCACCAGCCGATGCGGTGACGACGCAGTCGCGGGGTTGAATGAGGCGCTGTTGGCCAAGGCCGCCGCGGGCAAGCTGCTGCGGACTAACAAGGTGCGCGCGGACACCACGGTGGTGGAAGCCGACGTCGGGTATCCGACTGATTCGGGTCTGTTGGCCAAGGCGGTTGGTTCGATGGCGCGTAGCGTGGCGCGGATCAAGGCTGCCGGTGGTGCGACGCGCACTCGAACCCGCGATCGCCGCCGCTCGGCGGGTCGGCGCGCTCGTTCCATTGCCTCCAAGCTGCGGTTGCGCGGACAACAGCAACGCGATCAGGCCCAGGCCGCGGTGCAGCGCATTACCGGGGAATTAGCCGACATCGCCCAAGCCTGTCTGCGTGAGGCTGTCGCGGTGGTGCGCAATGCCAAGCGTGCGCTGCGCAGCGCGACTGGGACGCGCAAGGGCCGGCTCACCCAGGCCATCAACCACCTTGACGCGCTGATGACCCGCACGCAGCAAGTGGTGACCCAGACCCGTAGCCGGTTGAACGGGGTCATGCCTGAGTCGGCCACCCGTGTGGTCAGCCTGCATGATGTCGATGCCCGCCCCATCCGCAAGGGGCGGCTGGGCAAGCCCGTGGAGTTCGGCTACAAAGCCCAGATTGTCGACAACGCCGACGGTGTCATCCTCGATCACACCGTCGAGATCGGAAACCCCACAGACGCACCGCAATTGGCGCCGGCAATCGATCGGATCACCCGGCGCGCCGGACGCTCACCTCGGGCGGTGACCGCCGACCGCGGGTACGGCTATGCATCGGTGGAGCGCGACCTGCACGAACTCGGTGTGCGAAATGTGGCGATCCCGCGAGTGAGCAAACCGGGGGCGGCCCGCCGCGAGTTTGAACGCCGGCGGTCCTTCCGCAATAAGGTCAAATGGCGAACCGGATCCGAGGGACGGATCAACCACCTCAAGCGCAGCTATGGCTGGAACCGCACGCACCTCACCGGCCTCAACGGCGCCCGAACATGGTGCGGACACGGGGTCTTCGCCCACAACCTGGTCAAGATCAGCACCCTGGCCGCATGAACCCACCCCACGACCGACCGAGCATGCCAACTTCAGGTCACCGCCGATGACCATCACCCCGGCGCACTCGTTTTTCAGGTCTTAGTAGCTAGGCGTGTCCGCGCGGGGGTAGAGCGGCCGCAGGGCGCGGGGCGGGCGGAATGGCGCCCAGCGGCCGCTCGGTTGCGCCAGCCGGTCGGCGACGGCCCAGATCACGGCCGGGTGGTGGCCGAACCCGAAATGGCTACCGACCACGGCGATGTTCTCCGCCCGCGCGGACGGCAGATCGAGGCAGGCCCGCCACGCGACGATCCCGTCGTATCGGGAATAGATCGAGGTGGCCGGCACCGGCAGCGCGCCGACGCCGGACTCCAGCGGCAGCTCTCGTGGCACGACGTGCAGGTGGGCGTAGCGGTCGAAGGCACGACCCGCACGAGACTGGCTTTCGTGGGCGAGGTGAATGGGGCTGCCGAGCGTGATGACCTGGCGCACCGCCGAAGGATTGCCGCGGGCAAGAGTGCGGGCGTAGATGCCGCCGAGGCTCCAGCCGATCACACTCACAGCCGAGTCGTAACGTGCATGAAGGCCGAGCAGGCGATTCTGGAGTCCGGTGACCGTCGCGGCCGTCGGGCCGAGGTTGCGTCCCAGCCGCCAGCCGTGCACCCGGTAGCCGAGATCGCGCAGGATGCGCCGCAGCGTCCAGGTGGAAACGTCGTCGGCGAGCAGGCCCGGCAACACCAGAACCGGGTGCCCGTCGCCGGCCGGCAACAGCTGCCTTAGCGGCAGCGTGGCCATCAGCACCCCGTATTCGGCCGTCGCACGGGCTGGATCTGTCAGGTAAAGCCACGACGGGGGAGCGCTCGCGTCGGCTGGGCCGGTCGGTATAGGTGACCGCGACATCGGAGTTGACATCAGCCAACCCCGACCACGTCGGACAGTACGGCGACTTCGTCTTTGATTCCGTCGATTATCAGGTCGACGTCGGGGACCAGGTCACGGTCGGCCAGTGCCCCGAAGTTGAGCTTGCCGTTGGATCCCAACACGGTCAGATTCAGCCCCTGCCCGTCGGCGATCGCCGAGAGCGGGTAGACGCCGTCGAGTCGCGCGCCGCACAGGTAAAGATCCACGGTCGGCCCGGGGACGTTGGAGATGAACAGGTTGAACGGCGGGACCCGCTCCAGTAGGCGCAGCCGGGTGGCCAATCGGTTGGCCTGATTGGCCAACGCCGGCACGGAGAACTGCGCGATGTCGGTGAGCAGCTCGGCCGGCAGCGCGTTGTGCTGCTCCTTCGCCGCGCGCATCGCCTCGTGCACGGCCGCCAGCCGCTCAGCCGGGTCCGCCAAATGCGTTGGTATCGCGGCGATGACGGACGAGACCCGGTTGCCGTGGGTGTCCTTTTGCTCTTCGGTGCGGATGGACACCGGCACGGCCGCCACGAGCGGCCCGTCGGGCAGGGCATCGTGTTTCTGCAGCCAGGTGCGCAGCGCGCCCGCGCACAGCGCCATCACGACGTCGTTGACGGTGACACCGGCGGCGTTCTTGATCGCTTTGACCTCCGCAAGCGGGACGCTGCCGAACGCCCAGCGCCGATGCGGGCCGATGTTCTTGTTGAACGGCGTTGCGGGCGCGATCAGCGGCGGCGCCGACAGCACCACACCGCGGCCGCGGCGCAACACAAGCCGGTCGATCAGCGGCAGCCCGGGGCGCGCGGGACTGCTGGCAAGGGTGGGCAATGAACGCGCGATCCCCGCCGAGACCCGCGCGGCCCGAACCGGGTGGGTTGCCAGCGACACGGCGCTGCGCGCCAGCAGCTGGGCAGCGCCGGGCTCGGCTTCCGGGCGCCACGGGTCTGGCTCGTCGGCCTCGCGGGGCTGCGGCGAGGTATCCATCAGCGCGGCGAGCAGATCGTTTCCGGAGACGCCGTCGATGGCCGCGTGATGCACCTTCGTGTAAAGGGCTTGCCGGCCACCCCGCAGGCCGTGGATGAGGTAGGTCTCCCACAGCGGGCGGCGGCGGTCCAGCGGTCGCGCGTGCAGCCGGGCCGCCTGGACCGCCAGCTGGCGATCATCACCCGGTGCGGGCAGCGCCAGCTCGCGGACATGAAACTCGATGTCGAAATCGGGGTCCTCGATCCAGTACGGCTGGTCCAGGCCGAAGGGCACCTCCACCAAGCGGCGGCGAAACGGCGGGACCAGATGCAACCGGGACTCGATGAGCTCGGTCAGCCGCTCCAGGCTTAGCGCCTGGCCGCCCGCTGGCGGATCCAGAACGGACACACTGCCAACGTGCCCGTAGGCCGTCGCCGAATCGAGCGCCAAAAAAGCGGCATCCAAGCCGGTCAGCTGCTGCATTGCGCCTCCATGGGGAAACTTCTGACTATAGCCAGTTCTCATCCAAGTCGGTCGTGGTACGGTCGCCGCTGTCGAGCAGGTCGAACTGCGCGGTCGTCTTGGGCAGCTCGTAGCGGAAGAAGTACCGCGCGGCGAGGCGCTTGCCGTCATAGCAGCCCCGGCCTTGCCTTAGTTGGCGATGAGGCCCCCGGCGGCCCACCGGGGCTAATCTTTGTGCGTAGTTGACGGTCGGATCGACGAGGAGGTCGGCTGAACGTGGAGTGGACGGGTGCGCGCTACGCGGACAAACCAACCGTGCAGGTGCAGACCTGGATCGACGCGCCGCCGCAGCGGGTGTGGGCGCTGGTGTCCGACATCGAGCTGATGCCGACCATGAGCCAGGAACTGCAGTCGGTCGAGTGGCTTGACGGAGCCACCGAAGCCGCCGTCGGAGCCAGATTCGTGGGACGCAGCAAGCACGAGGCGCTCGGGGAGTGGGCCACCACCTCGGAGGTGATCGAGTGCGACCCAGAGCGGGTACTGGCCTGGGCCGTCGAGAACCCGCAGAACCCCACCGCGGTCTGGCGGTTTCGGCTCGAGCCGAAGGACGGCGGCACCGAACTGTCGCAGTGGATGCAGATGGGTCCCGCACGTTCCGGCCTGTCGATTGCCATAGATCAGATGCCCGACAAGGAGCAAAAGATCGTGTTCGTGCGGATGCGTGAATTCGAGCAGAACATGACAAAGACTGTGCAACACATCAAGAAGCTGGCGGAAACCTGATGCGCACGGCCACCACGGTCGAGGCCGCCAGCTTCGGCGGCTGGTCGCGGCAACGAGACTTTGTCGTCGAAGCCGAGAAGCTGGGATTGGACGTGTTGTGGGTGGCCGAGGCGTGGGGGTCCGACGCGCCGTCGGCGCTGGGTTATTACGCGGCGTGCACCGATCGCATGCTGCTCGGTTCGGGCGTCATCCAAGTCGGGACCCGGACACCCGTGGCGGTGGCACAGGCCGCGATCACGCTGTCGAACCTGTCGGGCGGACGGTTTTTGCTCGGCCTCGGTGCCTCCGGTCCGCAGGTCATCGAAGGGCTGCACGGGGTTCCGTTTGCGCGCCCCCTCGCTCGGCTCAGGGAAACGGTTGAGATTGTGCGCCAGGTGGTGGCCGGCGGGAAGGTCTCCTACCAGGGCCGCGAGTTCCAGATTCCGCGGCCCGGTGGGGATACGGTCCCGATGAGGCTTTCGATGCGCGCCGAGCACCCGATCCCGGTCTACCTTGCGACACTGTCGCCGGCCATGCTGCGGCTCACCGGCGAAATCGCGGATGGTTGGCTGGGCACCAGCTTCGTGCCGGAAGGTGCCGGCGACGCCTACTTCACCTACTTGGAGGAGGGGCTGGCCCGAGCCGGGCGCAGCCGCGACGAACTCGACATCTGTCAGGGCGCCGAGGTGGCGTTCGCGTCCGACGAGGATGCCTTGCGTGTCATGGTCGATGGCCGCAAGAAGGAGCTCGCGTTCAGCCTGGGGGGCATGGGATCGGCGTCGACCAATTTCTACAACCAGGCCTATAGCCGTCAGGGCTGGGCCGAGGTCGCCACCGAGGTGCGCGAACGCTGGCAGGCCGGCGACCGAGACGGCGCGGCGAACCTGGTGACCGACGACATGGTTCTGGCCACAACCTTGATCGGCACCGAATCCATGGTGCGGCAACGGTTGTCGGTCTGGCGCGACGCCGGTGTCGACACGGTCCGCCTCTATCCGGCTGGCGACACCCTCGACGCCCGGCTGTCCACCTTGGCGAGGGCGATCGAGGTCGTGCGCGACATCAATAATCCGTAGTGATCCTGGGAGTCGACGATGACAGAGGCGTTTGTGCTCGGCGGTGTGCGCACCCCATTTACCCGGTATGGCGGCTCGTTGTCGCATATCCGGCTCGACGACCTGCTCGGGTTGGCGATGACGGGCGCGTGCGAGCGCGTCGGCGTCGGACTGGACCAGATCGAGGACGTCGTCGCCGGCTGCGTCAACCCCGCCCACGAGGGGATGGGGGACGTGGCGCGCTGGGCGTTGCTGGCGGCCGGATTCCCCGACAGCGTCGCCGGAGCGACGATCAACCGGTTCTGCGCTTCGTCGTTGAGCGCGACCGTCCAATTGGCCCACGCGATCAAGGCGGGCGACCTAGGTGTGGGCATCGCCTGTGGTGTGGAATCGATGTCGCGTTCCGGGTGGGCATACATGAAGGGCGACGCGCCGTTTTCCCCGCGCGGACCGGTGATTCTGCTCGACACCATGTGGGCCGGCGCCGGCGGCCCGCCGAACCCAAAACTGTTGGCCCGCAACGCCTACATTTCCATGATCGAGACCGCGCAGAACGTGGCCGACCGCTACGGCCTGACGCGCGAGGAGATCGATGCCTTCGCGCTGCGCTCGCAGCAGCACGCCAGGGCCGCCCGTGACTCGGGGCGACTCGCCAAAGAGATCTTGCCGGTCCCGATCGCGGCGACGAAAAAAACGCCGGCGCGCACGGTCGAGCACGACGAGTTCATCCGCGACGACACCACGGCCGAGCTGCTCGCGGCGTTGCCGGTGCAACCGGGCACCACCCAGATGACCGCGGCCAACTCCACGCCACTGAGCGACGGCGCCAGTGCTGTGGTTCTTGCGTCGGGGGAGCGCGCCGTCGAGCTCGGCGTTGCCCCGTTGGCGCGCGTGGTCTCCTCGGCGGTGTATGCCCTCGACCCGGCGATCATGGGGCTGGCTCCGGCATGGGCGCTGCCGCTGGCGATCAAGCGCGCCGGCCTTACCCCCGAACAGATCGACGTGTGGGAGGTTCACGAGGCGTTCAGCGCACAGGCTCTGGGCGTGCTTCGGGAACTTCCAAATCAGCTCGGCGGCTTCACCATTCCCGACGACAAGCTGACACCAAATGGTGGGGCTGTATCCATCGGGCATCCGTTCGGCGCCACTGGAACTCGATACGTCCTGACCCTCGCGCTTGAACTGCGTGAACGCCACGTGCGCTATGGCGCCGCCGGGGTATGCATAGGTTCGGGACAAGCCGTGGCCGTCGTGCTGGAGAACCCCGACGCCGCTTAGGGCGCGAGTACGACCGAGCCAACGGTCTTGCGGTCACAGTGCGCCGGTGGCGATCACATCGAATAACCCACTTCCATCTCAGCTGCTCAGGAGTCGGGTCGCGCGCGGCGGCCGCTGAGCCGCGAGCTCCTTTTCGGCCTCACTCGCTTCGAAGACATTCAGCGGCGACTCGGCATCGCCCGCAACACCCTTACCGATCGACTCAACTGGCTCTCCGAGCACCGCGTGGTGGCCCGTGTTCCGTACGGCGATTCGGGGAACCGATGCGAATACCGACTCACGGAGAAAGGGCGCGACCTACAACCCGTCTTGTTGGCGCTGTTGGCTTGGGGAGATAGGTGGGGTGCCACCTCAGAGCAGCCGCCACTGCAGCCGACGGATTCCAATGGCGATCCCATCGAGCTGCGAATTGTCAACGTCAGGACGGGTCGTCGCGTCCCGCGCGACAAAGTCCGCATGCTGCCGATTAAAGGCGCTACCGATCCAAATATGGTGCCACCCAGGGGAAACGGGTCTCGGACCAAGAGCTAGTAGATTCACGCGGCCTGCGAGAAGAGCGGTGACCGGCCTGACGTTGTCCCCGAACGGGTTTCGACGGTTGTCGCAGCCTCCGCCGAGCCCTGACGCGGCGGACTGACCATCAGTCCGATCAGCAGCAGCGCGCCGCCAACCGCGAGCGGGATGGCCCAGGCGCGACGCACCGCTATGGCTGTGTGGCATTGATCCACGAAGTGCGTTCCGGCCGAGTCGGCGATGCTGGCCTGGGTCAACGCGCTCTGGAACCCACTTCCGCAATTGATTTGGAAGCCCCAGTGATCGAAATCGGGGAGGAAGACCGGGAACCGGAGTGCCAGCAGGCCAACCGTCAAGAGCAGGACGCCCACTCCGAGAATGGCGAAGCGTTGGTTCGACATGTTCATCAGTGCAGCCATGATGGAGTGCCGGCCCGGCCGCTGAAAGCCCCGAGGCATCTCTCGCGCCATTTCTCGGTCCATTCGGGCGGATTCGAGAAGAAAACCCAGATCCTCCGGCTCGTGTTGTGGCGCGTTAACGCCGGGCGGTGCGGCCACGACCCTCAGACGCCGCGTTGGCATCAGCCTCGCCGGGTTACCCATCCCATGCTGCAGTTGAGCCACCATGACCGGCCACCTTTCGTTTCATGATGAAACCAGTCATTAGGAACGCGGCGGTTCCCACGCATCATCCAGGCTCCCGCTGTGAGCGTCGTCACATCCGACTCTTACAGTGAACTCAAGGAGAGGAAGCCCATGCCAGGTATTCATCATGCCGCGATCTGCACCGCCGACGTCGAACGCTCGATGAAGTTTTGGCGCGACGGCCTGGGATTCACCGAACTGTTCGACCAAACCTTCACCGGTGATTGGCCAGAACTGTTCGGCGCCAAGACCAATGGGCTGCGGTCGATATTCCTTGGGGATCCGCGGACGCCCGACTCCGGCATCGTCGAACTGGTGGTCTTCGAGGGCGCCGACGCCGCGTTGGCGCGGCTGCAGCGACCCCGGCACGGATTCTTCCTGCTATCTCTGCAGCGCGGGGTCGAGGAGACCCTTTCGACGTTGGCGGCCTTGGGGTTCAGCGACGGCGTTCGCCGCATCACCATGCCCGCCCCGGGTGGAACGGAGGTCTCGATGGCGGTCATCACCGCGCCGGACGGCGTGCTCGTCGAGTTGATCGGGCCCGCGCAATGACAAGCCTTGGTGACCGGGGGTGGGTCCGGGATCGGACTGCAAGTCGCCGGGCGGCTGCGCGACGCGGGTCACCGCGTCGTGGTGTGGGACCTGTCGGGTGGCGATATCGCCTGCGATGTCAGCGATCCCGGCGCGGTGTCGGCCGCGATGGAACAAACCCTACGCGACCACGGTGCGACCACCCGAATAGTGACTTGCGCCGGGATCGGCGCATCGGGCATGTTGCTGCAACAGTCGGTGCAGGAGTGGGAACGGGTGCTGGCGGTGAACCTCACCGGCACCTGGCTGACCATCCGCGCGGGGGCACAAGCGATGATCGACGCCGGCGTGGGCGGCTCGATCGTCGCAGTCTCCAGCATCAGCGGCACCGTCGCCGACCGGGATATGGGCGCCTACTGCGTGTCGAAAGCGGGCGTGGACATGCTGGTGAAGGTCGCCGCCGTGGAGTGGGGCAGCCATGGGATCCGCGTGAACGCGGTTGGTCCCGGTGTCACCCGGACACCGATGCTGGCGAAACCGGAACAACTTCCCGGCTGGGTGGAAGGTTTGTCCGAACGGACGGCGCTGGGTGGTCTGGGAGCCGCTACGGACGTGGCCGGGGCCATCGTGGGCGTCCTCGAATTACCTTGGGTGACAGGGCAAATCGTGCATGCGGATGGCGGCTTGGCGCTGCACAGCCCGATCGATGCGTACGGCCAACTGCAGCGGGTGATGGCCCGCAAAAAGTAGCTCTCAGGCGATCCCGAAATCGATTATTCCCCTGATGATTTCGCCGTTACGCAGGTCGTCGTAGGCCTGGTTGATGTCCTCGAGGCGATAGCGCCGGGTGATCATTTCGTCGAGTTGCAGCTGCCCGGTCTGGTAGAGCCGGGCCAGGCGGAAGATGTCCGCCCGCGGGTTGCACGAACCGAATATGGTGCCCGCCAGGGTCTTGTTCATCAGGATGAAGTCCTGCAGATCGATCTTGACCGATCGCGTCAACTGCGACGTCATGCCGGTGAGAACACAGGTCCCGCCTTTGCGGGTGAGCTGCACCGCATCGCGGACATCCTCGGCGGTGATCAGCGAAGGCGAGACCACCACGGCGTCGGCCATGACCCCGTACGTCAGGCCCCGCACCAGGTCCAGCGCCTCGGCGACCGTCGCGGTGCTGTGGGTCGCACCGAACTGCAGGGCCGATTTCTGTTTGAAATCCACCGGATCGACGGCGACGATCTGCGCGGCGCCATTGATCCGGGCGCCCTGGATTGCGCCCGTTCCGATGCCGCCGACGCCGATCACAACGACGGTATCGCCGGCGCGCATGTTGGAGCGGTTAGCGACGGAGCCGTAGCCGGTCGGAATGGCGCATGACAGCAGCGCGCTCGGCGCCAGTGGTAGGTGCGGCTCGATCTTCACCAGCGAATTCGTCGCTGCCACGGTGTGTTCGGCGAATGCGCCGACCTTCGCCAGATGGCTTAGTGGCTTGCCGTCCGCGGTGTGATGGCGGAATGTGCCGTCGGTGGGCATCCCCGGAGTGAGAGTGAAGGCGCCTACGTCACAGATGTATTCCATACCGCTCGCACACCAGCGACACTGGCCGCACACGGCGACGAACGACATCACTACGTGGTCGCCCGGCACGAAATCGCTTACGCCGTAACCTACTTCGCGCACGATGCCGGAACCCTCGTGACCACCGATCATCGGGAACATGGTTGGCAGCCCGAGGGATCGCATCACCTGGTTGGGCGCGGACATGTCGCCCTTGAGGATGTGGTCGTCGGAGTGGCACAACCCGGCCGCGGCCATTTCGACCAGGACTTCGCCGGCGCGGGGCGGGTCCAACTCGAATTCCTCTACAGACCACGGCCCGCCGACGTCGTGCAGGATCGCCGCGCGGCTTCTCATGCGGCAGGGGAGAACGTAACGGGAAGTTTGTTGGGCGACCGGAAGGTGAGCCCGACGATCTTGGACTCTATGCCGGTTCCGTCGTCGGGCACAAAGGTCAGGTCCTTGACGCGGTCGAACAGGCTGTTCAGCATGACCCGCGTCTCCAGCCGCGCCAAGTGCATGCCGAGGCACATGTGGATGCCGCCGGCGAACGCGATGTGGGCTTGGCGCGGCCGTTGGATGTCAAAGGTGTTCGGGGCGGTCCAGCGGCTTTCGTCGCGGTTGGCCGAGCCCATGCACATGTCGATCTGCGCGTCGGCCGGAATCGTCTTGCCGCCGATTTCGACTTCTTCGGTGGTGGTCCGCATGACCATCGTCAGTGGGGTCTCGAACCGCAGGCCCTCTTCGATCGCCGACGGTATCAGTGACCGGTCCTGGTAGACCATCGCCAGCTGCTCCGGGTGGGTCAGCAGCAGGTACAGCAGATTGCCCGACGAGCGATAGGTGGTCTCCAGCCCGGCGGGCAACAACAGGCGCAAGAAGGCGATGATGGCCTCGTCGGTGAGCTTTTCGCCGTCGATCTCGGCGGCAACCAGGTCACCGATGATGTCATCGGTGAGTTTGCGGCGTCGCTGCTCGACCTGACCGAGGAAATAGTCGTGTAGCTCCGCCGCGGCGTTGAGCCCGGCCATCATGTCGGTCGGAATGGAGATGAGGTCGAGGGACAAACGCCGGAAAAGGGCGAGATCCTCGGCCGGGAGACCGAGCAGTACGGAGATGATCCGGGTCGGGAATTCGAATGTCACCGCCTTCACCAGGTCCGCCTGGCCGTCGTTTTTGATTTCGTCGACCAATTGATCGCAGACCGGCCCGATGATCGCCGGTTCCCAGCGTTCCAGCGCGGTGGCGCGGAAGGCCTTGGCCACCAGGTTGCGGTGATCGTGGTGCTCTTTGCCGCCCATCGCCAGGATGGTGTGGCCCATCACCAGTCCGATCGTCTTGTCGTATTTGGCCGAAGTGAAGATCCGGTCGTCGCGGAAAGCCTGGAACACGCCGTCGTAGCCGAACAACACCCACTCGTCGCCGGGCCGCAGTTCCTCGGGCATCTGTGTGTGGTCCGCCAGGGCGCCGTGCCAGACCGGATCGGTGTGCCGCATGTGTTCGAAGAACGGATACGGGCTGGTTTCACCGGTGAAGTCGAGTGAGACGGACTGGCCACTGGGATCCGAGTGGTCGGTGCTGAGAGTCATCAGCGCTCCTGCTGAACAGCCGGTGAGGCGGGTTTATAGCGGGTGGAATATCGCTATCATAATATAAATAGCAACGAAGCCCAACGGCTTGTGGTGGTTACTGTAACGGGCACGGTGAGCTGCACGCGATCCTCGATTAGGTCGAAGCGGGGCGCATCTTTCACCATATGGAGGCCCAGGTCTACCTTGAAGAGGGCTGCCAGACCCGAGCCGCGACGACCACCCGGAAGATGAGGGTATGACGCAAACGAATCTGACACGGCCACAAGGCCTTAACCGCATCGACCCGGTGCTGCGCGAGGCCGCGATCGAGCTAGGCGTCGTCGAATTCCGCGCAGAGACGCTGCCCACCGAGCGGGAACACGCCAACCTGCTCGCCACCCGGCGGGCCGCGGCGGTCGACACCGACGGCGTCACCGTCGAATCGCGGACCATCGCCGGTCCGGACGGCCGGCGGCTGGGTGTTCGTCTGTATCGCGGCCCCGCCCCATCCCCGGCGCCGCTCGTGGTGTATGCCCACGGCGGTGGCTTCGTTACGGGGAACCTGGACACCGATCACGCGCAGTGCGTGGAGCTGACACGTAGTGCCGGCTGCCTATTGGTGTCTGTCGACTACCGGCTCGCGCCGGAAGATCCGTGTCCGGCGGCACTGGCCGACGTGGAAGCGGCCCTCCGATACGCCGTCGAAAATTGCGCCGACCTGGACGCGGATGCCGGCCGCATCGCGGTCATGGGCCGGGACGCGGGCGGGGCACTGGTCGCAGGTCTGACCCAGCGCATGTTCGACGAGGAAGGTCCGGCGATCCTGGTGCAGATCCTGCACCAGCCCATGCTCGATTCCGACGCCACGCCGTCGCGACGCGAGTTCCAGCGCACGCCGGGCCTCAACGGTCCCGCTGTGAGCCGGGCGTGGAGCCATTACCTCGGCCACGCGACCGCGAGCGGTCAACACGTCCCCGCGCAGCGGGCGAACCTGGAGGGGCTGCCGCCCACGTTCATCAGCTGTTCCGAGATCGACCCGTGCCGCGACGAAGCCATCGACTATGGCAACCGACTCCTGCATGCCTACGTCCACACCGAATTACACGTTATCGCAGCGACATTCAATGGCTTCGATTCGTTGGTTCCGGATTGGGTTGTCTCCCAAGAGAACCAGGCCCTGCACGCGCAGACGCTCCGCCGCGTGTTCGCAATGTAGCGAGCCTAGACCGGGGTGAACTTGGTGATCAGCCAGGTGCCGTTGATCCGGTTCATATGGACCAGCACGCTACTGCTCGCCAGTAACGGTTCGGGATTGTCCTTGGTTGAGGTGCTCTGATTGACGAAAACCAGAACGACGGCCCAATCGGGATGTAGCTCTGACACCGCGGCGCCCGCCACATGAGCGGTGGTCTTCATCGACTTCTGCTTGGCGACCGGAGCCAAGGTAGCCTGACTGAATTGTTCGTAGTAGGAAAGAAATTCGCCGCCGAGGTGCGACTTGGCGGCGGCGAAGTCCTTGTCGAGCGTGTCGGATGAGTAGGACAGCAAGGCCACCGTTCCGTCGGACGCGGCTCTGCCCACCGTCCGAGCGACGCCGGCGTCGGTCTGTTGATCGGGCCGATACTGCTTGAAGTACAACCACGTCGCCACGCCGCCGGAGATCAACAGGAGCAAAGCCAGAACCACCGCAGCGATTTTGCGCAGCCTGGGCGATAGGCGATGCCGTCCGTGCTCGGCCCATTCGGGGGAGTCGGCTTCTTCTTCGTCGCTCGGGGCCTCCGTTACGGAGTCGTCGGCTTCTTCTGTGGCTTCCGGTGCGTCCGAATCGGTTTCGGCCGCACCATCGGTTGCCTCGCGCACTTCGTCAGTCACGCTACGTACTCAACTTTCGACATCTTGTACTGGCCGCCGACGTCGGCAATGGTCACCTTCAGCCGCCATATCCGTGGTGGGTCATCCCTCCCGGGTGCGTAATTGGTCACCCGTGATGTCGCCGCGACCAACACCACCGCGGAATTCCGGTCCATGGACTCGATGGCGGCGCCGCTAATGGTTCCCTCGGTGATCGCTTTCGACTGACTGGCCACGGCGATTAAGTCGTTGGCGCGCTGTTGGAAATCATCCTTGAATGGGCCCGTCGAGCTGTCGATCACGCGCTGGACGTCTTCTTTTGCCTTGTTGAAGTCGATCGAGATCATGTTGACGACCCCTTGCTTAGCCCCGGCGACGAACGCCGCTTCCCGCTGTCGGTGCTTCGTGGTGTCACGATGTTCGAGCACCATGTATGCGCTGAGGCCGGTAAAGCAGATGGTGAGGATGATCGCGGCCACTGCGACAATCGTCGGCATCCGGCGTCGCCACCAGGCCGACTCGGATTCGTACGCGGCGGCGTCAACGTCCTCGTCGTAATCCTCGTCGTAATCCTCGTAATCCTCTTCGGCCGCTTCGTCGTAGTCTTCGTCGTCGTACTGTTCGTCGGCGTGGTCCTCGGCGGGGTCGTGCAGGCCGCGGGCTTCGCGTCGCAGCCGGGCGACGCGGGCGCGAGCCTGCGCCGCGGCGGCCTTTGCCTCGGCCGCGGCAGCTTGCGCCTCAGCTTCTTCGAGCAATGCCTTGGCGTCGGCCTTCGACGGTTCGTTCGTCTCAGCCATCGCGCTTACCACTCATCAGCATCATTATCGATTGAACTCCGGTATCTCTTACCGTATTGCTAACATCAGAGTCTCCAGCGAACTCCGACGAGAACCGATCAGGCGGATGATCAACCACCCCAACATTCTGAACCTACCGGCATCATGACCGCTGTCGACTCTCCTGAAAAGATACTATTCGCATCGACGACCCAAGCCTTTCTGCAAAAGGAAGCGCCGCTGCGCCGCGTCCGTGAACTGCATGCCGCGGGGGAGTCCTTCGATACGGCATGGTGGCGGCGCGCCGCCGAGCTCGGGTGGACGGCCCTGCTCGTTCCGGAGGATTTGGGCGGTGGCAGCGTCTCGGGCAGCGGTGTTGAGGATTTGGCCATGGTCGCCGAACAACTCGGCAAGACGGTCGCACCCGGGCCGCTGTACCCGGTCAGCGTCGTGCTCGCCGCACTAGCCGATTGCGCAGACCCGCGATCGCACGCTGTCACCATCGAGTCGCTGGTCTCGGGTGAGACGGTGGCGTCGTGGGCGGTTTCGGAGCCGGGCAGGGGATGGGAGCCGCTGGATCCGTCGGTGACGGCCACCCAGATCGACACCGGTTTCCGCATCGACGGCACCAAGGACCGCGTCGAGGCCGGCGCCCAAAGTGCTGTGCTGCTGGTGGTGGCGCGATGCGGTGACGAGGTTCGTCAGTTCCTGGTCCCTACGGACGCGCCGGGCGTCCGGATCGAGCCCCAGCAGTCGGTGGACTTGGTCAAGCAATACGCGCGGGTGCATTTCGATGGGGTGCTCGTGGCACCGTCTGCGGTGGTCGGCAGCGCTGCCGAGACCGCCGCGCTGATCGACCGCCAGAGTCAGCTTGCCCAGGTGCTGCAGTGCGCCGAGGTGGTCGGCATCCTACAGACGGTATTCGACTTCACCGCTGCGTGGGCGCTGGACCGGCACACGTTCGGCCGTCCGCTGGCGTCTTATCAAGTCCTCAAGCATGGCTTCGCCGATATGAAGCTGTGGCTGGAAGCGTGCCGTGCCACCACGACCGCGGCGGTCGCCGACGTTGCCGCCCGCTCGCCCGCGGCGGGTTTGTCGGCCAGCATTGCCAAGTCCTACGTCGGCGAGATGTCCTGCAGGATCGTTCAGGCCTGCGTGCAGATGCACGGCGGCATCGGCGTCACCTGGGAACACGACCTGCACCTGTACCTGAGGCGGGTTACGTTGTACCGCTCGACGTTCGGCACACCCGAGGAGCACAACATGAGGGTGTACGAGTCGGAGAAAGCCGCCCGATCGATGACGACCCACGAATGACGCGCGCGGAATCGGTCGCCGAGTTTGCCGCCCGGGCTCGAGCGTGGTTGGCGGACAACATGCCCGCCATCGACCCCGAGTCGCCGCCGCCCGTGCCGCGCGACGACGAACGGTCCTGGCGAAGGGCCCGAGAACTGCAAAAGCGGCTCTACGAAGGGGGATTCGCCGGTATCTGCTTCCCGCGCGAGTACGGTGGCCTGGGCCTGGATTACGAGTACCAGAAGGCATTCGACTCCGAAAGCCTCAACTACGAAATGCCGCTGATCCTCAATACCCCCACGTTCACCATCTGCTGCGCCACACTGCTGGACACCGGCGGTGAAGACCAGAAGAAGCGGCACATTTCCGCCGCCCTGCGCGGCGACGAAGTGCTCGTGCAGCTATTGTCCGAGCCCAGCGGCGGATCGGACTTGGCCGGTGTCATCACCCGTGCCGAACGCCATGGCGACCGTTGGGTGATCAACGGCGCCAAGACCTGGAGCACCAGCGCGTTCGCCGCCGACTACGGCCTGTGTCTGGCCCGCACCGACTGGGACGTGCCCAAGCATGAAGGCCTGACCATGTTCCTGGTGCCCATCGCTCATCCGGGAATCACGTTGCGGCGCATCACCATGCTGAGCGGTTCCACCGAGTTCTGCGAGGAGTTCCTGGACGGTGTGGACGTCGGCGACGACGCCGTTGTCGGCGAGGTCAACGGTGGCTGGGCGGTGGCCTCGCGGCAGCTGTATCACGAACGCAGGGCGGTCGGGCAGGGCTCGGAGTTCGCCAGCGGCAGCGGCAGTGAGGGCGGAACCACGAAACCCGTTGACTACGTTGGCCTTGCGGAGAAGACGGGCCAGGCCGACAACGAACGCGTGCGCGAGATGGCCGGGCGGGTGCTCGTGCACCGGGCGGTGGCCGAGCAGCTGATCGACCACGTGTACCGCAGTGTCAGGGATGGCGAACTGCCCCCGGCCGCCGGAACGCTCATCAGGCTGTTCCACTCCGAGACCGTGACCTTGGATATGGACACGGCATTGGCGATTGCCGGAAGTGCCGGTGTCGTAGGGCAACCGGGTGAAGGCCTGGAGACGGGGCTGCGGTACCTGTCTCGGCAGAATGTGGCCATCGGCGGCGGCACCACGGAGATGGCCCGCAACGTCATCGGTGAACGGGTGCTGGGCTTCCCACGGGAATACGCCGCCGACCGCGAGGTGCCGTTCAATCAGGTGCGACACGGCCAGGCGCGCTGACCGCGAACCGGCCTGCCCCTACTCTTCGGCGAAGATGTTCTCAGCCTGGCCGCTGACAACCGGTATCTGGACCAGTGACAAGACGTGATGCGCCGGGCTCCCGGGCGGCGCTATCAGCACGCAGTCAGCACCCTGTTTGCGCGCCCTGGCGCGGGCGGCGGCAAGGGCGCTGACGGCCGCCGATCCAAGATGGGTGACTCCGCTGAGGTCGATCGTCAAAGGTGCTATGCTGGAACGGCTTTCGACCGCGATCTGGCGGTCGAGGGTGGATGCGGTGACGGAGTCGACCTCGCCGCTGACGACAATGTGGCCGGGCTCGCCGACCAATGAGATGAACTCGGAGGTGACCGGTCGCCGAGGGGTTACCCGGCTGACGGTCGTGTCGGTGACGAAGTTTGCCGGTCGCGACAGGCGGTGCGTCAGGCTGGCCGTCGTCCCGCCGGCGCCAGACGTGATGTGCGCCTCGGACACCAGGGCTTCGGCCATCGCGAGTCCGCGTCCGCGGCCCTGCTCGCCCTCGCGGTAATCCTTCCACTGTCCGTTGTCGATCACCGAGGCGCGCAGGTTGCCGTCGCCGGCCAGCGCGGCCTCGACGACAATCCCGTTTGAAATCCCGTTTGCAGCCTCCGCGGCATACCCGTGTTCGACCGCGTTCTCGACGAACTCGGAGATCGCATGCACAACGTCACAGACGTCGTCGTAGCCGGCGCCGATCTCCGACAGCCATTCGCGTAGCCGGTCACGAACCGTGCGTGCGGCGTGGATCGTCGCGTCCAGCGTGATGCGCAGCGGTGCCGGCGGTGTGCGCCGCTGCGCCGCAAGCAGTGTGACGTCGTCGTTGTAGCCCGTCGACCGGAGCAGCAGTTCCAATGTCTCCGAACAGAGGCGATCGATCGGCCGTCGCGGCGCGTCGATTACGAAGCCGCTGCCGCCGCCGGCGATCTTCGCCGCCAAGTCGGCGAATTCGGCGGTGCTGGCGCCCGGCGGCCGGCCGGGACGCTCGATCAGGCCGTCGGAATACAGCAGGACCGAGTCGCACGTTTCGAGCACCTCGGTACGCACCGGAAATCCGGTGCCGCTGCCGAGTGGGCCGGCGCCCGACGGTTCCGCGTACCGCGAGTTCGCGTCGGCGCTCACCAGCAGCGGCGGCGGGTGTCCGGCGGTGCAGTACTGGAACTCGCCGGTGGCGAAGTCCAGCGAACCGACGCAGACGGTGGCCGACTTCGACCCGGGCACCTGTTCATGGAATCGGTCGACCGCCTCGAGCGCTTCGGCGATGGTGTGGCCCGCCGAAATCTGCATCCGCAGCGCGGTGCGCAATTGGGACATCACCGCGGCGGCTTCGACCCCATGGCCGACGACGTCGCCGACTATAAGGACCAGGCGATCCCCGAGGGCTATTGCGTCACACCAGTCGCCACCGGCCCCGGTGTCCTCCGCGTCGACGAGGTACTGCGCGGCGATGTCCGCACCGGCAACGACCGGCACGGATGGGGCCAGTAATGCCTGCTGCATAACGGTGGCCGAATCGCGGACGCTGCGGTACCGCTCGGACAGCTCCTCCATGCGCGCTTCGGCGGCCAGCCGCGCCCGCACCCGGCTGGTGACATCGTCAACGACGAGCTGCAGACCCTCGATCGATCCGTCCTCGCGGCGGCGCGGTGTGACCACAAAGTCGAAGAACCGTTCCTCGACTCCGGAACCGTCGTAGTCGGCCTGCAGCCGCCACTCCGCCCCGGACTGCGCTTTGCCGGTTTGATAGACCCGGTCGAACATCTCGTACATCTGCTGGCTCTCGAACTCGGGGAAAACCTCGCGGGCGAGCTTCCCGACGGGGTTGCCCATCGGATTGAACGCGCGGTAGGCGGCGTTGACCGCGACAAACCGGTGGTCGGGCCCCTCCAAACCAACCAGCATCACGGGGACGTTCTCGAAGATGCGGCGCACTGTGTCCGCCGCACCCACGGTTTTGTCCCAGTCCTTTTCGGCCACCATATGGCCGCCCTCCTACGGAGCCGTTCTACGGACCGAGTCACACGCAGATGTTCAGATTATCAACGGGTCCCGGGTTTGCTAACGGCCCGGAGAAAAGCTTAGGGTCTGCTTTGCCGCCGTCAGGCTGAGACCGGTTTCTTCGATGGCGCGGAGACCTTCATCAGCTTCATCAGGTTGCCGCCCATGATCTTGGCGACGTCCTCTTGCTCGAAGTCGGTGAGCTCGTCGACGAAGGAGATGGGGTCCTTCAGGCCTTCGGGGTGCGGCCAGTCGGATCCGAACAGCACCCGGTCGGTGCCCACCATATTGACGATCTCGTTGAACCGGTCCTCCCAGAACGGGGTGATGTAGACGCAGCGCTTGAACGCCTCGATGGGGTTCTCGCTGAACGAGTTCGGCATCTTCTTGTAGACGCCTTTGAGGCCTTTGAATAGGTCCGGCACCCAGTCGGCGCCGTTCTCAATCGACAGGATCCGTATCTCCGGGTTGCGCGACAGCGCGCCGTGGCACACCAGCGCACCCATCGCGTCCATGATCGGCCGATGGCCCATCGCCAGGCTCCGGAAGGCGGTCGGCTTGAACGGCAGGAACTCATCGCCGGGCTCCCACACGTTCGCGAATTCCGAGTAACCACTGTCTGAGGCGTGCATCGAGACCGGGAGCTCGGCTTTGATGCAGGCCTGCCAGAACGGGTCGAACTCTTCGAGTCCGAACGACCGGCTACCGCGGTAGCCGGGCACCGGCGCCGGCCGCACCAGCACGGTGCGGGCACCGCGCTCCAGGCACCATTGCAGTTCTTCGAGCGCCCGCTCGACGATCGGCAGGGTGATCACCGGGGTGGCGAAGATGCGCTCCTCGTAGTTGAACGACCAGGTTTCGTACATCCACTGGTTGAGCGCGTGGATGACGTCGTGGGTCATTTCCGGGTCGTCCTTCATGCGCTCCTCGACCAGGCTGGCCAGCGTCGGGAACATCAGGGCGTAGTCGATGCCGAGTTCGTCCATGACCTCTAGCCGCGGGCCGGGTTCGCGGAAGGCGGGGATGGCCTTCATCGGCTCGCCCAGGATCTCGCGGTACGTCTTGCCCTGCGCTCCGTTGCGGAAGTAGTCCTCCTGGGCGCCCGGCTTGGCGACCTTCTCGAACGTCGGGTTCGGGATGTACTCGCTGATGTGCCCGCGCACCACGATCTTGGTGCGACCGCGCACCTGCACGTAGTCGATGACGTTCTTGCGGTTATCGGGGAGGAACTTGGTCAGCGCCTCCTGTGGCTCGTACATGTGGTTGTCCGCGTCGAACACGGGGAA
>Ga0182036_10000373_pt1 | contig 20083 bp, 14 predicted proteins | sample sta12Cox44000080_FD_125966 | JGI IMG/M metagenome (GOLD analysis project Ga0182036, IMG submission 125966) | Lab enrichment of tropical soil microbial communities from Luquillo Experimental Forest, Puerto Rico - statoxic.12C.oxic.44.000.080 | ecosystem: Environmental > Terrestrial > Soil >...
GGAAATTGCGGAAGATACGGCATATCTGGAAAGGGTCCGGGCCGAATTTCAAGCCGCAGGCATCCCGGCGGAGGCTGAACTGGCGTACGGTGATGCGGCTGAAGAAATCATCAAATGGGTCAGTCAGAAGGGCTGCGATCTGGTTGCGATGAGCACCCATGGACACCGTTTCTTGGCTGACGTTTTTCTGGGCGCGACAGCCACGCGAGTGCGACATAGTATCAGCGTGCCTGTCCTGCTTTTGCGGGCGAAGTGAGTCGCCAGCGGAGAAGGCCTCGGAGAAACTGCCTGGCAGATGACACAAGTGGAAGAAACGGAGCGGGACGAACATCATGGCTCCCGCCACCCCGCGAAACTCTTCGCTTGAATCGAAATCTAATTCCATATAACAACGACCCGATGCCACTCAGTTTTTGAACTCCACTCATCATCGGCGTTCTTCCAGGAGCGCTGTGTGGCGAGAGAGAACACAGTGAACTTCAAACCGTTGCCTTTCGCTTGACGTTGCACCGGATCAGCACCGACGAATCCCACGAGGGTCACTGAATCGAGGTACGACATTTTTTGAATCTCCTTTTTGCCCCATTTTCTTGGGGCACCCAAAAAGCGAGAGGCTTCTGCTCCCAAAGCGAGCGGTTGCTTTGTGGGAGGGAACCATGCTGTTCGGGAGGAACCGGGAAAGCAGAAGCCGCTAAGCTGCTGGGCGCAGGAATTAGCCCGAAGCAGTGCCCAAGAAAATGAGCGCCAGAATAAGGTGGATTACCCGGAGTCAGTGGATCGCTGAGAAGAACTGGCCTGTCGGAGCACCGTGCAGAGGTCGAGGCGAGTGGTTTTGCACCACCGACCCTCTGGATTCCAACCAGATAATCATCCACCCCGTTTTGAGTCGGCACGCAGGGATAGACCAGAGCCGCTGGGCCACCTGTCACCTTTATCCCGATTTATCCCAATACCCTGCCAACCGTGCCCAAACCGTCCAGATCGAGCCGAACGGCGTCTTTAGTTTTCAACCATTTACCAGCGAGCCAGAGCGCAATCACCCGTTTTTTGCTAAACCGTTTTAGGGGCTAAAACCTCTAACGGGGGTTCGAATCCCCCCCTCTCCGCCAGTTCCTATTCTCAATAACTTACGGCTAAACGGCTACGGTACGGCTACGCCGCACTCGTCGCAAATAGCTGATTTTCCGTTCTCCCCAGTATTTCAAAAGAGAGGAGAACGAGAGTGAAATCTGCCAGCCTAGTTGTCCGCGTGACGATAAACGGAAAACGAAAGAACCTGTCCCCCGAGCAAGCAAAACAAATGGGCGTGAGCGGCACGTTTTATATGCGCACACCCAGAATCCCGAATTGCGGTGACCAGACCAACCGCAGAGAAGGAATTTTCCCCATAGGTTTGCCTAAGCACCGCATACCTTGACTATCGACAATAAGTATTGTAGATAGTCAGAGTATGGGAAAACCGAATGATTTAGTGCAGGGGATGTTGGACCTGTTAATTCTTAAAACCATCTCGCTCGAACCGAAACATGGCTGGGCCATCGCCAAGCGTATCCAGCAAATCTCCAACGAAGTTCTGCAAGTCCAGCAAGGCTCGCTCTATCCGGCTTTGCATCGCCTCGAACAAAAGGCATGGATCAAAGCCAAATGGGCGGAAACCGAGACGGGAAGAAAAGCAAAGTTCTACTCGTTAACCGCTGCGGGGCGCGCTCAACTGGAAAAAGAAGCGGCCAACTGGAGCCGCCTATCCGGCGCAATCAATCTTGTGGTTGAATCGGCTTAGGAGTGAGACCCAATGGATTGGGCCCGACAATTGTGGATGCGCCTGCAAACCCTCTTTCGCCGTGATCACCTGACGCAGGATCTGGACGATGAGGTTCGCTTTCACCTCGATGAGCAGATTGCAGAAAATATCGCCGCTGGAATGAACAAAGAAGAGGCGCGTCACACCGCGCTTCGAATTTTTGGCAATCCTTCGCTCCTGAAAGAGGATGTGCGGGAGGCGTGGGGCTGGGTTTGGCTGGAACAGATCGGCCAGGACCTGCGCTATGGATTCCGCAGTCTTCGGAAGAATCTGCTTTTCACCGTCGTTGCTGTGTTAACGCTGGCGTTCGGCATCGGTGCCAACACTGCAATCTTCAGCCTCATGGATCAAGTGCTGCTACAGTTGCTTCCGGTGAAGCATCCTGAACAACTCGTTTTGGTGGCCGAGCGAGGGATACGCTTTGGCGATAGCTGGGGCGACAACGACGTCTCTTATCCCATGTATCGCGATTTTCGCGATCATAACCAGGTCTTCTCGGGGATGTTCTGCCGCTTTCCGACGAGTATCAATCTGGGCTACGGTGATCGTACGGAGCGGGTGTCGGCGGAATTGGTTTCCGGTTCCTATTTTTCAGTTCTAGGTGTGACGGCCATTATTGGCAGAACTCTGACGCCGGACGACGACCGCGTTCCTGGCGGCCATCCAGTGGCGATCCTCAGCTACAGTTTTTGGGAGAGCCGTTTTTCCTCCGATCCGTCCATTGTGGGCAAGCAGATCGTCACGAACGGATACACCTTCACCGTGATCGGAGTGGCCCAAGCCGGATTCGACGGCGTCGAACTTGGATACAAATCGAAGGTATTCGTTCCGATGATGATGAAGGCTCAAATGACACCCCGCTCGGGCGGACTCGAGGATCGGAGTCTGAGTTGGGTGACTGCGTACGGCCGTCTAAAGCCGGGCATCAGCATTGCCCGAGCCAATGCATCGCTACAACCGCTGATGCACAGCATTTTGGAAGTGGAAGTCCAGGAGCCGAGACTTCAGCACTATTCGACTTATGACCGAGCACAGTTTCTGAAGAATACCGTCGAATTGCTGCCCGGGTCGCAAGGGTGGTCCGGCCTGCGCGAGCGTATGCAAACCCCGCTGTGGGTGCTGGCCGCGCTTAGTGGCGCCGTCTTACTGCTCGCGTGCGCGAATCTGGCAAATCTTTTGTTGGCTCGTGCCACCACGAGGGAACGCGAAATGGCTGTTCGGCTGGCAATTGGCGCTGGCCGCCGACGCATCATTCGGCTGCTCCTAGTAGAAAGCTTGTTGCTGTCGGTAATCGGCACTGTAGTGGGATTGGGGTTGGCTTTTCTTGCTGATCGCGTTCTCTTAGCTACCTATTTTTCTGCTGATTCTGCGGGCGACTTCCCGATCTCGTCGGTTCCCGACGTGCGCGTTCTCGTTTTTGCGCTTGGCACGACGCTTCTGACCGCGCTCGTCTTCGGTTTGGCGCCCGCGATTCAAAGTTCTCGAGCGGACGTAGCTCCCGCGCTTAACGATCGTGCGGGCTCGGCAGTGGGGGCAAAACAGGTGTTCTTGCGCAAGCTCCTGGTAAGCGGTCAGATGGCTCTGGCGCTCTTGCTGCTGGTCGGCGCCAGTTTGTTCTTGCGAACTTTGGCGAATCTGGAAAGCACTGGACCAGGATTCTCGACGGAGCGCCTGGTGACCTTCCGTGTCGATCCCTCACTAAATGGCTACGGAGATGAGCGCACAAAGGACATCTTTCGGCGGCTGGCCGAGGACTTGCAAACGCTGCCGGCTGTCAGTTCGGTTGGCCTGAGCACCATGCCTTTTCTGCAAGGCAACGGCTGGAGCAATCCGGTAATCGCGGAAGGTTACGTGACGGACCCCGGCCAGGAGCCGCCGGCGATCGTCAATGAGATCAGTCCTAACCTGTTCAAGACACTCGACGCGCCGATTCTTGCCGGCCGCGACATTGCTCCCTTCGAAACTAGGCCCGTGGCTCTCATCAACGAGAGTTTCGCTCGGAAGTACTTCGCCGGCCGCAATCCGATTGGGCTGCATATTGGGCTTGTAAACGAACAATCGACCGCGCAGGACGTGCCAAACCTGGAAGTCGTCGGAGTGGTGAAAGACCTGAAGTTCAAGAATCTGCGCGACCCCGCTCCAGTCGAAGCGTACTACCCATATTGGCAGGGGGTGAAGTTTCGGTTCATGACCTTCTACCTCCGTACTCGGTTTGACCCACGACAGGTCATGGAGACGGTGCGCGAACAAGTGCGGCAGCTGGATCCGAACCTTCCAGTGGTTGACCTGCGCACCATTGACGAGCAGATTGGCCTTTCGCTCAAAACGGAAAGGCTGGTTGCCAGCCTTTCGGCGGTATTCGGCGCACTAGCCACAGCCCTCGCGGTGATTGGCCTCTATGGCGTGATGGCCTATACCGTCGCGCGGCGTAGGCGGGAGATCGGTATCCGCGTGGCGCTTGGTGCGTTGCAGAGTGACGTCCTTTGGATGGTCATGCAACAAGTTGTCGTTCTCAGTGGCGCTGGGCTTGCAGTCGGCGGTCTGCTGGCGTTTGCGCTCAGTAGTCTGATTCGCAGCCAGCTATACGGTTTGCAGCCGCACGACCCCTTAACTTATGTGTGGGCAGCGGTGGTGCTCGCCGCGGCGGCTTGTGCGGCAGGCTTTATCCCTTCTTGGCGGGCAAGCCACGTGGATCCTATGCATGCTCTTCGTCATGAGTAAGCGGCTATCGACACTCCATTCGTTGAGTTCGACCGGCAAAACAAAGTCCTGGTTGTCGTCACTCGGGACTTATGCTCTTGAATCAGACGCGCGGCACCCCATCTGGTCGGTAAGCACCCTCAGTACGTCGCTGTGACAGGATTAGTCGACCCGCAGCATGGAAGCGGGATCGATTCGCACCGCGCGAATGACTGCGGGAAGCGCAGCGACACCGGCAGTGCCTGAGATGACCAGGATAGGGATGATCGTCATGCCGGGATCTGTTGACTTCACTTCGTACAGCAGGGTGGCGATGAAGCGCACCGTAGCGAATCCCACGGCAAGCCCGGCCGCGGTGCCAATTGCGGCCATAACGCACATTTCGCCCGTGACCTGTTTTGCAATGTCGAGAACTCTTGCTCCCAATGCGAGACGGACGCCAATTTCTTTCTGTCGCTGCAGCACAGAATAGTGAAGTACGCCATAGACGCCGATGGCCGCCAGCAACAATCCCACAACGGCGAAAAACGCGGCGAGCATAGCTAGCAGACGTTCACGCACCGTGTGCGTGTCATTGATTTCAACTTGAGTGCGAATGTTGCTGAGGCGCAGTTCCGGACGAGCAAGAGAAACTTCGGAGCGTAGAATTCCAATGAGGGAAGCAGGGCTGTCACCCTTTGTTCGCACAACAAAAGAGGCGGAGTTTTTGGGTTCCCGCCGACCAGCGGGATTTATGCCGAAGAACGGAACATATGCGGTCGGCGTCATGGGTTCCCGCAAATTTCGATAGTGCGCGTTTCCGACAACCCCAACGACCTCGAAACGCCAGCGAGTTACACCGTCGCCGGTTTCTTTCTCAAACGACTGTCCGATGGGATTTCTGCCGCCAAAACACTGCTGCACGAACGCCTCATTGACGATCGCTTTTCCGGGGAAGCTCTCATCTTCACGAAAATCGCGGCCTTGAACAAAAGGAATCCGCATCGTAGCGAGGAAGCCGGGCGAAACGGAAAGGAAATACGCCAAGACTTCTGTCGGCTGACCGTTGACCCAGATGAAGCCGTTCCATCCATTTCCATCGAGGAGGGGCCAGCCTGCCATCGCCACGCTTGCGACCCCGGGAACATAGCGCAGCCGTGCCGACGCCTCGTCCCATACCTGTGGCGGCTGAGGCTCTCGGGCGGACGCGGTGAGAATTACGAGATTCTCCGAAGAATAGCCGGTGGGTTGATGCGCGAGGCGCTCGAAGGTCATTACAAACAGACCGGCGGCAAAATAAATGACAAAGCAGAACGCAACTTGTGTGGCGACGAGCGTCAACATCAGGGAGCGGCGAGATTGCCGCTCCCCTCCTTTCAGCGCATGAGCTGGTTCGATCTCCGAAACGCGGAGCGAGGGCGCAAGGACGCACATAAAAGCCACAGCAAAAGTCAGAAGCGTAGCAAAGAGCGTTACGCGCCAGTCGAGCGGCAAGGCTAGTTGGGCCGGAGTGCTCGGCGGATTAATCCGCGCCACGACAGATGGCGCCGCCCACCAAGCAAAGATTCCACCGGCTGCTGACGCTGCACCGGCGATCCATGCGCTTTCCAACAGCAGCAATTGGACTAGTCTCAGCCGACCGGCCCCAATCGAAATGCGCAACGCCATTTCGCGTTGGCGAGCCGCCACCTGCGCGGTCATCAGGTTCGCCACGTTCGCGCAGGCAATCAGCAGAACCATCGCGATTAGCAGTCCCATCACGATGAGCGAACTCCGGTACTCCGTTTGCATCCCGGACAAGCCGCTGGACGCAGGCCCCAGCAGCAGTTTCTGATTGAGAAAGCGGTCGATGAATAGTTTGGATTCTGTTCTGAAGCCCTTGGCGCGTTCTTCGTGAAACGCCTGCATGACGGGCTGCAGTTTGTCTCGAACGGTGTCGGGGCGAACGCCGGGCTGCAAAATCGCGAGGGTCCGGAACCAGCTCCAGTCAGAATGCGTGACGCCCTCGTGCATCATGGTTGGCACAAAGACATCGATCATCGTGCCCGGTTCGGTGCCTGTGAAGCCTTTCGGGGAAACTCCGATGATCGTGAAAATGCGGTTGTCCATCCTGAACGTGCGGCCAACAGCGCTCGGGTCACGGCCAAATCGGCGCGTCCAGTACTCGTAGGAAAGGACCGCGTATGCCGGCTCGCGGCGCGTCCGGTCGTCATCCTCGTTAAACAATCTCCCTGCCGCTGGGCGCAATTCGAATGCGGGAAACATCCAACCTGAGACATATTGGCGATTCACCCGCTCGATCTCATCATCGGTCTGGTAACTGAGTTCGGCGCGATCCGAGAAGGAAACTGCGACAAGCTCCGCTTCGTTACGCACGACAGCCCGTTCGCGCACGAAAAGCGGATACTCGTTGCTGTCACTGATGCGGAAGTCTCCGCTTGGTCCCAAACCTTGACGGACGACCGCGTAGAGGCGATCTGCATTCGCGATCGGGAGTGGCCGCCAGAGGAAACCATCGATGAGGCGGAAACCGGCGACGGCCAAACCCATAGCGAGCGCCAGAGAAAGAATCGCGGCGGCCGAGGTAATTTTGTTTTTTCGGAGTTGCCGCAGACCGAAGATGGCGTCAGCACGGAGGGCATCGAGCCAGGTTATGAGTCGAGCGTCGCGACTTGCTTCGCGATGGCGAAGGGGCGAGCCGAAGGCGCGGCGTGCTTCATCTGGATTGCGTCCTCCGGAGATGGCTTCCGCAATGTGGGATTCAAGTTCCTCGTCGATTTCGCGATGCAGCCGTTCATTGTGAAGCGTGTTTCTCAGCCGGGTCCAGACTGACATGACGACTCCTCCAAGAAGCTACTCGACCCGCAGCATCGATGCAGGATCGATGCGTGAGGCACGGATCACCGCGGGAATGGCGGCCAGGATGGCCACAGCAATCAGGACCAACGTCGGGACGATCAGCATCGGTGGATCCGTGGCCTTCACCTGATAGAACAGCGAAGCCATGAACCGGGCAGAAGCGATGCCAAGGGTCAAGCCGGCTGCTGAGCCGCCAACGAGCGCGATGAACACATCGACAGTCACAATTCTTGCGATATTCGCGATACCCGCTCCCACGACGATACGAATGCCGATCTCGCGCTGCCGTTGCAGCACGTAATAGTGCAGCACGCCGTAGAGCCCGACACCCGCCAGCAGCAACGCAACCACCGAGAAGAAAACCGCCAGAGTCGCGAGCAGGCGTTCGCGCACGGTGTGCGATTGGTTGATTTCAAGCTGCGTGCGGATGCGACTGACGCGAAACTCGGGACGGACCTGGGGGATTTCGTCGCGGAGGAATTGGCTGAGCACGAGTGGATTGGTACTCGTGGTGCGCACCACCAAATCCGCGCCCCCCACGTCTCGCACCTCGCCTTTTTCGCCCAGTATCCGGAACGGGACATACACCTGGGGCACGAGAGGCTGGCGCAATTCTTCGTAGCGAACATCTCCCACCATCCCGACCGCCTGGAAGCGCAAGCGGAAATTGCCGCTGAAGACAATTTCAAAGGTTCTTCCCACCGGACTCTTGCCATGGAAATAAGCGTTGGCGAAGGCTTGGTTCACGAGAGCGCTGCCGGGTTGCGAGTCCCGGGGAAGAAAGTCCCTGCCGTCGAGCAGCGGAATCTTCAGCGCATCGATCCATCCTGGCGAAACCCGTCGCATATAAGCGATTACGCCGTTCGGAGGGAGGCCGTCGACCGAGATGAAATTGCTCCAGTTGCCGCCGCCGAGCAGGGGCGCGTCGCTCATGCCGACAGCTTCGATGCCTTGCCGATGCCGCAACTGGTCCAGCAACTGATTCCAATACGCGAGGGGCTGCGCTTGCTTCGTCACTGTGTCCACGACCAGGACGCAATCGCCGGAAAAGCCGGTGGACTCATGGGAAAGCCGCTCGAAGGTTGTAACAAACAGACCTGCCACGAACAGCACTAAAAAACAAAAGGCCACCTGGACGCCAATCAGGCCATGCATCAACCGCCGACGCGCGTGGGGATCTTCGCCTCCCTTGAGCGCAGTGGCCGGATTCACGGTGGAGGCGCGTAACGCCGGGAGCAGGCCGAAGAGCAGCGTGACCGCCAGCGCGATGGCCAAGCCAAAACCGACTACGCGCCAGTCTGCGGGAAGCAGTAAGCGGGCGGGATTGTCCGGTGGATTGATCATGCCGACGACGAACGGAGCGGCCCACCAAGCTAACAAGGCCCCCAGGGCGGCCGCCAGAAACGCCAGGCACGCGCTTTGCACCAAGACCAACTGCACCAGCCGCCACCTACCGCCGCCAATCGAAACGCGCAGTGCCAGCTCGCGCGCGCGTGAGGAAGCTTGCGCAGTCATCAGGTTTGCGACATTCGCACAAGCGATCAGCAGAACCAGCACTACCAGCACGCAGAGAATCGTTAGCGGACGGCGCGTGTCGGTGCGAAGCTGCGATGCGCCTGAGGCGGCGGGTTCGAGCAGCACTTGCTGGTTCAGAAACGCGTCCCGCTGCTCCTTCGGCATGCCGGCCGTCGCGCCATTCATCCGCTGCTCCTCAAACGCTCGGGAGACGGCTTCAAGTTTGGCGCGAAGTGGTTCCACCGCGGCGCCGAGCTTGAGGATGGCAAGTGTGCGATGCCACGACCAGTCGTTCGCTGAAACTCCCGGATGCATCATGACGGGAACGAAAATGTCCACCATGGTGCCGGGTTCGGTGCCAGTGAACTCTCCATCGACGACGCCAACGATTTCGTAAACACGCTCGTCCATGCGAAAAGTACGCCCCACGATTTTGGGATCCTCACCAAAGCGATGCTCCCAATAGCCCTGAGAGAGAACGGCGTAGGGATGTGCCCCGGGATGGAGATTGTCGCTCTCGGATAGCAGGCGTCCGAGCTTGGGGCGAAGACCGAAGGTCGGCAACATCCAGCCGCAGACGTACTGAACCTGGGCTCGTTCCATCTCCTGATCGGATTTGTACGTCAGATCCTCGGGTTCGGTATTGGAGACGGCGAGCAACTCGGCTTGATCTTTCACTGCGACGCGCATCGCCTGGAATAAGGGATACGACCAAGCGTTGTAGGTGAAAGATTGGTTGTTGAATACGCCGTGCCGCGACACCTCATAGAGGTGATCTGCGTTGGCGACCGGCAAAGGCCTGAGTAGCACAGCGTCGATGAGCCGGAACGCCGCCATGCACGAGCCGATGGCCAAAGCTAACGACAAAACGGCGGCGAGTGATGTGATTTTGTTTTTTCGGAGTTGGCGCAAACCGAAGATGGCGTCAGCCCGGAGGGCATCGAGCCAGGTTATGAGACGCGCGTCGCGGCTGGCTTCACGATGGCGCAAAGGAGAACCGAAGGCGCGGCGCGCTTCGTCGGGATCACGTCCCTGCGCGAGCGCTTCGTCGAAATGCGATTGCAGCTCCTCCTCGATCTCGTTGTTGACCTGTTTGATGCGAAATAGGTTCGTAACCCTGCGCCACATCGACACGTTAGGCCTCCAGGAGGACACGATTCACGGCAGCCGCCACGGCTTTCCATCGCGATTCTTCCGTACCTACCTGCTTCTTGCCGGCGGTGGTCAATTGGTAGACGCGGGCGCGCCGGCCGTTCTCCTTGGTGACCCATTCGGCGCGAACCCAGCCGGACTCTTCCATGCGGTGGAGAGCTGGATAGAGGGAACCCTCCTCCACTCGGAGGACGTCGGCCGAAATCTCCTGAATAGCGGACATGATCGCGTAGCCGTGTAGGCGGGAACGGCGGGAGAGGATTTTGAGGACCAGCAAGTCGAGCGAGCCCTGCAGGGCATCGGTTCTCCGCGACATACCTAGACCTCCAAGTATATAGACGTCTTAGTATGCGAAACGTTCCGCAGAAAATCAATCTCAAAGCAACGCCGAGCCATGCGGCTGGGTTCCCGTGGCCGACGCACCGATTTTGGGCGGCGGGCGCAGAAGCCGACGCCTGGTGGCGCAGTACTGGACCAGCTTTGGGGCACAGGAACGCTAGGTCCGGATGGTCCGCGATCCGGAGAATGACCGACGATGGCGTCTTCTCATGCCGGGTCAATCTCCCAGCGGCCCGTGACTCGACCGGGATCGCGTCCGACCTCTTCTATTCGGGAGGGGTTAGAGCACGGATTCTGTTGCGATACTGGTTAGGTGCGGCTCCAACTAGGCGGCCAAACGAGCGACTCATCGCGGCAGGGCTCCCAAATCCGCAAGCGGCCGCAATCTGCTTGAGCCCGCGATCTGTTCGTTCGAGTTGATGACGAACTGCTTCCACGCGCGATTGCAAAATATATTGGGATGGCGTGATTCCTACATCGCGAGTAAATAGGCGCTCGAAATTGCGCACGCTCATGGCGGCGCGCTCCGCGAGAACCTGCACCGACAGTTTCTTGCGCAAGTTCTCCGCGATCCAGACCTGAAGCTCCTGAATGGCCTTCATCTCAGACGCCTGAGCGGAAAGAGAAACGCTCAATTGTTTCTGTCCGCCGGAGCGGCGAAGGAAAAGGACGAGTTCGCGCGCAACCTGGTGGGCGGTGGCCGCGCCGCAGTCTTCTTCTACCCACGCGAGAGCTAAGTCGATGCCCGCGGAAATCCCCGCTGAAGTGTAGATGTTTTCATCCTTGACCCATACGGGCTCCGATTCGACTTTGACTCTGGGATACCGCCGAGCCATTTCCTTGGCGAATCGCCAGTGAGAAGTCGCTCTTTTTCCGTCGAGCAAGCCGGCCTCCGCGAGCAGGAACGAGCCAACGCAGACCGATCCTAAACGGCGAACGGTGGGAGCAATCTTTCTCAGCCAGGCGAAGAGTGCAGGGTCACGAGCGTTGCGCGTGGCAAGGCCGCAGACGAGCAGCAAGGAATCAAAACCATGGTCCAAATCTTTGTAGCGCGTTCCCGCAAGAAACGAGAGCAGGCCTCCTTCGCCTTGAACTTTCAGGTCTTTGCCGGCCGTCGCGACTTCGACGCCGTAGACGGATTTGCCCGCCAAGCGATTAGCCGCGCCGAAAACCTGGATGGGACAGACGAGATCGAATTCATCGACAGGCGGAACTGCGAGGACGGCCACGCGGCCAGGGGATGTTCCGCCCTTCCACCGCAAATTGCCGTTTCGGTTGGCCATAGTGGACCACTATGCAGCGCCGCGAGCCGTTTGCCAACCGGACCACGCGGTTTTGGCCGAAATCGTCCGAACATTGGCGGAAAATGCCAGATCGCACCTCTTAGGATACTTCTTAAAATTCGGCACTTCCCGGAGAGGGCCTATGAGACATCACTGGATTTGGGTTCTGGGTGCAGTGGTTCCTGTGCTGTTCGGTGCAAAAACCACACGAGGTCCGGAGACGCAAACAGAAAGGGTGTCGTACGCACGAATCGCGTTCATGCGCGCGATTGACGAGAGCCATGCGGTCGATTTGGAGGCCGGGTACGTCCGGCACCTCGAGTGGCACCGCCAGGCCAAGGACACATTTAACTGGTACAGCTATTCGGTGTGGGCGTCCACGGAGCGGCAGCGGTGGATCATGTACGCATCATTCGGACACACGGCTTCGGAACTGAGCAACCCGGTATCGCCTGCTGAAGACGAGCGGGACAGCATGATCAACATACTGCCACACGCGCAATTTACGGGGAACGGCGTCTACGAGTTTCTGCCAGCGCTTTCGCGCGGGGATGGGATGCCGACTCCCACTCTCCGGGCCGTGTACACCACCGTGGAGCTTAATTATGGCGCAGGCAAGGCGTTCGAGGCAGCGCTTGCAGCCGAGCAATCGAAATTGCAGGGCGAAACACTCTGGTTCCGGCTGGTGGTCGGGGGCCATACGCCATGCTATGTGCGACTCCGGCCCCGCGCGAGTTTGGCGAGTATCCTGGACGAACGCGCAGACCAAGCGCTTCCTGATAAAGTGAATGGGTTGATTTCAAAGATGACCGTTGAGACGCTGAATCTGCGGTCGAATATGTTGGTTAACGTCACGCCGGAGCCCGCGCCCTGACCGGAGGCCGCTAAGGCGTCATGGTCTGCGGGCGGAGGATGTAATGAACGAAACACCGCAGCAGTACACCCAGCGCATTCTTGGCTATGTGAAAGGCAAGCAGCCGCTTGCCGTGCAGGCTGCAACGGCCAAGAAGCTCGAACGTCTTATCAAGGGCGCTTCCAAAGCTAAATTGCGCAAGCGCCCTGCGCCAGAGAAATGGTCGGTGAGCGAGATTGTCGCGCACCTGGCCGACGGAGAAATCGCTGGCGGTTTTCGCCTGCGATTCATTCTCGGCTCGCCGGGTTCGCCCATTGTTGCCTACGACCAAGATGCATGGGCAACCAGCGGACATTACGACAAACGCGATGCGAGGAAATCGGTGGCGCTGTTTCGCGTGCTGCGGGAAGCAAATCTTGCACTGCTGAAATCGCTCAAGCCTGAACAATGGAAGCTCCGCGGAATGCATTCCGAGCGCGGACAGGAATCGATCGAACACATCGTGCGCATGTTTGCTGGGCACGACCTCAATCACCTGCAGCAAATCGAGAAAATCCTCGCGCGCAAGTGAACCCAAATGGCTCCGGAGCCTCGTGAAACGCAAATTCGTGGCGCGTGCCCGCTGGATTGCCCGGACACCTGCGCGTGGATCGTGACCGTCAAGAACGGCGAGCCCTTGTCACTTCGCGGCGATCCCGCCCATCCATACACTCGCGGATCATTATGCAACAAGGTCGAGAATTATTTGGCATACGCCCGCTCGGCTGACCGGCTGTTGTATCCCATGCGCCGCAGCGGGCCGAAGGGGACAGGCGAGTTCGTCCGGGTCTCGTGGGATGAGGCGCTCGAAAAGATCGCGGCGGTATGCGGCGACGTAGCCAAGAAGTATGGCGCCGAAGCCATCTTGCCTTATTCCGGCAGCGGCAACATGGGGATGATCCAAGGCATCTACGGCGCCGGAGATCGGTTGTGGAACGTGCTTGGGACGTCGCGCGGCGTGTACACGATGTGCACGATTGCCGGAGCATACGGCACCGGTTACACGCTGGGCGACAATGGCGTGGGCATGGACCCGGAGACGCTGCGCTTCTCGAAGCTCATTGTGCTTTGGGGGGCGAATGTACTGTCCACGCATCCGCATTTGTGGCGGCCCATTCTCGAAGCGCGCAAGAACGGCGCATCGGTCGTGTGCATCGACCCGATTCGGACACGCACGGCGGGGGCGAGTGATTGGCACCTCGCGCCGATGCCCGGAACTGACGCTGCGCTCGCACTGGGGTTGCTGCATGTCGTGCTGAAGGAGGGCAAGGAGGATCGGCAATTCATTGAAGAGGGCACTGTGGGGTGGGAGGCGTTTCGCGAGCGGATTCTGGCGTTCCCGCCATCCCGCGTCGCGGCGGTCACCGGGCTTCCGTGTGAATCGATCGTCGAGCTGGGCAAGCGCATCGCCAGCACGCGGCCCACTGGCATTCGCATTGGCATTGGGCTACAACGTCACGGAGGCGGCGGGATGGCCGTGCGAACCATCACGTGCATTCCTGGCGTTACCGGCGACTGGAAGTACGCGGGCGGCGGCGTCTTCTACCTCACGCGGGGATTCTATGGCGTGAACTGGACCGCGCTGCGCCGCGAAGATCTGAGGCCTCGGCAAACACGCAGTCTCGACATGAAGCGCCTTGGCGAAGTATTGCTCAAAGCCGACCATCCGCCGGTCAAAGCGCTTTTCGTTTACGCCGCTAACCCTGCGGCGAGCGCCCCCAATCAATTGAAGGTCCTGCGCGGCCTTGGGCGAGAAGATTTGTTCACTGTCGTGGCCGAGCACTTTCTCACCGACACGGCACGCTATGCGGACATCGTGCTGCCGGCTACCATGCAAATCGAGCACCGCGATCTGCTGATCTCCTACGGGCATCTGTATCTCGCGTGGAACGAACCGGCCGTGCCGCCTCCGGGGGAGTGCCTGCCTGCGACGGAGATGTTCCGCCGTCTGGCGCGGGCGATGGGCCTCGATACACCAGCGCTGTATGAGAGTGACGAAAGCATCGCGCGGCAGGTGCTTGAAAGCGGCCATCCGTCGCTGGCCGGTATCACGCTTGAGGAACTGAAAGCTCGCGGCTGGATGAGATTGAACTACCCCGATCCATTCGTGCCGTTCGCCGACGCGTTTCCGACGCCGTCTGGCAAACTGGAATTCGTCTCCGATCGGATGGCGAAGTCCGGGTTGGATCCCGTGGCGGGCTATACGCCTTCGCACGAGGCGTCGCAGCAGGGTACGGCACTGGCCCGCGACTACCCGCTCGCGCTCCTCACACCAGCCGACCATTTTTTCCTGAATTCCATCTTCGCCAACGTGCCAAGGCAGCGACAGAGATCTGGAGTCGTAAGGCTGGTGATTCATCCTGACGACGCCGTATCGCGACGCATTGCGTCAGGAGACGAAGTGCGTGTCGCCAACGCTCGTGGTTCGTTCCTTGCATTCGCGGAGGTGAGCGATCGTATTCGACCGGGAGTGGTTGCCAGCACCAAGGGCCGCTGGCCAGTCTTTGCAAAAGAAGGCGCGACCATCAACGCCACGGTCGATGCGCGGGACTCGGACATGGGTTGCGGCGCGGTCTATCACGACAACCGCGTTCGCGTCGAAAAGGCCTAATTGTCAGCCAAACGGGAAGTTGGCATTCCACTGGGGCGGGTTGTGGTCCAACTTCCCGGTGGCTCTAAAATTACCGGTCCAAATCTGTTTGCACCTCGATTTGCACGTAAGTGCCTTAGGATCAAACAGTTTGGCCGGTAATTTTCGACATTACTGGTCCAATCTGTGCACGCACCTTCAACATGTAGATTCGGAAAGAGTTAATACCGGCGGGCGCTAGAGCTGGACCCAAACGATTCGGATGCCTACGCCGCACTTGCGGTGTGGCTGCTATGTCAAGGACGTGTTGACGAGGCCTTGTCATCGGCCCAGCGCGCACGTGGACTGGATAGGTTTGGATCCGCAACCTGGGATCTCGAGTGGATTTTATTTCAGTCGCGGCGCTATGACGAGGCGGTGCGCGAGTTACGCAGCTCGCTCGCAGTACATCCGAACGATGCCAGCGTGCTGTGGATGATGGGGTTCACCCTCGTCGTCAAAAGGTCAGCCGAATGAAGCAATTCCGTTGTTGGAAAAAGCGGCTGTCCTTGCCGACCGCAGTTCAGGCTTCATCGATGTGCTGGCAGCCGCCTACGCTCGCGCCGGCCGACGCTCCGATGCTCTGCGCATCCTCGCTGAATTGAAAAAACGCAAGGAGCAAGGCTATGTCGCGGCGGCCTCGTTTGCTATCGTTTATCTGGGTCTCGGCGAGAACGAGGAAGCATTTACCTGGCTCGGTGAAGCTTACAAGGAACGATCAAACATCCTGCAGTTTGTGAAGGTCCATCCCCTCTTCGATCCGCTGCGTGGCGACCGGCGTTTTGCAGATCTGGTCTACCGCGTCTTTCTAGGCTAAAGCTTCGCGGCGGCGAGTTGCCGCAGCGAATTTCTTTGATTTTTTAACTCCGAAGTCAGCTGCCGAGCAATGAAGCAATGTTGGTTTCACAACAGACCTCCCGTACTGCGACTCGTTCACTCGCATTATGTCTGGGTCGTCGGCAATACTGAAGTTGGGTCTCGCGTTGGGAGTTTCAACTGCTCAACTGACGGATTGCCCGTCAGCACTCAATCCCGAGAGGAGTCTCTAGCAAAAAAACCCGTTGGTTGTAAGAGCTATTGCGGAAGACCTACGCGGCGCATGAGGTCGCCATAGCGAGGATCGGAACGGAGAGGGTTGAACATGGGCCAAACCTTGGAAAAAACCAAATCATGTTCACGTCCCTGGTAGCACTTCTCCAACCAGAAGAACGCCTGCTCCTTGTCACCGAGTTCGGGGTAGACGATAGCGAATAGCCAAGGAGAAACATACGTGTGACGAGAAAGCGCCTCCAGCTTAGTCAGAATCTTTCGGGCGCCCGCTTTGTCTCCTGCCATCCCTTTCGCGTGCGCCGAAAAGCCACGCTACCCTCGCGTCAGGGGGACCTTGCCGTTCGGCAAAGTCGGCGTTTGGCGGTCTCTGTGAAGCAGCAACTTCAATAGCAGGAACTTCTCCGGTAAGCAGAACAAAAGTTTCGGACACGGATTATTTCCGAGTCAATCGGGAGTTAGGCCAATAAGCGGAGTGAGGAATCACTCTGCCCGCAGCGCTCGCATAGGATCGGTTCGCGTTGCGCGCCAGGCGGGCAGGAAACACGCCGCGAGCGACGCAAGGGTCATCACCGCAAATGCCGCGGCGAAAGCCAGCGGGTCTCGCGGGCTTACCTGATACAGGAGATTGCCGAGCAGGCGCGCTAGAAGGAGTGCCAAGGCGATCCCGATCAGTATACCAGTCGTCGTCAGTAGCAAACCGCGTGACAGCACGAGGCGCAGTACGTTCGATGTCCCGGCACCAAGGGCCATGCGCAGCCCCAACTCTCGCGTGCTCTGCGAGACGGTGTACGACATCACGCCATAAAGCCCGATGCTGGCAAGCAGCAGCGCCAAGCCTCCGAACAGGGCAACCAAAGCAACGGCCACGAGTTGCTGGGACGTAGAACGATCAACTTGTTCCTGCAGCGTGATCATTTCGAATAAAGGGAGGTTCGGATCGAGTGCGCGCACTTCGCGAAGCAAAGCCGCTTGGATGGTTTGCAGAGGTTGCGTCGTACGAATGTGGATGTCGGGTTCTATCGCGAAATACTGGCGCAGCGGAACATAGAAAAACGGCCGGGCCGTTTCACCCATGGTGTAATATTTCGAATCTTTGACAACCCCGACCACTCGCACCCAATTGCCCTTTGCTTGTAGGCGCTGCCCGATGGGATTCCGTCCGCGCCAATACCGTGCCACCATGGTTTGGTTTACGATCGCGACGCGCGGCGCGTTTTCGTGGTCCGCGCGACTGAATTCTCGTCCGGAGATCAGAGGAATGCCCAAAGTAGCGAAGTAGCCGGGACTGACCTCGTTGTAATCGGCGGTGGGTTGCTCGTTGGGTTGCGGCTCGTAGCCGTCCACCGCAATCGGCGTCGAAGAAAACGTTTGGTACCCAAGCGGAACAACGCGGGCGTAAGCGGCCGCTTCCACACCGGGCAGCGCGCGGACACGCTGAATCAATTCATCCTGAAAAGTTTTGGCGCGCGGCGCGTCATAGCCGGCGGCGACGAAAGGTATCCAGGTATCGAACACGCGCGTTGTGGTGAAGCCGGGGCTGGTGGTTCGAATCTTGCGCAGGCTTTGCATCAGCAACGTCGCTCCCACCAACAGGACGAAGCTGAGCGTCACTTGGAGGACAACCAGGCTCGAGCGGAACCAGGCTCGTCCTCGGGCCCCCATAACCGATGATGCCTCGGTTTTGAGCGTATCGGCGAGGGCCAGGTGGCGCGTCTGGAACGCGGGGACCAACCCAACCGCAAGCGTAACGACCAGGCAAAGGGCCGCGCTCAGCCCAAGCACGCGGCCGTCAATTTGTCCCGGCAGGTACAACACATCTCCTGGAAAAAACAGAACCAATCCGTGGCGGCACCAGTACGCCACGAGCATGCCTCCCGCTGCCCCGCAGGCTGAAAGCAGCAAGCCTTCCGTAAGGAGTTGCCTTAACAAGCCGCCGCGGTCCGCGCCCATGGCCACGCGAACCGTCATCTCGTGCCGCCGCGCGAAGGACCGGACGAGAAGTAGGTTGCCCACGTTGGCGCACACAATGAGCAGCACAAACATTGTCACAACAACCATGATCTCGAAGATCGGCAACAGCTCACGCGCGTGATTGAAGGGCGTATTCCACAGCGGCCAGACCTTGATGCCGCGGCCGCGGTTAGTGCCGGGATATTCAACTGCGAGCCGCGCGGCAATGGCGGAAATTTCTTGCTGAGCTTGATTGAGAGTCACGCCGGGCTTGAGGCGCACGAACGCTTCCGCCCATCGCGCGCCGCGGTCTTCCAGCTTGAAACTGCCGCCATTGAGAACTTCCAGCATTGACACAGGCACCCAAAACTCGATGACCCGCCCGACAAAAGTCCCGTAGAACCCCTCGGGCGTGACTCCGATGATGGTGTACACCACGTTATCTAAGCGCTGCGTCTTCCCGATGATTTTGGGATCGCCCTGAAAGCGGGTCTGCCAAAGATGGTAGCTGATCACTACGACTGGATGTCCGCTGCTGCCCGTGTCTTCGCTCGGCTCAAACCCGCGGCCCAAAATGGGATGGACTCCAATCGCGTCAAAGTAGTTTGCGGAGGCCATGCTTCCCGTCACGACTTCGGCGCGCTCGCCAATGCTCAGAGTCGCCCCTGTGATCGAGCTAACAAAGACGCTCTCGCACAACGCGCAGCTTCTTTTCACGTCGAGCAGATCGGGCCATGACGTTTGCTCTCTCTCCTCACCGACGGTTCCCGACAGCGCAACCAACTGCTCCTGGTGTGCCACCAGCGGATAAGGCCGCAAGAGAATGCCCTCCACCCAGCTGAACACGGCCGCGTTGGCGCCGATGCCGAGCGTAAGGCACAGAATCACTAGAACGGTAAATCCCGGATTGCGGCGCAGCATCCGCAGCCCCAGGCGCAGGTCTCGCACGAAATTCTCGATAAGATTCATTTTTCGCGCCTCCCGGCATTCCTCTTTCACCTGCTCGACGCCTCCGAGCGCTTGTAGGGCAGCACGACGAGCTTCCTGCGAATTCATTCCCTGCGAGACGAATTCGTCAATTTGACTCTGTAGATGAAACTTCAGCTCCTCGCTGAGATCCAGCTCAACTTGCTTCTTGCGAAGAAGTGAACGCAGGCGAAGAGGCAATTTGTAGTACCAACGCATTCGAGTTGTTCCCTAGCTCGTCTCCAGAACCAAATTAATGGCCAATGAAAGGCGCTTCCACTGTGCTTGTTCCTGGCGCAGGTACTTTGCTCCGTCGGGCGTCAGCGAATAATATTTCGCTCGCCGATTGTTTTCCGATTCGCCCCATTTGGCGCGAATCCAGCCCTGTTGCTCGAGACGATGGAGCGCGGGATAGAGAGCGCCTTGGTTCACCTGCAGGGCCTCCTTGGAGACTTGCCGGATGCGTTGTGCGATTCCCCAACCATGCATCGGCTGGTGCGCTAGGGTTTTCAAGATCAAGAGGTCCAGCGTGCCTTGCACAAGATCGGTAGGCTTGGCCATAACAGGCTCTCCTGTCGATAAATGACCGGGCAATAGTCTAGACTCTTGTCAACGATTTAGGGAAGCAAAAGTTTCACAGATCCATGCAGCGTTACTGCATTCTGCTTTCCTATCTCAATCCCCAGATTGTCGGTAGTGATCCTGCGTCCCCCGGCCCGCGCAAGATCGTGCCTAAGGTGAGCTTCGACAGCCGTTCCCAATGCAGACAGGTAACGATTAGTCGCGAAGTGTTTACGAACGAAACGATCAACACTACGCATTATAAAAGGGCGCCGTTTGGAGGTGATTTTGACCGTCGTAGCCTCCGCTCGGACGGCCGTCAAGGAGCAAGGCCCGCTGCGCGGCGCTCCGCTCGTGCCTCGCTCCGCGTCCTTGACTGCGTCCTCGCTTCGGCTTCGGTCCTTTCA
>Ga0182036_10000376_pt1 | contig 19952 bp, 23 predicted proteins | sample sta12Cox44000080_FD_125966 | JGI IMG/M metagenome (GOLD analysis project Ga0182036, IMG submission 125966) | Lab enrichment of tropical soil microbial communities from Luquillo Experimental Forest, Puerto Rico - statoxic.12C.oxic.44.000.080 | ecosystem: Environmental > Terrestrial > Soil >...
AATTGATGCTAGCGTCCTTTCGAAGGAGACACCTCGGCGTTTTGTCTCTCCGGTCGGCGATGCCAGTGGAAACCCTAGTCCTAGTGCGTGACTGCGGGTACTTCTTCCAGGCGCTCTTCGTGGGTCGCCCGGATGATTTGTAGTTCGACGTCAGTGGCGTGGAACGGGTACCGGACGGTGCCAAGCACGCCGCATTCCGCCAGCTCTTTCAGATCCACCAAATCGCTCACTTCCGTTGTCAAGACCACGTGCGGCGCCTGCCCAGCGGAGTGGGCGTGGTGCAGCAAGTCCCGGAAGGAGCCGTCGGGCAAGCGCTCGTCGGAGAACATCAGCGCGATGTGTTGGCGGGAGAGCACCTCTACGGCCTGCTGGAAGGTAGAAACAGAAATTACATTGACAGGGAGTTCTTCGAGGATGCGGATTAGTGACCTGCGGTGTTCGAGATTTGCAGATGCTACCAAAACATCCCATTCCTTCGGCATGTTCCCTCCGGGATTGAAGGCTTGCCAACCGAGACCTTGAAGCAACGACTAGATCGAGCGCTTGCCAACGGAACGAACTCGAGCCACTTGTCTTTCTTACCGAGGTTTTTCGACGGGCTCCTTACTCTAGAAACGCACTTGGCAACCCACAATCCGTAAAATACCCGATTGGCGCTCAGGTTGTGGGTTATGTGGGCCCGGCCCTAAGCACCTTGGCAAGCATTCAGCGTGTCTGGAAGAGGCTCCACGTTGCCCGGGCCTTCTCTTTTGTTTGCTGTTTTGTCAACATTCGTTATGTTACTATCGGCCGCTACGGTACGGTCCCAAATGGCTAAGACTACTTAACGATCCGAACTTACGCGGTCGGCACTGCCGCGATGACCAAGGTCGGACGCAACCGAAAGTGGCTTGCTAATAGTGACGAAGGCCGGGGATTCGTTACATCCTCCGTTTCAGGGAATCATCCACTCTCGCATTCGGCAAAGAGGCACGACATGATTCTTTCCGAGCGTTTGCGATTCATCCGCGAACAGAAGAACCTGACCCAGGGAGACATCGAGGAGCGCACCGGACTAAAGCGTTCCTACGTGTCACGGCTGGAGCACGGGCGGACGATTCCGTCCCTCGCGACGCTCGAAAAGTTCGCCCAGGCGCTGGAAGTTCCGCTGTACCTTTTTTTCTACGACGGGAAGGAGCCGCCCAAAGCGGCGGCCCTGCCGCAGGCGGTTCAGGCGACTGACAGCGACCACTGGGGCCTGGACGGCGAGTCGGCTAGGTACGTGCATCGTCTGGGGATGCTGCTCGGCCGCATCAGCGAAACCGACCGCAGAATGTTGGTGCACTTCGCTTCACAGTTGATCCGCCGAAAGAAAGCCTAGACTGATCGGGACGGACTGCCCTTGCCGACCGAGACTCCAGCGGCGTTTTGGCGGTTGTGATCGGCCCCGCTCATTCTGAATCTGCTAAGCGGGGCTCGCGGACCCATCCGCATTGCGAAAGTCCAGAGTGGGAACGATCGCCGCGTCTACTGATGTCGCCCGCCGTCTGCGGGTGCGTTCCCCCTGGAAGCGTAGCCGGTTGTCTGCCGTTTCGCAGCGCGGCCGGTGGTGTCAAGCGCGGTAGGCGAAAAGGAACGCAACAAATCCCCCACGGGTGCCTGATTGCGGTATGCTTGCGGTTGAAAGCTGTGGTGGGAGTCTATAACTATGAGTGCCGGAGTGAGCCGCCGTGAATTTCTATACGGGGCGGAGGCTGTGGTGCTGGCTTCGCTCTTGAACCGCGCGTATGCGCGCGTCGCACCGGAAGATTTGGCAGGTGACGAAGAATTCTGGACAAAGATTCGCAGCGCGTACGTCCGCGACCCGAAGTTGATCAACCTAAACAATGGCGGCGTGGCGCCGGCGCCAACCGGCGTCCTCGATGCGGAGATCGAAGCCATCCGTTACAGCAACCAGCTTCCGGCCTACCGCATGTGGCATGACTTGGAGCCGGGAATCGAAGAGGTACGCAAACGGCTTGCGCGGATGTGGAACGCCGATCCCGAATGCATTGCCATTACGCGGAACGCCAGCGAATCGCTGCAGATTGCCCAGTTTGGGCTGGACCTGCGGCCTGGCGACGAAGTCTTGACCACGAGCCAGGACTATCCGCGAATGATTACAACCTGGCAGCAGCGCGAGCGCCGCGAAAAAATTGTACTCAAGCAACTGAACTTCGCCGTGCCGGTGCGCCATCCCGCGGATTTGGTCGAGATGTTCGAGCGGGCTATCACGCCACGCACGCGGGTCCTCCACGTGTCGCACGTCGTGTTCATGACCGGCCAAATCTTTCCCGTCAAGGAGATTTGTGCGCTGGCACGCGAGCAAGGCATCACCAGCGTCGTGGATGGAGCGCACGCATTCGCGCACGTGCCCTTCCAATTCTCTGACGTGGACTGCGATTTCTACGGCGCGAGCCTGCACAAGTGGCTTTCGGCGCCGATCGGGACCGGCCTGTTGTACGTGCGCAAAGACCGCATCGAGAAGCACTGGGCGCTGATGGCTGCGCCGCAATCGCTGGACAAGAACATTCGCAAATTCGAAGAAATCGGCACGCACCCTGCGGCCATGCATAACGCCACGCTGCAAGCGCTGGAGTTCTACGAGCAGATCGGCGCGGAGCGAAAATTCGCGCGCCTACGCTACCTGAAGAATCGCTGGGCGGAGCGCTTGAGCAAAGTTTCGGGCGCGAAAGTCTTGGTCGAGTTGGAGGCGAACCAGTCGGGCGCCTTCGGCACGATCCACTTCGACAGCATCGAGCCGGGCAAGCTCTGCGATGCGCTGCTGAACCAATACAACATTGTGGCGACGCCGATCGCCGGGCCGGGCTTCAACGGGATTCGAGTGAGCTCGAACGTCTACACTTCTCCGGAGGAGATCGACCAGTTTTGCGCTGCTGTGGAAGCCATTGTGCCGCGCCTGTGACGGGTTTTGGTCCGTCGATGACGTTCGTGAGCAAGACCAGGGAACGGCTGGGATGCCGTGCCTCGTTCCGTGGGCCTCACGATTTCCGCAATCATAGTGCTTCTTGGCAGCGCGCTTACGACTCGGCGGTGCGATGAGAATCGTCTCGGCCGCCTCCCTCATGTCGCATTGCTCACGGCCGGCGAATGATCGTGGCGGTGCCACCCGACCAATATAAGTCGGTTCCCAGCGCTTCGGCGTCTTTTCGGACGTAGCCCATGCCGATGATGCGCGGGGGGTCCCAAACGCGCGCGGCGCGCGTAACGGAGCCAACTTCTTTGCCGTCGCCAGCCGTCAGTGGAACGCCCGGCTCGGGAATATCATCGCCGGAAAAATGCAGCGAAACGCGGCGTCTGTTGACGTGGCCCCGGGAACGAACGCGTTCCACGATTTCCTGGCCGGTATAGCAGCCCTTGGTGTAGCTGATGTGGCTGTTTTCGAGGCCCGCTTCGTGGGGAATCTGCTTTTCGCCGAAGTCGTAGCCGAACCACGGCACGCCTTGCGCCAACCGTTGCCCGCTCAATGCCGTATAACCCGCCGGGCCGCCGCCATGTTTGCGCGCCGCTTCGAGTAGAATCTGCCAAAGCGTTTGTAGATGGTAGCGCTCGACAGCCAACTCGGCGCCGGCTACGCCTCCCGGCGAGCGTTTCACCACGCGGCAGGGAACTTGGCTGACAGCCGGCGGAGATCCTTCCTCGGCGGCAGGCGCGGCCGCAGGATGAGCGGGGAGGAGGCGAGCATCGACGCTCGAGAGCTCCTTGAGCTGATGCAAGTCAACTCCAGCGAGCTCTTTCACTATTGCCACGGCCTTTGGTCCTTCGAGTGCCAGCGTGCCCCAGCGCTCGGTCTCGTCGGCGAGCGCGACGTCGTCCATGATGATGTATTTGTCCATCCACTCGACGAGTTGCTCGCGAATCATGGCGTACGAGATGCAAAGATGGTGGTCGGTGAGCGCGTACGTTTCCATCTCGGCCAGAATGTGACCTTGCGGATTGAGCAGCAATGAAACCGTGCCTTGTCCGGCAGCCAGATCCTTGATGTTGTTGGTCAGAATGGCGTTGAGGTAGCGCACGCGGTCCGGGCCAGTGAAATTCAAAGAGGTTCGGTAGTTTTTGTCCTCTAGCGCGACGGTTTGATTGGCGAAGCGGTATTCCGCCGCGGGGTCTCCGAAATCGTCCGGCAACGCGCAGCCGAACCACACGCCCATTCTGGCGCCTGCGTTCGAGTACACACCCGCTAGCGGCGAGGGTATTGGCTTCGCGTCCGCGCCAGCCGTTGCGTCCGGTTTGGTTGCCGGCATTTCCATCGTTATCCGTTCGCACACCCAGTCTATCTCTTTTTGTTTGATCGGGGGTGGGTTCGAGACTCGCGAATGATCGCGCACTTTGCCGGGTGCCTTCAAAGGGGAATGCTATAATCGCTGGATGCGAGACGACTTGCGAGGTCTGCCGGCCCTCAATGCCGCACAAGAGAGTCTGATTCACATCACCATTCCCGTGGGGATGCTGCAATGCAATTGCTCGATCATTGGGGACCCCCTGACGCGCGAAGCGATCGTGGTGGATCCCGGCGATGAAGTTACGCGTATTCTCGACCTCCTCGGCCGGCGGCGCCTCACGGTGAAGGCTATCGTCAGCACGCACGCGCACATCGACCACGTCGGCGGTTTAAGCAAGCTGCACCAATACACCGGAGCGCCTGTTCTGATGCACCGCGACGATTTGCCGCTTTATCAAGCCATGGAAATGCAGGCTTCTTTTCTCGGCGTCCTGCCGCCCGACTTGACGGAAGTGGACCAATTGCTGAAGGAGGGCGACATACTGCGCTGGGGATCGCTCGAGGCGCAGGTCATTCACACGCCCGGGCACACACCTGGAAGCGTCTCGCTCTATCTTCCGCACCATGCGGGTAAGATTTCCGTGACCGATCACGACGCCAAAAGCGGCTCAACGGCAAACGCCGGCGCTGGGAATGGCGCCGCCATAGCCGGCCAGTCCGATGACTCTAGAAAGAGCGATGCTCAATCTCCCAACAGCTTTTCGGGAATGGGCGATTCGGAAAAGCCCCAGATTCGCGTGCCGCAGCTGCTTGCCGGCGACACGCTGTTCGCCGGGAGCATCGGCCGCACGGACCTCTGGGGCGGCTCAATGGAAGAGATTCTGGACTCGCTGCGCGGCAAGCTAATGCAGCTGCCAGACGCTACGATCGTCCATCCAGGCCACGGGCCGATGACCACGATTGGACGCGAGCGCGAGACCAATCCCTTTCTGCGGCCGGAGTGAAAGGAGAAGAAGCGAAGACGCAAGGAAGAACAACGCAAACAACCCCGGAGGGCCGAGCCAGATTAATCCGTCGGTGGCTGTTTCGCTTTCCGCAATTCCTCCATCACCGATTGCACCAGTTCTTTGGCGTGAACCAACTCCTGATAAATTATGCGCAAGTCCATGGCCGGCACGGCGGGATTTCGTTGACTGGTGCAGTAGACGCCATGCTGTCCGGCGAGAACCAGCGCATTGGTAATGCGGTCTAGCGAGACGGCCAGCCGGCCGCGTTCGCGACCGAACATTTGTTCGTAATGCTCAAGTTCTTCCTTGTGTTCCTGAAACGCTGACATGAGTTCATCCCGTTGAAAAGCCTGGTCCATCGAAAAGGCTGTCTGTCGAAGAGCCGGCCGACCCTGATCACCACAAATGTCAAGAAGGCAGCTCCAGCCCAGCCGCCAAGGAGCAGGTACCCTTCCATGAACAGATTGTGCCTGCCGGCCACCGGCGAGCGGAGTGGCACTTCGGGCACAACCGCTTCCACCAAACTTTACCCCATCGGTCCTCGAGAACATAATTCATCAGCCACCAGAGCCAGCCCTAATTTGCATGGCTGAGGCGCGATGGAAATGCAAACGGAGACGCTGGATTTCCCAATGAGCTCTGGGGCAGCGGTGTGGAGCAACCCGACCATGCGACGTTCCGACTTGGTGCAGCACAAGGAGAAGGAAAAAGGCACGGTCTCCCGGACCTCCCAGATCGTTTTTGGGGAGCGGCAGCACCTTCTTCGCGTTCTTGATTCCCTGGAGGGCACGGACATCCCGATCGCGCGCCGGCAGCAGGAGCGGCTTATCCTCGAGGAGTTGATCCATGCGCGCACGCGGGAATTGAACCAGATCAACGTGGCCTGGGATGAAAAAATCGGGCTGGTGTTGAGCGCAGATGCCAAGCCGGAAATGCTGGAAAAGCTGGCGAAGCAGGCGCCCGAGGAGGATTTCTATTTGCTGCGGCTGATCAGCGAGCATCCGCGCGCGAATGCGAAAACGCTCGGCAAGCTGGCGAAGCACCCTTACGGCGCGATTCGCGAAAATGTCGCGCGCCATCCGAACGCCGACGCCAGCACGCTGGCGTGGCTAAGCCGCGACCGCAGCCAGCCGTTGTGGTATCTGGTGGCCTTCAACCCCAACACTCCGCTGCCGCTGCAGCGCCGCCTGCGCGATCGCCTGAAACGACTCGGCGAGAACCAAGCCCCGAAATAGACAATACCTCCCCCCCCAACAATCCATCAACTTGCCGGCTGGAAGAGCTGAGTTTTGCCGCAGGCGCGCGGTTGGACACCGTGGCAGTCGAGCATTTGCCGGCGAAAATCCGACGAAGAAAAGAAACCGTTCGGATAGAATGGCGCCCGGCGGGAGTGTATTCGGATGCCGGTCGAAGGAGTCAAATGGGGCCGCTGCAAGACATCTTTGAGACCTGGGCGCGCTTCCTGTACGAAAAAAACGCGACGCTGACCTTCCTGCGGCGTAGCCGCTGGGTGGTTCTCGCAATGAGCGCAGCGGTGCTGATTCCGTGCTTCTGGCACCGGCGAATTGAAGCGGGCGACCTCGGAAGCCACGTCTACAACGCGTGGCTGGCGCAACTGACCGAGAAAGGGCAAGCACCGGGGCTCTACATTGCCCGGCGATGGGACAATATTCTGTTTGACGTATTGCTGCTCGGGCTCGCGAAGGCCGCGGGCTTTGCGGCCGCACAACGCATCGCGGTTTCCCTCTGCGTGTTGGTTTTCTTCTGGGGAGTCTTCGCGCTTGTCAGCGCGGTTACCGAACAGCCCCCGTGGTTTCTCACACCCTCGATTGCCATGCTGGCCTACGGCTATTCTTTCAGCATGGGGTTTATGAACTACTATTTGTCGCTCGGGTTCGCTTGCTTTGGGCTGGCCATCGTGTGGCGCCCGCGGAGAGTGGGCTGGGTCGGCGGCGCGATCTTCGCTCTCCTGGCATTCGTTGCGCATCCGATTGGGTTTTTGTGGCTGATTGGTATGACTGCCTACGTGCGCCTACGGCCGAGATTGCCGAAGGGGTGGAAGCTGGCCTTGCCGCTCACTGCCGTGGCGGCATTTTACGCGGTCCGTTGGTACACCCTGCACCGGCCGGAGCTTTCGGCGGACTGGGAACGCGGACCATGGTATTGGTATAACGGCGCGGATCAACTGGCGCTGTACGGAAAACGATACGTCGGGCTGGCGGTGGCCGCGTTTTGCTTTGGCGTTGCCTGTGTCGCGGCGAATTTTTTCGCGCCACGCGAACCAGATCTCTGGAAGCGATGCGATTTGCCGTTTGAATGGTATGCCGTGGCTGTCTGCGCCACGGCACTGCTTCCGGAGAATCTGCGGCCTTCGCCGGATGCCGGCTGGATTGGTCTGCTGGGCTCCCGGCTTACAACGATCTCCGCCATCTTCGGCCTTTGTATCCTAGGATCCCTCAAGCCGCGCAAATGGCATCTCGCCGGCTTCGCGGTTTGCGGGCTGATCTTCTTTGCCTTTCTTTACCAGGACACCGGATGGTTAAACCGCCTGGAAGCGAACGCGGAGAGACTGACGAGCGGCCTCGCTCCCGGGACGCGTGTCATCGTGACCATCGATGCGCCTCCGGGCTCGCGGATCCAGTTCATCCATCACTCTGTGGAGCGCGCCTGCATTGGACACTGCTTCAGTTACGAGAATTACGAGCCGGCTTCGGGCGAATTTCGCGTGCGCGTTCGCCAAGGAAGTCCGCTCGTCACTTCTTCGACGGATGCGGCGGAGGACATGGCTTCGGGCGAGTATGAAGTGGAGCAAAGCGATCTTCCGCTGAAGCAGATCTACCAATGCGACCGAACCGACCTGACCAAGCTGTGTGTCCGCGACCTTACCGCGGGCGAGGATCTCGCCAGCCCGGCAAAGGATAGCCCGGCGAACCGGTGAGAGGCGGGCGCCGGTTTGCGCCCCTTAGGTGGTCGCCCGAACCTCCATGAATCCGGTGGCGCAAAATGCCCATTCGCCAACCGGAAACCCATGGCCGCCTGGACATGGCAGGTGGAAATGTCGAAAGACAAATTGGCTCTTGTAGCAGGCCAATTTTTGCTAAAATTGATCAAGGGTGAGAGACAATGCTGCCACTTCATCTCCAGCCGCAAAGCCACGTCCCTCTCTATGTTCAGCTCCGCGACCAATTGCGCGCCCTGGTGCATGCCGGTGATTTGCGTCCGGGCGACCGCATTCCGGCAAGCCGGGAACTCGCGACCATGCTGGGCGTGCACCGCACCACGGTGGCCAACGCCTATGCCGAATTGGAATCGGAGGGATTGATCCAAGGGCATGTGGGCCGCGGGACGTTCATCAAGGGCAACGGAAACGGGTTGAAGATCACGCCGCCCGCGCCGCCGGTGTTGAATGGCAACGGAAGCATTCGCTGGGAGCTGCTGTTTGCCGATGAGCGCGGGGAAGAAGTCCTGAGCCGGCTGACCGCCGGTGTGCCGGAAAATGCTTTGTCGTTCGTGATGGCCTGCCCGGCAGCAGAGTTTTTCCCCATCGATGAACTGCAAACCTGCGTGAACGCCGTGCTGCGCCGCGAAGGGACGGAAGTTTTGAAGCTCGGGCCGTCGGACGGCTATCCGCCGTTGAAAGCGGCGCTGTTGGAGCTGCTGCATCATGATGGTATTGCCGCCAAGGACGAGAATCTGCTCATCACTGACGGATGCCAGCAATCGTTTGATCTGATCAGCAAAGCGTTTGTGCGGCCCGGCGATTCGGTCATCATGGAAAACCCGACCTATCCCGGGGCGGTGTCGATTTTCCACGGAGCGCGGGCGCGCTGCCTGAGCGTGCCGATGCGCACGCATGCGGAGCCCGGAGCGACGCTGGGGCTGGACCTGGAAGCGCTGGACGCCACGCTTGCGGCGAATCGCGTGAAGCTCATTGCCCTGACTCCCGACTTTCAGAATCCCACGGGCATTTCCATGCCGCTGGCTTCGCGCCGAAAACTGCTGGAGCTGGCCGGGCGTTATCAGGTTCCGGTGGTGGAGGACCACATTTACGCGCGGCTGCATGCGCGGGAAGAGCGCGTGCCGTCGCTGAAGCAGCTGGACCGTTCGAATCTGGTGATTCACATCGATAGCTTCGCGAAGGTGGCCTTCCCGGGATTGCGGGTGGGATGGATTGTCGCGCCGCCTCCGGCAATCGAGCGGCTGCGCGTGGTGAAGCAGAGTACCGACCTGCATACCGATCAATTGGCACAGGCAACGCTAGCGGAGTTTTTGCGACGCGGGCTTTTCGGCAAGCACCTCGGGAAAATGCGCAAGGTGTACACCGCGCGGCTGGCGTCGCTTGACGAAGCTTTGCGAAAGCACATGCCGGAAGGAACGCGATGGAATCGTCCGGAAGGCGGGATGTGCATGTGGCTGGAGCTGCCGCCGGGGTTTGACGCGAGCGAGCTTCTGATTCACGTCAAGGAGCGCGGCGTGCTGTTCGCTCCGGGCCGCTACTTCTACGTGCAGAGTCCCCTGCCGAACACGCTGCGCCTTGGATTTTCGAGCCTCGACGAGAAGCAAATTGCGCGGGGCGTGGCCACGCTCGCGGAAATGCTGAAGGTGGAGATGCGCAAGCGGCAGCGTGGTGTGCGGAGAGCGGAACGCAGCCGGGTGGCTTTGGTATGAAGTAAGGAGGTAAGCAACCAGGGAAAAGAGGTCGGCGAGGAGAAGCTTGAACGACACCATCAGGCTCGAGCCAAATCCCACGAACCAATGCTTTGGCTGCGGTGGCGACAACGCCGCTGGGATGAAACTGACCTTCGAGCAGGACAACGTGAAGCGCAGGATTGTGGGACGGTTCGTGCTGGGGAATCGCTATCAAGGTGGCGGAGGATTTGCGCACGGCGGAATCATCGCGCTGCTGCTGGATGAGGCCATGGGAAAAGTCTGCCGCTTCCGCGAAGTTCGCGCCGTGACTGCCGAGTTGACCGTGGAGTACCTGAAGCCGGTGGCCGTGGACAAAGAGATTGTGGTTGAAGGGCGCGAGACGGAAATGCAGGGGAGAAATTTGTTTCTGGCCGGCGAGATTCGGAGCGGGACCGGTGACGTACTCGCGCGGGGCAAAGGGCGGTTCGTCATTATCGCGCCCCGATAAAGCGATCTTCCGAGTGGGAATCTAGACAGTTTCAAGTAGGAGAGGAGAAAGAAGATGGACGTGAAAAAGCCAAATGGCAGCGGCAACGGCAGCAAAGGCTCGAATGAATGGCGCGTGAAGGTCGGCCTCGCCGAGATGCTGAAGGGCGGCGTGATCATGGACGTCACAAACGCGGAGCAGGCCAAAATTGCCGAAGACGCCGGGGCCTGCGCGGTGATGGCTTTGGAGCGCGTGCCGTCGGATATTCGCAAGGAAGGCGGCGTGGCGCGCATGGCGTCGATCAAAGTGATCCGTGAAATCATGAACACCGTGACCATCCCGGTGATGGCCAAAGTGCGAATCGGGCACTTTGCGGAAGCGGATGTTCTGCAAGCGCTCCAAGTGGACTTTATTGACGAGAGCGAAGTGCTGACGCCGGCCGACGAAGAGAACCACATCTGGAAGCACGATTACCGCGTGCCGTTTGTTTGCGGCGCACGCAACCTCGGCGAAGCGCTGCGGCGCATCGCGGAAGGTGCGGCGATGATTCGAACGAAGGGCGAAGCGGGGTCGGGCAACGTGGTGGAAGCCGTGCGGCATATGCGCGCGATCATGAGCCAGATGAAAAAGCTCACCACCATGCGGGAGGACGAGTTGATGCATGAGGCGAAAGAATTGGGTGCACCGCTCGAGCTGGTCCGGCAGATCGCGAAGACCGGGAAGCTGCCGGTGCCGAATTTTTCTGCGGGAGGAATCGCCACTCCGGCCGACGCCGCGCTGGTCAGGCGGCTGGGAGCGGAAGCCGTGTTTGTCGGGTCGGGGATTTTCAAGTCCAGCGATCCCGAGGCGCGCGCCAAAGCAGTTGTGAAAGCGACCACGCACTTTGAGGATCCGAAGGCCGTGCTCGAAGCGCACGAGGAACTAGGCGAAGCCATGCGCGGGCTGGACGTGCGGCAGATGGAAGAAAAAGACCTGCTGTCGACGCGTGGTTGGTGAGTGCCCTGCCCCCGCAAGGGTCCGAGGCCATTGATCACCGGGACGAGTCAAGTGAAGATCGGAATTTTGGCGGTGCAAGGAGATTTTCAAGCGCATGCCGCGATGCTCGAGCAACTCGGCGCGCAAACGACCGAGGTGCGCACGCCCGGCGACCTGGAAGGTTGCGACGGGCTGATTCTGCCGGGGGGCGAAAGCACCACCCAGCTGAAATTTCTGCAGGAAGAGGGGCTGGCCGAAAAGATTGTGAAATTTGCGGAGCGCGGAGGAGCCATCTTTGGCACGTGCGCGGGGGCGATTCTGCTGGCGAAAGACGTGAAGCATCCGCGGCAAGATTCGCTGAAGCTGATGGACATGACCGTGGTGCGGAACGCCTACGGCCGGCAAATCTCTAGCGACGTGGTGAGCGGGCCCACCACGCTCAAGAAAGAGCCGCTCGAAATGGTGTTTATTCGGGGGCCGGTGATTGAACGCACCGGGCCGGGCGTCAAGGTTCTTGCAGAATACGCGGGAAAACCTGCGCTGGTCGAGCGCGAAAACATCATGGCCGCGACCTTTCATCCGGAGTTGACAGAGGACACCACCGTCCACGCACATTTTCTGAGCCTGGCCAGGGCACGTCAAAGCCGGCGAGCGAACGGCGCCAAGCCCGCAAAGTGAAAAAGCAGAAAAGCACGGAGCCCAGCCAGCACCGCTCCCAACGCACTCGAGTACTCTTCGTGTGCGTTGGGAACGCTTGCCGCAGCCCGATGGCGGAAGCGATTGCCCGCTATGACGCAGCCGATGTGATTGAGCCGTTCAGTGCGGGATTGTATCCTCTGGGGTATGTCGCAGAACTGACGAAACAGACGCTGATGAAAAACGGGTATTCCGCGAACGGACTTACCTCCGATGTCCTCAGGAAAGAGGAGGTCGAAGGGGCGGACCTCATTATCAACATGACCGGGAGGCCGAGCGAAGAGATTTTCCGCGGCCAGGAAAAAGTGGAAGACTGGCTGGTTCAGGATCCCTTTGGCGCGGACCCAGAAACGTATCAGCGCGTCTTCGAAGGTATCCAGCGGCGCGTGAATCAGCTCGCGTTTAGTCTGCGGGACCGGCGGCCAGGCCAGAAAGCGCCAGGATAGGAGCCTCGTTGCGGCGAGAGAAAACCAGCGTATCGCAAGAAGACTACCTGAAAGCCATCTGGGAGATGCGCGAGGAGAGTCAGACGCCGATCAGCGCGCGCCTCGCCGAGGAATTGCAAGTCACGCCGCCAGCGGTGACCGCGGCTCTGAAGCGCATGACGCGCGACGGACACGTGCGGGTGGATCGCAGCGGGCAAATCTCTCTGACACAGAGAGGGAGAAAGTTCGCCGAACATCTGGCGCTGCGCCATCAGCTTGCGGAGATGCTGCTGACGGATGTGATCGGTCTTTCCTGGGCCAAGGCTCACGATGAAGCCGAGCGGCTGGAACATGCGATTTCGCCCGAGGTGGAAGCGCTGCTGATCAAGCGCTTCGGCGACAAAAAGAGCTGCCCGCACGGTGTGCCTATGCGCGGAGGCATCGCCACCCTGCGAAAGCAGGGCGCCGTGCTCCTGGAGGATTTACGTCCGAAGGACTCGGGCCAAATTCTTTGCGTGTACGAAAAAGACGCGCAATTCTTGGAATTCCTGGAAGGCCGACACCTGCGCCCGGGGACGACGGTCGACGTGTTAAAGCGCGAGTACGACGAGACCATGACGTTGCGCGTGGACGGAAAGACGGTGCATCTCGGCAAGCCCGCCACCAGCCGCATCTGGGTAAAGAAGCTGGCCTAGCCTCTTGCGGCGAAAATGCGGCTGAGCTCCCGGGGACTCGCCGCTTCTTTTGCGAAAGTAAATGTACCCTGCCCGCACATTTCCCGTGCGGCGCGCAGGGCGGCACCCAGTGCGGTGCGATAGAGGGAGCTGCCCACGCTGATTCGGCGGACGCCGATCGCGGAAAGCTCGGCGAGGCTCAATTGCACCCCTTCTAGCCCCATGACCACGTTCACGGGACGATCCAGGGAACCGACCACCGTCGCGATGTCCTTCTTGGTGGCCAGCCCCGGGGCATAGAGAACATCGGCACCCGCTTCTTGGCAAATTCGTTCGCGACACGATCAGAGAGGCGTAAGCCAGTGTTTCGGCGCGATCGAGCGAGTTGTCCTGCCGCCCCAGAGCGAAGGCCTGTCCCATGCTTGTGGTGGCTAGAGCCTCGAAGCCAAGGTGGGCGAGGATGCGCGCGGAGCCAATGTCCCAGGGATTGGGGATGATGAACGCGCATGGACGCGCGTGGAGCGCGCGAAATGCCTGTGCCTTCTCCGCTTGTGTGGGCATGGGCTGTTCACTCCGCTCGAAGCGCTGCGGGAATCCCGAAGGTCTCGTCTACGACTTCAGCGAAGTTTCGCTCTTCGCGCAGGATAAAGCGTTTGGCTTGCGCCGTTTCAAAATTTTCGCGGGCTTCCTTGTCGGAGTCGAGACGCGCCTTATAGCGTTCGTAGGAAGCGAGACTGTCGAAGGCGACGAGCCCCCACGCAATGTCGTTTGTGCCTTCGTGAGGAAGAAAATATCCGACCAAATGGCCGCCGCAGCGGGGTATGATGCGACCCCAGTTCGCGGCGTACCGCTTGAAAGCGTCCCGCTGGAATGGATCGATCTGGTAGCGAATGACACAGATAATGGTCATCGATGTTCTCCTAAAGAGGGTGAGGCCGGATCGACGCCCGCGGGCCAAGCCATGGTTTTCGCCGCCGAGGAGTAGGCCCCAGCTTCGCGGACGCGTAAACCTGCGCGGCGAGCGGACGGTCCCGCCCTATCTCCGGAATGATCCTGGTTGCGGAACATCTACACTTCGTCTATCATCAAATCGTGAATGTGGAAGCCGCAGACACGGCAGCGTCCTCGATCGCCGCGGCCATTGGCGAGCCGGCGCGCGCGCGCATGCTCTACTGCCTGGCGGACGGACGTGCGCGCACCAGCACGGAGCTCGCGATTCTGGCCGACGTTAGCCCTTCGACCGCCAGCGTGCACTTACAGCGGCTCCGGACCAGCCGATTGGTCAAAGTATTCGCTCAGGGGAAGCATCGCTACTACAGCCTGGAAGGGCCGAACGTGGCGTCCGCCCTGGAAGCACTGAGTGTCCTCGCGGGCGGAACACGCGACACATTTGTACCAAGCACGCCCGAACCTTTGCGCGCCGCGCGGACTTGCTACGATCACATCGCTGGCAGCCTGGGAGTTGCGCTTCATGACCGCATCTGCGCGATGGGATGGATGACGGGAGATGCGGCGAACCCCCCAGCGTACGAGCTCACCTCCCGGGGAGCCCGAGCGCTCGAAGGGCTGGGAGTGGATGTGGATCGAGCCCGTGGGCTGCGCCGCCGTTTCGCGTTTGCGTGCGTCGACTGGAGCGAGCGGCGGCCGCATCTCGGCGGCGCGGTGGGGGCCGCCCTTCTGAAAGTTGCGTTAAAAAGAAGATGGGTGATCCAGGAACTCGACAGCAGAATCCTGAGTGTCACCGCGATGGGGCGCCGGGAAATGCTGGTGCGGTTCAACCTTAAAGTATGACGACGGTCCGCTAGGTTGCCGCGTGTTCGTTGAACCGGATACGGTTGCCAAAGGGATCAATCACTTCAGAACACTTTGTCTTCCAAGGCGTTTGTTCCAGCCCCGGGCGGTTGTACTTGTAGTCCTTCGCAAGTATCTCGCGGTGAAATTCTTCAATCCCGTGCATTTCGACGCAGACCGTTGATCCGGGGCAAGCGTCCCCGTGATTCTCGCTCAGGTGTAAGACGAGATTGCCCCGCGAGACCTGGATGTATTGGGGAGTGTTCTTCGCGGAATGGTGTTCCCAATCGATTTTGAAACCAAGCCAGCCAATGTAGAATTCCTTGGCTTTCTCCACGCTGAAGATGCGCAGAATCGGGATCGTGCGAGTGAATGATACAGACATGATGTCACCTTTCAGCTTTAACTGCCGATGCGGCCATCGCGGCTCCTTCCGCTGGAGCAGGTCAGAATAGTATGAGGCTTCTCCCGCCGGAACGCCCCGCTTGACCCGGGCGTTCCTCAAATGAACTCTTGGGTTGCGCCAAGTTTTGGACTTCCGATCATTTCGAGCGACCGGGCCCTCGCGAAAACGGAGGCAAAAATTCTTCGTCCGGCCGCGTCTTCGATCGCCAGCTCGCCCGCGGTGATCGTTATCTGGGATCCTCCGAGCATGGTTTCAAGGCGTGAATGCAATCCTTCGGCTTCTTTTTCCATCCTTCCTTGCGTCAGCACCGTCGCATAGACATTCAGCAGAACAAACACGGGTACCGCGCTCAGAATTCTTCCACATGCGCCCAGCAAATGGGGAAGAGACTCCGGCAATTTCCAAATCTCGCCATGGGGACCGCGTCCGAACCTCGGCGGATCGAGCACCATGGCCTGGTATTCATTCCCGCGGCGCGCCTCGCGCCTGACGAAGGTCAGCGCGTCTTCCACAATCCAACGAATCGGGCTTGTGGCCAGGCCTGACAGCCTCTGATTTTCCCTGGCCCAGGCCACCGCTTTGCGGGAGGCATCCACGTGGGTCACCCGCGCGCCGGCGGCAGCCGCTGCCAGCGCCGCAACCCCGGTGTGTCCGAACAAGCAAAGGAGCTCTATGGGCCCAGCCGCGAGTCCCGTCGCTCGTGCGATCCAATCCCAATGGCACGCCTGATCGGGAAACACTCCCACGTGCCCCGAGGGCGTGGGCTCGACCCAAACCTTTAAATTCTTCCGTTCGATGACCCATCGTTTCGGAACGGATTTGCGGAATTCCCACTTCCCCTGCTGCCCACGGCTTGCTTTCTGAAACTCGGCGTGCGCCGTTTCCCATGGATGCGCCGCGAGCGCTGGTTTCCATCTTGCCTGTGCTTCGGGGCGGATCAGCACGATTTCACCAAACCGCTCGAGCTTCTTTCCGTTCCCGCTGTCTAGCAACTCATAGTCCGTCCAGTGAGCTGTGAGTGTTTCCATGTTGCGCGTTATCTTCGCTGGTCGAGGAGCGATTGCAGGCGGGCGTAGCCGGCGCGGCTCACGGGGAGGCGCACGCCGTCGCTGAGAATCGCGAGGCGGCTGTCCTTTCCGTACGGCTCAATGCGCGCGACTCGTTCGAGGTTCACGATATAGGAGCGGTGGATGCGCACAAAGCACTTGGGGTCGAGACACGCTTCCAGGCTGGCGATGGTTTGCTGCTTCAGATGCTTCTTGCCCTGGCTGGCGAGGGCCACATAGTCGTCCTGCGCCTCGACGTAATCGAGCTTGGCAATGGGGATAAGCGTGACATGCGTGCCGTCTTTGACGACCAAGCGCTCGAGAAATTGCTGCGGAGGGCGGGCGGAGTCGGCGAGTTGCTGTGCGGATGGCATCTTCTCACCGAGCCTGCGCTTGGCGTGCTCCAAAGCTTCCTCGAAGCGCTGCTTGCTGATGGGCTTCAGCAGATAATCGACGGCGTGCACCTCGAACGCGCGCATGGCGTATGCATCGTAAGCGGTGGTAAAAATGACGCAGGCGTTTTCGCCAATCAGCTCAAGAACATCAAAACCGGTGAGTCTGGGCATCTGCACGTCAAGGAAAATCAAGTCCGGTTTGTGCTCGGCGAACGCCTTGACCGCCTCGAATCCGTTGGCGCACTCGGCAAGCACGCCGATCTCTGGATGAGAAACGAGCAGTTCGCGGATGACGTGACGCGCGAGTTCTTCATCGTCCACAATCAGGGCGCCGATTCTCTTTTGCGAGCCCATCAGCTGCGCATATCTCCCGTTTCCGCGGGCATGGACAACTCCACCCGGAAATGATCCGTTTGCGAATCCACGCGTACGCTGGCGTCGGTTCCATAGCGGCCCTCCAGACGCTTGCGAACGTTGGCCAGGCCCATGCCGTTCGGGCGATTGATCGTGGACTCGCGGTCAAACGTGTTTTCGATCGTCAAAAGGAGCCGGCCATCCTGACACTCCGAAACGAGTCGAATGACGCCGCCTTCGGGAAGGTTGGCGATGCCGTGTACGACCGCGTTTTCCACCAAAGGCTGAAGGACCAGCGGCGGAACGAGCAGCGACTTGGATTCCTCCTGAATTCTTTCCTCGACACGCAGGCGTGCGCCAAAGCGCACTTTCTCGATGGCCAGGAAACGTTCCAGCAGAGCGAGTTCCTCGGCAAGGGGAATGACGGTTTTTTCTCCCAGACCGAGCGTCAGGCGCAAGAATTCGGAAAGCAGGATGCACATCTCGCGAGCTTTGGAGGGGGCGATGCTCGTGAGTGCGCTAACGGAATTGAGGCTGTTAAACAAGAAATGCGGGTTCACCTGGGCTTTGAGCGCCTTCAATTCAGCGTCGCGAGCCAGCATACGGGCTTCGGTCGCTTGCGCTTCGGCGCGACGCGAATCTTCCATGGCAATCAGAACATAATGGAAAGCGACGGAAAGCAGGTAGAGGAGGATTCCGATGGTATTGACCGCGTTCATTTGCAAACCGAATTGGCTCTTGAGGGCTGCGAATGGTTTGGGGCTGAGGACCGCGTAGGCCAGCAAGGCGCCAGCCTGAGTCCAAATGAAGCTAATGAACACGGCAGCGATCAAGTGCGTCAACAGCAACCGGGCGAAACTGACTCGGCCCAGGGGAGTTGCGCGACACGGGTACCAGGCGAAAAGACAAAGAAAGGCGTAAAACAGAAACAAGGGCACCGCGATGGCAGTGGCTTGCCACCAAAGCAGGCCTCCGCGAGTCGCGAGGACGTAGATGGAGGTGGCAACGAGCGGGACCCAAGCCAGCAGATACAGGCTCAGGCCTCCGCGCGTGAACAGTGGGTGCATTGGACGAATTTAGTTTTTGATTTCCAGCCCGCCAAAAATGACGGCGCCAGTGATCACCAGCGTCTTGAGCGGGTTCGCGGGGTCGTCGGCGCGGACGGCTCGCGTTTTGTCCTCGATCCCGCCGAAAATCGGCGCGCCGCGGAAGGCGATTTGCCACCCCACGGGGATGCGAAGTTCCACGCCGCCGAAGATGGCGGTAATCGCCAGGGTGGCCTCGTTTCCCTGCATGCGTGCCTCGGTGAGATCCAGATCGACGCCGCCGAAAATGGCGGTGATATCCCCGCCCTGAAAATCCTGGCTGATCATGCGGCGTTCCAAACCTCCGAAGACGACGGCCTCATTCAGCGTCGTGCGGGGGTCGCCCCCTGTCGATACAGACTCAGGCGGTTTTCTGCTCCAGGTGAACGATCCCCAGAACACCAGAATGCCGAGAGCGATCAGCATCAACGGCCAAAAATCTCGCCAGCCAAAATGCGTGATTCCCAATTGATTCAGCTGGAGCAAGACACCCGCAGCCATTAAGAAAGCGCCCCAATGCCGGTTGCGCGAAACAAAGTTGAGAACTCCGACCAGCACGACGAGCAGGGGCCAGAAGCGCCACCAAAGGGAATACACAGAAACATATCCCATGTGATCGAGGAGGAAGGCGAGCCCGACGAGGACCAAAATGGCGCCCATGAAAATGCCGCCGCGTCCACGCCCGCGAAGGTCTAGGCCGACCACCAGAGGACCGTGCCGCCGGCCCTGCCTGTCTTTCCGCCAATCCAAGCTATCGTGAATGTTGCGATGAATCTGCTCGTGGAGATCGCCCTTGAATTTACGGGCCGCGTCGCGGAAGTCGTCCCTCATCTTCTTCGGGTCGAAGTTATGTTCGTCGCTCACAAAATTCTCCTGTAGTTCCCGCGTCGCTCCATGTGTCCCTTAAGATTCACTTTCGTATTCCCGCGATGGAAAAATCCGAGCCAACCTCGGATTCACGTGACGTTTGCCGATCGCGTTTCCGAGGAGTGTAGCCCCGATCATAACCAGAATCAGCGGCCAAAGGGATACCAGGATCCAGTGAAGGCCGGCCTGAAATGCGGCGTGGTCGAAGAAGTACGCTTCGACCGCGCGCATCCCTGCCAGGCCGATTTCAACCACGGCTCCGAGCGTGCCCGCGGTAGAGGAGAAGGAGTTGCTGACACGCTCCCCTAGTTCGTCCAGATTGGCAAATAGCATCAGCAGGCCGATGCTCAGAAGGAGTGCACCGGCAACCGCATGGAAGCTCTTGGAGGATGTCTGCCGTTTTGCCATGGTGACCTCACCGCGGCCGTTTTTCCGGCCGCAAAGGGAGAATAGCGGACCCCGGCAGGGGCGCACGCGGCATTCGGCCAGGAGAAGGGAATTACCGGCGAATGACCGCCGCAAACCGGGGAATGCGAGGCAGGCCGTAACCCAGGGCCGGGGCGGGTTGGGGGGGCCGGAAAAAAGCAATTGACGGCGATTTGCGATGTGCTAGATTTATAGCATGTATGCTACAAACGTAGCATGCCGTTAAAAAGATGAAAAGGAAGCCACAACCGAATACGCTTTCGCGGCGCGAACGCCAAATCATGGATATTCTTTACCAGCTCGAGCGCGCCACGGTGGGAGAAGTGCTTTCGAAATTGCCCGACAAACCAAATTATTCGACCGTGCGTGCGCAACTCCGGGTGCTTGAAGAGAAAGGCCACGTTCGTCATCAAGAAGAGGGCTTGCGA
>Ga0182036_10000379_pt1 | contig 19880 bp, 25 predicted proteins | sample sta12Cox44000080_FD_125966 | JGI IMG/M metagenome (GOLD analysis project Ga0182036, IMG submission 125966) | Lab enrichment of tropical soil microbial communities from Luquillo Experimental Forest, Puerto Rico - statoxic.12C.oxic.44.000.080 | ecosystem: Environmental > Terrestrial > Soil >...
CGGCGACGGCGACCAGGCCGAGCGGGCCAAACATCTGCAGTCGCACTGCGATACCCGATGAGCGAGAGTCCTGCGCGTCGGCCCTGGACAGCATCACGTCGACTCGGCCGATCCTAGGCGGCGCATCGCCATTGCTCGGACCACTCGAGCCCGGCCGCCAAGGTGCCCGACGTGAAATCGAGGTGGAGCACTCTCCTGCGAGTGGGAATGGTCGCGGCGGAGGACGCGTGGACCAGCAACGGACGCATGACCAGCAGCCCACCGCGAGACACCGAACACGTTACCGGTTGCACCGCGCGCGACCAAGACGCAAGCTCGAGGTCGGTCAGCCTGCCGGCCAGATGAGAGCCCGGCAAGACGCGAACCGCCCCGTTGGACGAATCGCAGTCGTCAAGATGGATGCGCACAGTCAGCATGCGTTCGAGGACCTCGGTCGGCAGCTGCACGTGGGGCAGGCCCGCCTTTTCCGACCACGGGCCGTATCCGTTCGTTGGCACCTTTCGACGTACGGCGACCGTCAGGTCCTGATGCCATGGCACCTTCCAGTTGGCGTCCGCATGCTTGTCGAACAGGACGCCGCGAACGGCGAAGGCGCCTTGACCAACCACGGCCTCGACGGCGGCGCGAACAGCCGAGTGCGTGACGAGACTGCGCAACGGCGGACAACGCCGAAACACATCGCGGACGCCACCATGCCCCGCCGTCCGAACAATTGGGTCTAGCCCTTCGATCTCTTGAAGGACCGAGTCCATCTCCGCTGCCGTCAGACCTTCCGCGAGGACCGCGTACCCGAGTTCAACGACTTGCGTTGCAAGGGACATCTGACTTCCCACTTTGCCACATTCGAAGGTGCCAACTACCTCACACACCTTCGTCAAGGTGAATACTCTCGAGGAGCATCGGGCCCAGGAAACCGACCCAGTCCTCCCCGTAGGGAACCGTGAATGTCATAGTGTAGAGCGTTCCGGTGCGCCGATTCGCAGCCGCAATAGCGGCGATCGCGGTCTTTGGCCAACCTTCGCTCGCATCGAGTTGGACACCGGAGCAACTGTAGAAGTAGATAACGCCCAGCGGCTTGATCTTTATGTGACCGTCAGTCACTGTCCCCACCAGCGTGGACTTGACGAAGGCGTACGCCCGCACGTCAACGTCTGCCGTATCAGTGTGACGCTTGACTTCGAGTTGGAAGAGAGAAGCAGAGCTCCGAACATGCGGTCCGGCAGGCGTCACTTGAAGCACGAACGGATCTCCAGTCGACACTGTAGTGACGCGCCATCCATCGGGGATCGCCAGCCGAGCCTTCAGCTCAACGATGGGCTGCCAATGGAAGCCAACCGGCGGATCGTCTTTCGCGCCCGTTCCGTCGGGGGCTGCGAGGCCGAGGCCGAGAATCACACTCACGGCGATCAACAATCGACTCGAAAGGGGACGAACCGACCGATTGATCGACGTGCGAACGTTCAACCGGACCCTGTGGCTCGACGGCATCTCACGACCACCGCTCGGCAACCGCCCGGATGTACTCGTTGTGCTTCCCGAGAAGCGTCCGGAGATGCCGGGCCAGGAACAGCCTGTCCACGACCCGGCCCAAGAGCCCAAAGGGAGATTCGAACACCAGCACGTCGCGCATCCGGGTTCCGCCGTCAATCGTCTCGAAGATGTGGTCGTGCTCAAACGCCTTGAAGCGACCGGCGATCATCGTATCGCGAAAGTGGGATGGGCGTTCGAACGCGGTAATCCGGGATGTGTGGTGCTGAAGAATGCCGAAGTGTCGCCCACTCCACGTCACTTCCTCGCCAAGGGATATGAGACCGCTGGTGCGTCCCGACACCGCGCGCTCCCCGGTATGAGCCATGGATTGGACGTGAACGTCGATGTTCCGTGCGAGGTCGAAGCACACGTCGCGCGGTGCCCGGATGTCGGTCGTCAGCTCGATGCGCATCGGGGAATCAGGTCAGCTCGTGGGGGTCGAATTACGCTCGACTCTACAAGGCATCATGAGATGCGGAGACATTCCGGTCGTACAGAGAGAAGAACTCTTCTCGTGATTGCGCTTTGGCCCAGAGGCCGGCGATGTACTCGAACTCCTGCTCGAAGGGCCGTTGAAACGGAGGCATGTCGGTAGCGTATTCGCAGTTTCGGGCGAGCATCTTCAGCCAAGGCGGACGCTCAAGGTCGTAGAATAGGCGCCAGAGCTTGGGTTCGAGTGAAGCCTCGTCCTCTCTGCCATCTCGGTAGGACAAGTACATCTCAGCAATGAGCTTGCCGGCGGCGACTTCATCCTCGAGGGCGCCCGGCGCGATGTATCGTTCGACGATTCTGCCGCACTAGCGGTGCTACCTGGTCTTGTTGTGTTGCCGCGGCCAGCATGACGACGTCTAGATCGTCCCCTTCTTCGTCACCAAGCAGGCGCTGGATCGCCCAATCGACGCAGTCTTTCCAAGTCGCATCTCCAGTGCGAACCTGGAAATGAAGCCGCTGAAGCTGCTCGACCGCATTCATCATTGCGTCTAGCGCTCGCGTCCACTCAACGCGGCATCGTGCGCCTCCAGGGGTTCACTGCGCATAGAGATCCTCGGCGCTGCGCCATTCGTGTCCTAGATTCCGCATGAGCAGCGCACAGTCGAACTCGACACTCCCTATCGGAAATCGCGCCTCGCATAGGACAGGAGCGCCCAATTGATCTTCCCGTCACCCTCGTTTGTTTGGACGCGCCGATCGGCGCTGAAAGTAGGCGATTGCAGCGGCTGCTAGGACCGCCCAAGCGAGCGACGCCTTAAAGAGCCAATCGGGGCCTTCCATGTTCGGCGCGCTCGTCACCGCAATACCCGTCAGCGGTGGGCCGAAGACCAACACGAGACCCCAACCTACGCTCCGGCTAGGCGGCGCCACGGCCCTATCGGATTCTGCGGCCCAATTCTGGAGCACTTCACGAGCACGCGCGGCCTCCGGCTCGGGCACGGCCACCTCGACCCTCGCGCTGAACCATGACTTCTGTCGCACTACCGGCGATGGTTCGTTGAGAAGCTCCGCGGGCACTCCCGATCGTCGCAGAACAGTGAGTGCCTGCTGCGCCAACGCTGGCTCGGCTCGATAGACGATCTTGGATCGCATTGTGATCCTGTCGCCCCAACGATACCGCTAACGCGACCACCCGGTGTCGCGGCTCGTGCCGCAGTATGCACGCGCCGTGACGGCGGAGTGCGGCGCGTTCACCGCTGGCTCAGATTCCCGGCTCGAGCGCCATCCTGCTCGCCCTCGGCCGCGAAGTGCTTCGCCCACACCCCAATACCCCCCATTGCAACACCGGCACTGCAGGCCACGGCCGCGCCCACGAGTTGCGAGCTACCGGGTCGAAAAGCGGCGTTCAGTGTGAACGCAGCTGCTCCTACGGAAAAGAACGCGACCAAGAGGCCCACGGCGGACCGAACGAATGGCCTCGGTGCGAACCGGTTGTGCGCCTGGAATGCGAGAATTGCATAACCCCCGAGGAAACCGACCGCACCCAGAATCAGCGCTCGGAGGACCGCTGGAATGATCGCTTGTGCAGGCGCTGGCGACCGAAGCACTTCGATGCCAAGTGCCAGAGCGGTCAAGATGACGAGCCCCCAACTGAGTTGTCGTCGCCATACGTCAAGGAGCTGCTTCATCTCAGGCCTCTCTCTGGCATCGTCACGATAGCGCGCATCCGGCCAGCCGCGCGCTCGCCATTGTGCCGCGCCTCACCGAAGTTGGACCATGCAATGCGGGCAATGTCGGGGACTGAAATCGCTTCCGACATACTTAGAGCAACCGGGGCATCGCCAGTTACGAAGCGAGAATGCGCCCGCACCGACAACCATTGCGACAAAGACCGCCGCGCCAACAGTCGGTGATAGTCCGAAGAACGTGTTCGTCAACCCGCGTTGGTACGAAATTGCAGCGGCGATCACGGGAGTGCAGGCGGCAGCCATCACCCACTGTTTGCGGCGACGGACCGCCCATGCCTGCTTGATTTCGGATTTCTGGACGTCGGTGAAGTGCATGAGCCTTTCGAGCGGCCTAGCGTGCGCACGCGCCGTGACGACCGTCATGCAGCCGCGGGAAGGTGCAACGCCTGGTTCGCGGGCTACTCGCTGCCAGCCTCAACCGTACTAACTGTATACTCATGCGCGGCCGTCGGTGCGAACGCATACCATCCTCGCCGGCTTCGATCGGGCGAGTGCCTGGTGCAACTTGTCCCACCGTTTGCCGTCGAACAGCGCCAGTTGGCAACCCCATTCCATGCAGCAGTAAGCGCGACCCTTCTTGAAAGTAAGCACGACGTCGAGAACATCGCCCTCCAACGACGCAGCAACTCCGTACTCAGGCGACTGGCGCGCTTCGGGATCGGTGGGATCAAGACCCCGGTTAGCAGCCAACAGCCCCTTCAGGACCAAGGTTACATCGACAGCCATTGAGACATTACCAAAGCCCGCGAGCGCGTGCAGTAAGGCGCGGGGCGGACCGGCGCGACGCTTGCAGTTTTCGCAAGGGGCGTGACGGGACGAGCCGACGCTTGAGCGCGTAGTTAGACTTCGCGGCGCGGTCAGTGACGTGACGCAATGGCACGTTGCAACTCCTGGGCCTTCTTTACGACCTCTGCTTCTAGGATTGCCCGGTTTCCGGCTTCTGCCTGCACGAGCCGCTGAAGCGCATACCCTAGAGATACGAGCTGTCCGGGGTTGCTGTGTTCTGGTGGTGACCACACCTCGGCCGTCACAGAGAGACTTTCGGGTGTGTACGCGGAGAGGTAATAGAATTCGCCGTCCGGGCCGTCATTTGAATCCGCGGGTCCGCGAGCAGGAATCACCAGCGCGACCCAGAGTTCACGAAGCAAGGTTGCAGTGCCTGGTGTGATGCCCGCCTTTTTCGTGATCACCGAGCGCGGGTGCGACAGGGGCCACACCTGGGAACTGGCGGTTACGAGCCGGACTTCGGCCCGTCCGCTGACTGGCTCAAGCACTTCGATCATCCATTCGGGACTGAATGACGGCTCAACAACCATTCGGACGTACGGAAACATTGACGCTCCATTCAGGAGCGTCTTCTGTACAGCATCGTCGTACTTCGCAAGCTCGTCATCAGGTGGGCGCTGCTTTCTCACGAGGAATTCACCAGCGACGACGCCGTGACTCGTGAACGCGAGGATCACCCACGAAAGAAGCCATGCCGGCAGTCCTGGTCTTTTGCTCATGGGCTTTCTCGCGAAGCCTAAGGTGCCAAATGAGCCGCGCGCGGTCAGGCTCCGGCGCGCGTCGGCTCCATTTGGATGTTAGACCGATTTCGTCCGGCAGAGACCGTGTCGATCTCCAGGTCCGCTACTAGCAGGTCTGGTTCCAGCGGCTTGGCGCTCCGGAGAACGACTCCGTCAGGTCCGACGATCTCGGTCGATCCGTAGGATTCGACACGGTTGACGCGCCCCGCCACGTCCGCCCGAATTACCGACACGCGGTTCTCCGTCGCCCGGCTGCCGTCCGTTCGCCGGGCATCTTCGACAATGCCTGGGCCTCCCTTCGTCGGAGGGAGGGCATTATTGGTCGGGACGAACAATGCGGTCGCTCCGCGAGCGGCCATGCTGCTCGCCAGTTCAGGGTAGGTCGAGTCTCGACAGATCACGATGCCAAAGACCAGGCCTCCGATGTTGAAGATCGGGGTAGCCGCGCCCGCCTTGTAGACCGATCGATTGATGGCCGGATGGATCTTCCGATACACGCCGACGACTTCACACCGGGAGAAGACGGCTGCGGAATTGAACAACTGACCCTCAGGGCCGGCTTCCGTGAAGCCGACAATTGTCGTGACCATCTTGCTCGCCAGCGGCGTGAGCAGCCTGCATAGTTGCCCGCTGGCAACGTCAATCGCGAGGTCGGCTGGGCGGCCACTGTAGTCGCCGAGTCCACCGAGCACGGCTTCTGGACAACAGAGAATCTCGACGCCCAGCGCTTCGCATGCCCTGACCTGCTTCGCGATGAGGCTGATGGCCTCCAATGAGCCGTCTGGCAGCAACGGCGACTGGTACGCACCAACCCTAATCGAGAGTCTCCGATCGTCGTGAGTTCGGTCTAACGCACACGTTCTGCGGCGCGCCGCGTGGCGGGCCGCTTGCGTTTCTCCAGCTAGCGGCCTGACGCGCGAGCGCGGCCGCTGCAGCGCTTTGTTAGCCGGCCGAATCACCGTGGCTCCCCGCATTCGCGACGCCTCATGAGCACCGTCGCCGTTATGGCATGCGGGGCGATATCACTACCGGCGACCAGTTGCCCGGAAAACGCGCCCTGGCTCTCCGTGAGCGTCATTGCCGTGAAGATGTAGCCGTCGCCCCAAACAAGGCTCAATGTGCCATCGTCGGCAAGAGACCATGCCCCGAGCCTCAGCTGCGCCGAGGGTGGCTCAATGCTATCCGGCCGGATTGCGAAGCCGTGGCTTGGCCAACGGCTCTTTCGCTCACTTCGTGTCAGCTTGTGTGAGTCGAGCCGAATATGGGGCAGGCCCCAAGGCTCTTGCGGCTCGAATGTGGAACCCGTCGCCGACCAGTTCGATACGAAGACGTCGTAGCAGCCCACCACGCTCCTTGTACTCAGCGCAGTCGGGGCCTGCGCCTCAACCGCGGCACCAAGTAACGCTGCGAAGCTAGCGCCTAATATCAAGGAAGACCGTTGCACCTGGAGACCTTTTCCGACCGCCTCGAATGCATGCACTACTTTCTCGCCGCTGCCACGGCCTTGTTTACCTCTGATTCGAACCGCTCGTCACCGTCGAAGACTCCGGCAGTGCTGGATTGGACCCAGTAGATGTCACCCTCTCGACGGAGACAGAGCCCCACACGTGCCCCTTTTCTAATGTCTGTCGGGTCATCACAGAGAAGCCGCAAGGGAAGTGGATTCGGAACGGTCACCGTGACGTTCGATGGCACGGAACCCTTGAGTTGCTTCTCGACGTGCAAGTCGAACGTCTGAAATAGGCCACATCGCTGTCCTTCCGGATAAGATACAGATGTTGGAAAGCCGGGACATGGCGGGCCATTCCGCGTCCCTATCGCGGTGATCGTGGCAACAACGACCGCGCTGGATCGCGGAACAAGTCTTCCTACGTCGTCGTGACAATCCTGTATCGCGTAGAGCCGCGGAGCCACTACCACCACCGTGGCGGCAAATAGCAGCAGTCCGGTAATTCTTGTTGTCATATCTGTCTAACGATAGCGTTCAGCGGCCCGACGTGCGGCGCGACTTGCGCGGTCGTCTTGCACGGGCGTGACGCGCGAGTGGGACCGCTGGAACGCTTGGTTAGGCTGCCGTTAGGTGGACGAGCTGCGTCGCTTCGCCGATGCATCGAAGCCCTCGTGCCACGCAAGATACGCCGCTTGGTGCACCGCCGCATTGAGTCCCGGCCCCCCGAGAAATGGAAACCGCTCGTTTAGCTGCTGGCGCACCGCGGCGTCACCCAAAATCTGAGGCCCCCCAGCTGCGGCGATGTCCCACACAAGCTTGTCGACCGCTTCGAAATCCGACAGCCACGCCTCGCGCGCATCTTGCGGGACCTCGCCAAAGACCGTTCGAAGTCGCTCCGGCCTTGGGATTCGGCTTTTCGGACCCCATTCGCGGTAGACCGAGTACGCGAAGTCTTTCGGGTTGGCCCGCCTGGCGGCGCGCTTGGCCGGGCTGAGGTGCCGAACCGCAGAGTAAATTGCCAGCACCATTGCCGATAGCGGCCGCGAGTCCCGGATTATCTGAAGTTCGAAGAGCCGCAGGACGGCGTTGGACATTGGCACCGCCCGCGGCTTATCCATTCTGTGCCTTCAAGACTTCCTAACGTCGGCGATAACCTGCGGGCCGGACCGACAGCTTGATCGGCATGCTAGCCAGCCTCTCACACGGACGATTGCGCCGCACGTAGCTGAGAATAGACGGTCTTTGCATCCGCGATCAGATCGAACGCGGGCGCTTGCTGTGCGGACGTTCCCGGCCATGAAGTATTGGCGAACCACTGGCCCCAGACCGGAGGCAAGCCGAATGAGATTGTCCCGGAACCGTCCCTGCGCTCAGAAAGAGTCATGTCAGTGAGCGTTCGAAGCGCCAGGCTCTTGACGGTTCGCGAGAAGAGGCCGGAGACAATCACCACCCGTGTGTTGGTGACGCCGTATGCCGTCGCCGCACGCTGGCGTGCATCGACGAAGAACCGCCCGACTATGAGATAGAGACCGACCAAGACAAAAGGAATGCCCCACACGACGAAGAAGCCCGGCGCCTTCGAATGGAGAACTCCAGCTTCCCAGAAAACCGCGAACCCGCCCCACAACAGGCTGAACGGTATGAGAACTGTGTCGCTCGGACGCAGAGTGAGCCCCTGCTTCGGGACGCCCGACCAGAGCAACCGCTCGTCGGACTCGAGCTCTCGGGAGATCACCTGTTCGGCCTGTTCTCTCGTCATGGCACTCTTACGCGCATGTTAGGCGGCACCATTTTCAGGAGCCACCCGAGCTCTGCGCAGCGGCGGCAATTGGGCCTGACTTGGTGCCGAGCAGAATTGTCGTGCCAAGCCCAGCGTAAAGATAACGAGCACCGAATGCCTTCTTGAGCGCTGTGAACGTGGGCTCGCCGGTGCAGTGTCCGGGCGCGACGTATGCAACCTTGTAGGTATCGCGTAGGGCGGTGACGATCCTGTCGATCTCGTCGTCTTTGGACACGACCAAATGGAACCCGCCGGCGACAAGATAGACGTGCGGATTGATCTTCGCTGCGGCTTCCACGATCTTATCTATGCCGGGGTGCGAGCAGCCCACCACGATTGCCACACCATCCGGCGTATCAATGGTTAGCGACAACTCTCGCAATTCCAGCGTGCCCGGCTTGTCCGAGACCAGTGCAATCAAATGGATGCCCGGAGCGATTTCGGTGAGCTTGTCGATCAACTCGAAGTTGGCGCCAGGCCAAGCAGAGCCAAACCGAATGACGTCGGGTGGTTTGCCGTCGTAGTAGCGCTGCTCCGGCGGCAGCGACGCGTCCTTGCGATAGAAGCTGCTGGGCAGGTCGGCGCCGTAGACGCCGAAGCCCTCCTTAGGCGCGTAGATCTTCACCTTGGGATTCACGCTCAGGAGGTAGGCCATCCCGCCCATGTGATCACCGTGCCGGTGGGACATGACCACAAAGTCAAGCTTCGACAGGTCAATGCCCTTGGCCTTAGCGTTCAGAGCCAGAATGTCAGGTTTATTGCCTGTATCGAAAAGGATCCGCCTGCCGCCGTACTCGACCAGCGCAGCATAGCCCCAATCCTTCTGCATCGAGGAGGTATTGCCGAAAGCGTCATAGAGCACGGTGATCTGTGCCGTACTCCGACCGGTGGCCACTGCCTTCGAGGATGGACTCGTTACGGCGGACCCGCCAAGCACCAAGCCCACTGCGGCAAGACAGTGAGCCACCCCGGAGAGTAGTTTCGTTTCGCTTCCCTTATCTCTCACAAGTCTTTCAATACCTTTCGTGGCCAATGCTATGCGCCTCCTGCTTGCGTAACGATGGAGATAAGCAGCGGGACGCGTTGGCACGGGCGTGCCCCCGCACGGCCCGTGACTACGCGAACCGACTGCTTGATCTGCATGTTAGCGAGCCGTCTCACGACGCTCGATCACCAGGGTTGAGCGACAGTCGAGATTTCGCAAGACCAGAGTGACGTCCCCGAAACCGAATTCCAACCGAATTTCGCCACCACCAGGGAATTCCACCGGAGTTACCTTCGTCAGCTTTCTTCCAATCAGCCCGTGTGCTCGACCAATATCCGCAAGGGCATACCGGTACTCCTCGAACTCTTCTGGGGGATCCGGTTCGCTTACCGTCTTCCAAAATATCGCGCCGGAGTCGATGAAAAAACGGTGCCAGGGAGTGTCCGATAACTTCAGAAAAAGCACGCCGGCATCGCCCCTGAGGTTGCCGCGGTACCAGTACTCCTTCGCCATCAATCCCTGACAAGTCGCGGGTTGAAGTTTGGGAACGCGATGGAGATATTCCAGCGCCATCATTCTTTCCCGCTAACGTACCGTTAACCCTCGCGCGAGATTTTGTCGACCGTGCTCGGACAGAAGCGGGATGATGGCGGATCGAGCGAAATCGCTGAGCGTCAGCAATCAGTCGTGCGCCTTGATCGCGCCTTCGATGACTTCGGGTTTCTGTCTCAGCAGCTGCGCCATTTTCGTGCGCACGAACTCGGCCGCGAGAGCCACCGATTCGTCCGCCCCGGCCTTGTCCTTGAAGACGCCGAACGAGGCGCCCTCACCGTTCCCGGTATCCAGCCAGTAGTAGCGGACGAAGCCCTTGGCCTTGCGGATGATGGGCACGAACTATTCCTGGACGAGTCGATCGATCTCGGCACTGTCCTTCTTGTCGAAGTGGTAATGGCGGATGACGGCAAACATAAGGCCTCCTTTGCGAGCCGAACTTGTGACCCGCGTGCCTATTGTGCCATCAGGCGTCTACGGTCCCGCCGGTCCTTTCGCCACGGCGAGTCCGATGGGCCAGCTCACGCCCGTCCCGCCGTGGCCGCAGTATCCATTCGGATTCTTGAACAGGTACTGCTGGTGGTAGTCCTCGGCGTACCAGAACTCGGGCGCTTCCTTGAGCTCGGTCGTGATCGCGCCGTGCCCGGCTTTATGGAGCGCAGCCTGATACGCCGTGCGGGACGCCTCGGCGGCGCGCGCCTGCTCGGGAGAGTAGGTGAAGATCGCGGAGCGGTACTGCGTGCCGACGTCGTTTCCCTGGCGCATCCCCTGCGTGGGATCGTGGCTCTCCCAGAAGACGCGGAGCAGATCGTCGTAGGAGATGATCGCGGGATCGTAGACGACGCGGACGACTTCCACGTGCCCCGTCTTCCCGGTGCACACCTCCTCGTAGTACGGGTTCGGCGTGAAGCCGCCGGCGTAGCCGACCTGGGTCGAGACGACGCCGGGCGCTTCCCAGAAACTCCGCTCGGCCCCCCAGAAGCAGCCGAGGCCGAACATCGCGAGCTCGGTTCCGGCGGGGAACGGCGGCATCAGCGGGGCGCCGTTGACCGCGTGTGTCTCGGGGACCTGGAAGAGACGGCGCGGGCGGCCGGCGAGGGCGTCCTTCGCCGTGACCATGTGCGATTTCTCGGGCTTGAGGAACGACATGGGACCCTCCTGGACCGTCAATGCACGCGAGCCGGCTCGGCCGGGGGCGCCGATTGCGGCGGCGCGGCCGGCGAGATGGCGAACGCGAGCGCGTCGCCTTCGAGCCGGATCCGGACCGTGCCTCCGTTCTCGAGCCTGCCGAACAGGATCTCGTCCGTCAGCGGATCGCGAACCTCCGTCTGGATCACCCGCGCGAGCGGCCGCGCGCCGTACACCGGGTCGTATCCCTTCCGCCCGAGCCACGCGCGCGCCTCGGGCGTCAGCTCGAAGGCGATGCGCCGCTCGGTGAGCTGCGCTTCGAGCTGGAGGATGAACTTCTCGACGATCGACTCCATCACCGCGGGGGAGAGCGCCTTGAAGGTCACGATCGCATCGAGGCGGTTCCGGAACTCCGGGGAGAACAGCCGCTCGATCGCGCTCTTCGCGCGCACCGCCTGCTGCTTCCCGCGCGAGGCGTCCCCCTCGGTTCCCGACGCCTGGAAGCCGATCGACGCGGCGGAAAGCTCCCGCGACCCCGCGTTCGACGTCATGATCAGGACCGCGTGGCGGAAGTCCGCCTGGCGTCCCGTGTTGTCGGTGAGCGTCGCGTGGTCCATCACCTGGAGCAGGATGTTGAAGAGGTCGGGGTGGGCCTTCTCGATCTCGTCGAGGAGCACGACGCAGTACGGGTGCTTGCGCACCGCGTCCACGAGCAGGCCGCCCTGGTCGAACCCGACGTACCCCGGCGGCGCCCCGATCAGGCGCGCGACCGCGTGCTTCTCCATGTACTCGCTCATGTCGTAGCGCAGGAACTCGTTTCCGAGGTGGATCGCGAGCTGCTTGGCGAGCTCCGTCTTTCCGACCCCGGTCGGCCCCGTGAACAGAAAGCACCCCGACGGCCGGTCGGGCTGCCCGAGACCCGCCCGGGCCCGCTTGATCGCCCCCGCCACCAGGCGCACCGCCTCCTCCTGCCCGAAGACGACGCGGCCCAGGGACTCCTCGAGCGAGCGCAGGCGCTCGCGGTCCGAGGCGGTCGCCTGGGATTCGGGGATGTGCGCGATCTTCGACGCGACCTTCTCGATGTCGGCGGCATCGACGACGATCCGCTCGGCGGGCGTCGCGTCCGCCGGCTCCCCGGCCGCCGCCGCAAGATCCCGGGCCAGACGGACCGCGGCCCCCGCCTCGTCGAGGAGGTCGATGGCGGCATCGGGCAGGCGCTGCTCGCGCATGTGCCGCTTGGCCAGGCGCGCCGCGGCTTCGAGCGCCGCGTCCGTGTAGTCGGCTTCGTGATGATCCCCGTACCGGGCGCGGAGACCCTTGAGGATCTCGACCGTCTCGCGGACGCTCGGCTCCTCGACGACGATCTTCTGGAGCCGCCGCGCCATCGCCCGGTCCTTCTCGAGGTGCTTGAAGTCCTCGAAGGTGGACGAGCCGATGACCCGCAGCGTCCCCGATGTGAGGACCGGCTTGATGAGCGTCGCGAGATCGAGCGTCCCGCCGGTCGTCGCACCCGCGCCGACGGTCGCGTGGATCTCGTCGATGAAAAGGATCGGCTTCTTCCGCATCTCGAGGGCCGACAGGACCGCCTTGAGCCGCTCCTCGAAGTCGCCCCGGTACCGCGTTCCGGCGAGGAGCGCCGCGGTGTCGAGCGCGAAGATCTCGGCCCCCTCGAGCGGCTTCGGGATCCGCTCGCCGTCCGGCAGCAGGCGCTGCGCGAGCCCCTCCGCCAGGGCGGTCTTCCCGACGCCCGCCTCGCCGACGAAGACCGGGTTGTTCTTGCGACGGCGGCAGAGGACCTCGAGAGTCCGGGTCAGCTCCGCCTTCCGTCCGATCAGCGGATCGAGGAGCCCCCCGCGCGCCCGCTCGGTGAGGTTCACCGTGTACGCGCCGAGGGGATCGTGCGCCGCGGAGGAGCCTTCCTGTCCCCCGCCCTCGCGCGCGGGTGTTCCGCTCTCCTGCGGAGCCCCCGGCGGAACCGGCACCTTCGCGATGCCATGCGAGATCCAGTTGAGGATGTCGAGGCGGGTCACCCCCTGCGCCGCGAGGAGCCTCGCGGCATCCGTCCGGGACTCCTGGAGGATCGCCGCGAGGAGGTCTCCTTCCATCACTTCGGACTTCCCCGCACTCTGCACGTGAAGGACGGCGCCCTGGAGCACGCGGCGGAACGCGAGCGTCTGCTCCGGCTCGCGATTCTTCCCGCGGGGGAGCCCGTCGATCCTCTCGTCGAGGAGCGATTCGAGATCGCGGCGGAGCGTCGCGAGGTCCACACCGCACGCGGTGAGAATGCGCTCTCCTTCGAGGTCTAGGGCGAGCACGTAGAGCACGTGCTCGACCGTGAGGTGCGCGTGGCGCCGCGAGACCGCCTCGCGGTACGCCACGGAGAGAATCCGCTCGACCGCCGCGCTGAGCATCCTCAAGCCTCCTCGACGCTCGCCAGGAGGGGATAGCCGCTCCTCCGGGCGTTGTCGATCGTCGTCTGAGCCTTGGTTTCGGCCACCTCGTGGCTGAACACGCCGGCGATCCCGCGACCCTCGACGTGCACCTTCATCATGACGCGATACGCCTCGGCAGGCGACTTGTCGAAGATCTGCTCGAGGACGTCGACGACGAAATCCATCGGCGTGTAGTCGTCGTTGTGCAGGACGACCTTCCAGAGGTCCTCGGTTTTCTCCCGCTTCTGCGGCTTTTCGAGGATCCGGGTGTCCCCGCCGTGCTTCGGCTCGCTCACGGGGCGGCCCGCTGCTTCGGCCGGTCGGGCGGGGCGGCCGGCGTCCAGGCCCCGGCGATCGCGGGCTCGAGAGTCCAGGGCCCGGACCGGGTCGGCTTCCGGACGGCGGTGCCGAGCGCGCGCAGGAACCGCATCCGGCTCCACTCGGCCGCACCGAGGGATTCGAGGTGCCCGGTGTGGACCTGGCAATCGATCAGCGTGAACCCCCAGGCCGAAAGCTGCGCCGCGAGCGTCGCGAAGGCCGCCTTCGACGCATCGGTCTCGCGCGCGAACATCGACTCGCCGAAGAATACCGTTCCGAGGGAGACTCCGTACAGCCCGCCCGCGAGCTTGCCCGCGCGCCAGGCCTCGGCCGAGTGCGCGAGCCCTTGGCGGTGGAGCTCGCCATAGGCGTCGATGAACCTCGGGCTGATCCAGGTCCCTCGCTCGTGGCGCCGGGGCGTCCGGGCGCATGCCTTCATCACCTCTTGGAACGCGGTGTCGAGGCGGATCTCAAACGTCCTCCGCGCGAGCGTCTTGCGCAACGTCCGGCCGACGTGGAGCGTCGCCGGGGGCATCACCATGCGGGGGTCCGGCGAGAACCACGCCACGAGGCCGCGGCGCTCGAACCACGGAAAGATCCCCCGGGCGTACGCCTCGATGACACGCTCGGCGGTCAGCTCGGTGGTGAACGCGAGCAGGCCGTCCTCGTCCGCGAGCCGCGGCGGAGGGAAGGGCTGACCGGGCAAGACGATCGGTGCCATCCCGTCCAGGATATCGGGCGCGCGCCCCCTGGCGCTCAGGTGCGTGCGGACGTGGAGCTTTCCGCGCTGAGCGGATCCGCGAAGGCGCCAGGCGCGGTCCATTCCACGGTCAGCGGCACGTGATCGCTCGCGCCGACCCAGTCCCACGCCACTCCGAATTCGACCGTCCTGACGCCCCGAGCGGAGGCCGCGTCGAGGAAGACGCGGTCGGAGGGCGCGGCCGTCCCGTCGCGCGCCTGCCGGTGGCGGAAGAACGTCGGCGGGTGCCGTGTCCCGACGGCGCTCGCCGCGCAGACGAACCCGGCCGCCGCGAGGCGGCGCGCGAGGGGCGACCGCGCCCGCTCCGTGCGGACGAGAGCGCCGCGCAGCGCGCTGTTGAAGTCGCCCGCGACGGCGCAGGGGCCGGACGAGACGAACGGCGCGAGCCTGTCGAATGCCTGGGACACGGGTTCCGGCCGGCGCGTTCCGGGCCGGTGGGCCCGCGCGGGGACGGCCCAGACGGCCAGGAGCCTGAGCGAACCCGGGCCCGAGAGATGAACCGGGAGCGACGTCGCTCCTCGTGGATCGTGCTCACGGTCGATCGATAGCCTCCACGCACCGAACGAGAGGACCGCGAGGCCCTTGCTCGCGTGCTGCCCCACCCACGCGACGTCCCGGGCGCCGAGATCAGGCACGCGCCGGAACAGGACCTCGGGGCAAGCGCACTCCGGCACCACGAGCACGTCCGGGTGCAATCGTTGAACGCCGGCGAGCTTTTCGTGGAGGCGCATGTTGCAGTTCCAGACGGACAGGCGAATCGTCACCGATCGTGACAAGTGGGAGAGCGCGGGACGACGTTCATTATGGGGCGCCGGCGGAGGGCCCGGGCGCTGGGCGGCGACCGTGGGGTTGCCGAAGCGCAACCGCTACACTGCCTCCGTGCCGATGAACGAGGGATTCACCTATCGCGAGCAGATCGATCTTCGCGCCGACGGCGCCCTGCTGCGGGACCATCTCGTGCAGCGCTACCCGCACTCGTCGGCCGCGGAATGGGACGACCGCATCGCCTCGGGGCGGATCCTGCTCGACGGCGCGGTCGCAGCACCCGGCGCAACGCTTCGTCGTGGCCAGGTCCTGACGTGGAACCGGCCTCCCTGGGACGAGCCTGCATCCCCCGGCGCTTTCCAGGTGCTCTACGACGACGGCGACCTCCTCGCCGTCGAGAAGCCCGCCGGGCTACCGACGCTTCCCGGCGCCGGCTTCCATCGAAGTTGCCTGCTCGTTCTGGTGCGGGAGATCGCGGGCGACGCGGCGCCCGTGCACCGGCTCGGCCGTTTCACCTCGGGGGTCGTGCTGTTCGCTCGGACACCCGCGTCTCGCGCCTCGCTCGCGCGTCAATGGCGCTCTCGCGAGGTCCGCCGGGTTTACCGCGGCATCGCGTCCGGAGCGCCGGAGCGCGATGCGTTCGCCGTCGCCACGCCGATCGGACCGATCCCGCATCCGCTGCTCGGCTCGGTCCACGCGGCGCACCCCGGCGGCAAGCCCGCGCGCAGCGAGGTCGCTGTCCTCGAGCGTCGGAACGGCACATTCCTTTGCGAGGTCCGGATCGACACGGGCCGCCCGCATCAGATCCGCATACATCTCGCCGCCGCCGGATACCCGCTCGCGGGGGATCCGCTCTACGCGCCGGGCGGCGGCCTGATTTCGGGGAGCCGTGCCGTTCCCGGGGATCCGGGCTACGTGCTGCACGCGACCGAGGTGAGCGTCTCGCACCCGGGGGACGCGAGCGCGCTGACGATCGTGAGCGCGCCCCCGCGCGAGCTGACGATCGCTACTTGAGGTCCATCGCCGCCTGGATCACGGCGTCGGTCATCCCGCTCTCCTTCCAGCGCGTGATGTCCGCGGCGGTGAGCGGCGCCTGAAGCGACTGCTTCTTCACGTACGAGACGAGGATCCCGTCGCCGACGCCCGAGGCCTTCATCTTGATCAGCTCGTCGAGCAGCGTCTGCGCGCTGCTTGCGGCTGCGGCCGCGACCGGGGCCGCGGCCTGGGCGGCCGGTGCGGCCGCGGCGGGTGCTCCGGGGGCCAGCGCCTGTGCCAGCGCGTCGCGCAGGGCGTTGCTCAAGACCTCGTTCGCCATCGAGGCGCGGATGTCCGGCCCCTGCTTCTTGGCGGTCCCTTCGCCGTGCCCCAACGCGAGCACCGTGCCGTCGGCGCCGGCGAGCGACGTGGATAGAGCGACGTCGCCGTGGTAGACGGAGCCGATCTGCGCCGACGTCTCGACGACCTCGTACTTCTCGAGGTGAACCGACAGGGATCGGCCGGCACCGGCGTCGACCGGCACCGACCAGCCGTGGAGAATCTCGGAGAGGAAGCGACCGGCCGCGGGCCCGACCGGCGCATCCGAGCGCCACACGTAGACGGTGTTCCCCTTCTCCGTCTGCTTTCCGACGATCTGAGCATCGAGCGCCGTGCGCGCATCGACGACGTCGAGCTTGAGCGGCGCGCCGGTGTACACGGCGTCGATCGCCGGCGGCGCCTGCCCCTTCGCGGCGGGCTTCAACGCGAGCGTGATCGTCTTCGACGGAGGAGGAGCGGCCGCGGCGGCGAGGACGACGCTCGCGGCCAGGAAGAGGAGCCGGCGTGGGTTTCTCATGGCGCGTGAAGGATGCCACAATGCGCGCGGCTTTCCAGGGGAGGAATCGATGCTCCGACCGACCGCCCTCGCCGCAGCTCTCCTTCTCGCCGCCGCGTCCCCGGCGCCCGCGCCGACGACGCCGGGGCCCTTCGACGCCGCGTTCGAGCGCAAGACCATGCGTGTCGACTACTTCCACACCGACGATCGCGGCCGCGAGATCGTGGCGCTCGACCGGACCGTCTCGGACGGTCCCTGGGCCGGGAGCAGGACGCGCCTGATCGACGAACTGAACCTCGGGACCTACTTCTTCGAGATCCGGGACGCCGAGACCCATCGCGTGCTCTACAGCCGCGGGTTCGCGTCCCTCTACGGCGAGTGGGAGGGCACCGACGAGGCGAAGGCGACGAGCCGGACGTTCCACGAATCGCTGCGGTTTCCCTGGCCGAAGCGGAGCGTGCAGGTCGTTCTGGAAAAGCGCGGGGCGGACAACGCGTTCCGCGAGATCTGGTCGGCGCTCGTCGATCCGGTGGACGCATCGGTCAACGCGGCCGATGCCGCGCCGGCCGGGAAAGTGTGGACGGTCTTCGAGAACGGCGAGCCGTCGCGGAAGGTCGACCTTCTGATCGTCTCCGAGGGGTACACGGAAGCCGAGCTTCCGAAGTTCCACGCGGACGTCAAGCGGCTCACAGGGAAGCTGTTCGCGACAGAGCCGTTCAAGTCGCGCGCCTCCGACTTCAACGTGCGGGCGATCGATCTCCCCTCGCCGGTGTCCGGCGTGAATCGCCCGCACGTCGGCCGGTTTCGCCGCACGCCGGTTTCGGCCGAGTACAACATCTTCGGGGCCGAGCGGTACCTGCTCACCTACGACAACCGCGCTCTCCGCGACGTGCTGTCCGAGGCCCCGTACGAGTTCATCGAGATCCTCGTCAACGAGAAGCAGTACGGCGGCGGCGGGATCTACAACTTCCAGGCGACCGCGGCCGTGGACACCGCGTTCTCGGAGTACGTCTTCGTGCACGAGTTCGGCCACCACTTCGCGGGGCTCGCGGACGAGTACTACATGTCCCCCGCGGTCTACACCGAGTTCCCGAAGGACCGGCCCGAGCCGTGGGAGCCGAACGTGACCGCGATGCGCGACCCCCAGCGTCTGAAGTGGAAGGACCTCGTCGACCCGGGCACGCCGCTCCCCACGCCGTGGGACAAGGAGAAATGGGAGGCGAAGGCGCGCGAGTTCCTCGACCGGAGGCTGGCGCTCATCAAGAGGAAGGCGCCGGAGGCCGAGTTCGACGCCCTCTTCCGGGAGCAGCTCGCTTCCGACACGCCGATGCTGGGCGGCATGACCTACTCCGGAAGGGTGGGCGCGTTCGAGGGGGCGAACTACCAGGGGAAGGGTCTCTACCGGCCGCAGACCGACTGCATCATGTTCACGCGGGACGAAGTCGGGTTCTGCAAGGTCTGCCGGAGGGCGATCGAGCGGGTCATCGACCTCTACGCGAAGGAGTGAGGGCGGCCGCCCTCGTTCAGCGCAGCTCGCGGGTCATGCTGAGGAACTTGATCCGCTTCGTCTCCTCGGGGTCGGACGTCGCCGGGTGGAAGTAGGTGAGCGACGCCTCCACGTGCGTGGGCGTCCCGGACGGGACCTGGAACGTGAACGACTCCGTGCGCGTCTCCCCGGGTGCCAAGCGCGTGTCGGAGAGGACCTTCGCCGCCTTCAGGAACGCGACGTACTCCTTCTTGATCGCGGCACCGGTCGCGTCGGCGAGGGTGCGCGTGAGGACGCGGTGCTGGATCTGGGGGTCTCCCCCTGCGGGCGTCGCCTTCACGTCGAGGATGATCTGGCGCATCGGCGAGCCGGTCGGAACGAAGTGGCCGACGCCCGCGTTGGTCAACGTCACGCGGACCTTGACCGTGTCCCCAGAGCGGTCGGCGGCGAGCTTCGCGATAACAGCCTTGTCGAGCTGGCTGATGGAATGGCTCCCCGGCATCTCGTGGAGATTGACCTGGTGCGACGCCTCGCGCAGGACGCGCGGGTCGACCACGTTTCCCTTGACGAGATCCATGTGGCAGCGCTGGCACGCGACACCGGCGCGCCCACTCGGCCCTTCGCGCCACTCGCTGTACGTCGTGACGACCGGGAATCCGAGCGCGTTCTTGTACTCGTGGCACCCGGCGCAGGCGAGCGCCTTGGTGTGCACGTCGGAGTAGGCCGTCTGGTGCGCCGGGGAGACGCTGTCGCGGGACGGGCCGCTCTTCAGGTTCGAGAGCTGCACGCTCACCTCGAACGTACCGCCGGTCTCGCGCACCGACCGGATGGAGTGGCAGTAGTCGCAGGTCACCCCTTCCCAGCTCGTCGCCCGGACGAGCTCGACGTCCTTCATCAGGACGGCGAGCGGCGCGTGGCACCCGAGGCACACCCGGCGGGCCGTGGGGCCGAAGTCGTCCTTGACCTCCTCGAGGGCGTCCTGGAAGACGCGGGAGTGCATCGCGTCCGCGTGCGCGGAGGTCTCCCACGCCTGCTGGATCGCCCGGTGGCAGTGCCCGCACACCTGGGCCGACGCGGGCGCGCTCATCGTGGCGGCGGCGGCATCGGCGCCCGCGCAGATCTCATCCGCGCAGGAAACCACGCTGTTGAGCGGCAAGGTGCTCTCCACCACGGGCGAA
>Ga0182036_10000380_pt1 | contig 19880 bp, 16 predicted proteins | sample sta12Cox44000080_FD_125966 | JGI IMG/M metagenome (GOLD analysis project Ga0182036, IMG submission 125966) | Lab enrichment of tropical soil microbial communities from Luquillo Experimental Forest, Puerto Rico - statoxic.12C.oxic.44.000.080 | ecosystem: Environmental > Terrestrial > Soil >...
GCGGTGAACAAGGCCGGCGTCTTGATGCTGTTGTGTGTGGCTTCCGCCGCCTGGACGTGGAACCGCTTTTTCACCACCCGCGATCCCGCCTCAGTAGCTGGATTGCTGATGGTCGGTGCCATTGGCGGGCTGGTGCTTGCGATCGTCACGATCTTCAAGAAGGACTGGGCCGGCATCACCGCCCCTCTCTACGCCCTCGCCCAAGGCCTGGTTCTGGGCGGGATCTCGGCGATGTTTGAGATGAGGTACAAAGGCATCGCCATTCAAGCCGTGATGCTGACGTTTGGGACCATGGTTGCCATGTTGCTGGTTTACCGAACCGGCATTATCAAGGTGAACGACAAGTTCCGCATCGGGGTGGTTGCCGCGACCGGCGGAATCGCCCTGTTCTATTTAGCGCAGTTCATCCTCAGCTTCTTCGGCATCTCGTTTCACGCCGTCAACAGCGGCTCGCCCATCGGGATCGCATTCAGCCTGCTGGTCGTCGGCATCGCGGCGCTCAATCTTGTGCTCGACTTCGACCTGATCGAGCAGGGCGCGCGTTACAACGCTCCCAAGTACATGGAGTGGTATAGCGCTTTCGCGCTGATGGTCACACTGATCTGGCTGTATCTGGAGATGCTGCGCCTGCTGGCAAAATTCCGCAGCCGTGACTAGATTAATTAGGGATCGTTTGCCAAAGAGAGCCCCGCAAGTTTGCCGGGCTTTCTTTCTGCTTCATGCGCGAAAATGCTCAATCAAAGCCGCGTTGATGGCTTCTGGTTCCTCGTGGTGCAACCAATGCGAGGCATTACCGAAGTAAGTCAACCGGCCTGAGTCGCAATACCCGACGCTTTTCTCCGCCATCTCCGGCAGCAGAAACATGTCCTGCTCGCCCCAAAGAATTAGCGTGGGAACATGCACTCTGCTGTCCTCCGGCAGCGGCGGGCGAGTGCAGAAGAACGCGCGGTACCAATTGATCATTGCCGTCACCGTTCCAGGATGCGACCAAGCCTTGCGATATTGGTCTAGATCCTCGGGCGTGAACGTTCCTGGCCGGCTGCTGCCCAGCAGCGACTTGATTCCACCTTCAAAGTTGTTAGCCGAGAAAGCTAATTCGGGAATGGCCGGCAACTGAAAGAAAGCCATATACCAACTGCGCAGCATCTGCCGCAGGTTGGTGCGCACAGTCCGCAGGAACACCGCAGGGTGCGGCACGTTCAGGATGGTCAACTTGTGCAGGCGCTCGGGAATCAACAGCGCCGTCATCCATGCAACCGCAGCTCCCCAGTCATGCCCAGCGAGATGAAAGCGCTCGCGCCCCAGCCGACCGGCGATGAATACAACGTCGGCGACAAGACTACCAACTGAATAATCCGCAATTCTCGGGGGTTTGCTGCTTACGTTATAGCCGCGCTGATCTGGCACTACGACGCGAAAACCTGCCTCGGCCAGCGGGCCAACCTGCTTGCGCCACGAGTACCAAAACTCGGGAAAGCCGTGCAGCAAGATCACCAGCTGCCCATCTTTCGGTCCGGCAGCGACAGCGTGCAGGCAAACCCCTTGGCGCTCAAACCACAGCTCGTCGAGTAGAGGCAGATCGTGCATGCTGCCGACCATACTACGCGCCGGAATGGGCGGCGGACTCACGGCCGCGGCGAGTGAACCCGGCGCCAGGGAGCACCAAAGGGTTATCGAATGCGGTCTTTGCTCGAAACTCGAAACTTGAAACTTTCTTTGCTTTAGACTAGCCACTGGCCACCAGCCACTGACCACTCCCCGTGTCCATCACCCTGCGCTCCTTTGCCAAAATCAACCTCGGGCTGAAAATCGGGCCGCTGCGTGCCGACGGCTTTCATGAGCTGCGCACCATTTATCAGACGATTGCTCTGCACGATGTGGTGGGGGTGGAAATTGAGTCCGGTGAGGGGATCGAAATTCGTTGCGACGACTCACGCGTGCCATGCAATTCCCGCAACACCTGCTGGAAAATCGCCGAGCACGTCCTGAAAACGACCGGTATCCGACGCAGGGTCGCGATCACAATTGAAAAGCAACTACCCGTGCAGGGTGGCCTCGGCGCAGCATCATCCGACGCTGTCGGCACGATGCTCGGTCTCGAGCACGCGCTCGGTATCTCACTCTCTCCGCAAGACAAACTGTGTATCGCGACCGAGGTCGGCAGTGATCTTCCCCTGTTCCTTATCGGCGGAACCGTTCTTGGCGTCGATCGTGGGCAGGAAGTCTACGCCCTGCAAGACTTTCCTGAGATACCGTTGGTGGTTGTGACTCCCTCCATAGGCGTCTCGACGCCAAAGGCCTTTGCCCGTTGGGACGCGCTTGTGGAGCAGGCAAACACAGAAGAGGCGATCGGTGCCGCCACCTACGAGATCGGGCAATCTGCGTTGACCGTCCCCAATCTGGCAGGTACAATAAAAGAGTTCCACCAGGCCGTATATACCTGGTGGAGCAAAGGTTTCCTTTCGCCGAGTGGTATGGCGAAAGTGCCAGCATCCGGTGTTCCCGCTGAGGGCGGGGACCGGGCCGAGACACTTCTTCTCGACCTTGTCCGAGCCGGGATCGAAAACGACTTCGAACGCGTCGTCTTTCCTGAGTATCCCGAGTTGCGTGAGGTTAAGAACGTTTTGCAGCGTGAAGGCGCGCTTTATGCATCGCTTTCCGGCTCCGGTTCGAGCTTGTACGGGCTGTTCGATTCGCCCCATGCAGCAGAAACTGTCGCCATGCGCATGCGAGCGGAGGGGCATGCCGCCATGGCGACGAGAACGATGGGAAGGGCGGAATATTGGGCAGCAACCTGCGTTTAATGCAGATCGTTTGGACAGTGAGTGAAGAGATTTCGCTAATTGCTAGCTGCTTCATTGGGCGGTCGACTAATGGTAGGTCAAGTGCCTTTGGAGCACTTTGTCTAGGTTCGAATCCTAGCCGCCCAGCCAAGATCAGTGCATAGTGATCAGTGGCCAGTGGTTGTAGCCCCAGCAACCAGTGGCCAGTTACGGAAGCGGTCGCTCAGGTTTTGCAGCAGTCCGCAGTTATAAAGTGAAGAGCGAAACGCGCACAGCCAAGAGCTAATTACTAGTCGCGAGTTGCTAGTTTCACCCAGCTTGTAAATCAAACCAGGTTTACCGGGGTGTAGAGACGATGGAACCAGCAGGGTCAAAATCCGGCGCAATACACGCAGCCGCGGTCGAGACGGCAACCTCTACCGGTGTCGTACAGCCATCTGAAAAGAAGCTGCACGGGGCGGCGAGTGACGGTCACGGCGAGAAGAAGCAGCCAGAGCCCAAACCCAAGCAACCTCGCCCGCGCACTGACGACAAGTGGAAGATCTTCTCTGGCACGGCCAATGACGCGCTCGCCAAGGAGGTCTGCGAAAAGCTGGGCCTGCCTATGGGACAGGCATACATCACCAGGTTCTCCGATGGCGAAACCTATGTGCAGATCCTGGAGAACGTCCGCGGCGCCGACGTCTTCATGATCCAGCCAACCTGCGATCCGGTCGACCTGCACCTGATGCAACTGCTGCTACTGATTGACGCCCTCAAGCGCGCATCAGCGCGTCGCATCACCGTCGTGATCCCCTACTTCGGCTACGCCCGGCAAGACCGCAAGGACAAGCCGCGTGTGCCCATCAGCTCAAAGCTGGTGGCGGACCTGCTTACCACAGCGGGCGCCGATCGCGCGCTGGTAGTGGATCTGCACGCGCCACAGATCCAGGGATTTTTCAACATCCCTGTGGACCACCTGTTCGCTTCGCCGGTGCTGGTAGGGCACTTTCGCGAACTGAACCTTCCCGACCTGACGGTAGTTTCGCCGGATGCGGGCGGCGTGGAGCGCGCCCGCTTCTTCGCCAAGAAAATGGAATCGGCGCTGGCCATTGTGGACAAGCGCCGCACGGGAATCAACGAGACCGAGGTCATGCACGTAATCGGTGATGTGGAGGGCAGAAACTGCGTCGTCCTCGACGACATTATCGATACTGCAGGCACGCTGGTGAAAACTTGCGAGGCGTTGCTCACCGCGGGGGCCAAGCAGGTGTATGCCTGCGCCACGCACCCCGTGCTGTCAGGGCCGGCGATCGAGAGAATTTCCAAGTCGGGGTTGGTCAAAGCGGTTGTGACCAACACTATTCCGCTGACCGAGGCAGGCCGAAACGAACCCAAGATCGAGCAGTTGTCGATTGCCGGACTCATCGCCGCAGCCATCGAATCGATTCACGAAGAGTCGTCGGTCAGCAGATTGTTTTTGTAAAGGAAAACGAGATTATGGCTACAGCAACTGAACCGAAGAACATTGAAACCAAACCGCGTCAGGCCGGCAAGAAGAACGATGCACGCCGGCTGCGCCGCGAAGGACTGATTCCGGCCGTTATTTATGGTGCCGGCCTCGAACCGCTCACCATCTCGGTCGATCCCAAGCAGATGAACCGCATTCTCGCTTCGGAAGCGGGTCACAACTCCATCTTCGACCTGAGCGCCGGGGGCGACTCGGGCAAGGCGATGATCGTCGATTGGCAGGCTGACCCCATCAACGGCGCGCTGATGCACGTTGACCTGAAGCGCATCGCCATGAACGAAAAGCTCGTCGTCAGTGTGCCTGTGGTACTCAAAGGCGAGGCTCCGGGCGTGAAGATCCAGGGCGGCATCCTCGAGCAAATGTTGCGCGAGGTGGAAATCGAGTGCCTTCCTGCGGACATTCCGACCTTCCTGGACGGCGATGTCAGCCAGCTGGTATTCGGACAGACGCTGCGCGTCAGTGACTTGCCACACAGCGACAAGATCAAGTTCATCACCGACGACAACCAGGCCATCGCCCATGTAACGGCGGTGAAGGAAGTCGTTACGGCTGTCCCGGCGGAAGGTGCGGAAGCTGCTGCTGCTCCTGCCGAGCCCGAGGTCATCAAGAAGGGCAAACAGGAAGCCGAAGGCGAAGCTGCCGAAGCCGGCGAAAAGGCCGAAAAGGCAGAGAAGAAGGAGAAGAAGTAGACGGCGTGAGGCTGATTGTCGGGCTCGGCAATCCGGGCATCGAATACCAGTTCACACCGCACAACCTGGGGTTTTTGGCGGTGGATCGCATCGCCGAACAGTGCGGAGTGGTGGTGAACAACCGTCACTGCCACGCCCAGACGGCGCGGGCCCGCATCGACAACGAAGATGTCGTGCTGGCCAAGCCGGAAACCTACATGAACCTGAGCGGCATGTCGGTCCGCGAGCTGGTTGAAAAGTACCAAGCGCTGCCGGCGAACGATTTGGTGCTGCTCTACGACGAGTTGGATTTGCCGTTCGGCACCTTGCGGGTTCGTCCGCGGGGTCGCTCGGCAGGGCATAACGGTGTGGAATCGGTGATCGGCGCCCTGGGTACGCAGGAATTTGCGCGCATCCGCATGGGCGTGGCCCCGGATTTCCCGGTCAGCGACGGCGCGAAGTATGTGCTGTCGCAGTTTAGGAAGGCACAGTATCCAGTGGTCGATCAGGTGCTGGATGCGGCGGCAGAAGCGGTGAAGGTCATCCTAGCCGAAGGTGTGCAGGCGGCGATGAATCGCTTTAACCGCAAGGCAGAGGAAGCAACCAGCGACTAGCAAACTAGCATTTAGCTAAGGGCTGGACGCGCGGCGAAGACAGGCGAGCTTAGTTTCAAGCCGATTCGCTTCAGAGTTGGTGAACGAATTTTGAAGGATAGAAGGCAACAGGAGCTAGTGGCTAGTCGCTAGTTGCTGGGAGAAGAAACGAATGCAACGTACTTACGAATTGATGTTCATCGTGCGTCCCGATATGACGGACGAAGATCAGGACAAGCTGGTTGCTAACCTGGAGAGCCAGGTCGGCGCCGCCGGCGGCACGGTGAAGAGCGTGGAGCGTATGGGCAAGCGCCGGTTGGCGTATCTGGTACGCAAGTTCCAGGAGGGTATCTACGTCCTGATGACGTTGGAAGGCGACGGCTCCATGGTGAAGGAAGTGGAGCGCCGCCTGCGCGTTACCGAGCCGGTAATCAAGTTCATTACCGTGCGCGTGGACGAAGAGCAGAAGCGCCTCGCCAAAATCAAGGCCATCCGCGACTCCAAGGTGCGCGGCAAGGGCACGCGCGCTCAGGAAGCCGCGGCTGCAGCAGGAGAGCCTGTAGCGGCGACGGCCGAGTCGGCCGAATCGGCCCCAGCCAGCGCGTAGCGACCGACATTCTTGCAAGGGTTGTCATCCTGAGCGAAGACGCGCCTGACAGAGCGCGTCCGAGTCGAAGGACCTCTACCTCGCGAAGAGTTTTGATGGAGAGATTGAGGGCCTCATGGCCCGAAGGAGAAACATGGCAGACGAGACAGCAACGACAACAACCCCGGCGGCGACAGCCGAGGGTGGCGCTCCTCGCGCGGAAGGCGATCGCGGCCCCCGCGGATCACGTCCTGGCGGACGTCCCGGGGGAGCTGGTGGAGGCGGGGGGCGCGAAGGCGGACGAAAGTTCTTCCGGCGCAAAAAGGTGTGCAAGTTCTGTGTCGAGAAGATCGACAGCGTGAACTACAAGGACGTGCGGCTACTCGGCCAGTTCGTGGCCGAGTCGGGCAAAATCGTGCCGCGGCGTTTGACCGGCGTGTGCACGCCGCACCAGCGCCGTCTGGCTGATGCGATCAAGCAGGCGCGCAACATCGCGCTGCTGCCCTTCGCCAGCCGTTAGTGGTGAGTGGAGCCGGCAGGAGAACCAGAAGTTCGATGAGAGATGTTTCGGCGCTAGAGGATCCGGACAATACGTGACTATCAGCGGTTCGTGGTGGACACTAGTCCTTTTTCTACATTGCCGTGTTGCTGATCATGCTCTCGAGATAACCTGCCCCTTCCCATGAGGATGGGCAGCAAGTTGGTGGCTGCTTCTAACGGTTAATCGCTAGTTGCTAATTGCGAGTTGCTAAATACGGAGTTTTGAACATGGAAGTCATTCTGAAGGAAGACATCAACAAGCTGGGCCACCGGGGCGACGTGGTGAAGGTGGCAGAAGGCTACGGCCGCAACTACCTTATCCCCAAGAAGCTCGCCATTGAAGCTACGCCAGGCAACAAGGCCGTCATCGAGCAGATGAAGGCCGCCGCGGTGCGCAAGTCGGCGAAGGAGAAAGGCAGTGCCGAGGAATTGGGCAAGCAGCTCAACGGCACGGTGGTGGAGTTCACCCGCAAGTCGGGTGAACACGACCAGTTGTTTGGCTCGGTTACCACATCTGATATCGCGCATGCCCTCGAAGCCAAGGGCTTCACCATCGACCGTCGCAAGATCCTGCTTGACGTGCCGCTGAAGACCGTCGGCGAGTTCGACGTGCCGGTGAAGCTCCACCGCGAAGTCGCGGTGAACATCAAGGCCGTGGTGAAGAAAGAAGCCGCGGAAGAAGCGCCTGCAGCGGCGGAAGAAGCCCCAGCGGAAGCGTAAACCGGGTCGAGCCAGGCAGCTGCTATCGAAAAAAACATGAGAGGGCTGGTTCGCCACAGCGGGCTGGCCTTTTCCATTTTCGAAAGTGCAGCATTGGGGAAACCTCAGTCGGGACACCACTTCCCAAACCGAACAGTGTTTTCGGATTAATGAAGTGTTGGATTCGTCCTCACTGCGGCATTGGCAACTCTCGGCGTGGCCACGGACCCCAGCCGGTGACGGTGAAGGGTTACGCGCTGGATTCCGCGTGCGCTTTCACCAAACACCTTGACAAGCCCATCAGCCGAGAGTGTGCAATAGCCTGCGCGAAGGCGGGATCGCCGCTGGTGATCCTGTCGGAAGACGGCAACATCTATTGGCCGATTGCCTAAACCGTCCCGTCTTCGGGACAGAACGAAAAGCTGCTGGTTCGCTGGGCAGAAGGTGACGGCAAGCGGCAGAGTGTTCCAGCGCGCCGGCTCGACCGCCATCGCGACCGACAAGATCGAACCACTGCAAGCGGCCAAATGAGTTGCGCAAGCCTGATTCGCCACACATGCGGTGCTCACTCGTGGTTTTACTGACCTCGAGCGCTAGAAGTTAACCCTCACCCCAATCTGCGCGGCGAATGGTATTCCGACCGTCGTTCCAGGTCCGAAGAAATCGCCTAGCGAGCCCGCGGGATAGAGCAACTGCTTGCTGCTCACGATGGGCACACAGCCGCTCGCATAGCAGACTTGAGTTGCATCGAACAAGCTATTGACCGGGTTCGGCAGCGCCGAGATGTCGGTGACATAGTTGTTGCCCGGATTGCTGCGATTGAATAAATTGAAGAATTCGATAAACGGCAGCACATTCCAGCGCTCACCCAACTTGAAAGGCCGCGCCACCCGCAGGTCCACCTGCATGTACGGAGTCCCGCGGAACTGATCAAGCGCGGTCTGCACGCCGTTGATAACGGCCCGGTCTTGGGTGTTGTCGCCGGTGCCGTTGACATCGACTGGAGTAATCAGCGTAAGCGGTCGCGCGGTCTCAAACTGCATCAGTGTTGAGACCTGCAGCTTCGCTGGCAAGTAGAACACGCCTGCCAGTACGAAGCGGCTCCGCACGTCCTCGCCCGATGGCCCGTAATCGCCCGGTCCGAACGCATTCAGAGGATTACAAACGCCGTTGACGTAGTCGAAGAGTTCGCCGACCGTGCAGCCCCAGGTCTTGGCGTTGGCGAGTGTGTAATTCGCCGTGACATTGAACCAGCGTGCCATGTTCCCCTGCAGGTGAATGGCGAGCGCCTTGTAGGACGAGCGATTATCCGTCTTGTAGAGCTGAATGTTCGGAACGTTGGCCTGCTGGCTCACCGGATCGGATGGATACAGCGGCGAGAACAGGCTGTAGCCCGGAATGTAGTTATAGGCGCGGTAGGCGTGCATCCCGGTTTCGAGAATGTAATCCGCGCTCAGCGTCCAGCCCGGATTGAACGCGTACTGCACACCAGCGCTGGCATGAAGCGCGTAGGGCGTGTGGTAGTTCGGATCGATCAACGAACCCGCTCCGCCCTCGGTAGCTCCCGGCAAACATCCCGAATTGCGGGGTTGCAGGCACGGCAGCGAAGGCTCGTTCACCGCCTGGAACGCGGTCACCCAGCCGCCTTGGGCAAGATCGTTCCAATACAGTCCCACACCTGCGCGTATCACGAGCTTCTCCTGGTCCGGTGCCCACGCAACGCCGAGTCGCGGTGCGAACGCCTTTCGATAGTCGTGCGGAATCCCATTGACCAGCGGCACCTGCAGCGCTTTCAGCGTGGAGTACGCAGGATTTAGAAACTGGTTGCGTCCTGAAGCTTCGAACAATCCAAAGCTCGTATCCCAGCGCAAGCCGTAATTGACGGTCAGGGTCGGCGTCACGCGCCACGAGTCATGCGCGTACAGCCCAAGCCGCCGCACGATCTGCGAGAAGCTGCCGTTGCTCGCCGGTACGTCGTTGCATGTGGTGCCGGACGTTGCATTCGGTCCACAAATCAGGTCCGCGGAGAACTGCGCCGGGTTGCTCAGATAATCGATCGGATCCAGCGGGAAAATCGTGAGGTTCTCGGCTGTGGCGGAGAGCGCGCCGCTCAGCACTGGTTCGTGAATGAAGTCCACGCCGAACCGCGGCGAGTGTCTGCCCGATGCATGGCTTACGTCGTAACGGAATTGATATTTCTCCTGGTTCCGCAGAACGGGGAAGGCCGTAATCGGTGTCTGAAATTGCTGGTCGCCGAAGGTCTCGAAGCCCGAAATCGTCGAAGAGGTCGCGCTGAAGGGAAAAGCCAGCGCGAAACCGAGATTTGAATTGCGTGATTGGGTGTTGTGGAACGTCGATGCGGTGAAGGTGAACGAGCCAAGCCAGGTAGGAGTAAAGGCGAACTGGTTGCTGAGCACCGCATTGAAGAAGTTCGCGTGTGTGGTGGCTCCCGTGGAAGGCAGCGTCCTTTGCTGCACGAGATTGTTGTTGGTGAGATAGCTGTCAACACCTCCGCGCAAAAACCATGCAGAACGCGGCGATTGTGCCCAGTCGAAGCGAATCGTTCCCAGAAAATCGTTAAATGGAACTGGCGTGTACTGCGGCACTGCGATTGAAGAGACGCCGGGAATCAGGCCCTGCGCTGCCAGCGACGAGAGTGCCTGAAACTGCTGCAGGCTGTCAGGGCTGTAGTTGATGCTGGCGTTTTCGTGAACGTACTCGAACGACGAGAACAGCCAAAGCTTGCCCACTTTCATCGGGCCGCCAAGGGTACCGACGTAGTTCTGCCGCGAGAACGGCTGTTTCGGCTGCGGTTCGGGGTTGTCAAGCGTATTGCGCGCATTCAACGCCGCAGTGCGTTGGTAAAATGCAGCGCTGCCATGCCATTCGTCCATTCCGCGGCGCGTATTAATGATTACAGCTCCACCCACAGTGCGGCCAATGTCGCCGTATTCCTGCGATGTCTGTACGGCAAACTCCTGGATCGAGTCGGGCGAAAAATTCTGCAGGAAACCGCCGATGTAGTCGTCCGTGTTGTCTCCGCCATCTACCGACAACTGCACATTCAAGCCTGAACTGCCGCCGAACGACACCGCCGTAATTCGCGCCTTAGTCGGATCGGACGGCTCCACCGGCTCCGTGCCGGGCGCAAGGTAAGCGATGTTGGCGAAGCTGCGTGCTGCCAGCGGCATGCCATGCAGGTCCTGGCTCGAAATGATTCCTTGCTGCACCGTGCGTGTGGTATCGAAGGACTGCGTCGTGATCGAAGCACCTTCACCGGAAACGCTAACGCTCTCCAGCACGCCTGCAGGGCTCAGCTTCACCAGTACGTCGCGGACCGTGCTGACGACAACCACCGTGTCCGCACTGGCTGGGGCGAAGCCCGCTGCATTTACTACAATGTGGTACTTGCCGGGAGTAAGGTCGTCTAACCGAAACTCGCCCAGGCTGTTGGCTTGTATTTTGCGCTCGACGGAAATGGCCGGATTCGACACGGTGACGGTCGCATTTTCAACCCTTGCACCGCTGACGTCTTGAATCTCACCCTGCAGTGAGCCCCGAGGATTTTGCGCTGCCCCAGAACCGATCAGGGTTGCCATCAGCAACCAGACGCGAAATGACCAGCGAAGGCGAGTTAGAGAAGTGGCCCAGATCATCAATGCCCCACGCGATAGAGGTACATCTGCAGAGTAACTAGATTGAAACTAGCGGGTGGGGAAAGTTACTACCAGTAGTAGTAAACAGGTCCGCTGCCAGAGCATTGGGGCCGAGCTATGCCTTGCTTCAATTGTCCGATAATGCGCAAAATGGCAAAATTTAATTCCGCGATTCTTTGTTTTCAATGGGTTGGGAAAAATTCTCTGGCAGCGGCGTTCATCATCGAGGCAGGATTTTGGGTCATTACGGTTCGATGATCAGTATTAGATTGGCCGCTCCCCCTTTTGTGGTAGCTATCGGAAACTCGCTTGTGGATATAGAGTCGTCTTACTTCATCGGGAGCTTCGTAAGCGAGAAACCCAAAGCGTCGAGGATCGGGCGGGCTGCTGGTGCCGCGTCGATCATCACCATCTGGTCGAGGCGTGAGGTGGCGTGCCCATCGCAGCGTCGCGCGGAAGCCGCCGACGCGCGCCGGTCATACAAGACGGTTTTGTACCGCCGCCTAGGTCCTACCGGTCGTTTCCCCAAAAACCCAACAGGGTAGCGCACTGAAAACTCAGGATCTATCAATCCTCGAATGCCGGAAATCTTTCTTCTCATAATGCAGAAAAAGAAGTGACGGCCAGAGGAGGCGAGCCGCCGCCGATTCTGCCCATTTTTTCCGCGGTTTGCCTCTGTACGCTGTAGGGAAACAACTCGCGCCCAAATCTCGTACATTGGCAGTGTGGCGAGTCGTATCTGTAACGTGGCAAAGGCTGTCACCGGTCAGAAACCAATCGTCCCAAACACTATAATGGCCGCTTACGAATGGGCTGGCAGCCCGTCTATCTGATTGCAGGCTCGAAGATTGGGCTGAATTTGGAAGACGGGCGGGAACCAGCATGCCGGTCGAAGCGGTAGCGATACCTCTCACGGTGCGTCCGGGTCTAGGCCTTGTCGGCACACCGCAGGGAAATGCAACACCGTCCAGCCCTCCCTCGGTACGACGAGGTACGGCGGAGCAGACCCAGAGCCGAATGAACGATGCGGAGTTGATCCGGGAGGCCCAGCGCGGGAATCATGCCGCGTTTGAGGAACTCGTGCGTCAGTACGATGGGCCGGTTTTGCGGCTCGCCTATCACATGACGCGCTCGGAGCAGGATGCGCAGGACATTTACCAGGAAGCGTTCCTGAAGGCGTACCGGAATATCGGCAGCTTTCGCTTTGAGTGCTCGTTTTACACCTGGATTTACCGCATCGTGACCAACCTGTGTCTCGACCACCTGCGTAAACGGCAGGTGCGCAAAGAAGACTCGGGAATCGTCACTGGCTCCGAAGGCGAGACCTTCGACATGCTCGACCAGGTAGCGGATGTGCGGTCGGGTGCGAGTCCGGAGAAAGACCTGATGCGCCGGGAACTGGGTATCCGAATCGCGAAGGCGCTCGAGAAATTAACCCCCCGCGAGCGCATGGTCTTCGAGATGAAGCATTATCAGGGACTGAAATTACGTACGATTGGCGAGATTTTGAATACGACGGAAGAGACCGCAAAGAATACCCTGTTCCGCGGGACACAGAAGTTGCGGGCGGCGCTGAAGGATGCAAGGTAGGTTGACTGGTTGCTGTAACTGGCGAGTTTGAGGGATGCACTTATGAATTGCGATTGGGTACAACAGAACATCACGCTTTACCTGTACGGTGAGCTGGCTGACGATGCGCGGCATGAGCTGGAGCAGCATGTTGCGCGTTGTCAGGTGTGCGCTGCCGAGCTGGCCGGTCAGCGAGAGTTTCAGGCGCAGCTGAATGCGTTGCCGATGGAAGAGCCGTCGGCTAGCTTTCTGGCTGCGGCGCGTATGCGCTTGCAAGAAGCGCTGGAGCAGACGAATCCCTACCGGGCGTGGTATCACCGATTTGCGTTTGATCCGTCGGCGTGGCTACGGCAGGTACGTTTCTCCCCTGCGCTGGCGATGGTGATCTTCATGGTCGGATTCGGCGGCGGCTTGGGCGCGATGTATCAGTCGATGCGTCATAACCAAGGCGGCATCGTGGCGCCGCAGACGGAGAACTTCCAGGGAGCGGCCATTGGTGGAGTCACTGCCATTGAACGAGATCCGTCGAACAATACAGTAAAGGTGCAGTATGACCGGGTGATGCCGGGCAGCGTGCAGGGTGATATCAACGATCCCCACGTGAAAGACCTGTTGCTGTTTGCGGCGAAGAGTGATGAGAATTCGGGCGTGCGGTTGAATTCGGTGGATGCCCTGGCGGAGAAGTCGGACGATCCACGCGTGCGCGAGACGCTGACCTATGCGCTGCGGTATGACAGCAATCCCGGGGTGCGGCTGCATTCGTTGGAAGGCCTGTCCAACTTTGTGAAAGACGACATTCGCGTGCGCAATGCCGTGCTGGAGGCGCTGCTGAATGACAGCAATTTGGGCGTTCGCAGCGGGGCTCTCCATGCGCTGGAGCCGGTAAAGGCCGATAGCAGCGTGCGCATGGCGCTGCAACAAATGGCGAAGGAAGATCCTAGCGAATACATTCGCACTGAATCGAAGCGGCTGTTGGCTTCGATGCCGACGGTGTACTGACAGCTTTGATGAACGTGGGACCTAAATTGAAGACGGCGAACGCCCGCCGGTGGAGAGTTGCGGCTGTGGCGGGCTTGGCTGTGATAACCGCGCCGTTGTGGGCACAATCGTCGCGGATTTTTCGCGATGGAAATACGTGGGTGGAAGAAACCACGGGAACTGTGCCGGCAGGACGCGAATTTCGCGCCGCGACGGACATGGGATCGTTGCAGGTGCAAGGCGGTGCGCCACAGGTAACGTACGTGGTGCGGAAGCGCTCCACGGCGGATACAGAAGAAGCTGCACGAAAGCAGTTTGAGCAGCTCCGCATTACCGCTAGCAAAGTTGGCGATGCAGTGGTGCTCGAGGGCCGGACCATCGGGCGAAGCCTGAATCGGCTGGCGGCAGATTTCGTAGTGCAGATTCCGCACCTGACGCCTGTCGTCAAGGCGGAAACCAGAGGCGGAGCGCTGTCGCTGAACTCGATCCAGGGAACGATTATGGCGTTTACCGCCGGAGGCGCGGTGAGGCTGAATGATCTGGACGGAGCGGTTACGGTAAAGAGCGGCGGCGGAGCGATGGAAGCGGGCAGCGTCAATTCTGATTTGTCATTGGAGAGCGGTGGCGGTGCAATTGTCGTGGAGCGCGTGGCCGGAAAGCTTATTGTGAAGACCGGTGGCGGGAAAGTGCATATTGGCACCTCGGGACCGGCAACGATTGAGACCGGCGCGGGGAATGTCGAAGTCAACAAGTGCGCGGGAGATCTAACGGCGACGTCCGGTGGGGGCAACCTGAACTTCGGCGACGTCGGTGGAAGTCTGAAGGCGGAGACGGGTGGAGGCAGTGTTCGCGTAGGAAGTGCCCAGGGCTTCGTGAAGATAATTACCGGCGGCGGCTCGGTCGAGCTGTGGAAGGTTGGGCAGGGAGCATACGTCGAGACCGGCGGCGGCGCGATTACAGCGCAGTTTGTGGGCGGCCGAAGCCAGTTCCGCGAGTCGTATCTGCACACCACGCTCGGCAATATTGTGGTATATCTGCCGCGCGACCTGGGTGTGGATGTGCATGCGTCGACGGAGTTGGCGAGCGGCAGCGGAATCAATTCGGCCTTCAAAGGCATCGCGATTTCGTCGGAAGGCGGGCAATACGGACCGAAGTCAATGTTTGGCGAAGGCCAGTTGAATGGCGGCGGGCCGATTCTTCGTCTGCGCACGACCGTTGGACAGATCGACATTAGGCAAGGGCAGTAGAGGGCTGTGAGTATGGCTGTGCGTCAAGTTTTGAATTTGCTGCTATGCGGAGCGCTGACGTTGGGCGCGGCGACCAGCAGTCTGGGGGCGGGACACCCGGGCGATCCGTCCAGTGGGGCATACCTGGGCGTGATGGTGGAGAAGGTGTCACCGGAGATAGCGTCGTCGCTGCATCTGGCCAACGCTGGCGCGTTGATCGAGAACGTGGACCAGGACGGGCCCGCCTGCCGAGCCGGCCTCAAGGGGGGCGACGTCGTAACTGCATTTAATGGTAAAGCGGTAACCAATCCAGACCAGTTCGCCGGATTTATCCATGCGAGCGCGCCGGGCAGCACCGTGACGCTGACAGTTGTGCGCAACGGCCAGAGCCGGGACATGAAGGTGACGCTGGGAGACTGGAAGCAGATGGATTCGGCCTCTGCTCCTCCGCCACCGCGTACGCCGCTGAATCCTGTGGTCGCGGCTCCGGTTGTGTTTCCGCCGATTCCCCCCGTGCCGGAAGTTGATGTGCACATCATGACGCCAATGGCGGTGCGGAGCGGCATTATCGTCGAGCCGCTGAGCTCGCAATTGGGCGAATATTTCGGGGTTCCACCGAATCGCGGAGTGCTGGTGCGCACAGTGGAAAAAGGCAGTCCAGGAGCAAACGCCGGATTGAAGGCCGGCGACGTGATCGTGCGGGTGAACAACGAACAGATCCATGACATGGCGGATTGGAAGCGGGCGCTGAAGGCGCAGAGCGGCAAGGTCGCAGTGGTGGTGATTCGCGACAAGAAAGAACAGTCGCTGCAGATGAGCCTGCCAGGGAATACGTCGAAGCTGGACAGTGAAGAGTGGAAAGCGTTCGAGCAACAGATGGAGGAGTTTTCGGCGCAGATGAACCGGCTTGGGCCGCAGTTCGAGCAGCAAGCGAGAGAGATGGCGAAGCTCGATCCGAAACAGCTGGAGGCGATCCACAAGCAGGTGGAAGAAAGCCTCAAGGCCGCGCAGCCCGAGATGAAGCGGCAGGCGGAGGAACTGGCGAAGCAGTCGAAGGAAATTCAGAAGCAAGCCGAGCAAATCAGCAAAGACTGGGCGAAGATGGCTCCGGAGTGGGAGCAACAGGCGCGGGAGATGGCGGAACAGATGAAGCCCTCGGCCGAAGAAATCAAGAAGATGACGCAAGAATGGGAACGGCAGTGGAAGGAGCAGCAGCCCGTTTTCCAAAAGCAGATGGATGAGCTCAAGAAACAGCTCGACGAACAGATGAAGGAATGGCAGAAGAGTTGGCAGCAGAGCCATCCCAACCAGTTGTAAGCAGGACGTAAGACAAGAACCCTGGGGGGCGAAAGGATCCCCGATTTTTTTTGCGGTAACTGTGACTGGCAGCTGGTAACTCGTATTAACGTCTGTGGCGGACGGCGAGTTCGATGAGAGCCCAGAAAACAAGACAAATCCAGGCGAGGACGACGATGCCCCAATCGAGGCGGAAGGGCTGGTGCCGGGCGGCGGGCGGAAGATGGGGCATTAGCACAAAGAAGTAGAGCAGTGAGCCGAGGAGCACGGCGGCGAACTGCTTAAGGAAGCGGGAGAGCATGTTTTCTTCCCACCCTTTTGCCGAAAGAGGGCGAAAGGATGGGGCACCCACAGTTAGTTTCAGGTTTCGAGTTTCGGGTTTCAAGAAAAAGGCGAAAGCGGCCGTGGATTGGCACCAATGAGCATTGGCAAAGGCCGCGCTCCGCGGCCGATGTCCTATTCGGCGCACCTAGCGCGGGCTCGCGCCCAGACCTAAAAACACCTCACGGCTCCGCCGTTTCCGGTCGAGCAAATACCTCCCTAGTCCCAAGCACAAACAGGTTGTTCGACCGCGCGCGCGCCTAACCCTCGAGAGGCTCAGAGCAGGCTCCGCAAAAAAAGCGGGTCAGAAAAACAGTGCGAGCGTTGCGCTCAGGATGACGCCGCATAAGGGTGCATGCGTGGAAGTTGGTGGGCCAAACGACAGGTTCCCATTCGACCGCTGCGCTCGCTCAGGGTCGCGCCTCTTGGCTCTCCCCTTCGACTACGCTCAGGGTCACGCCAGCAGGGCGGCTCGACTTTGACACGGACGCGCATCGTTCGGCGAGTCCTCGCTCAGGATGAGGCCGCGAGACTAGGACGTTTTGAGAACAAACTTACTGCTGGGGCTAAAGCCCCAAGGTATTCTTCGGCGTCATACAGCACAACAGAAGTGGTGCCCTGATACAAAACGGCTGCCAACGTGAGCGAGTTGGACGCCCAAGCCGTCGTGGCCTGCAAAGAGGTCCTTCGACTCCACTCGTCGCCAGGCGGCTCGCTTCGCTCAGCATGACACGCCTCTTGAACTAATGGAGATCAACTGACAACTGGCTGCTGGCAACTGACCACTGGTTTACCATCGCAGTCGTGCTCGATCTCTCTACCAATGTGATGTACGTGAAGGGTGTGGGCCCGAAGATTGCCGACATCCTGGCGGAGAAGGGCATCATGACAGTCGAGGACTTGCTGTATCACCTGCCGTTTCGGTATGAAGATCGGCTGAATCCGAGGGGGATTAACGAGCTGAGGGCGGGTGAGATGGCGAGCGTCATCGCGGAGGTGCGCGGGTCAGGGCTGTTTCGCACGCGGCGCATGCCCATCTTTGAGATGACGGTTGGGCAGGGCGGTTCGACGCTGAAGTGTATCTGGTTCAACGCGACTTATCTGAAGGACAAGTTTCGCGCGGGGCAGATTGTTTCCTTGTACGGGAAAGTTGAGAGGTCATCGCGCGGTGAGACGCGGCTGGAGATTCTGCAGCCGCAGTTCGAAATCCTGCACGATCCGATTGAAGATGGCAGGGCGGGCAGCGACGACGAGCGAAAGTGGCGGACGCTGGAGACGGGACGCATCGTTCCGATTTACGAGGCAGTTGGCAAGGGACGGCTGACGGCGCGATGGTTTCGACGGGTGATTCACGGAATGCTGGAGCGGCTCGAAGGTGATTTGCCGGACGCGATTCCGCCGGTGGTGCGCGGGCAAGTGGGGCTGATCGATCGCAAGAGCGCGTTCTGGCAAGCCCATTGGCCGGAAGTGGGCGAGAGCCTGGCGAAGCTGCAGGCGGCAAGGACGCCGGCGATTTTTCGGCTCATATTCGAGGAGCTGTTTTTTCTGGAACTGGGGCTGGAGCTGAAGCGGCGCAAGGTGCGCGCGCAGACGGGAGTGAGCTTTCAGATCAACAAGGGAGTTCGCGAGGCGGTGAAGCGGATTCTGCCGTTTCATCCGACGGCGGCGCAGAAGCGCGTGTTGAAGGAAATTGTTGACGACATGCGCGAGGCGGCGCCGATGCGCCGGTTGCTGCAGGGGGATGTGGGGTCGGGGAAGACGATTGTCGCGTTTGAGGCGGCGGTGATTGCCATCGAGAACGGGTATCAGGCGGCGCTGATGGCTCCGACGGAGATTCTGGCGACGCAACATTATTTGTCGGCACGAAGAATTCTGGAACAAGCGGGATATCGCATTCTGCTGCTGACCGGGTCGCAAGAGGTGAGCCGGAAGAAGCAAATCCGGCGGCACATCGCGCAGGGAAGTGCGCAGCTGGTGATTGGGACGCACGCGCTGATCCAGGAGTCGGTGGAGTTCGACAAGCTGGGCCTGGTGATTGTGGATGAGCAGCACCGGTTCGGCGTGATGCAGCGGTTCAAGTTGATGAAGAAGACAGGGGCTGCTGAGCCGGATGTGCTGGTGATGACGGCGACACCCATTCCACGAACGCTGGCGCTGACGCTATATGGCGATCTGGAGACAAGCCTGTTGGACGAGTTGCCGCCGGGAAGGACTCCGATTAAGACGAGGCGTGTGGGCGATGAGCGCGCGCATGAGGTGTGGGAGTTCGTGCGCAAGCAGGTGAAAGCGGGGCGGCAGGCGTATGTGGTGTATCCGGTGATTGAAGAGGCAGCGCAAGAAGGTGAGCTCAAAGCGGCGGTGAAAATGTATGAGCAGCTGCCTAGTAAGGACCTGGCCGGCCTCCATGTGGGTCTGCTACATGGGCGGATGAGCGCGGACGAAAAAGCCGCCACCATGGCGGCGTTTCAGCGTGGCGAGATTGATGTACTGGTGTCGACGACGGTGATTGAGGTCGGAGTGGATGTGCCGAACGCGAGCGTAATGGTGATTGAGCACGCGGAGCGGTTTGGGTTGTCGCAAATGCATCAGTTACGCGGACGGATTGGGCGCAGCGCAGCGCAGTCATATTGCGTACTGATGACGGGCGGGAAGGTTTCTCCAGAAGCGGAAGAGCGGCTGGATGCGATGGTGCGCACGCAGAACGGCTTCGAGATTGCAGAGCTGGATTTGCAGCAGCGCGGGCCGGGAGAGTTCTTCGGGACGAGGCAGGCGGGCATGCCGGATTTTCGTGTAGCGAATCTGCTGCGCGATCGTGATGTGCTGGAGCTAACGCGCAAGCAGGCGAAGATGGTGCTGGAGGGCCCGAGTGAGCACATCACGCAGCAGGAGATCGCCAATGCGGTGATGCACTTGCGGGGGCATTGGAATCGAAGGTATGGGTTGGTGGAGGTGGGATAGCCGGTGACTGGTCTGGTAATTGGTAATTAGTAATTAGCTTTCCCACGCTTTCCGGAGAAGGGGCTACGGCGCATTCGCAAACTCCCACATTTTTGTTCCGCTGGCCGGCGCGGGTGAAGTCGTGCCCTAATTTAGCTCCTTGTTGACGCAGAAGAGAACCTTCCTGAGTCGACCCAGGTTAAAGCCGGAGAGCAAGCCACCTCTGGGGTGCGCCGAGTGTCAAACCTCTCGGAGCATTGCATGAATCCAGTACAAGAGATCCTACAGTCATTGTCGGAGCGTTTTGCCACTACCGCGAATGTGAAGCAAGTGTTCGGTGAACCGGTCCACTCCAATGGTCGAACTGTCGTCCCCGTCGCTCGTGTGCAGTATCGACTTGGCGGCGGGTGGGGAGGCGGCGAGCGGGAGAACGAAGGGAGCGGCGGTCCGCGGTCGGGCGGCGGCGGCGGGTGGCATGGTCAGCGCATGTCCGGCGGGGGCCCTGGAGATAACGGACC
>Ga0182036_10000386_pt1 | contig 19760 bp, 17 predicted proteins | sample sta12Cox44000080_FD_125966 | JGI IMG/M metagenome (GOLD analysis project Ga0182036, IMG submission 125966) | Lab enrichment of tropical soil microbial communities from Luquillo Experimental Forest, Puerto Rico - statoxic.12C.oxic.44.000.080 | ecosystem: Environmental > Terrestrial > Soil >...
GAACGCGGGCGACGAAAAAGAAAAGAAGCAGCAGGTGTGGTTCATGTACGTGGACGGCGGAGAACCCTGGCAGGTAACGAAACACAAATCCGGCGTGCGATCGTTCGAAGTTTCGCCGGACGGCAAGACCTTGCTCCTGGTGGCGACGGTGCCGGAGACCGAGGATCAAGACAAACGCACGAAGACCAAGGATGACGCCGAAGTCGTGGACCACGATCTCAAAATGGCGCAGCTCTGGACCTGGGACATCGCCGCCGGGCAGGAAAAGCAAATCACCAAGGGCGATTTCACGGTCAGCGATCCACGCTGGTCAGCGGACGGCCTGCACATCGCGTTTAGCAGCAACCCCACGCCGAGGCTCGATGATGGCGGCTTAGAGACCGCATGGGTGCTGGATGTTGCCGCGGGCAAGCAGCGCAAAGTGTCCGATACAACCGACCACACGCATGCGGCGCGCTGGTCGCTCGACGGGAAATGGATCGCCTATCTGGTCAGTCGAGAGGCTCCGTTTCAGCAGACGAATCTGTTTGTGGCCAGTGCTGACGGCGGAAAAGAAAGGAAACTGACCTCGGGCTTTGAGCTGAATGCGGGTGAGCCGATTTGGGCAGGCGATGGCAAGAGCATCTACTTTAGCAGTAACACGCGCGAGTCGGTCGAAATCTTTGGCGCGGATGTGGCGTCCGGAACCGTGCGGCAACTCACCGACAAGACCGGGGTCATTAATCTAAGCGAGATCAGCACGAATGGCCAGATGGCCATTGGAACGTCGAGCGATCCCGAGCATCCCGCGGAAGTCTTCCGCAGCGATTTGAAATTCCGCGCAATCGAACTGATCACGAGTCACAACGCCTGGCTGGCGGAATACGCACTGGGCGGCACCGAAGTCGCCAAATGGAAGAGCAGCAAGGACGGGATGGAAATTGACGGCATCGTGACCAAGCCGGTGGACTTTGAGCCTTCTCGAAAGTGTCCGTTTCTGCTCAATCCGCACGGTGGACCGACCGGAGCATCGCTGCTGACCTTCAACCCAACCGAGCAAATCCTTGCCGCCAACGGCTATCTGGTGCTGGAACCGAATTTCCGCGGCTCCACCGGCCGTGGCGAGAAATTCGCGGGCGCGAACCAGAACGATTGGGGCGACGGCGATTACCAAGATGATATGAGCGGCGTGCAAGCGATGGTGGACAAGGGCTGGGCCGAACCGGAGCGGCTCGGAGCATTCGGCTGGTCCTACGGCGGCTACATGACGTTTTGGATGGATACGCAAACAAACAAGTTCAAAGCCATTTCCCCAGGGGCGGGACTGCCGGATCTTTACTCGATGTATTCTCAGACGGATATTCATCGCTACATGACGATGTTCTTTGATAGAAAAGCGCCTTGGGACAATTTCCAGCAGTACTGGGACCATTCGCCGATGAGATATGTGGAGAACGTGAAGACTCCGACGATGATCTTGCATGGCCAGTCCGACACACGAGTGCCGATTCCCCAATCGGAGGAGTTTTACCGCGCGCTATATGAGCGGCACGTCCCCGTGGAGTTCGTGGTCTATCCGCGGGAAAACCACGGCTTTGTCGAACCGCGGCATATTCAGGATCGCTGGCAGCGCTACCTCGTGTTCTTCGGCAAATATCTCAAGAACCCGCCGAAAACCGAACCGAAAGAGGTAGTGGAACGCCTGAGCAAAGATTTGCCGTAATCGACCGGGTCGCCGTTGTCGATCGTTTTGCCCTGCGGCGTTAATTAGCGCTTGAGAAGCTGCGGCGGATCCGGGACAGCTGCGGCGGGACGCGAAGTGTTCTTGGCCGGCTGGAACGACGCGCGCTTCAGGTAGACGTTGCCGTCGATATACGCGGTGATTTCCGTCCCTTGCGCAAACACGACGTCCTTGCCGTGAGCTAAAGGCAGAATCGATCCCGCCGCCGAATCGGTCCCTGCGCTTACCTCAAACGAGCGCGCCCGAGCCTTTTCGTTGTCAGCCAGATGAACGGACTTTACGCCCAGGCCAAGCTTCCCGCCTTTGCCCATGCGCCTCTTGGGTTCGGCTTCGGTCACCACGCCCTCAGCGGACGCCCCGCCGGGAATTACGCAAAGCCCGTCCAGGACCACGTCCTCCGCGACCACTAAATCAACGACATCGCCAACATGAGCCGTTTCCGAAGAAACCGTCTTGCTGAGCTTCAAGTGGATGGGCGTGTTATTAGGCAACATGAGATCGAAGCCAGCAGGAACGGGATTTGCCGGAGGCGCCGGCGAGGGTTCGTCATAAGCGGTCCGAGGCCGCGCGGCTTGCGGCGCGGCGCCAAGCGGCGCCTTAGCGCCGGGCCTGTCTTTGAGCAGGACAAGGCTCCCTTCCCCTATGTATCCGGCCTCCCCGTTGGCGGTACGCACGCTGAAGAAACCCTGGTAGCGCCCGGCGACCTCAACCTGCTCGCCGCACTGCAGAGTCCGTAACACTTCCATGGTCGTGATGGAGCTGTAGAGATACGTGTAGTCGCCCCGGCGCGCGCAGGTGACTTGACCGAGATGCTGCGCGCTTGTCAGGACCGGGAAGAAAAGAAAGAAGGTTCCGAGGAAATACTTTGCACCGAACCTCATGATGCACCCGCCAGTCCGAGGGAATGGAAACGTCACCTCCTTATTCCAGCGCAAAACAGGCCACGCCGGAAGGCGAAGGACCGAGGGCTTTGTGCAAAAAGGTACGATCGTTCAAGAAACGCCATGCTAGGGCTGGGATTGCGCCTTGTACCCGGATGCGCACACTGCGCTGCGACATGGCTTTAACTCCTGCATTATTCGGCGTATGTTTGATCAGCTAGCCCGATCCAGCCTGAGGGGAGGATTTTTTAATGATTCGTCGTGGTGGTTCGATAGTCGTGTGTTCGCTCTTCTTCGGTCTGTTCATGGTGGGCTGCCAGGGCCAGAAAGCCGCTGATCAGCAAGCGCAAGGCAGCCCGGATGCAACTGCCAGCTCTGCGCCTTCCGCCGCGGAATCCGCCAAGAGTGCGATAAAAAGGGCGCTTGATCCGAAACCCCTGGTCGTACCTGCGGACGCTGTAATTCAGGTCGTTCTCGACGAGGCCATCAGCTCGAAGTCGGCCCGTTCCGGCGACAATTTTTCGGCTACCGTTGAAGCGCCCGTCGAAGTGGGAGGAAAAGTGGCTATTCCCAAGGGTGCCCGAGCGAATGGTGTCGTCAGGGATGCCAAGGCCGCAGGGCGCTTCAAAGGCGGGGCTTCCCTCGTGCTCGAATTGACCGGCATCACCGTCGCCGGCAGGGACTATGAAGTGCAAACTTCTCCCGCCGCCATGTCTAGCAAGGGCAAAGGCAAGCGCACCGCTGCGATGGTTGGCGGCGGCGCGGCCGGAGGCGCAGCAATCGGCGGACTTGCAGGCGGCGGCAAGGGTGCGGCCATCGGCGCTCTCATTGGGGCTGCTGCTGGTACGGGCGGCGCTGGACTTACGGGCAATCGCGACATCACGCTCGAAGCGGAGGCGCCGCTCGATTTCAAACTTCTTGAGCCCGTGAAGATTCGCGAAAAGTAGTTCTCTCGCTTTCATTTCGGCGCTCCGCGGTTTATTCCCGGAGCGCCTTTTTTTGTTACCCTGCGTTCCTTAACCTGTCGTTTGGGCCGGGACGGCGAGATCGGCCACGCCAAGGGAAGAACGCCCGCCCTATTTCCGAGACTTGCCGGAGACGACGCGCTCCGCTCCATTCGCGTGCCGCCGCTCTTCCATATAAGATAGAAGCTCGGGAAACCTGCAAGGACGCTCATGGACTCAGCCTACATTTGCGACGCGATTCGAACTCCCTTCGGCCGTTACGGTGGAGCGCTCGCGGTAATCCGCACCGACGATCTCGCCGCCATCCCCATCAAAGCTCTTGTCGAGCGCAACCCCAAAGTCGATTGGAAGGCGCTTGACGACGTCGTTTATGGTTGCGCAAATCAGGCGGGCGAGGACAATCGCAACGTCGGCCGGATGGCCCTTTTGCTCGCCGGTCTGCCCAAGGAAGTTCCCGGTTCAACTGTAAATCGCCTCTGCGGCTCGAGCATGGACGCCGTGGCCACCGCCGCGCGCGCCATCAAGTCCGGTGAAGGCCAACTTGTCATCGCCGGCGGCGTCGAAAGCATGTCGCGCGCCCCCTTCGTCATGGGCAAAGCCGACAGTGCTTTCTCGCGCACCGCGAAACTCGAAGACACCACCATCGGCTGGCGCTTCGTCAACCCTCTGATGAAGGCCAAATACGGCACCGACTCCATGCCCGAAACAGGCGAAATCGTCGCCGAGGAATTTCATATTTCACGCCGGGATCAAGACCTCTTCGCTTTTCGCAGTCAGCAACGCACTGCCGACGCAATGCGCGCCTGCCGCTTGAGCCAGGAGATTACTCCCGTTCCCGTTCCGCAGAAAAAGGGCGATCCCCTGCTCTTTTCCGAAGACGAGCATCCCCGCCCTGACACCACCCTCGAAGCCCTCTCGAAATTGAAGCCTATCGTTAAGGCAGATGGCACGATCACCGCCGGAAACGCCTCCGGCGTGAATGATGGCGCATGCGCGTTGCTCTTGGCTTCCGGGGCAGCGGCAAAGCGTCATGGACTTACGCCCAAGGCCCGCGTAGTCGCCGCCACGGCTGCAGGCGTGGCTCCCCGCATTATGGGCATGGGTCCTGCGCCGGCAGTGCGCAACGTCCTGGCAAAGGCTGGTCTCGAACTTTCTCAGATGGACGTCATCGAACTCAACGAAGCTTTCGCCTCGCAGGCGCTCGCGGTCCTCCGCGACCTGGGCATTCCCGACGATGCGCCGCGCGTCAATCCGAACGGTGGCGCTATCGCCATAGGCCATCCGCTCGGCGCCAGCGGCGCACGCCTGGTCACCACCGCGCTCTACCAACTCCTGCGGACCAGCGGCCGCTACGCCCTCTGCACCATGTGCATCGGTGTCGGCCAGGGCATCGCCGTCATCCTCGAACGCGCCTGACCCTTCTTCCCCCCACTTGGGGCTCGCTCTTGGGGCTTGCCTGAATGCCTGGGGACGGCCTAATCTTCTCGGGCACGAAATCCTGCTCGAACGCAAGTCCGCCGCATGCCAAACTCGCTACATCCACAACAGGAAAGAAAGGCCGAGCCGTGCAATACAGCGTTGTTGCTGGCAATCCCTTCGCCGTTTTAACCGCCGTGGTCGCCCCGGCCATTCTCACCAACGCCTCCTCGGTCCTGGCGCTTGGCACGAGCAATCGCCTGGCACGGGTCGTGGATCGGACCCGCATCGTTGCCGCGCAGTTGGCTTCCTTCGAGCCGGGCAGCACCGACCATCAAGTATGGTCCGCGCAGCTGACGCCTCTGCATGTGCGCACACAACTCCTCGTCAAGGCGCTGCGCTTCTTCTACGCGGGCCTCGGATTATTTGCCGCTTCCGCTCTTGTCTCCGTGGGTGGTTCGATTGGGGCTTATTATGGCCAGGTCGTTCTATTTCACGCTGCCGCCGCGCTCGCTGTACTTACCGGCGCGTCTGCGGTCTTTGGATTGTGCGCTGGCTGTGGCTTGATGGTTCGCGAAACGCAGCTCGCCGTGAAATCGCTCGAAGAGGAAGCGAAAACACAAGCGCGTCTTCACCATTAGCCCCGCTAGTCTCGTCGTCTTCGTCGAATCGAATCAGCCGGTGGGTTCTTCCGTTTGCGTTCGCGTGGCGGTGAGAGACGGGTTTGCACTTTTCGAGGGCGACAAACGTTTTAAGTATTAGTTCCACGACGCGCCGGCGAGGAACGAAATGCGCCCTTCGCCACTGCCCCTGTGCGGGCAAATAGGCCCCTCCGCACCATCGCCCTGCCGCGATACAGCCGGACGTTCACATTTCCTTCGCTGCAAGGCAGCCGAGAGCCGAGTCGCTACCGCCGTTCGATCGTGCACCGCAGGTTGGGTTCGTAACTTTCGCCGATTCGTCGTTCGCTATGACGGCTCGATCGCCATTTATGAGGTTTTTCTTTCCTATCGCCTTCGTTATCGTCTCACGGAGGGAAGCCGCGTTGGCGCCAATTCAAGGTTGTGAATCTCTCTTCATGGTTTGCGCTCGCCGTCGAAATTGCTGTAACCCGATTTGATCCCGCCCTTCTTCGATCATGTAGAACTTATCGACTTCGAGATCACGGAAAGTCTGCTTCTCTCCGCTCGGCCAGCTCACCTCGATGGACTCGACTCGAGTCGCTTTGCCTAAGCCGAAGTGTGCACGCAGGTCGCTTTGAGAAAGATAGCTGCCTCCACCGGCGACTTCGCGAATCTGCGAAAGGCCTCCCGCGAATACGCGGATGCGCGCCCCCATCGCGTCCCGGTTGCTCTTATGCCCCACGAGCTTGATGTTGAGAAAGTGGTTGCCGTTGCCCCCGCTGTTGTGCAGTAGGAGCGGCGGGTCTCCGTTGTTCGCCACGACCACATCCATAAATCCGTCGTTGTCGAAGTCCGCAAATGCCACGCCTCGCCCCACGTAGGGCGTCTGGAAGCCGCTGCCCGCAACCTTGGTCGTCTCCACGAACTTGCCGTTCCCTTCGTTGTGAAAGAGCGAGTTGATCTGTTTGAAGCGCACGTCCGGCGAGACCTGCTCCACTTCCGGATACACATGCCCGTTGGCGATAAACAAATCCAGCCACCCGTCGTTGTCGTAATCGAAGAACCCGCCGCCGAAGCTGAGCACATCGCGCGTGGGCACGGTGATGCCCGCCTGATCGCTGACCTCGTCAAACGAGCCTCTGCCGTCGTTGTGCCAGAGATGATCGGAATTCTTCTGAAAATCGGTGATGAAAAGATCGAGCCAGCCGTCATTATCATAGTCGCCAAGCGAAATGCACATTGCCGCCATCACGTTGCCGCGCGCGGTGAGAGCCATCCCGGCGATGACTCCCACTTCATCGAACGTGCCATTGCGCTGGTTGTGGTAGAGGTAGGCATTCAGTCCGTCGTTAGCCACAAACAGATCCGGCCAGCCGTCGTTGTCGTAGTCCGCGGCGCCCACGGCGAGATTCTTGCCTTGAGGCTCGTAGATCTTGGCAGTCTTCGTCACATCGCTGAAAGTCCCGCCCCCATTATTGTGATAGAGGACGTCAGTCGTTCCCTTGTACACGCTGGGAGGACAACTCGTCCGCGCGCCGCTGATATTACAATAGCGAGGACCGTTCGGTTCCAAGAGGACGTACCCGCCAACGTAAAGATCCAGGCGGCCGTCGCGATCATAATCAAAAAATGTTGCGCCGGAATGAAAAAGCGTCCCGAATTCCAGGCCCGCCACGCCGGCTTTTTCCGTGACATCCGTGAACGTGCCGTTGCCGTTGTTGTGGTACAGAACGTTGCGGCCATACTGCGTCACGTAAAGATCAGGGAAGCCGTCATTATCGAAGTCGCCCCAAACGCATCCGAGACCGTAGCCCGTGCCGGGAACGCCGGCGGTTTCCGTAACATCGGTAAACGTGCCATCGCCATTATTCCGGTAGAGCGCGTTGCGCGCCGAAATGCCGCGGTTGTAAAGATCGCGGCCGTTCACAAAGTAAATGTCTTGAAAACCGTCTCCGTCGAAATCCGCAACGCAAACGCCGGGACCGAAGATTTCACGATTGATGGGAATTCCATCGTTGCCGCGGAAATGCGCAAACTTGATGCCCGCCGCCGCAGTGACGTTTGTAAACTGTATCGCGGACGGCCGCGCGCTTTGTGCATGAATGCGCGCGGCACCAATCAGAACCGTAATGGAAAGCAGCGACAAGCAAGAGAGAAAAAGGGCGCTACCGAGGAATCGGCTGTTTCTTGGGTTCTGGTGAAGGCAGATTCCTCGCTCCATAAAACCGTCCGGAGTGCAAAAGACGCGCTTCGCTCGGAATGACAAACCTTTGAGTCTTTTCAACACTCTCCAAGGAACGGTCCGGCCTATTCGGGCGGCCCCGGCTTTTGGGCTGCATCGGCAGCCTTCTGCTTTTCCCGGTCGATTTTCTCAGCCGCCGCCTTCTGGAGAGCGGCCTCCCGCCTTGCGTCCTCGGTTCGCCCGGCGCGGCTGTATGCTACCGCCAAATGATAATGCCCCGCGGGATTCGCCGGCTGCATCTTCACGTAGGTTTCCAGCGGGGGTATGGCTTCCGCGATTTTTCGCGCCGAGATACACGACATGCCCAGCCCGAGGAACGCTTCAGCAAATGTAGGATCGAGCTTCGTCGCGCGCGATAAATGGTTAATGGCTTCGTCCCACTGCGTCGCCTCCCGCGCCAATTCGCCAAGCAAATATTCGGCGCCTGCGTTTTTAGGGTCGAGTTCCAGTTCCATTTGCAATTCTTTTTGTGCCTTCTCGCTCGCGTCCGCCTCGGCGTCAGGTTTGGAAAGATAGAGACGTGCCATGTGGAAGTGGACTCCAGTCGCATTCGGAAATTGTTTCAGGATCTCCTGATACTCTTTGGCCGCGTCGTCCCACTTGCCTTGCATTTCGAGCGACTCGGCATTCAATTCCCGCGCCTGATACGAGGACGGCGCCGACTGGGCAAGGTCCATTGCAGCACGCGTCGAGAGGTCCGAATAAGCATGAACCGAAACGTAGAGAACCTCGGGATCGTTGCGAAATTCGCGGTTCAGGATGGCAAGAAACTCCCCGACCGCGCTTCGCTGATCGAGGCTCAGCGCGCAACGCACTCCAAGAATACCAGCTCTGCGTTGCGCGTCTTTATCGGATCTCTGTTGCGCGGCGATTTTGAGAAGCGGCAAGGCTTCCTTGCAGCGCCCGCTCTCCGCCAGGTGCAAGACCTTTTCCGAAGATGTTCTTTGAGCAGACATACCTTGGACGGACGGGGGAGCACTGGCCGGACCAGTCGCCGCGCCCGCCTGCGCCCGGAGACTCGGCGGAATCATTATCAAGGCGAGCGCAAAGACCAAGATGAAGTTAGAACGCATAAATGAAGATGGGGCAGGCGTTTTTGTTCGCCTGCCCCATCCTACTGCACTAAAGGTTAGTAGTAAAACTTCAGGGCAAACTGTATGTTACGCGGGGACTGCGCACTTGTGATTTGCCCCATGGTACCTCCGAGACCCATGTCTGGAGCGTTGAGGTTGACGCGGTTAAAGGCATTCACGAAATCGGTGCGGAACTGCACCCTGTATCTTTCCGTGATCTGCACGTTCTTTTGCAAGCTCAGATCAATGTCGTTGTATCCGGGACCGCGCAACCACCCGAGTTGCGCAGGACAGGTGCCAAAGGTACCGATAGCGGGATTGCTGAAGTTGCCATTGTTGGTGAAGTATTGGAAGCCGTTAAATCCAGAACCTGCAACTCTACCCTGCACCTTTGCGATGGAGTCGCAATTGGGACGTGAACTGCGAGAATTGGTTTTGGACTGATCGCCGGTGCCGTACGGGCTCATCGGGAAACCCGTATGCAAGGAAAGAATCGGGCTAACCGCCCAGCCCCCCACGACAGCATTCGCTACCTTGTTCAGGTTATTCCCCACAGCCTTACCATGCCCGATCGGCAGCTCATACACCGCATAGGCTGTCAGGATATGAGTCGCATCGTAAAAGCACGGCGCCCACTCGGCCCTTGGGTTGTAGATGTTCTGCCAATAGGGCGAAACGGTTGTGGCCTGCCCGCCCCAAGATCCGTAGTAACCGCTGTTGTTGGTCATGCATTTTGAATAGGTGTATGCCACGTGATACTGCAATCCGCCGCTCATGTCCTTCTGCAGCACGGCTTGCAAGGCGTGGTAGTACATGTTGCCGTTCGACTGGGTGCCCGAAGTAAATTTGGAGATGCTGCTCAGGAGTGCAGGGTTGTTCGAGAAGAATGGACTTGGAGCGGTACAAGGAGCTGGGCAAGACGCGCTCGGGGCAAGCAGCTCCCGCTGGGAGTAAGAGAACGGCACCATCAAGTGCGTTCCCCGCTGGCCCACGTAGCCAATCTGGAACGTGGTGTTGCTCCAGAACTGCCGTTGCACCGTCAGGTTCCATTGATCGGAGATGGCCGGCTGCACATTCGGATCCCAGACGCGCAGCAGCGCCCCGGCATAGCAAGCATACGCCGGCGGGTCACAGGACGGCGAAGTCGCTGAGCCGACAATACCATCCGAACTCGAGGTCGCTGGCAATGGAACCGAGTTGTATGGCACGTCGAGTTCCGCAGGATTGAATGGTGGATTGATCGGCAGGCGCAGGTTCGTACCGGTTCCCTCTAGATACGAAGAAATGGTGAATGCGCCTCGCACCACCGTACGTCCGCCCAGCATTGCTGGTGTCCATGCAAAACCCAGTCGCGGCTGGAAGTCCTTGCCCCCGTAGACACCCTTGTAGAGGGCACGGCTGGCACCGTTCTGACCCGCGAACACAATCTGTTGGGTTCTGAGATCGTAATTCGCCTGCTGGTTGTTGGATTCTACCCACGGCGTATGCGCCTCATAACGCAACCCGACGTTGAACGTCAGTCGATCATTGAATCTCCAGGTGTCCTGGACGTATGCGCCATAAATCTCGCTGGTTTGTTCCCAGGTCTTCCCAGAACTCAGGCCCCGACCGTACTCGCTGGGGAGCCCGAGGAAGAAGTCCGCGGCGCCGTCACCAGTATTAGTTGCGCCGTTTTGGAACGCGCTGGCAGTGAAGCTGCCACTGTAGTTCATAAATCCCAGTTCGCCGTTATTTCCTGAGTAAAAGGTCTTGATGGGCTCCCTCCAGAATTGGAAGCCGAACTTGATCGAATGCCGGCCGCGCGAGTAGATGACGGAATCGTCTGCCTGCCAGACGTGATCGTCGAAGCTCTGCCTGATCAGGCTGTTCCCGATACCAGCCACGACACTATTGCCCAAACCGAGACTGAGCAAGCCATTTATGCCCGCAGGGTTGCCGTTTCCGATGCCAATCTGGTTGCCAAATGCACCGACGCTCGAAACAAAGCTCGACGACGTATTGAGCGTGACATGGCTCCAGCCAAAGCGCGCATCGTTCACTAGGTTCGTTCCGATGGTGCGAGTCCAATCCCCCACTGTATTCCAGATGGGCGCTGTTGAAGAGCCGTTCCCGAAAAGCGGCTGGGAGTTCGTGCTTGGATTGTTCTGATAAGCCCGGGTGAACCGGCCGCTGACGCGGTCCTTGTTGGAAACCTGGTAGTCGACTTTGATGTCGCCTTGGTTGGAATTCAATGCCGACGTGGTCGTATTCAACGCGTTTTGCTGCAAGTTATTGTTGATCGTCGTGGGGTAGAGCGACGAGGCAAATAGTGCCTGCGCCACGGGGCTGATCATCTGCGCCGGAATTCGATTGCGGGGGAATGGCTGCCTAACAGCCGCGGCCGGCGAAGAAGGTGTACACGGGGCCGAGAAAGAGGCGCATGGATTGTACAACTGGATGTTCTTTCCGGTACTTGATGTACAAACGCCCGCCGCGTTAAATCCCGCCGAACAAAGTGCGCCGAAGTCGCCACTTCTCTCAGCGGTTGTATACGCGGTAAAGGGACCGGTTGAGCTGGGATGGTCAAAACGCTGTCCCTGGTAATCCGCGAAGAAGAAGAGTTTATTCTTGAGGACGGGTCCGCCCACCGTACCTCCGAACATGTTCCACCGAAGCTTGTCGCGAGGAGTGCCGCTAAAGTTGTTGGACCAACTGTTCGCGTTTAGCACATCGTTGCGGAAGAATTCCCACACATCGCCGTGGTAGTTATTCGTTCCCGACTTAACGCTCACGCTGACAATGCCACCTTCGAAGTTCCCGAACTCCGCTGATGCGTTATTCGTGATCAGGTTGAATTCTTCGATGGCGTCAGGTGCGGGGGTGTATCCCAGAAGGTTGTCCGACACCTGGTTATTGTCCATGCCGTCCAGCAGAAAGTTGTTCGACTGCTCGCGATTTCCGTTGATGTACGGCCGGCCGCCGCTCGCAGTATTGTCGCCGTTGTTGAAACTGCTGGGGTCGGGGTGGACAGCGCCCGGCGCCAGCAAAGCCAACTCCACGTAATTGCGCGTGGCCAGTGGAAGTGCGTCGTTCGTGGCCGAGTTGACGATGGTATCCACCTGGGTCGCTTCGGTCTTAAGAACCGGAGCGGCGCCGGTTACCTCGATCGTTTGGTTGATCTGGCCAACCTTCATTTCGATATCGATACGGGCGACTTGGTTCAGTACGAGGGTAAACGCGGGGCGCAGGGCCGTCTGGAAGCCCTGCTTTTCCACTTTCAAGTCGTAGTTGCCCACAGGAAGCTGCGAAATACGATAGATACCTGTTTCATTTGTCGTGGCGGAAAAACTGAGTCCGCGCTCGACAGATTTTGCGGTCACCGTTGCTCCCACAACCGCCGAACCTGTCGGGTCCGTCACCGTACCGGTGACCGTCGCGGTCACTTCCTGGCCCCAGGCGACGCTCGCGCCGAGGAACGCCGCCAGCGCGCAAATCGCCAATCCCCACCCACAATAACGCGTCTTTCTCATGACTTTATTCCTCCAGTTCGAGGCCGTCGGACTGCCCACCCCTCGCTCATTTCCTCGACCGGTAACGGCACCCGGACCTGCTATAGGTCCATTTGGTGCTTAGCTATATAGCACTATTTTTTGCTTGTCAAGTGGAAAAATGATGTTTTATAAAGAATTAGGATGACCCGCGAGCAGCAGCTATGGCGCCGGTACTAGACCGCCCTATAGCGGTGCGCCGCTCGCACTATAGCACTGAAACAGCTTCGGAGGATGCTCGCCACCGCGGATTTCTTCGCGGTTTCTTTCGGCTGAAACATTCCTGTGACTAAAGTGCTTGGAAAAGGTGCAACTGATGGCTTCGAACAAAAAGATGCTGGCTGCCGTCGAGCGCTTCCCCGCTCGCCCTGCGCTGCCTGCGTATCAGCGCATTCAGAGCGTCATTCGCAAACGCATCGATTCCGGCGAGCTTCAGGCCGGCGACCCCGTTCCCTCGGAGCGCGACCTCGCCAAGACGCATCACGTCAGCCTCATGACCGCGCGCCACGCTCTCGCCTTCCTGGAGCGCGAGGGCATCGTCGAGCGCCGCCGCGGCATCGGCACCTTCGTGGCGCCGCCGAAAATCCATTTCAACAAGCTCATGAGCTACACCGAGCAAATGGCCGCGCGCACCCTCACTGCCGGCGCCAAGATACTCTTCGCCAAGATCGTGGACAATGAAAACGAAGCCGCGGCGCGTCTTTCCCTTCCCCCTAATAGCGGAATCATCAAGCTCGAAAGGCTTCGCCACGCGTCCGGCGAGCCGTTCGCGCTCGAAATCTGCTATCTCAGCGCCGGCGAATTTCCCGGCTTGCTTGACGCCCCCGTCGCACGCGAATCGCTGTTTGGTATTCTCGAGCGCGATTACAAAGTCGAACTGGGCTACGCCGACGAAGAAGTCGACGCTACTGCCGCCGATCCCCGCATCGCTGACCTTCTCGCTATACCGCGGCGCGAACCGCTGCTGCGTATTCGCCAGGTCATTTATTCTGCGAAGGGTCAAGCCATCATGTACGTGCTCGGATTCTACCGCTCCGACCGGCATAATTTGGTGATTCGCCGGTTCCGCTAGCCGACGAAGGCGTGCCGCAACTGTTCTTTGTGGAAAAAGACTCCCCGGGTTGAAACGTTTCGTGAGTCTCGAGAGGGTTTCGCATGCTGGTGATCCTGAAGCGCGACAATGAAGAAGTGAACGAGCACGCCGCCCAGCTTATCGCCGGCGCCATCAAGAAAAAACCCTCACTCACTCTCGGCCTCGCCACTGGAAACACCATGGTCGGCCTTTACCAGCATCTCGTGCGCCTCCATCAATCCGGTCCCCTCGATTTCTCCCGCGTCATCACTTTCAACCTCGACGAATATCTCGGCCTGCCGGCTTCCCATCCTCAGAGCTATCATCATTTCATGCACGAGCACTTCTTTCGCCACGTCAACGTACTAGCGCGCAACATCCACATCCCGGACGGCAGCATCGGCGGCGATTTCGACGCCTATTGCGCTTCCTACGAGCAGGCGATTCGCGCGGCGGGCGGCATCGACCTCCAGCTTCTCGGCATTGGCCGCAACGGACACATTGGCTTCAACGAGCCGACGTCCAGTCTTGCGTCGCGCACCCGCCTCAAAGTCTTGAGCCGCGAGACGCTCGACGACAACGCCAGGTTTTTTGGCCCCGGCGAGGAAAGTCCGCGCTGCGCCATCACCATGGGCATCGGCACGATCCTCGAAGCCCGCAAGATCCTTTTGCTGGCTGCCGGCGCATCCAAGGCCGCCGCCGTCGCCAAATCCATCGAAGGCCCTATCACCTGCGCCGTCTCCGCGTCGGCCCTGCAGCTCCATCCCGATGTGACATTCGTTCTCGACGAGCCTGCGGCAGGGCAACTCGCTGAGCGCGACTACTACCACCGCGTCCTCCAAATGACCTCTCTCCTCACCCCTGATCGGCTCTCCTGAATATCGAAATTGGAAACTCGCGAGTCGAAGATAGCACGCCGCTTGAGAATGATTCCGAGCGTCAACATTCCGCGTGCCGGTTCGGTTTTTTGCTATTCGACCCTCTTCGAATTTTTCATTTTTGACTTTCGAATTCCGATTTTCCGCTAGAATAAATCTGTGACAACTGCCCCCAAAAAGGCGCCTGCCCCAAGCCTCTTCCCCATATTCCTGAAGCTCGAGGGTCAGCCCTGCCTCGTCGTCGGCGCAGGTGACGTGGCCGAGTCCAAAATCACCGGGCTGCTCGAGGCTGCCGCCAAGGTGCGCGTCGTCGCTCCGGAAGCGACACCACTCGTGCAGTCATGGGCCGCCGCCGGCCAAATCGAATGGCTCGCGCGTCCCTATGAGCCGGGCGATCTCGATGGAATGTTCCTCGTCGTCGCCGCCACTTTCTCGCCCGAATTGCACGAGCAAATCCACGCCGAAGCGCAGAGGCGCGGCGTACTCTGCAACGTCGTCGACGTTCCCGAGCTTTGCGACTTCTACTATCCCGCCGTGGCACGGCGCGGCGCGCTGCAAATCGCCGTCTCCACTTCTGGCCAGAGCCCGGCGCTGGCCCAGCGCCTTCGCAAAGAACTCGAAGAACAATTCGGCCCTGAATATGAAGTTTGGCTGCAGCAACTCGGTGAGGAGCGAGAAAAACTCTTCGCTGCCGCCCTGGACCCCGAAGAACGCAAGCACCTGCTCCACGATCTCGCCAGCGCCGATGCCTTCAAGTCTTTCCTCCGCAAGCACAAACCCAAGCGCACAAAAAAGTAATCCGCGTCCCGAACGGGTCGCACGATTCGGCCTGCCGCCGCAAAAACTGGGTCTGTCCCATTCGCTTTCCATCCATCACTTGATTTGGAAACCGCACGGGGTTCTTCTGCTGCGGGTTGGGGAGGGGTAAATCCCTCGGCCTAGCAAGGAACTTACCCCTGTAATACGTGAAAGTAGGGCTACTGTGCTGCCAGGGGTTGCGGTCTGCAATCAGGCGAAAACTTGCATCTGAAACCAGGCGAATCGCCGAGCAGCAAGACCGGGACCGCTGGCCACCAGCGTTGCTGTTTTACCCGCCCACGGTACCACCGAGGCATTGCCCCTTTCAAAATGCAGGCATTCACCCGATGGTTGATGCCGTAGAAGCCCGGTAAACAAGGGCGCAATAACTGGGGTTCGCTGACCCATGCCCAAGGGATCTCAGATGTTTTGGAAACGTTCGTCCGCTACTCGTACGGCACCAACTCCCGCAGTTGGCTTCCCAGAACTCGCAGGGTGCGCCTACCTTCTGCATCCTCGGTGGACTCGGCGATGCGCTCGACGATGGAGAGCGACATTTTGTAGAGAGAGCACAAACCCTTGAAGCCGCTAGACGGCGTATCGAAGCGCTCGCAGACGTCCATCCAAGTCAGTACGTCATTTTCAACGGGAAACGGGCGAACGGTTATTGATTAGCGCTCCGTCAGAGCCCTGGTACTACACCGGCCAGGAAACTGAGGCAGTTACGATTGCCTCGGAGATGCTAACCTCATGCTGGTACACCTGATTGCAGTGACGCTTACCGTGAGTACGATTGTGGTTCCCGTGTGCCTGTTCCGCTTTGTGTATCGCTTCCTGAAAAAGCCCGCAACCCGGCGATAGCCAGCCACAGCCCGGCTTGAGGGGGCCGTAAAAATGCTCTGGAAGGCCGGAAACAACCGCGTACTCCCGAGCGTTTCCTGATGCAAGTCTCTACCGTGCATGATCCGTTCCTCACCAACTTGGCTTCAGTAGAGAATCTCAGTCCTCGCGGCGCGCGAGTTACGTCGGGGCGATCTTGGGAGCTTGGCTCTCATGTGCATGTGGATGTCAAGTCTCGCGCTGTTGAACTGACGGCGAGGGCGCGAGTGGTTTATTGCCAGGCCGCGGGCAAAAACATTTGTTGTTGGGCTGAACTTCCTAACTCAAAAAAAACGGCTCGGATGCACGGAGCGAGCCTGCCGCCTCAAAAGCAACAAAGGTAAACCATCCTGACGTGAGATTGTGTGGATGCGACCCGACGGCCGTCACGCTTTCGCATTGCACTCCTCTAATGCATTTTGCAACCCATCGATTCCGGCCTTGATTTCGTCCACGCCATTAATAGAGAAGTCGAACTTGCCCATCGTGGTCATGGCGTTGGAAAGCGCCTTCCTTGCATTTTGGATAAACCGCTCTTTCCTTACGTCGCGGCGTGTGCACGCGGTGTTGCAAAACGTCAGACCAACTTCCAGTAGAGTGAGTACCCATTCCAGTTCAGGAGGGCGATAGCGATAACGACTGCGCAGGCGCAATTCTCTCGCCGCTGCGCGAACTCGTTGGCTTGGGTAAAGCTAGGAAACGTGGCAAATTGCGGGTCGGAAGCCAGGCCTGGAAGGCCCACTACCGCTTTTGCGACGACGCCCTCTTTCCCCGAGAGAATTGCCGTGAATGCTACTTGCGCTCTCACGGTTGTTCCGAGCAAGTACTATCTCTCCGATACCGTCAGTACGATACTCTTTTCCGACAATGCGATACGAGGAAAACCATTCTGATTTGACCTCGGGCCGGGCAGGCCCGACCCTTAAGCCTGCGGACATGGGGCGCGGTAAGGCCGGGGGCGTGGGCTCGCAGTTCCTGGTTTTGTTCGACAGATGGGGAAGCCGGCTACCGCAGTCATCGATTAGGCCGTTCGAGAGGGCTTGCTCCCGCCTCTTCAACTTATATCGAAATTTTCGATGCATCCGATGAAATGTTCGCGGGAATAGCTCGTCCAACAGGGTGGTACGCTTCTATCGAGAACCTTCGGCAAAGGCTAGGCAATGCAACTTATGCCGGGGGAATGCCGAAACGGCGGATGCCGCGGCGGCGGGGGCCAGGTTATGAAATCGCCAATCCAGAGAGGAAGAGTTTATTTGATTGGAGCAGGCCCGGGAAACCCGGAACTCCTGACGGTCCAGGCGGCCGAGATTCTCAAGACGGCCGAGGTGGTGTTGCACGACCACCTGGTGGCCCAGGAGATCTTGGATTTGCTACCTGCGTGGACGCAAGTGCGCAACGTCGGCAAGCGCTGCGGGCAGGCGGGAATTTCCCAGGACCAGATTCACGCGCTGCTGATCGCCGCGGCGCGCGAAGGAAAGCGGGTAGTGCGACTGAAGGGTGGAGATCCGCTGCTTTTCGGGCGCGTGGGAGAAGAGATGGAAGCGCTGGCGCGTGCGGGAGTCGATTTCGAAGTGATTCCCGGCGTAACCTCGGCGATGGGAGCGGCGGCGGCCGCGAAGGTTCCCTTAACGGACCGGCGGTATGCGTCCAAACTTGTCTTTTTGAGCCACCACACCGCGGGAAACGCATCGCCGGAATGGGATGACGCAACGCTGAAGGATGCGACTTACGCGGTGTACATGCCAGGGAAAAATTACGCCGCGATCGCCACGAAATTGATGGCGGGCGGACTGGATCGAACGACGCCGTGTGTAATCGTGGCGAATGCCACTCTCGCGGAACAGCAGATCCATCGGACCACCCTCGAGGAACTGGCGCTCGAGGAACGGCTGCCGGCGCCTTCGGTACTCATTATTGGCGAAGTGGCGAAGCCACTGCCAGCTGTCGAAAAGGAAAAAGACGCTTTCGGATGGGAAACCCCCAAACCGAGCGAGGTGATTTTGGACTTGGGAGAGACCCAGAAGACGCAAGAAGAGATCCTCGGTTGACATCCTCCCGCGCCCCAAAGGGCGCGGATTCCTACGGTCTCCTGCTAGTTTTGCAGGATGAGCTCGGCGAGTTCCTGGTTCATGGAGCAGCCTCACTGCGCCGCTCTCCGCAGGCTTCACATCGGGCTAGGTCCAGCCCTTTTTTGACTGCGTTGCGGCGCGGCTTCCGTTGTTGTCCGCACCGGAAACGCGATGTCAGGCGAACCTACTTCCCTGCCGCTTCTTGGCAAGCAGGGCGGTGGCCCGGTCGGCAACCTCCTTTACGAGAAAGCCCATCTTGGGATGAGAGGGCTCGAGATCGGCCGGAATTCCCTTTCCTTGCAATTCTTCTGACGTAGTCGGGCCGATCGAAGCAACGATGGCGCGACGCAATCCTTGCAACATAGGCTCTTCCAAGTTCATCTTGGCAGCAACTTGGAACAGATGCGCGACTTGAACTGCGGTGGTGAAAAGCACCGCGTCGATTTTCCCGGCCGCAAGTTCTCTGACGGCGGATTGAAGGGGAGCGACGTCTTCCGGCAAGACCCACTGATAAACGGGAACCCGCGTCACCCTGGCGCCGCGGTCGGCGAGCCCGCGGATTAATTCAGGATTCGAAACCCCGTATTCCTGGAGGGCAATCCGCGCGCCCTTCAGATGAAACTCCGGTAGCGACTTTTGGGCTTCGTCGAGCGCCGCAAGAAGTTCACGCCAGGTGTTCGGTTCAGGAACCATAAGAGCGGGAGTGATTCCTAGTTCGCGCAAAACGGCAATGGGTTTGGGCCCCCGAGGAACAACCTTTACCTTCCGCAAGGCGGCGATCAAGGCCTCGCGAGGGTGCTTGGCCTCGGCAACGCTTAGAACGGCACGCGTACCAACGCCGGTCAAAAAAATGACCATGTCAAATTGACCGGCCAGGAGAGCTTCAGCAAAGGATAGCGCTTCGGTGTTCGAATCGAGCGGGACCTCCCTCATGGCGGGAGCGACGACCGGTTCACCGCCGTAGGTGGAGATGAGTTTGGCAAGTTCGGCTGCGCGGCGGCTTTCAAGCGCCAGCACTCGCAACCCTGTGAATCCGCTCATGACATGGCATTGTTAAACAGAATCGCGAGCAGTGCCAGCGGGAAATGCCCTAACGACGCCCCCGCATCACAAAGAGCAGCCACACTGAATCGCTCCCTAAGACTTCCTCCCGCTTTCGGCTCGGTCCAGGTAATGAATTTCGCCTGCTTCCGCCAGGCGCGCGGCGGCCGCTTCGGGAGTGAGGTCCCGTTGCGGCGAAGAGAGGAGTTCATAGCCGACCATGAACTTTCGAACCGTGGCGGAACGGAGCAGCGGCGGGAAATAGTGTGCGTGCAGATGCCACGCTTCGTGGGCCTGGCCGTCGGTCGGGCGTTGATGGAAACCCATAGAATAAGGAAACGCAGTTTCAAAAAGATTATCGTAACGCGTGGTGATTTGGCGAAGAATCGCGCCCAGAAGCCCCCTCTCGTCTTCGTTCAGCTGGTCGAGCGAAGCAACGTGACGTTTGCTCAAGACGAGCGTTTCGAACGGCCAAACGGCCCAAAAGGGCACCAGCACGATGAACGCCTCATTCTGGCAAACGATGCGCTCGTTTCGCCGTAATTCCAATTGCAGATAATCGCATAGCAGACACGA
>Ga0182036_10000396_pt1 | contig 19485 bp, 25 predicted proteins | sample sta12Cox44000080_FD_125966 | JGI IMG/M metagenome (GOLD analysis project Ga0182036, IMG submission 125966) | Lab enrichment of tropical soil microbial communities from Luquillo Experimental Forest, Puerto Rico - statoxic.12C.oxic.44.000.080 | ecosystem: Environmental > Terrestrial > Soil >...
TCGAACATTCCGAGGACGTCGCGGGAGGATGCCCGGTTGCGGCCATGGCGACCGAGGCTGCGCGTCGTCCCCCGAAGATCCGCGCTGCGTTGCTACAGATTTTGCAGAAACACATGCCCAAGGTGGCGCAATTCATACCCGGCGCGAGCGAGGAGCAGCGCGAACGGAAAGCGCGAGTCCTTTTTTCGGGCATGGCGGGGACGTTAAACATGGCTAGGGTGATCGTCGACGAGGACCAGCGACGGCGGTTTCTGGAGGACGCGAGAAAGTTCTATTTGGAGGCCCTTCAGAAATAGCGCTCTTTTTTGTACCAATAAGATGACATTAATCATCTCAAAAACGTGAGGGCATCTCGCGGTCGCGTCCCTTCCCCGAGGCAGGCGCAATCGTCTCTGCAACCAGGAGTCGGCAAGGACGTTTTCGGAGGAATACGGCGTGGTTTCAGCGTGTTTTTGCGTTTGCGGTTTATTTACGCCGGCGGCCGGCGCCGGAATTCGCTCGGTACCTTCCCTGACTGCGCGAGTCGTGTCGCACGCTCGGGCCGTTAACCGACGATCGGTTCTGTTGAATGGTTTTGGGGAGGTTGGTTCTGAACCACCCGGCAGTGATTCCGCGAGCCGAACTGCCGGCAGTCTGGAACCATTTATAAACAAACAGTGAGGAGGAAACTCTATGGTTCTTTAACGGCGAAGAGCGCCTCTTAGGAACCTTTGGGCAGGGCAGAGGAGTGACACCAGGGAAGACATTATGGATCCGATTCCCTGCCCTGTCGCATTCTTGCTGGCCGCGCCTCCTACGACCGCCGCCCAGCCGAGTGCTTTATCAACCAAACAGCCGTATCGAAACACATTCGCTCACTTGTTGATGCCGAATTGCTATCTCTAAGGAGCAGTTCGAATTGATGGAGAGTGTCGCGAAGGGAATACTGCGGAACTTCTTGTAAAAAGATGTCCGTAGCTTCGCTCGTCAAACGTTTACAGGATAGAAGTGGCAACTCAAGGAGGATGGTATGAGCGAGTTTGTGTTTCTTTATCGAGGCGGGGAGAGCGGGAGATCCCCTGAGAGAGCCCAGCAATCAATGCAGAAGTGGATGGCCTGGTTCAAGGAGCTTGGCCAGAACGGTCATGTCAAAGACCAGGGGCAACCGCTCGAGCGTACGGGCAAGCTGGTGAAAGGCAAGCAGAAGACGGTGACGGATGGACCGTTTCCCGAGACGAAAGACATCGTCGGTGGATACACGCTCATTGAGGCCCGCGATCTGGCGCAGGCTGTTGAACTTTCCAAGGGTTGTCCGATCCTCGATGTTGATGGTGCCGTAGAAGTACGTCCAGTGATGAAAATGAATGTGTGATGGAGCCGAGCGATCATCTGTTCCGGCGCGAATCGGCGCGCATTATCACCGCCCGCGCCGCGGCGCGCCCTATGATCAAGCAGCGCTCCGGAGTGATCATTTTCGTGACGGGTAGCCCGGCTAGGGCACACGTTCCAGGCGCGACGGCGATCGGCGTGGCATTCGGAGCAATCGGGAATCTCACGCAGAATCTCACCTTTGAAATCAGCCCCTTTGGAGTGAGAGTCGTCTGCCTTCGAACGTTGGCCAATACCGACAGCCGGTCCATTCAGGACACGATGGACTTTCTGGCCGACAAACTGAACGTCACAAAGGACCAGGCGATGGCGCAAATTGCGCAGTCCAACTTTCTGAAGGTTCCCGCGACTGTCCAGGATACAGCGAATGCAGCCGTGCTGATCGCTTCCGACCGCACTGACTGGAACTGTGGTCAACGCGACGCGGGAGCCGTGCTGGATTAAGCCGCCATCTGTCGGAATCCGGCAATTGTCGGAAATCAACACGGGAGAGAGAGAAAAGCTCCATGGATTCAATCTCTCCATTGTGGCGTCAGACTTGCTCACGAAGGGCGATGGAAGGCCGTGGAAGCTAGTTTGAGAGGGCGCAAGGCAAAGGACATGGCGAGGCAAGCGATTGCAACCGCAGCGACGGGACACTTAAACGAACCCGTATTGATCCTCTCCGGCAGACGGGGCGATGAACGCGCGACGGAAGCTCTTTTTCGCCGTTATCACGGTCTGCTGTTTCAAACAGCATTTCGTATCCTCAGGAACAAACAGGATGCCGAAGATTCGTTGCAGGATGCGCTGCTTTCCGCTCACCGTAATCTTAAAAGCTTCGAAGGTCGCTCGCAGTTTTCCACCTGGTTGACACGCATTGTCATTAACGCTGCGCTCATGAAGCGACGTAGCATCAAGGCACGACCTTCCTTGTCGGTTGATGACATCCTCCATGAAGACGGGCTGTCCGGGTTGGGACGCTTTGCCGACCCAGCACCAGATCCGGAGCAGATTTACCTGGGCGCTGAAATCTGCGAGATGATCAACAAAAACATCGAGCAACTCTCACCCCGTCTGCGCATCGCCTTCCAGCTGCGTCACGTGGTAGGTTACTCGACGGGGCAAGCCGCCAAGAAACTCGGCGTTGCGGAAAACGCGCTGAAAGCAAGGGTATGGCGCGCCCGCCACCAGCTCGCCGAGCGCCTCGGGCACGCGCTGCAAGGAATGGCGGCACCCTGAGTAAGAACGCTTGTCACCACGAAGGACGAGACCATCGCTACTTTTGGCGCCGTGCATCGCGATGAGATCGCTGCGAGAGGAGACGACGGTTATGCCTGACATCAAAATCCCGGTGAAAGCCGCGCCCGGGCTAACTCTTCAAGAGATGAAACAATTCGTACGAGACCATTTTGAAGAATTCGTCAATCAACAAGAGTCCGAGGTTGCACTCAAGAATTTCAGCAGCGACTTCTTGGACCACGACGAGGTGACCGGCGTGGAAGTCGGGCCGGAGGCTGCCAAGAAGATGATGGAAGCGGCCTACAAACGCTGGCCAGACCTGAAGGTCGCCATAGAAGATATTCTTGCGGAAGAAGACAAAGTCGTTGTTCGCAATTCGTGGACGGGCTCGGAAGCCGCAACAGGTGAAAAGATCGAATTCCATGGGTTCGTCATGTGGCGATTTGCGAACAAGAAGATCGTCGAGCGCTGGGCAACCATCACGCCTCCAACTCCCGTCAGCGAAAGAGCCCCGCGATGGAATGATTAGCTGGCGGAACCAGAGGAATTCCCATGGCGGTGGGACCATTGCCGATACCTGCCACCGACTGGCGCTTACCGCGCACTCCCAGGCGTTGCGTCTCGCGCTGCGAGCGACACTCGCTCGGCAACTGCTATCCTGGAATTTTCTCGCTAAACTGTCTGGCTCTAACCCGGAAATCGGCTAAATCTTAGCCAGAGATTCGTGATGCAAACCGCTGCTAACAAGGAGGAGTCGGTCCTGGAGCCCCAACGGTCCAACGCCCTGCCGATTCAACTCACTACGCGCCCCCAGACGCTTTCGCGCCTAACGAATGCCAATATGGGTGCTTGCCCGCCGGTTTGGGCACGTATTCTCAACATATTGAGATAAATTGGGCTAAGGCCATAAACGCCGTCGGAGAACAATGAAAGCCGCCGTTTATACAAGATACGGCCCCCCGGACGTCGTTGTCCAAATCAAGGATGTTGAGAAGCCCGTTCTCAAAGACAACGAAGTGTTGCTCAAAGTTCGCGCGGCTTCCGTCAATCCGCTGGACTGCGCACTACCGAAAGGCGGCGCTCGCCTCGTAACCGGCCTGCGCAATCCAAAGGTCACCAGACTCGGCGTTGATGTGGCCGGCCAGGTGGAAGCCGTTGGCAGGGACGTGACGCAATTTAAGCCAGGCGACGAAGTGTTCGGCGTGTGTATCCGCGACCCGCACGCCTCGAGTGTTAAAGTTTGGGTTAGCCAGGGGGCCTTTGCCGAGTATGCGTGTGCTCCCGAGTCGACATTGTTCCTGAAGCCAGATAACGTGACGTATGAGCAGGCAGCTTCCTCACCGGTAGCGGCGTTCACGGCACTGCAGGGACTTCGCGGCAAGGGAAGGATTAAGAATGGGCAGAGGGTCTTGATTAACGGTGCTGCGGGAGGTGTGGGTACGTTCGCTGTGCAGATCGCCAAGTCGTTCGGCGCAGCGGTGACCGGAGTATGCAGCACCAAGAATGTCGAGATGGTCCGATCCATCGGGGCGGATCACGTCATTGATTACACGCGCGAGGATTTCACCAAGAACGAACGGCGTTATGACCTGCTTCTAGACTGCGTGGGGAACCATTCGTTGTCAGCATGCAGACGCGTCCTAAATCCCAAGGGGATATGCGTCATGGTCGGGGACCAACGCCGCCGGGCGATGATTGGTATCTTGGCCCGTTTGATCGCCGCGCTTGTGTTGTCACGGTTCGTGAGCCAGAAATTTGTTACGTTTCTGGCAAGACCGAACAAAGACGACCTGATCATCATGCACGATCTCATGAAAGCCGGAATGGTCACACCCGTTATCGACAAGATCTACACTTTGAGTCAGGTTGCTTCGGCTATCCGGCATGTGGAAGAAAGACGCGCCCGCGGAAAAGTAGTTATGAGATTGGCGTCCAACAGCAGAAGCTAGCTGAACCAAGGGATCAAGGGAAAACACCCGTGGGGTGACTCCTCTCGTGAGCGTGGTCCAGGTTTCCGCACGAGAGATCGCAGGCAAGATACAACGCGCCGGGCAAGTCGAGTGCACTACCTACGATGCTGGGTAGCGCAAGCGTGGGTTTGTCGATCGTCATGGAAGGCTCACAAACTGTCCGTTTTTGAGAACCAGGAAGCCTTCGCGCGGCTGGCAAGCGATGAGTTCTTTGCTGGGAGTGTCGAGGCCGTCGTCCGCGAGCCGGAAAGTGCCGTGGTGGATTGCGATGCTGGTTTTGACGGCCAGGATCTCATGGACTTTCACTGCTTCCGTAGGAGACATGTGCACGCTAGACATGAACCAGCGAGGCTCGTACGCTCCAATCGGCAATAATGCAACGTGCGGCGATCCAAACTTTTCCCGGATCTGAGCGAAATGAGGTCCGAACGCCGTATCTCCCGCGAAGTAGACGAGTCGCTGCTGAGATTCAATCATGTATCCGCACCACAGGGTCAAGTTGCGGTCCCAAATTCCGCGGGCTGAGAAGTGCAGTGCCGGAACGCAGTGCACGGTGAAGTTTGCCAGGGATAATGACTCGCCCCAATCCAGTTCGTGAACCGGTCCAATATCCTTCGAACGAAGTAACCGCGCGCCGCAAGCCGGAACAATGAACGTGGAATCTCTTCGGGCAGCCAACTGAAGCAGAGTCGGCAGATCCATGTGGTCATAGTGGTTGTGGCTGACCAGCACAAGATCAATCGGCGGCAGGTCCTCCCACGATACTCCAGGTTTTCTTCTTCGTCTTGGTCCTATCCAGGAAAGCGGGCTTGCTCGCTCGGACCAAATGGGATCCGTCAGAATGTTGGAACCCCTTTGCTGAAGCAGCACCGTCGAATGATTCACAAGAGTGACTCGCAGTGCGCTGTCGTTCACGCGGGGCGGCGGCTGGGATTGTTCGACGTCCGGAAGGAAACTGGGCGACGGTTCCGGCCGACTTGTCAGCTTCCATCGAATGACGTCACGAAATCCGGGCGCTTGCGGAGCGTCTGGATTGAAGAAGCGCTTTCCGTCAAAGTGCTTCGGAAATTCCGTCCCGCCTGTGCGCTCGTTCATGACTCACCATGAGCTTTGTCCACGACCACTCGGTCCGTCATGGTCTATTCCGGGCTTCATGCTGGAGGCGGGGCCGGTTTCGGACCAACAGAGCGGTCTCGGCCGGACATTCTCCATCAGCCGCACCTTCCGGAAGCGGAATGGCATCGTAAGGATGGGCTTGGCCAACCGACCGTGTGGCGGCGAGTGACGTGAGGATAAAACCGCAAGTTGCGTAGGCCGCCACCTGTGCCCAGGCGCCTAGCTCGATCTTCTCCGCCTTACTCCAGGTTGCTTTTTATTGCGCTCCACCGGCAGTCGCTGCTTCGCTTGCTTCTACCAGCGGAACGTCGACGAGATGTTCGCTGAGGAACCAGACCTGAAGTTCGTTGGTGCGCAGCACCTCGCTAATAACCAGATCATTGGTGCCGTCATCACCAAGGGCGGAAGCCCGGCGCGCTAGCGTTCGGGCAGTACGAATGATGACCTGGTGAGCATCGAGCAAGCGCGAAAGCTGTACCGGCACTTCTTCGCGACCGCGGGGCGGCCGCTCAATCTGCGTCGTCTCGGCTACATCCGCGGCCATGGCGATGCTAACGCCGCCGAGCAGCTGAATGCGTTCGGCGATGGAGTCGACCAATTCATCCTGCTCGCCGTGGTGTTTGTCGTAAAGCAGATGAAGTTGATAAAAGGTTGGGCCAGCAACCTGCCAATGCGATTTCTTGTACAGATCGCGAAGGGTAATCGTGTCGGCAAGGAGCTGGTTGAGTTGCTCGGTCATTTCCAGGCGCACCGGCTCTTCCAGTTCGAGCGGAAGCGCGTGGCTAACCGTTCCATAGGCCTGGAGCTCCGCCCCGTGTTGATGAAACCGCGGCTGGGCGCTTCCGGTTCCCGTTGTTTTGATGTGTTTCTTTATCATGGGACTTCTCCTTTTCCTATAGGGGATTCTATGCGGAGGCTTGGTGCGCACTCCGAAAAAACGCCAGCAGTCCTGCTTTGATTTGGTCCTTGCGCGTGGAGCACATGCCGTGGGGTGCGCCGGGAATGACTTTAAGAGAGGGTCCCTTCACCAGTTTCGCGGAAAGGAGCGCTGAGTTCGTTATGGGAACGCTCTCACCATCATCTCCGTGGAGAATTGCGCGATTCGTTCCGAACGCCCCCATTGGCAAGCCACCAGGGTTCGCAGGCATGTTCAGCATCCTCGGCGGCACCGCGCCGGTGAGCACCGCCTTGGCGGCGCCCTTGGTTCCATGACGGCCGACATAGCGAGCAACCTCGCCGCCGCCCGTAGAATGATCGACGTGAATCGCGCCTTTCAGGTCGACCGCTTTGGTGCGGGCTCGAAGATCGTCGGCGTAGGTGTCCATTTCGTTGCGGTTCCAGGGTTGGCTGGAGCGGCCATGGCCGCGACGGTCGCGGGCGTTGCAGCGGAAGCCGCGGTCGGCAAGAAAGAACATTTGGTCCTGCCAAGCGTCCGCGGTGAGTGGCCAGCCGTGACTGAAAACCACGGGCTGACCTGCGCGCCAGTCCTTGTAATCAATTCGGGCGCCATCTTTTGTCGAAATCGTTGGCACAGAGCCTTCTCCTTGCTCCTGACTTGGTTCGCGGGAGCCTACGGTATCTCTACCTGGCATCTCGCGCTACGGCATGCGTAACTGTCGGGCCATCAGCCGTCGCTCCCACCCCCACGCCTCCGCGGGGCTACTTGAGCGGCCTTGGCCGCTGGTGTTTCTGCGACGGCTAATCCCTCCTTGGGGCAGCGCCATCCACGAAGGCAAGAAGTCGATACGTGAGCTCGACAATGACGGTCTGACTCGCAACTCGCGGTCCGAGAAATATCCCTGCTGACAGCGAAGCCTGCACGGCTGACAAGCATGTTTACCGCAAGCTTCCGGTCACTCAGTTGCTCACCGAGGTCCAGCCCAGCCGACGGAAGGTAAGGTCAGACTCGAGCAATTCGGCAAGGACGGACTGGGACCGCCCCAGCTCGTTCGCCAGATTCCGGCTTATCTTTAGACCTAGCAACGAGAAACCACATTCTGTTTGCGCGCAGCACGCGGCTGCGCAAGGCTTGCCCAAGTCCTTGAGAACCGCCGATTACGATGGCAAGACTTGGATTCATCTCGACTTACGCCTGTTTAAACGTATTCCAAATTCCTTAGACACCCGAGAGGAACGGAAAGATACAAGTTTTTACGGGTGTCTTGCCGCCGCCCGACTCGAAACCTGAGCTCCTGCCGGGAGGGGTTTCTCCCCAAACTTTTTTGTGTCTCTTGGCCGGGATCGAGAATCAAACCTGTAAGTACGTGACGTGCAAACGCAGATTTTGGGGCCGTCCGGCATCAGCACTGGCGGTCTAGAGACGGGGTGGCGTGGGTCGCATGATTCGGCGTACTAGTATCGGACAATCCGCAGCGGCCGGCATCTTTGTTGCCGTTCTGCTCTTATTTGGCGCCCGTCAAGCCTCCGCCCAGGCGGGCTCCCCGGATGCTGTCCATGCCGGACACGAGGGCATGGATACGTCCATGCCAATGCACGACGCAACCGCGAACCACGAGTTACAACAGGCGATTCTCCTCGAGGACAAGAAGGAGAGCGAGTTTAACCATCATCTCGCCGGACTTCTGGTGATCCTTGCTGGTCTTTTCCTTGTTGCGGAAGCCACCCTTCGCCAACGCCAGCCTTGGACGCGCTTTGCCTGGCCTGCCTGTTTTTTGGTTTGCGGCGTGTTTTTGCTCGTCTTCAGCGACACAGAACTGTGGCCCTTCGGTCCCCAGAGCTGGTGGTATGGCCTCACGCACAATCCGGAAGACTTGCAGCACAAGATGTTTGCCGTGGTGCTGCTGACTCTCGGCGCTCTTGAGATTCAGCGGGCACGAGGCGTTTTAAAATCAGCCTGGGGCGCTTGGGCATTTCCATTACTAGCCGTGTTTGGCTCCGTGATGCTCCTCTTTCATGAGCACCACAGCGGGATGCACGGCGTCGACCACATGGCGGTGATGAGGCGTATCCAGGCAGAGCATCTCCGTTTTGCCATCGCCGGTAGCAGTATTGGCGTGGTTAAAGGTCTGTCGGAGTTGCCCACTCCCTGGAAAGCCATTTTCACCAAGTCCTGGCCACTTCTGTTAATCGGTTTGGGAGTGCTTCTCATGCGCTACACCGAGTGACGGTTCTATAACTGCAAACGGCGCATTCCCTAGAAAGTTTTTGTGCCACTTTGCGTCCATCGAGAATCAAAGTTAGGTACGTGTAGTATAAAGAAACGTTAGACGGCCGTCCGGGAAGGCGAACTGGAAGGCCCAGGCGTGACGGAGGTGGTATGTCTGAATTGCAGCAGTTTCCTACTTTGCCCAGTCAGCCGTTCCGGCTCGACGTCCCTCTACACGAACTTCTGCAACAGCCTTCACGGGAAGAAATACCCCGAGCACCAGCGCTGAGGCAAGCGGCGACCTTGCCGACTGCCGTGTTCCCAGAGCACCCGGAACTGTTTCACGATCTCGATGAGCAGGACATTGCGGCGCACGAAGCCGTACTTCGTACCGGCAAGCGCCACTGGCCCGCTTCCAAGATCCTGAAGAGCATGAAAGGCTGGATGTTTCCTTACTTCAAGTCCCGAGTACTCCCCGGAGACTTCCAGCCGATCATCGCTTACCTTTTCACCGAGTGGAAATGCAATCTCGACTGTCACTACTGCTGGTCTTATGACAATCGCGTAAAGGGCATGAGCGAAGACACCGCGCGGCGCGCGATTGACTGGCTGCACTCGACGCCCTGCCGGGTTCTCGCGCCCACGGGCGGTGAGCCGCTCCTGCGTCCCGATTTTGTTCATAGGGTCGTGTATTACGCGGCGAAGAAAGACTTCTGGGTTTACCTGGCAACCAACGCACGGCTGTTGCGGCCGGAAGTAACAGACCACCTTGCTGACGCGGGCATCGCCACGATCAATTTTGCTGTCGACACGATCAAGGAAAAGCCTGGCCTGCCCAAGGCGTTGGAGCACGTCCGATCGAATTTTGATTACCTTGTGCGAAGGCAATACCGCTACGGATACACGGTATTCTTCAATACAAACATCTGCCGCACAAACATCGAGGATGTGAAGGAACTCGCCAAAATCGCGCACGACAACGGCATCTCTATGACGTTTCACATCAACGAAGCGCCGATGATGGAACAGAATCACTTCAAGCACTTGCATGAGAACGACACCTACATTCGCCCACAGGACTTCCCCGCCGTCGATGACTTGCTGGACTGGCTCATCGACAAGCAGCGTCAGGGCTGGAAGATGGTCGACTCCATTCCTCGCCTGCAGAACATGAAGGGCTTCATGCGTGGAGTTGGTGAACATTGGGGCTGCCGTGCCGGCCAAAATTGGCTGATTATCCGCACGGATGGAACACTCGCGCCTTGTTTTCCCATGTACAACGCCGGATACGATTGGGGAGCGATCGAAAACCAGAAGTTTGATGTCAAGCAACTCAATCAGATGAAGCAGGGCTGCGAGCCACACTGTTTTTCAACGCTCGGCTACAACGTTGCCTATTGCTATAGCGTCGCGCGCGTCATGCGTTGGCTCGTGAAGCAAGCCAGCCACGGCTTTCAGGGCGTCACGGGCAGCTTCGAATAAGCCAGACCAAGCCTGGGAAGTTCGGAAAGGAACGGGACTTGTTCCTTGGGAGGCGATTTGTGTCTGCGGGATTGGCACCAGCCCTAACCGACTATCGACCGATAGAAACTTCGTTGAGGGTTACAAACGTGAACAGTCCAGCATTGACGCTCCTCCTGTTGAACAGCAGGGACCGGTTGCTCGGGATCATGTTTTATCTGGTGGGCGTCCCAGCTGGCCCCTGGTTGAATACCTTTTTCATCGCTACGTCCCCTACGGCCGCTTTCCCCCAGGCGAAAGTTTGCTTGGCGGCCTTGTTCACGAGATGCTCGACACGTTGCACCGGGAGCAGCACCATGAAAAACCCTTCGACGGGCGGCACATCAACGCTCAGCTAAAGGATTTCTTGCCTCTGTTTTTCGTCGCCGCGCCCTTCAGTTTCCTGCTTCCCGTGTACACGCTACCCGCCCTCCTCGCGGGCGTCGTGCAAAGCTTTGTTGGTAAAGCATGGGCGCACTATTTCCTGCATTTCGGACAGTCTCGCAATCGCTTCTTCCGGTATCTCAGGCGATGTCACCTTTACCATCATGGCCAGCGCGGGATGGAAAACGGCTACGGGATCGCTAGCGGGATATTGGACTGCGTGTTCCATACGGAGTACCGAAAGCCGGTTCGCAGGTCCCTCTCCAAAGGCGGCGGCCACGCGATTCGTGTCAAGAAGATGACGCGGTCGGAAGCCTTAAGACTCTTCCGCGAGGGATTCAAGCAACAATGACGGTCGGCTCATGGGCGGCTCTCCTTAGCGGGTACACTGGTTTGTTCGTTGTGAGGTAGTGGTTGTTCGCGCCGTGAGCATAGAGGAATGCGCAGGTCCCTCGGCCCACGCAAAACCCCGATTAAACGTGGGTACGCATATCTCGGAAACTTGGTCTATCATCACAGTCAGGCAGCCAGACGATCGCGAGCACGTGCCGCATCCAAGTAGTGTGGCCTTGCATCCAACAGGTGATGCGCATCCTACTTCTTGATCTCGGCGAAGCCTCTCTCGAAGCAGTCCAACTCGCTTTGGCCGGCCAAGGCTATGAGATCGCGACAAAGAAGGGGTTAACCGTTGAGGAAGTCCTCGCATTTTCTCCCGAAGTTTTGATAACGGAAGCGACGCCTTCTGACCTTAGCTGCTGTGGACTGATCACGCAGCTCAAAGCCCGCCCGGAGACCGATTCATCTCTCAAAGTCGTGATGATTGTCCATGGAGGCGCTTTGGAGCGAGCCCGCGCTCTGGACCTCGGCACCGACGACGTCATTTCGTTTCCCTTCGATGCGGTTGAATTCTCCGCAAGGATTAGAACTCAGTTCAGGGAACGTCGACCCGAAGAAGAACTCAAGACAATGCTGAAATATGCGGTTCAGAGGGAGCACTACGCAGATATCGCCGTGGAATCCTTGAGCGGAGCCCCAGCAAGTAAACGGCGCTTCTGGCTGATCCCCGCGCTTTTCGGGCTTAGCACCATAGCCGTTCTCGCGGTGTTCATGGCCATCTCCACCCGTAACAGCCGGAAGGCCACCCTGCAGCTGCGCGCGGAAATTGCGCGGTTGAACAGCGGCCTCGAACCTCAAGCTGACTTGCTGCGTCGCGCCGTGCAGGCGCGCGGTTCGATCGAAGCGGACTCGCGTTCTGGTTCGACGGCGCGCGATTCTCTGAAGGCGCAATCCGAAGATCTGCGGAAGAAGGTGGCCACTGCAGATGGCGCGGATGCTGATGCCTTGAGGAAGCAACTCGCCGACACACAGAGCCGCCTGACCCAGCTGGAAAAGGAAGACAAGGTCGCCGAGACCGTCGTTCACAGATATGGGCCCAGCGTGTGCCTGCTGCACGTCGTGGTGGGATTCGTGGATAAGCAATCCGGAAAGCCGCTCCAGGTCGCGGTCGACGCCAACGGTAAGCCAGAGGTCGACGATAAAGGGATGGCACAACTCGATATAGGCGGGGCTGGGCAGCCTCTTCAGGTGGATGCCTTCGGCACAGGTTTTCTCGCACGGGCTGATGGAACGATCCTCACTAACCACCACGTTGCAGAACCTTGGTGGCATGACGATGAACTGAAGCGGCTTCTTGACCAGGGGGTTGATCCCTACGTGCTGATGTACGAGGCTTACTTTCCTGGAAAGTCCGCGGCTATCCAGGCAAAGCTTGGGCGGATTTCATCCGAGGCAGATGTGGCAACGCTGAAGCTGGAAACCCCGCCGCCGTCTCATGCGGAACTGCTGGAACTCGATACTCGAACAGAAGCCAGCGTGACAGGGGAGGCGGTGGTCCTCATGGGTTATCCCACAGGCGTGGAAGGCATTCTCGCGAGGGCGAATTCCGATGTGGTAGAGAAAGTCGCAGGTGGGGCACAAGACTTCGGCCAGGTCATGTCGCGGATCGCCTCGGAGCAGCTCATCCGGCCGACGACAACGCAAGGACACATCGGCGACGTCCTAAAAGACAAGATAGTGTATGACGCGGCGACTACGTCTGGCGGTTCAGGTGGGCCCCTCTTTAATAGAAACGGTAAGGTCATTGGAATAAATTTCGCGGTCCTTAGGGGCTTTGGCGGCTCGAATCTCGCCGTTCCCGCCAGATACGCAACCGATCTGCTTCAATAAGTTAAGAGTTTCGCTCCCCCCCGCAGAATTCGCCTGCCCACCGCCGGCTCTCTCGTTGATCGACCTGCAGGGGGTGGGTGTGCGCGTTATGGGAGATTTACGCCAACCATTGGGAACTTGCCTTCGGTAGACTGTTCGCGCAGACCGTCTGTGGCAGCGCATCCATTGGTTCGGAAGGCAAGCGAAGGAGACCAAGTATGAAACCTACGGCAACGGAGGTCTTGCACCATCGGGGAAATTACCTGGTACGGCGACAACGGCTGGCGCCAGGGGAGGCGACCCCTTGGCATCGCGATCCCTTTCATCGGGTGACGGTCGTCTTGAGGGGAGATCAATTAAACATCGAATTCCGTGATGGCGGGGAAACTCAGACTTGGAAGGTCGTGGTGGGGGAGGTGGACTGGGTAGAGCCGAGCGACCGCATCCACCGTGCTGTAAACGTCGGGAAAGAAGTATTCGAGGAGGTCGTAACCTTCTTCCTTGATCGTTCTGACGCCGTGCCCCAGCCCGAGGATGACTCAACCAAATAATGCGCAAGCAGTGGAGGCCTTTGGCACCAGAACGGCCTTGCTTGCGGGAAATGCGTCCAGTCGGAGCTCCGCTCCAGCGTGTGCGCAGCCTTGAGCACCTTTTTCAAAGCGAAAATAAAAAGACGGAAAGTGAAATGGATTGAGCCAAAATTCCGGTCTCGTTGACTACTAGCTACGGCTTGGAAGGAGCGAAGAGCCTTTTTTGAGGGAACAGAGTGCGGAGCGGTCCCAGAATCGATTCGTCAGCGTTCAGCGTCACGGTCCTTGCGCAGATCCGCGACGCGCTGGTACAGGCTCTCGACGGATCGGAAGAACTCGTCCATTCCTGTGGTTTCGCTGGTCACTTCGCGAGTGGCCAGGTCCGTCGCTATTGCTTTGTTAAGCTGCGTGGCCCGGCGAATGCGCTCAGTAATGAGCAGCGGGAGCACTGTCTGCGGATCGCGCTTTTGCAACTGGCGCTCCTGCCATTCCTGAACTGCCCAGGCGGTTTTGCGTACATAATCCACAGCGTCGCGGAAGTCTCTCAGTATGCGAAGCTCGACGCCCCCGGATTTGATTGTTTGCTCGATCTTGGCAAGCTCGGCGCTGGTCTTCCTGAGCTGGAAATTCACGCCCCAAAAAGTCTCGTTGGGAACCACAAGCGCGACGGCAACACCTAGAAAGGCACCATCCTTGGAACGACGTGTACCAACCAAGCGTGCTTGCGTCGTTTGGCCCGAAAGTAGATTGGTCAGCTCCAGGTCGCCGCCGACCCAGGGGTAAATCTTCATCTCCAGCAGACCACCCTGGGCGTTTACCTCCTTTGCTTGGGCGGCTTCCTTGACGATCTTGCCGCTAGGCTCTTGCCACTTCACCTCTACGGGCACAACCACAGAAAAACGACTGCTCCTCCGTTGTTCTATAGGTGCCTGCTCCGCAGTCCGGTCGTCCATCGAGGAACCTCCGTCAAATCAACCGAAAGCTCTTATACCACTTTGCTGGTCCTCCCGTATCGGCACCGCGCTGAGCCTTCCGCTCCAAAAGGAGCCGGCGAAGCCCGGCTTCCTTCTGTGACGGCGAAACCTCGGGCGGCGGCGAGGAAACCTTGGCAGTGGCGGTGTCGAGCAAGCTCCGCGTGATCGTGATCGCGATGATCCAATGGATTTACCGCAGATCGGCGGTCGCCCGCAGGAACGGAATGGAGGAGGTTATCGCACCCCTGTCGGCGCCAACGCCTCTTTTGATGCAACAAGAGACCGGTCGGTCGCATCTAAGGCTATGGTATGATGCCGCTAGCGACCAATCGGTCGCATGCAGATGGCGGCGGGAGCGGAGGAATGCGAAAAGGCGAACACACGCGACAGGAAATCATTCGCAAGGCGGCGCCCATCTTCAACCAACGAGGCTATGACGGAGCTGCCCTATCTGACCTAATGAAGGCCACGGGCCTGGAAAAAGGCGGAATCTACAGGCATTTCGAAAGCAAGCAACAACTTGCAGCGGAGGCCTTCGATTACGCGTGGAAGCTGGCCTTGCATACGCGATTTGAAGGCACGCAGGCAATCTCGAATACCGTCGACCGTTTGCAGCAGATCGTACGCAACTTTCGGGACCGCCGCGCCGGGCTGGTGCCGGGAGGGTGTCCGCTGCTGAATACCGCCATTGATTCCGACGATGGAAATCCCCGCCTGCGGGAGAAAGCCCGCAGAGCACTTGGCTCCTGGCTTGAACGCCTGCGATCCATAATCGAAGAGGGCCGCCGACGAGGCGAGGTCAGCAGCGATGTGGATGCCTCGGAATTGGCCATGTTAATTGTCAGCACGCTGGAGGGGAGCTTGATGGTGAGCCGTCTCCAGCGTAAGGACGATCCGCGCAATTTGGCCTGTCATCATCTTGAGCAATATCTCGAAACCGACGTTCGCGCGACGGAATCCAAGGGGAGGGCGGCAAAGTCATGAGCACTCCGGACTCTTCTGTAAAAGGCGACTTTAGAACGAGAGCGAAAGCGAATGACGTACCGGTGGCACGTTTGGTCGGGTTTGAAGCTAAAGAAATCGCTTCCGGGCGGGCTACGGTCTGGCTGGCCGCAGGACCTCAGCACGCCAACCCTATGGGTACGCTCCACGGAGGGATTCTTTGCGATATTGCGGACGCCGCGATGGGAATGGCGTTTGCCAGCACGCTTGGGCCGAAAGAATCGTTCACAACGGTGGAGCTCAAGATCAACTTTTTCCGTCCCGTTTGGGAGGCTCATCTCAAGGCAGAGGGCAAAGTGGTGCGCCGCGGGCGGAGCTTGGGCTACGTCGAGTGCGAGGTCACCGACGAGCGCGGCCAGCTCATTGCTAAGGCCGCGTCGACCTGTCTCGCGTTGAGAGGAGAGGATGCCAAAGGGCGTTAGGCCAGCAGGCGCCACTGACCCGTGCGGGTCGAACCTATGTCAACAATTCAAAACATTCTGTTCCCCGTAGACTTCGCAGCGTCTTGTGTTGCGATGGCGCCCTACGTGAAGAGGGCGGCCAGAGTCACACTGGTTCACGTCTTCGATCTGTACGATCGCGACGCGGTCGAACTCTATGTGCGGCCACTCGCCAGGTTGCCGAAGAGCAGCAGGGCCTTGCCTGTGACAAATTGAACTCGTTCCTGAAGTCCCAGTTCCCGGTCGAGGAGTGTCCGAGAGTCCTGTTGTCGGGCGATGCACTCGACGGATCGTCGCACCTCGTCCGTACGAGCGGATTTGATCTCATCATCATGCCTACCCACGCCGGCTTCTTCCGCCGGACATTGCTTGGCTCCAGGACCGCGAAGGTTTTGAACGACGCCGATTGTCCGGTACTGACCATCGCGAATGGGGGTCTGCGCTATCGGCTTTAGCCCGGACCCGGAAAGAGTCCTTCGCTACGCCAGCCAGGCGGCGAGGGCGGTCCGCGCCAACCTCACGCTGGTTCATGTGATTCGCGCTCCTGAGCTGCGGGTCCAGTTGGATCTTGATGAGCACCTCCAGTCAGCGAAAAGAGAAGCAGCGAGCCGCCGCATCGAGGAGCTGCAAGGCGCAGCCGGTTCGCACGTTCCGGTCAGAATCGCCATTGCCGCGCTCAAGGACATGTTAACTGAGGAAGCGGGCTTGGTGATGGGAAGAAGTCCGCAGTCCGGCGCGCTCGGGTCGCCTGCGGGATCTTACTTACGCGGTCGTTCGCGACGCTCCTTGTCCGGTGCTTAGCGTCTGATGGTCCATCCGCAGGCAAACGTATTCCGTCCGAACGCCCTTTTCGGCTTATCGGACCTTTACGCTCGGTTCCACCGACATTCCTGGCCTCAACAAGTGATCCGGGTCCTGCCCCTTTTCAAACACAATCTTCACGGGTATTCGCTGTACGACCTTGACATAATTTCCCGTCGCATTCTCTGGCGGTAGCAAGCTGTAGCGCGCCCCCGAAGCGCCCGCTATGTTCAAAACATGTCCTTCATATTTTCTACCGTACGTGTCGACCGAGATCTTCACGCTCTGACCCGGACGCATGTGCCTGAGCTGCGTTTCCTTGAAGTTGGCAGTGACCCAAATGTTCTGACTGTCCAGAGGAACGATCGTCATCATTTGTTGGCCTGGCGCTACATTCTGTCCTGGCTGCACGGATCTTTGCCCCACAATCCCGCTGACCGGCGCTACCACGGTCGTGTACTGCAGGTTGAGGTGGGCCTGCTGCAGGATCGCGGCGGCCCGCTCGGCTTCCGCCTCCGCCGACTCGGCACGCGACCGCTGCACCGATATTTGCTGGGGTTGGGTCTGCGCGTACTGCAGTTCGGCTTCGGCCTGCGCAATTCGAGCGCGCGCCTGAGTGACCGCCTGTTCTGCGGCAGCGGCGGCTGCACGGGCAGCCTCGACCGCAGCGGCAGTGGCCTTCTGGCTATCCACGGCTTGCGTGTACTGATGCTGTGGGATTTCGTCTTTTTCGGCCAGCGGTTTGTACCTGGTCACATCATCCTGGGCCTTTAGGTCGTTGGCTTCGGCCTGTCGAAGGGACGCCTCCGCAGCCTGGAAACTCCGCTCGGCCGCAACCAGCCCGGCCTTGGCGTTGTCAACATCGGCCTGAGCGGTGGAGAGCTGGCTTGAGGTGTTTACCGAGGTGATGGGAATGGTCGTACGGAGCGCAGCGGCACTGGCTTGGTCGTTGGCCAGTGTAGCTTTGGCATTGGCCACTGCTACTTCATAGTCTTTAGGATCAAGCTGCACTAGAACTGTACCGGCTTCGACGTATTGGTTGTCGTCCACCAGGACGCGCGTCACGTAGCCGGATACACGGCAACTGACCGGATAAATGTAGCCGTCAATCTGCGCATCATCGGTGGACTCCCAAGCCAGCAGATAGCGGTAGAGCAGCAGCGAGCTCGCCACCACAGCAAGCACGACAAGCGAAATGAACACTCGCATCCTTGTTTTCGAGTGCTGTAAGCGAGACAGGCTTGTCCGTTCTCCGGCTCCGACCGAGGTCTCCGGTTGTTCTGAGTTTGGCGGCTCGGGGACTTTGGCCGGTGCGGTTCCCGGGGTTCCCATAGTTATCCTCCTTCGAACCTACTCTAATGCGCCGCGGTAGACCACTGCCGCTGTTTCGTGTAACGGGCGAGCGCGTCGAGAATGATCTCAACGGCTACTTCATTTCCCATTCCGGAGTTGACCATCAGGTGAAAGCGATGTCTTCCGGGCCAGTCGACGTCAAAATACTTGTTTATGAAGTTGGCGCGGTCTCGGTCCACAACCTCGGCGAGTTCCATGGCTTCCTTCTCACTCTTCCCGGTGGCCTGCAGGCGTCGCACCCTTTCTTGAAAAGGCGCGTAAATGAAAACATGAAAGGCGTCGGAGCGCTTGCTCAGATAATAAGCCGACCCTCGTCCGACAATCACGCAGTTGCCCGCCGCAGCAATTTCAGGCAGAAGGTTTTTCAGGACTTCACGAACGCATTCCGTATCGACCATCTTCAAACGCGGAGCGTTCAAGCTGCCTTCAAAACTTCCACGCATAAAGGACTTAAGAAGCCGGTAGTAGGCAGGATCTTTTCGCTCTTCGTGCTTTTCGACGGCAGCGCAGTCGCAATCCAAACGACGCGCGATTTCCTCGGTGAGTAGCTGATCCCAGAGTTTCCAACCAAGCCTGGCTGCCAGCTGCGCGGCAATCTCGCCGCCTCCGCTTCCGTACTCGCGTTCGACCGTGACCACTCGGATTGGCATAAATCGCTCGCTTATTGGCCCGCTACGAATCTCTCGACCGCAGCCCCTGGAGCCCAGGAGCGCTTCGACTTAACACTTTTCAGAACACGGCCTGCACCTAGAGACTACGCCGATCCTCAGCCAACAGCGACTTCCCCTCCGGCTCCAGGGTTATTCCTTTTCAGCACGAAGGACAGAAGGAACATAATCGCCGCGCCTATACATAGAACCCAGAATGTATCGATGTAAGCGAGCGTAGTGGCTTGGCCAATCACCGCCTGGTACATGCGCGCATAAGCCTGGCTTGTCGCCTGGACAGCGTCCAGGCCCGATGCACCCAAGTGCCCGGCGAGAGCCTCGACCGACTGCGCAAATGTTGGCTGCCCCGGGCTGGTGTGGGCGACCAGGTGCACCTGATGGAATTGCGCCCGCCGTGCAATCAGCGTCGCGACCATTGAGGTGCCAATGCTGCTACCGATGTTTCGCATGAAATTCACGAGGCCGGCAACGCTGTTGCTCTTGTCGGCAGGCACTCCAACAAAGGCCACGATGTTAATGGGCACGAAAAGGAAGGCAAGCCCAAAGACCTGCAGCACCCGCAGCAGGCTGGCCGTCCCGAAGCTGATGTCCAAGTCGAGATGCTGCGTCGAATAATACATTCCCACCGGCCAGTCTGCATCCGATGGACGCCGCCGGCGAAAAGTCCTGCCCGCAAAGAGGCCAGGCGGCCAGAGCGGCAGAAACGCGCTCAGACCGGATCTCTTCAAGAATGTTCTTCGGTCCATGTTGCTACAAATCCTCCCTCGCACAGCACAAAAAGAGTCCCTACACGACTGCCAATCACCTGCGAGGCCCACATTCAACCATGAGGCCCTCAGGGAAGGAA
>Ga0182036_10000397_pt1 | contig 19461 bp, 19 predicted proteins | sample sta12Cox44000080_FD_125966 | JGI IMG/M metagenome (GOLD analysis project Ga0182036, IMG submission 125966) | Lab enrichment of tropical soil microbial communities from Luquillo Experimental Forest, Puerto Rico - statoxic.12C.oxic.44.000.080 | ecosystem: Environmental > Terrestrial > Soil >...
CTCGATCTGCAGGTCGCCTTGCGTTCCGCTGTAATAGGAGTGCGTGCCCGGCTGTGAGGCAGTGAAGGTGTAGGTGACCGTCTGGCCGGGCGCAGCCTCGTGCGTCAGCAAACCCACCACGCCACCCGACGCCGTTACCTGGAAACCCGGAAACAGGATCGAGGTATTGCCAGCGGCCGTGGGAAGCTGATTGACCAAGTTGATTGTGACCCTGTCGTTCTCATGAACGATGAGCGTGGGGCCCGGAACCTGCATCGTGGGACATACAGAAACGCTGGCCAACGCGGCCGGTGCAAAGCCCGTCGGCGCGACGCTACAGCCGTAGCCCCAGGAGTAAATGGCTTCGCCGTCCGGCTGATTGAGGTAGCCGTCTTGCGCGGTCAGATTGAAAGTCGGGCCGGTGATGCCCGGAACCGCCGCATGGGCCGTGGCGGTGAGCGAGAGTACGAAGACGATCAGCACCAGAATTCTTGCCATTTGCGAAATTGCGTTTTTCATGGTCATCTCGCTCCTATTTGCAGCTATTTCCGAAGGTGTTGCCGCCCGTCACGCTGCTGCAGATGTGGACTTCGGTCATCATCCCGCCGAAGTTTTCGGCATCGTTCGACAGCCTGTCGAGATCCGGTTCATAGAGATAGAAAACGCTGCCCGCGGGATAGAGCTTGGCCGCGCAGCCCGGGCTTCCGCATCCGTTATCGCTGGCATCCAGGATGACGTCGTCAGACTCGCCGCCGCCGATGTTAATCGAGTTGGTCCAATATTCGGTGTTGTTCCCGGCCTGGTCACGCAGGAGCTTGGCGTTCCATCCGACCACGTGCATCGGAATGCCCAGGGTCTGGAGCGTGAAGTATTCGGCGACGGACAGGTTAACGAGACGCAAGGAGGCCCTGCCACCAGCCGGAATGTTAATGATGGCGGGCAGCGGCTGGGAGTAGTGCATCGTGCCGTCGCTCGACGCCGTAGCTTGGGGACCTGGTGCGCAGCCGGTGAAATTCTGAAGACTTCCTGGCGTGCCTGAGCTACCGCACAGGCCAACGGTGTCCGGGTAGCTCCGCCCGTTGAGCAGGAAATACTTGTCCTTCATGTCCACGAACATTTCCGGGTTGAAGGTCATGCCGACGAAGTGGAAGGTGGGGTCAAACCCATGCTCCTGGATGGGATAGGTAACTTCGTAGCAGGTCGAACCGTCGCCGTCGTTGTAAACGTAGTCTGGGGCTACGCCGTTCCCGGCAGCGTCGACGACGGCTGCGACACTTACGGTCGGGTTGCTGCACAGGCTACCTGGCACCGCTCTCGTCACGGTGTTCGCGGTTGCGCCGCCGGCCGGCATGGTGGCGGAGCAAAGGATATCGCCACCCGGATTGCAAGCCGTGCGCAGGTCCACAACAGGATTCGTTGCGGGCTCGGAAATCCCATTCTGGTAGCCGAGGTATGTATAGAGGCTCTGTCCCGCCGGCACGCGATCCTGGCGCGGGCGGACGTAGAGTTGGTTCACCATGCCCATCTGCAAGTGCTCGGGAGGGGTGATGTGGCAGTGGTAGAAGTAGGTCCCAGCATCCGGCGCCATGTAGTAATAGGTAAAGCTCGCGCCGATATTGATGGCCACGGAAGCATCGGGAACGCCGTCATAGAACGAGGAAGCGTTGGGATAGCCGTGGAAGTGGAAGGTGTGCTGCTCGAAGAGGTCGGGCCGCATGATCATGCCCACATTGGTAAGGGTCAGGAAGACTTCGTCGTCTTCATCGAAGGCCAACAGCGGCCCCGGGATGTTGCCGTTCATCACGCCGATGTCCATAATCGGGCGGGGGTCCACGTGCCCGTCGATCGCGGGAGGCGTCGAGGCTGTTGTGCCCTCCAACGAGGTTGATGAGCCCAGTCCAGTGGCCTTGGCTGTGTACTGGAAGGCATACTGGGAGAACCCGCCCGGGGACGTGACATTGCTGTCTACGCATGCAACGGTAAACGTACCCAGAAAGCCAGCCGGAGCTGGGGCAGCACTGCCGGGAGAGTTGGCGATGGTTACCCGCGCGCCCACGGGAATGCCCACCGGCTCGAATGTGTAAGCCGTTACCGTAGTAGTAGTCGGGGCGGGGCAGTGAGGGGCGGTACCGGGCGCGGGAATAGCTCCCTCGGCGACATCAGAAACAGCTAAGGTTTGGATCACATCCGGGGCTATGCCCACCGCGCCGTTCCACGTAAACGCGGTACCCGCGCCCACACCGACGCCGGGAGAGGCGCCGGCTGTCGCCCCATCGGTAGAGGCTGGGTCGCCGTGCACCAGGGTGCCCGGATACGGGGTGTTGAAGACACTCGGAAACTCGGCACCGGTCTTGCCGGCGGCAATGTCCGCGAGTCCGGAGAGCGGCCCGAAGGAGAACATGAACGTCTGCGTACCGTCCGCCTCCGTCATATATCCATCACCGCCCGAGACCTGCTGGCACTTGATCGCGCCATTTACGGTCCCCGACGTCGGCACCACCCACTGCTGAGTGCCGGTCGCAGGCCTTGTAAATTGCGTCGGCCCGTTGTACGAGGCTTCCGAGTTGTTGTTAGCCGCCACCGGGTGGGTGATGGTGCTCGGTGGGCACTGCGCCCGAAACGACTGAGCGGCTGCCGGCAACGCCACACCGCAAAATACCAACAACAAGATGCAAGTGATCTCCAACTTCCTACTCGTCATGCGTCCTCCTTCGCCGCCAAAGGCAGCGATTATCTGGCCCGGCTGCGGCAAAATTCTGCCGATCGAGCTCATGCCGCAGCAATCTTTCAAAAGCTCAACTTCGACTGCTGCCCAAATCTTTGACCCGCAACTAAAAACATGACCAAACATCCGCCGAACAAGCACCGCCGTGTTTGGACTGCCTTGGTCACATGCACAGTCTTGAGAGGAGCGGGAATCGATTGCGATAGATCGTCTACCAACTCTCAAGAGATCCCGACGTCTCCTTCCTGATTACAGGCTCTCCCGATTTCGCCGCTGTTTTCTGAAAATTTTTCGCCGCGATCCACCACGAGCGTCCAGCATTCTGCGGGTTGCTGAAGATTGCTTTCCATGCGCATGCGCAAACAAAGCGAAAGAGTTTGAGAGACTGTGGAAATATCCCGTAAAAACAAGGGATGTTATTGGCATATACTGACCGTATATGATTAGTAATACGCTCTCAGGCGATAGGGTGTTTGCGAAATGCCATCTTCGACCGGCTTCGAACAGCTGGCGACCCGCCGCGAAGGCGAATGGCCTAGAGCAACAACTTCGTTTTTCTCATTCTAAGTGCTTGCGGCGCGTGATAAAGTTGGGGCGATGAAGCGAACAAAAAAACCTTACGAGCCCCTCGAAGAGACTCGGAAAAAGATGCAGCCAATCACGCGCGATCGATTCACTGCGCTGTTGAAGAAAGCTGCCAGGACGCAAGCGAAAGCCTTTTTCAAAAAGCTTGTTCCCTAGGCCTTCGTGAGACTTTGATTATGGCTGGCGGTGGTCTCAACGAGAAGCGCGGTTAGGTGATCGCGTCAGAGACTGACCCACCTGAAGACACGGCCCGCACTGTCGTGCTCTCGCAAGGGTTCGTCTCGCCAACCAGAGGCATGGTGTTATCACCGAGCGCAACTCCGTGATCGTCACCTTTGGAGCTCGCCTCCCGTTGCGATAGTAAGCTCTCCCGGTAACGGTCTTCCGAGGCCATCAACTGCCGGATGCTCCGAGACAAGCGCCAAGCCGTTTTGTAGGTGACACCGGTTTCGCGCTGAAGCTGCTTTGCAGTAATGCTGCAATCGGTTGAACCTATCAGGTAAATCGCGTAAAACCATTTCTTGAGCGGCATCCTGCTCTTGGCGAAGATGGTCCCGGCCAACGGATAGATTTGATTGCCGCAATTACCACAGGCATAGGCGGTGCGGCCGGTGACGCGGTGATGCTTCGACCGGTTGCCACATTTCACGCAATGTGTGACGGCCGCTGGCCAGCGTTGCTCCCTGATATATTCGAGACACAGATCATCATTTCGAAATTCGGCATTAAAGTCAGCGGCCGTATACGGAGCTGGTCGCGCCGTTCTCTTCCTGGGCTTAGTGCCCTTTTCAATGGGCGGAAACGGTCGCATTCGATTCGTTGTTGTCACGAGACAATTCGTCACCGCTAAAGGGAGGGCCGGCTTACCGAACCAACACAAGACCTTCGGGCGGTCAAGAAATCCGACACCCTAGCTGCAGGGTTTTCTTTTGATCGTCGTCAAATGACACCGCTCGGGATTCTCGGCTCCCGGCACAAACTTTTGAGACTTTTATAATCTTGAATAGCGATTGTTCCGTGCCCCACGCTTACCACTCCTTGCCTTTCCCATTCCGCCAGAAACCGGCTTACAGTGAACTCACTCATCGCCGCCATCTCCGCCACCCACTCATGGGAAATCTTAATTTCGCTTTGGCCGTTTCTTTTTCGACCGATTTGTTTTTGCAACCGCAGGAGCTCGCGCGCAAGACGCGCCGATGCCTTCGCCGTGGCTACCTCACAGAACCTTTGTTCCAATTCGTAAATGCGCCGCTCCAGGATGCGTTGCGTGTTTCGCTCGAGGATGGGAAAGCGACCGAGGGCCGCTTTAAACGTATTGGTATGCCAGACCAGCGCCTTGCTTTCTTCAATTGCTTGCGCGGTTGAATTGTGCGTGCCCTGTGGATCTGCCCCAAGCACGCCGATTAGATCGCCGGGCGACTCAAGCCGCAGTATGACTTCCGCACCGTTCTTGGTGACCTGCGTTGTTTTTACGCGGCCTTGGATCAACAAGAATACCTCCTTCACCGGATCCCCAAGACAGAAAAGCACCTCGCCAATCGGTAAGTTTCTAAAACGGCCCATCGAAAGAACGCTTGCGGAGACAGACTCAGGAATCTCCGAAAACAACTCCAGGATCTTCGCTATCGAACGCTTTTGACTCTTCGGAAACATGGTAGACCTCAATTTGAATTTGGGCCTGGAGCAACTCGGATTGGGTCTCTGCCACCTCGTAGCTAAGCGATTCCGAATCCAACGTCAGTTACAAAGTCGATTCAGCCTCAGGAGAACGATCACGCCCCAGTGAAGTTCGCACGCGAAAGTTTTGTGAGGTGCGGTTCGAGTCTCAGAGCAGAGCGGGAGGGGCGTGCCCAGGCAGGGATACAAGCAAAGGACAGCGGACCAAGATCGAATTGCGCTGATAGACTGAACGCTTTGTCGAGCAGGTGTGCCCTGTACACTTCTTTTTCGCGAAACCCCGTTCACCGGAAGATGGAGGGGTCGCAGCGGTTTCCGACGGCCGTGGCTGGGGGCAACCCAGGCTCTGCCTAGATTCCCGAGAGAGTGCTTGAACGGAAGATGGATCAACCGGGGAAAAAGCGCCGTTTCCTTCGTTGATCAGGACGGCATCCGGCTCCTCGCTCCATGCGGAACGTATGATTAGGTCCGGAATGCGATCGCCGTTCACATCGCGTGCAGCAATTCGCACATCGCGCCCATGTGAGGCCAGCCATATGGATCGCCTCTCACCGGAACCGAACTGCAGTTGAACGAGGTAGTTCGAACCTGAAGAATCGCTTGATACCGATTGGACGCTCGCGATGTCTGGTGCAAGATCTCCGTCAAAATCATCAATCGCGAAGGTGTCATTCGCGGCCACAAACCCATGCCCGCCGGCGAAGACTCTCGAATCATCGGCGCGTGTATTTCCGCCACCAATGAATAGGCCGAGGAGAGCGAGAAGACAAACGAACACTCCCACGCGAACTTGACCCATTCGCTCTGCTATTCGACTTTCCCGAGATTCGAGTGAAATCACGGCGCCACCTGACGAACAAAAGCCGAAAGCGATCCTCTGCTCCCGGGCTTGCAGTTCATCGGCATGTCGCTCCCCCTGCCTTGATACGCGTCGCAATTGCTTTTGATCCTTGCGCGAGAGCAACTAGGGCGAAATTGAGCGTAGACCTTAACAAAGGCTTACCCGGCCGTTACATCCTCCTTACATGACTGCCCCTAAACGCCTGCATAGTCGCAGCTCGGAAAAGACACTGACGCGCAGCGCCGAAGCTCGCACTTCGTTGTGAATTGCCCTTCGAGACGACACTCACCGGACAGTGCGCTATCATTTTAAGGCAAAGCACGGGAGAACGGAAAGGGATGTCGATTATGAAGTCAAGGCGAGGACGATGATGAACCCCAAACTGAAAGCCGTCCTTCTACTGACAGGTGTTTTGTTGCTGGGCGTGCCTTCCTTCGGCGGCCATCATGGCCTCGCAAGGTTTGATACCAAGCATCCGGTGAAGCTGCAAGGGACGGTTACGGATTTTCAATTCATCAACCCACATGCATATATTTACGCAGACGTCAAAGACGAGCAAGGTAAGGTCACAAACTGGAAGCTCGAGCTCGGGAGTCTTGGAATGCTGACGCGGTTCGGCGGGTGGGCGCCCGACACCGTGGGGCGCGGTGACCACATCACGGTCGAAGGCTTTCGCGCCAAAGACGGCTCGGCTTATATGTCTTTGGTCACCGTCCAGCTCTCCAACGGCAAAATATTATCGGCGGCGCCATAGACATGCCCGACTTGCTGGCACTTTGCAAGTGGCTGGATCAGAGTGCGGTGGGCGCCGCCGTTCGGGAGTCACTGTGGCTGTTTCCAGCAATCGAAACCGTGCATCTGCTTGGGATGGCGACCGTCGTAGGGACGGTGGCAGTTCTCGATTTGCGCCTTTTGGGATGGGCGATGCGGCAGGAGCGCGTTTCGGCTCTGAGCGGAAAGCTGCTTCCCTGGGCTTGGGCAGGATTTGCCATGCAAGTGGTTACCGGGGTGCTGCTATTTTCATCCGAAGCGGTCAAGGTCTATAGCAATCCCGCGTTTCGCCTGAAGATGCTATTGATTTTTCTGGCTGGCATGCACGCGCTCATCTTTCACTGGATCGTCTATCGAGATGTGGCAAACTGGGATGAAGGCGCACTCTTGCCCTTGAAGGCAAAGGTTTCGGGTTTTGTTTCGATTCTGTTATGGGTTGGAATTGTTGCCGCCGGACGTTTTATCGGGTTTGTGTGAGCCTGCCAAACTGCCTTCGCGCAATGATCTGCCCGGTAAATCTCGCTCGACACCGCCTCCCAGCCAACAGGTCCAAGCTCTCGGGTGTCGCGCCCCCCATCCGAACTGATTATGCAACTCGACCGAGCGCCCCGGCCATCCGGCGCCGCGCGGCATCCGACGGAATAATCTCCGTCACGGTCTTCCGGCGTGGTTGCCAATTTGTGCTCCAAAGCTATCGCTGCCGCTTCATTCAAGAAGCAGTACGAACTCGAACGATCTCGCAACTTCATGTTGCTATCCTTCCGCGTTGCTTGCCTCCTTTTCTTTACTCGGGCGACATCCCAGCCGGTGAGTTTTTCTCCGGATCGGTCGCGGCGAGCACCTGAGCCAAAAAAAAGGGGCGTGATTCTACGTAGGGTCGGCAAGGGCGGCGTTTTGTGCGTTAATCGGGCCGGTATTGTTACCTGCTCCCGAGCAACGACGGCGCGCGCCTGGTGTTGCATCCTTTTACTATCCAAGAAATTCCTTTGATCGGGAAAGTAACTGCGGTAAGGGAGGCGGAAAGGTGTCGAAAGGGCACGGAATCTGGGGCATCAGCTTGCCATTGGCAGCAGCGCTCGACAAGTGCAAAAACGCTGCGCGCAGAATTTGGCGTTTTTCGAGCAGCCTCCTTTGGTCGATTGCGCCTCGCCTCCGGCACGATCCATTTGAAGTGACGCGACCGACGAATTCGAGCCCTCCGTTAGAAATAGATTTTTGCCAGCGGCGCATGGAACTCGAGGAATTCATCCAGATTTTGCGTATTGGCGACCGCATTCGAGTGCTTTGCGATGACGGAGTGGTTGTGGCGGAGAAAATCTCTCAAACGCAATTCAAGCTGATCCGTTGTCAAATGATGTCGGAACTGGTCCACTAGTTGGACTGACCCTCACCGTTGACCCAGCAAGAAGGAATCATTGCACGGAGAGCGAATTTCGGGCTGAGGGTGTGCGAAAACTGAGCTCGCGCTCGAAAGCCCAACCAACAAGAGAGTAATTATAGATTATCGTTGGTGTCGTAGCAGGATAGTTCCTCCAGTACTTGAACCGGAGCGACTATCTTGGAGAAGTTTTGGGCATCGGTGTCGTAGTGTTCCGCAGTTGTCCGTAAGCCAATTTCGTATAGGACGCCTAACCGCACGGAGAGCAATTCTTCCGCAACTACCCTGCCGTCTGGGCTATCGTATTCGACCCTTAATCTGGTTGCCGGCTCCCCGTCCAAGCGAGACGCTTGCCGCGCCCTGATCTCGAATCCTGATTTGCCCTTGCCGAGATAGTTCAAAACATGATCGGCAAACTCTTTTGGCGATTTGAAGTCAAATTCGTTGGAACTGGCCATTACCGAGATAAAGCGTTCATCGTCGAAGGCAACAACGTCAGTCGTGCTCGTGTCGGGCAAACCAAATAGAACACCATGCAATCGTTGCGGCGGGCGATTCCGTGTGCTACGAACGCGTTTGGAATCACGACGTAATACCGGAAGTTGCAATCGGAGAACCTTCCGGTCCATAGGGATTCCGAGTCGGTCGGTCGCATATTCCCTGTAGTCGGAACCTGGCGCCGCTCCTGCTGGGCACCCGCAGCAGTAGTGGCGATCAGGAGCGCAAGGAAACGGGAAAGGATACTCATTTCGATCCCTCCTCCTAGCCGGCGGGGGCGATAGGAGAATGAAATGTTTAGCGGACTTCGTGGTGCGAAGAAATCCGGCCATACCAAGAAGGCCCGCCCCGGGCTGGAGCGAATGACTTTCGTATGGACTGGGGAAACCTTCTGTGTTCGCGGGCGAGCGGCTCAGAGAATAAAATGACAGCGGCAGAAGCAACGCACACCGCGAAGGCTGATCACGGCGGGTATCGACATCCCCTCGTGTCAGTTCGACCGTAAGCGTGCGATCATTTCTGGAAACCACGTTCTCTGTGGGTCGCCCCAGGGCATTTTTGATGAAATGCCTCAATGCATTCGAGCCAGTCGAAACATGCGGACACCGATGACTACTCGTAGCAAATGTGGGATGACAGCTTGAGCAGCGCCGCCCCATGTTAACGTGCGCGCTGGGGATAAAGGCCGCGTGCTCGAAAAGGAGTGGGACATATACTGTAAGCATCGCTGGATGACGGACGAGGGAGTCGTCATGGTACAGACCGGAGATTTGTACGCATTGAGACTCACTGCAAGGGACCCCAGCGCGGCTGCGCCAGGCGTGCTGAACACTTTGGAGAAGGTCGTCGAGCCATGAAGGCAGATCAGAGCGAGGCTGAATCCTCACCAAGGTCCAAAGACCTGGTTGTCTTCGAGATCCTCAGTGATTCCAAATGCGCAGGTTGCGGCAAGGTGATGCTGAGGGGCGAGTTCCTCTTCCTCGATGGGGAACGAGCACTATGCCTAAGCTGTGCTGATTTCGATCATCTGGAGTACCTCCCCAGAGGTGATGCCGCCCTTACGCGTCGTGCCAAAAAGTACAGCGGCCTTGCGGCGGTGGTTGTTCGCTTCAGCCGATCCCGTGGCCGTTACGAACGCCAGGGTATTTTGGTCGAGGTATCTGCGCTTGAGCGCGCAGAAAAAGAATGCCAAGCCGATGCTCCAGAGCGCGCGGCCCGGTCGAAGCAGGATGAGCTGCGACGCCGGGAACAGGACCGCGACCTTATAGCACGGATGACGCAAGCCATTCTGGAGCTGTTCCCCGGCTGCCCCCCGCACGAGGCGCGAGGTATTGCAGCGCATACCGCAGCGCGAGGAAGCGGGCGAGTGGGACGCACTTCTCGAGGAAGGGCGCTTGAACGGGAGGCCCTCGGCGCTGCAGTTGTCGCGGCGATTCGTCACAATCATACACGTTACGATCGCCTGCTCATGCGCGGGTGGAGCCGAATCGATGCCCGGGACGCCGTTCGCGACGTCATCGACCGAATCGTCGAGTCCTGGAGCTTTCCGCCCGGTCGCCGCTAGGCTACGACCACGAAGGCTCCATCTATGTGTAAGGCTTGACGACGAAACAAGTGTGGTAACCAAAAAGTCGCCAAACAGCCTTACCCGTTATATAAGATGCAAGGAGATGCCTGGGAAGCGGACTAGATATAGCCCCCCCGAGTGACGGCGTGAGCGTTTTGGAGTGTTCAAGTGACAAGCCTTTCTTGCGAGCTTCGGAATGAGCGTTAGCATCGAAGCCATCCTTCGCAAGACTCCTTTGTTCGCGAGTCTGTCTGAGCCGGAAATGCAGGCACTGGTAACGCGCACCACGCGAAGACGCTTCGGGAGGGACGAACAGCTCTTCGCCGAAGGCGATCCGTGCACGGGGTTGTACCTCGTGGTGGCTGGAAAAGTTCGCATCTTCAAATTGTCGGCGACGGGCCGAGAGCAAGTTCTGGCGGTCGAGGGTCCAGGCAGTTCATTTGCCGAGCTTCCCGTTTTCGATGGCGGAGATTATCCTGCCGCGGCGTCAGCGGTCGAAGACACAGAGGCGCTCTTCATCTCGCGCACAGACTTCCAGAATTTCTGCCGTGAACATCCTGATGTGGCGCTTAAGGTGATCGCGGTCGTTGGCTCCCGCCTAAGGCGGCTTGTCGGTATCATCGAAGAACTTTCTTTCACGACGGTGCGTCAGCGTTTGATCGCATTGCTGATACGCCTCGCGCAGGCCAGCGGTACGCGGTCCGAAGCGGGCATCCATATCGAGCTAACCAAAAGCCATCAGGACCTGGCCTCCGAACTGGGCACGGTTCGCGAGTTGGTTTCCCGGAACCTCAGCCGCCTCCAGGCTGAGGGTTTTCTGGACGTGGAAGGCCGCAAGATCGTCGTAAGAGACCTTGCAGGGCTTTGCCGAGAACAAACCGCCGCGGAATAGCCGTAATTCCAACGAAATAAAAGGGTAGTGACTTTAGTCACTGCCGTCCTCTACCGTTACCCGCAGACTGGTTAGCGGTGGGAGGAAACATGAATTTCAATAGCAAAACCAAAGTCAATGAGATCGCGCTGTCGAACCCAGGAGCGCGGCACGTCCTAGAGGATCGAGGGATCGACTATTGCTGCGGCGGAGGAGAGTCACTCCATGAAGCTTGCCTCAAGGCGAACGTCCCAGCCGAGGAAATCCTCCAGCAACTGCGCCAGAACAGCGCGAAGACGGTGCCCGGCGAATCACAATGGACCAGCGCGCCACTCGCCGAACTGACGAAACACATCCGGGAACGACATCACCAATACGTCCGCAATTCGATTCCTCGCCTCCGCGCGTTGCTAAAGAAGATTCGGGAAAAGCACGGCAGCAGGCATCGCGAACTCGGAGAGATCGAAAAGCTGTTCGGGGATGTCGCCCGCGAAATGCTGATGCACATGCAGAAAGAGGAACAAATTCTGTTTCCTTTTATTGACTCGCTGGAACGTGCGGCGAACGGAAACGAAACGGTCGAGCCTCCTTTCTTTCAGACCGTGAAGAATCCGATCTATTCGATGATGAAAGAACACGACAGTGCCGGCGAGTTGGTGCGGCAGATTCGCGCAGCGAGCGGCGGATACAAGGCTCCGACGGACGCTTGCGCGAGCTACCAGGCAGCCTATCAAGGTCTTGAAGAGTTCGAGAAAGATCTGCACCTTCATGTACATCTAGAGAACAACATTCTCTTTCCACGGGCCGTTGAGCTAGAAGCGGCGGCGCCAGCCTGAGGGGGGCCCACGTGTCTGTCACCGAAACCGCCATTCGATCCCCCGCATCGAGTTGCCCAACCCTAGCTCCAACGGAGGTGTTTCGACAGGCCCGCGCACGAGAGGAATCGCTGTCGCGTCTCCTGATGGCGTTTGTCAGCTCAGGACTCTTCTTCATGCTGTTTCCGGGCACGTTTCTGGGCGTCTGGAATCTTCTACAAATCAGCGGGCGCGAGAGCGTCGCTTCCATCTCTCCGGCTTGGCTCCAAGCCCACGGTCATGCGCAGGTGTTTGGCTGGGTGGGTAGTTTCATTCTGGGCATCGGGTTTTATTCCATTCCCAAACTGCGCGGCGGAGGGCGCGCCTCGCATGTGGCTGCTTGGTTGTGCTGGGGCATGTGGACGTTGGGCGTGGCGATCCGATGGACGGCGAATGTCTACCTATGGCAATGGAGAGTACTGCTTCCGCTTTCCGCTTCCCTTGAACTGATCGGGTTCTTGATCTTCTTCCGTACGGTCTCCGGCCATCGCGCGTGGGAATCCGGAAGGCATAAGCTCGATCCGTGGATCTGGGTCGTGATTAGTGCAAGCGCAGGGTTGCTCCTGGTGTTGCTTACAAACCTGGCTGGATGTTTCTATGTGGCTCGGCGTGCCGTCACGCCGACCTTCCCGCACCTATTCGACCAACGATATCTCGCATTGATGGCTTGGGGATTTCTCGTTCCTTTCGTTTGGGGATTCAGCGCCAAGTGGATGTCGGTTTTTCTCGGACTCGAACCGCTGCGGACAAAGCTCCTGCTCGCCGCCGTCCTAACAAACCTGACGGGGCTTGCATTGGTGCTCGGTGGGCTTCTTCTCGCCGGTTCGTGCCTGTTTCTTTTTGGAGCGGTCCTGGCGGCGGCCGCAATCGGCATCTTCGAACCCGCGGTGAATGAACCGAAGACTCGCGGCGTTCACCCGAGTTTTCCATTCTTCGTGCGATTGGCCTATGGCTGGTTGCTTGTCGCCGCCGTTCTCGGCGTTGCCGCGACCCGCTTCGACCGCTCGGGCGGAATCTGGGGTGCCTCGCGCCACGCGCTGACCGTTGGATTCATTTCGATCATGATTCTTTCGGTGGGACAACGAGTGCTTCCAGCGTTTGCGGGCATGCGCATGCTTTGGAGCACGAAGCTTATGCTTGGTGGGTTGGCGCTCGTTACTCTTGGTTGCTCGCTGCGCGTTTCCTGCGAGATTCTGGCGTATCAGGAATATGCAGCCTGGGCTTGGTCCGTGCTTCCACTTTCGGCGCTGCTGGAACTCGGTGGGCTAACGATGTTTGCCATCAACATTCTCGGCACGTTCGTGCTGGTGCCAAGCCATACCCAGAAGCAGCAGTTGGTCGTGACCATCACTTCCGGTAAAACCGCATGAGGAGCTGTGACCCCAGCGTCCGGTCTTGTGCTTTTGGTTTGTAGGAAACGCTGGTCAGCGATATCCTGAGAGTCCCTTCCGACCAGTGGGTTCCCCACAGCGGTCCTCACTTTGCGGGACGCTGCCCGGAGCGGAGCAATGCAGACAGATCGTAACAGTTCGGGTGCCGTGCAACTGGCACTGGGCACGATTTCATTTGCAATTTGCTTTGCTGCATGGGGTCTCGTCAGCGCGTTCGCGCCGCGCTTTCGAGACCTGTTTCATCTCAGCGCCACGCAAACCGCCTTTCTCGTTGCCGTTCCGGTCGTACTCGGCGCCTTGTTCCGGGTTGTCACCGGGATGCTCGCCGACCGCTTTGGCGGGCGCATCATCTTTGCGGCATTGATGCTCGTCGTTGCGATTCCTGCGTACACCGTTCCCGCTGTCGGTAATTACCAGGATCTGATTGTCGTCGCGTTTTTGCTCGGCATCGCCGGAAGTTCGTTTGCCGTGGGCGTCGGATTCGTTTCGCACTGGTTTCCCCCGGAAAGCCAGGGCGGTGCGCTCGGAATCTACGGCCTCGGTAACATCGGACAATCCGCAGCAGTATTTCTCGGACCGGTGCTGGCTGGAGTGGTTGGTTGGCAGAACATTTTTCGAGGAACGGCCGCGCTGCTTGTGGCCTGGGGAGTGATTTTCTTTCTCCTCGCGCGCAATCCCCCGAGGACAATTCGTCCCGCTGGTATCGGAGCGATGCTCGAGCTGCTGGCACGGGAACGGCTTTCCTGGCTGCTCTCGCTTTTTTACTTTCTCACCTTTGGTGGATTCGTCGCCTTCTCCATTTACCTTCCGGTTCTGTTAAAGGATCAGTTCGGATTGAAACCAGCGGACGCTGGATTCCGTACGGCCGGATTTGTTGTCCTGGCGACGCTCGCGCGTCCGCTCGGAGGCTGGCTCGCAGATCGCATCGGCGGAGCACGGGTGCTGCACGCCGTCTTCCTTGGAATCGTGCCATTCGCGCTGCTGATGTCCTGGCCGTCGATGCTGCCGTTTACCGTAGGGGCGCTTGGTTGCGCCTTCCTGCTCGGGAACGGCAACGGCGCGGTCTTCAAACTCGTTCCGCAGTATTTTCCAGAGGAAGTGGGTACGGTCACAGGTCTTGTCGGAGCGATGGGCGGTCTTGGCGGATTCTTTCCCCCTCTGCTGCTCGGCTATTTTCGCGATCACCTGCACGCGATCTGGCCGGGTTTTGCATTGCTCGCGCTGCTTTCCCTGATTCTCTGGCGGGCGAACGCGGTCGTATTCCTCAGCAAACAGGAAACGGCTGAGCTCACCATCCCTCCGGAACTAACCCGTACGGCCGACCGCACGCGGGCCGGGGCAACAGCCACGTTGTTCACGGGATTGCTGATCGCTTCGATTGTAGTCGGGTCGCGCAATCTCGAGAATTTCGACCCCGCGCTGGTGATTTACACGTTCGCGACCGTCTTCGCTACATGGGGCGTCGTCTATCATTATCGCGTGTGGCTGGATAAGCCTCCGACACGCGTCTATTGGCAGCGCGGCTGGCAGCTGTTCCGGCAGGCTGGCACCGTCAAAGGAACTCTTCAGCTTGTTCGCCTGGCGGCCACGCATCTCGCCGCGCAGACGTTTATCCGGCACCGCTCCGCATTGCGCTGGTGGATGCACCAGTTCCTGTTCTGGGGCTGCGTCCTGGCCGTCGCCATTACCTTTCCACTCGTGTTCGGCTGGATTTCGTTCCGTTCGCTGCCCACCGATCAGGAAACCTACGTCGTCGTGGTGTACGGGTTCCCGGCACAGACCTTCAAGCTGCACACGCTCGTGGCGGAACTGCTGTTTCACGGCCTGGACATTTCCGCGTTTCTGGTTCTTGCCGGTATCGGACTTTCGCTATGGCGGCGCTTCCGCGACCGCGGAGCCCAAGCGGTGCAGTCGTTCGCGTTGGATTTTCTTCCGCTCATTCTGTTGTTCGCCATTGCGGTTACCGGACTGGCCCTCACGGTTTCGCAAAACTGGCTGCGCGGCGAGTTTTACAGCTTCCTCGCAATTCTTCACGCAATCACGGTGATCGCGGCGCTGCTTTTTCTACCCTTCGGAAAGTTCTTCCATATCTTCCAGCGTCCCGCGCAACTAGGCGTGAAGTTATATCAGGCGGCGGGAGCCGCCGGCGAACCTGCCAAATGCAAACGATGCGGCGAAGCTTATGCTTCTCGTATGCACATCGACGATCTGAAACGCGTTCTGCCGCAGCTCGGTTTTGACTATCGAATGGATGGAACAGGCGCGACCTGGCAGGAACTGTGTCCCGCCTGTAAGCGGAACTCGCTTTCCCTTGCTCAGTTGCGCTTGAAGGAGGAGTCGCGTGGCTGAGCCCCCTGTTTCGCCCGATGTTTTGCTCGACAAATTCGGGCCACATCCTGCGTACACGCCGCCGGGTGGCTGGCAGGATGAATCGCGGCATCCCGCCGAGCGGCTCGTGAAAACGCATTGCTGTTTCTGCGGGCAGCAGTGCGGCATTCAACTCAAAGTTCGCGGCAATCAGGTCATCGGTTTCGAGCCGTGGGAAGAATTTCCGTTCAATCACGGAATGCTCTGCCCCAAGGGCGTGAAGCGCTACATGCAAGGTGGGCATCCCGACCGCCTGCTCGATCCGCTCATGCGGACGGGCGACGGATTCCGCCCGGTTTCCTGGGACCAGGCGCTCGATTTCACCGCGAAGCGGTTGCGGGAAGTACAGGAGAAATACGGCAAAGACTCGGTTGCTATCTACGGCGGAGCGTCGCTGATATCCGAGAAGTCCTATCTGCTCGGCAAATTCGCGCGCGTGGCATTGGGTACGCGGCACATCGATTACAACGGCCGCCTCTGCATGGTCTCGGCGGGAACAGCGTACAAACTTGCCTTTGGCGTGGATCGCAGCCCGCTTCCGTGGAGCGACATTCTCAAAGCACAAGTGGTTCTTGTGGCCGGAGCCAATGTCGCCGAATGCGCGCCCATCACCACGGACTATCTGTGGCGATGCCGCGATGGGGGCGGGAAGTTGATTGTCGTCGATCCACGGATGACTCCGATCTGCCGCAACGCGGACATTTATCTTCCGGTACGGCCCGGCACGGACCTCGCGCTCTATATGGGACTGCTTCACGTGGTTCTGCGCGACGGCCTGGAGCGCCGGGAATTCATCGCGAAACACACCACGGGCTTTGAACACGTCGCCGAATCCGTGCGAGCTTGGGACCCGCTGACCGTTGCGGAGAAGACCGGTGTTCCACCGAAAGCCATTGAGCATGCCGCGCACACGTTTGCAAAAGCAGACCGCGCTATTGCCATGCACGCTCGTGGTGTCGAGCATCAGTCGAAAGGTGTGGAGAATTGCCTGAGCCTGATCAATCTGTGCCTCGCCACCGGCAACATCGGGCGCGAGGGTGCTGGCGCGACCATGATTACCGGCCAAGGCAACGGGCAAGGCGGGCGCGAGCACGGACAGAAATGCGACCAGCTTCCCGGCCAGCGTTCGATCAGCGATCCCGAGGCGCGGGCGCACACGGCGAAGGTGTGGGGCATCTCGCCGGATGAGATTCCGCAGGCAGGCTATTCGGCGGTTGAAATTATGGAAGCGATCCATCGCGGAGAGATCAAGGCGCTGCTCTCGGCCTGTTTCAACCCGCTCGTCTCTCTGCCCGACGCACACTACACGCGCGAAGCCCTCTCAAAGCTGGAGTTTTGCGGCGTAGTGGATTTCTTTATGTCCGAAACGGCCCACCACGCGGATGTGGTTCTCGCCGGGAGTCTTCAGGAAGAAGAGGAGGGCATCGGCTGCACGGCGGAAGGCCGCGTAATTCACATTCGGAAAGCGGTCGATCCCCCGGGCAACGCCAGGGGCGATAGCTGGATTTACGTCGAGCTCGCGAAACGATTGGGCAAAGAAAAATACTTTCCGTATCGCTCGACAAGTGAGATTTACGACGAACTTCGCGAAGCCTCGCGCGGTGGTCATGCCGACTACTACGGCATCACCTACGAAAAGATTGATAAGAATATGGGCGTGTTTTGGCCGTGCCCGACGCTTGATCATCCCGGCACACCGCGTCTTTTCGCAGATGGCCGCTCGATGCACCCGGACGGTAAGCATCACTTCGTTGTTACGGAATGGCGGGAAAGCGGTGATCCTGTTTCAACCGAGTTTCCCGTGTATCTCACAACCGGACGTGTCGTCAGCCAATACCTTTCCGGGACGCAGACGCGCCGCATCGGCGGATTGCTCGACCAGTACCCGACTCCGCGGCTTGAAATTCATCCCCGCCTGGCGGAGCACTACGGAATCATGGATGGCGATTGGGTAACCGCCACCTCGCGTCGCGGCCAAATTACATTGCAGGCCATGGTCGTCAAGACAATTCGACCAGACACCGTTTTCATTCCCTACCACTGGCCCGGTGCCTCGAGCGCGAATCGCTTGACGCATCGCACCCTCGACCCACGCAGCAAGATACCCGAGTTCAAAGTCTCAGCTTGTCAACTAAAAAAGGCCGCAGGTCCGCCAGATTGGGCGACGTCTTCCCCTGAACAATCTCCGTCGCCGCGCCAAGGACGAGGCTGATGCACGGCTACGAGTTCTATATCGATCCGTCGCGCTGCATTGGCTGCCAGTCCTGCGTGAAGGCCTGCGAAGAGTGCGAGACGCATCGCGGTAAGTCCATGATCAATTTCGATTTCATCGAGCGCGGGAGTACGACAGCTACCGCCGCATACGTCTGCTGGCACTGCGACGAACCGACCTGCGCGATGGCTTGTCCGGCGGACGCCATCAAAAAGGGCGACGACGGCATCGTCCAATCGTCGCTCAAGCCGCGCTGCATCGGCTGTTCGAATTGTGTGCTGGCGTGTCCGTTCGGCATTCCCAAGATTTTCCCCGAGCTTGAACAGATGATGAAATGCGACATGTGCTACGACCGCACCTCTATCGGCAAGCGGCCCATGTGCGCCACGGTGTGCCCAAGTCAGGCGTTGTCTTACGTTCGTCCCGAAGAACTCGCCCGCCGCCGCGAGAAGCCGACGAATGTCTTTTACTTTGGCAAACAAAAAATCACCACGCGCGTGCACATGATGACACCCCCCGGAACCGACACTGTGTCGCTCGACGTTCTCGATTACATGTGGGAGGAGAAGTATGTCGCTGCTGCACAACCCGAGTAAGGACCCACTCTGGAAAGACGAGTTTTCGGTGTTCACAAGCGACGAACGCTACGTCACGCGGCGGCAATTCACGAAGTTCCTGACTCTCGCCAGTCTCGGCATGTTCGTCGGCAATCTCTGGATCGTTCTCAAATCGTATCTGGCGAAGAAGCCGACGTATCCCATTGCTGAGGTCGCCAGCCTTGGAGAGGTACCTGTGCGCGGCGTCAAACTCTTCTCCTACCCCACGCCCCAGGACAACTGCATCATGGTGCGCACGGCTGAGTACGAATACGTTGCCTACAGCCAGAAATGTACACACTTGTCTTGTGCCGTCTATTACTCGGCGAAAAACGATCGTCTCGAATGCCCCTGCCATCAGGGCTTCTTCTCGATCAAAGATGGCTCCGTTCTGCAGGGCCCGCCCCCGCGCCCATTGCCGCAAATTGTGCTGGAGCGCGAAGCCGGAAAACTCATCGCCACTGGCGTGAGGGTCAGCGGAAATGGCTAACCTCGAACCTACCAAGCAACGCAGGGGACTGGTGGCCATCGATGGCGCGATGGCCCTTATCGCGATTCTTCTCATCGTCCAGATCTGGCTTTTGAGCGCGCCGCTCGAAGCTTTTCTCGCGGGGCACTCCGGTCCGGTGATTCCCGCCGCCATTTTCTCGGGCTTGCTGTTCTTCGCGTGTGTAACCCTAAATGCCTTCGTCGCCAGAATCGACCGAAGTTCGAAAGAACGCTGACAATGCTCGCCGGGGCGAGCTTGACAGTCTGTCGGCTCAGAATTGCTAATGCGTTGTCACTCGCGCTCCCCAGAAGTTGCAGCCTGAACCGGATCTGCCTTATTGCGCCTCGTTTTCCTACAACTGCCGTCTAATCAATAGGATGTGGCGGAAGCGTGTGGGAGTCGAACCCAAGAGTTAGGCTTCCAACTCACGGCGAATGATGGCGTTACGGCTTGCGCCAAGTTCCAATTGGAGTCAATTGGAGTCAGCAATCTACTGGACTACTTACGCGAATCCAAGCGCGCGGTTTTTCGTCGCCGGCGTGTCGCTGCTCCCCTCGGCCAAGACTGCCGACGCCATAACCACGCGCCGAAACCTAGATCAAGGGGGCTGGGAAAATAATCCGGTCTTCGGCCGCCATCCGTCGCCGGCAAAGCAGGCA
>Ga0182036_10000399_pt1 | contig 19429 bp, 21 predicted proteins | sample sta12Cox44000080_FD_125966 | JGI IMG/M metagenome (GOLD analysis project Ga0182036, IMG submission 125966) | Lab enrichment of tropical soil microbial communities from Luquillo Experimental Forest, Puerto Rico - statoxic.12C.oxic.44.000.080 | ecosystem: Environmental > Terrestrial > Soil >...
CTGGCAACTTGCGCTCGGTGAGTTTCACGTGCAGCATGTTCAGTAGCACGAGTGCTCATGCCAAGCATTTCAAAGACAGCGCTAACGACCGCATCCTCAACGTGGAAAGCGTCGTCGTCAGTCGAGCGTTTGTGGCTACGCCACGAAAGCATGGGCCTGATAGATTCCGATCGACGGATGCGGTGTAGACCTCGCCGGAAAACGACGTGGTGCCACTCTAGCAGACAATCCCGTAGACGCTAATTTCCGCAGGAGGCTGCGGTCCCTCCATGGTGGGTGACCCTCAGCCTGCACTCCAGGCCGCTGGCAAGATGGATCGTTGCGAGATAGCCCGGCAAATGCGAATGAGCAGGAGCAACAGCAATGCGCGCTCCCCTTAGCCAGCGCCGCGTCAACGCAGTGAAGGAAGAGCTTCTGGCCAGATCCTCTCCTGTGAGTTCGAGCTTCGCTGTAGCCGGATGAAATTGATCGAGCGCTTGCCGGGTTTCTGCGAAGGGCTCCCATCGCGAGTAGAGAAATCCGGCGGAGGCGGAAAAACTCCAGAGCATGGTCACCGCGGCCAGAGGCAGAATCGAACGCAGCATCCTCAGGACACTGTCGTCTGGCTCGGTTCGGAACAGCCGATAACTCTGGATCAGGCCGAGGAGCATGGCCGGTATAAACAGCCAGAGCGCCGTTGAGCGGGCGAAGTCGCTGATGGTTGTAAGTGCCAAGGGACTGAGACGGAGCGAAGAAACCATGAAATCCTTTAGAGTGCCCGTGAACTGCGCAAGTTCTTCTCCCAGCCAGAGGCCGGCGAAACTGGCAAAAGGGATCGCGGCTGTCACCGGCACGACCGAGATCGCCGCGCGGACCGTGCCATTCGCCGCGCACGCACACCAGAAGCACGCGAAGGTCAGGACCCCAAACATGATGAGAACGTCCGGTAATGAATGGGCGTTCACATACATGAGCGGCGAGCCGAAGACGGCACCGCCGACAATCATCGCTAGAACGGGAAACACTACGGCGCAGGCAAGCCCTGAGAACATCGCCAAGACCAGCTTGATCAGCCATTGGCGGCGGGCGGAAACGGGCAGGGTCCTCTGCCATGCTTGTGTTCCCGACGATCTCTCCTCCCCCAACGAAAGAATTCCGGCAAGACCGGCCATTGCAACACACACGGACAGCAGCGGGCCGAGCAACGCCCATTCGAGCCCTGTACGCAGCTCCCACTTCGAGGGCGCTGGCAAAAGCCGGAACGTCGCGAGGAACGCCACGTACAGCAGAACCAGCAGTTCGGTCAGCCAGAGCGGCCGAAGCAAGCGAAATTCCTTGCGGATTAGGTTAAGTGACGCGCCAGAGGGCCGGCTGCGGAACCATCCCGCCAAGACTTCCGGCATGACCGAAGGGCCAGCCATAAGCAGATCTTCGCCGCTACTTCCTCCCGTCGCCTGAAATCGCGCCAACTTCCGCGCGCCAAGCCAGAGCGTCAGGGCAGCAAAGCAAATGCCGAAGGCGAGAATGACAGTGATGGTTCCGGCGGGTGATCCGTCGAGCAGCGGTGAGGAACGGAAAGGAGCTTCCACCCCTCGACTGAACAGGGCGCCCAGGAACAGGATGCCAGCGTCCAGAGCGAGGCTACCAAGGGTGGACTTGGTCGTCAGAGTCCAAAGAGTCGCCGAAGCCATCGTGACGATGACATAGGCAGCCGCAGCAATCTTATATGCAAGGCGCGTGTGCGGCCAGGTGAAGGAAAACATGACGACCCCGGAAACCAATGCGGCGGACAGGGCCGCGGGGCACATCACGCTCATCTTCTCGCCCCAGAGCTGCAGGCGGCTCGAGGGCTGCGCGAGCCAGAGAGAAAGCGTCCCGTAACGGAATTCATCGCCAAGTGAGAGTGTCGCGAGCAGGGGAACACCAAAGAAAAAGCTCAGGAAGCTTAGAGACTCGGCGAGGCCGGCGGGCATCACTCCGACCGCGGTGTAGGAGTGAGGCATGATGACCGGCAGCGCCCCGGCGATCACCACGGCGCACCAGGGTCCGAACAGGGCCCGCATTTCTTTTTTTATTCTGACCATTCGTGCGCTCATCGGGGCCTCCTATGATTTCAAAGCCTCTACAAAGATTTCTTCGAGCGTCAGCGCCTCGGTCGAGAGTGCCTCGGGATTGAGCTTGCGGAGGCGAGCCAACAACTCCGGGCCGGAGCCATTGACGACCAACTCCACTTGACGACCCTCGCGGCGCACGCGCAGGGCCGAATGGAAATCGAGCTCCGGCGGCTCTTGAGCGAAGCGCGCGCGGATTCGCTGATAACGGGTTCGGGCCTCGTCGGCCTCGAGCGTCAGCACGGAAACACCTTGATCCATGATCGTAAATTCGTCGATCAGTCCTTCAAACTCCGTAATGAGGTGGGTAGAAACCAGAATCGTGCGGTTAGCGAGATTCCCTTCCTGATATGCACCGATTACCGTCTCGATAAACCCGCGGCGAACAATGGGGTCCAGGCCGGAGGTGGGCTCGTCGAGCACTAGCATGTCGGTTTCCGGACAGATGGCGGCCATCAGCGCGAGTTGCGTCCGCTGGCCTTTTGAGAGCGCGCCGGTGCGTTTGGTGGGATCCAGCCGGAAACGCTCGAACAGTTCCTGCTCCTTCTTGTGGTTCCAGCGCTCCCGGAAAGAGGCCAGATAATCAAGCGTCTCGCGCACGCTCATCCACGGGTAGAACGCCACCTGGTCCGGCACGTAAGCTAGGCGGCGCTTTACCGCCACCTCGGCTTGTGCAGGATCGAGACCGAAGACGCGCACCTGCCCGCGCTGGGGACGCAGCAGGTTGAGCAAGCACTTCATCGTAGTGGTCTTGCCGGCGCCGTTGCGTCCAAACAGTCCGTAACAGCGGCCCGGCAGCACTCGCAAGCTCAAGTCATGGACCGCCTCTGCGTTTCCGTAGGCGAAGCCGAGATTCTGGATATCGATGACGGCGGTGGGTGGGTTCATCTTTCATTTCTCCTTACGATCTTCGCTGGCGCGCCGCTTGTCTTCGAGCACCTGCATGCGCCCCTGGACTAGCTCCAAAAATTCCTGGCCGGGCACTTGCAGATGGTGGGCCATGACGACCGCCTGGTCGATTTCCTCGATCAGTAGCTTGCGGCGGATTTCCTTGCGCAAGGGAGAGTGGTTCTCCCTTAGGAAACATCCCTTGCCGGGCAGAGTCTCGATCACGCCTAGGCTTTCCAGTTCGGCATACGCCTTCGCGATCGTGTTGCGGTTGAGGTGAAGCTCTTCCGCGAGCGGCCGGATGGAGGGGAGCGACTCGCCTGGGCGCAGCGCCCCCGATGCTGCAGCGGCTTTAACCTGATCGACCAGCTGGAGATAGGCAGGTTTCCCGGATTTGAAATTGATCTGAAACAACAAATTCGTGGCTCTCTGTCATAGGACAGTATGACAGCAGCCCGGAGATGTCAAGCAAAATCCATGCCTATGCACGCAAGATAGCAGCGGTCAAGCGGTTACTCACGGGATTTTCCTGAAGCAGTATCTTCACGGCGCTGCGCCCGAGACGATTGCAGAGATTCAAGCCGCTCGTTTGCTTCCTTCATTTCCGCCACACGCGACTTCTGAAAGTCTAGTCACTTTTCCCGTGCTTCACCGGCGTGTATCGCAGCGCAACGACGCCGTTCGAAAACTCCTTCGACTCAGCCAGCTTCAGCCGCACGTGCTTTTCAAGCGCGCCGTACGCCGGAATGCCTGAACCGAGAACGATCGGCATCACCGCCTGCCGGATGTCCGTCAGCAGTCCGGCGCTAAGAAAGGAACTCGCCGCAGCCCCGCCGCCAACCATCCACACATTCTTCGCGCCTTTCTTGAGGAAGTACTCGCGCAGCCCTTCGACTGCCTGCTGCCAGAAATCCACGTGCGGGCCGCTCGCGCGTGTCTTCGACAGAACCACGCACGGCATCTTCGCCGAGAATCCCCACTTGCCAAAGGTCAGCGCTTGCTCGTACGTCTTGCGTCCCATCACCGCGCCGTCGAAACTCTTGAATAAATCGTTGGCGCCGTAGTCGACGCCGCCGTGAAACGCGTTGAGCCATTCGACACCGCCCGACGGGTCCGCGATGAACCCGTCGCAACTGCTCGCGAAATAATAGATGAAGTGAATGCTGTTTTTTTCAGCCATTAGGAGTGCGCGGATTGTAGCACGCCGCCGCTTAACCCAGCAGGGCCGCCGCGATACTGCTCCACTCCGCATCGAGCGGCTCCCGGCAGACGGGCTTGCCGGCCCGGCTGTACCAGTAGGCTGCGTTGCCCGGATCGCCTTCCTTGCGGTGGAGGTAGGCGTGTACCCACGAACCCTCCACGCCTTCGCCCTGCTGTGCTGATTTGTGTGCTCTTTTCCAATCGCCCTTGGCATCCCACCAAAGTCCTGCAAGGGCGTGCGTAAGGCTGGCTGGCGGCTCGGTCGCCGTGAGCGACTCGCGAAATTCGTCCAAGGTCATTCTGAAATACCTGCTGTTGATTCCCTTATTGTGAATCGCTCAACGAGAATTTCGCAACTCTGGAGAAAACTGTGACAGAGCCGGCAAAGATGGAACCGCCAAGTCCGAAGCTCTCGAACAAAACAGAACGGTGCTAACCGTACAGGTGCTCTGGGGCTGTCAGGCGTACAACACCACACCCCAAGAAGCAGCACAGAAGCAACGGACTCATGCAAGACCGCTCGAGATTGTCGGTTGATCGACGCCAAGGTGCGATTTTTCCGTGACAACCTCGCAATAGTGCACGGCAGCGAGAGTGCGGTCCGAAAAGAGAAAGACGGAACCGAGAAACCTCTATGCCTGATATGGACAGATACTTGGTTTAAGCGGAATGGCAGGTGGCAAATCGTCGCCGCTCAGGACACGCAGTTCGATTGCAAATAGGGCTGTCGCTGCGGGGTTCCGCTGGCCCCACTCGGTGCACAACCTCGGCGCATTGCGGGTCGAACGGCAGATCAAGCGGTCTCGTGAAAGGCAAGCATCGGAAGCCGTGCGGGTTCCGCGCCCTAGACATGGGAACCGAGAGGATGAATGTTCACCCCCCGCGATCCGAGACGGCGGAGAACAAATATCACACGTTTTCGGTTTCGTTGGGAGCGCCAACGGCCATTCGATCAACCGGAGATGGGAACGGCGTTATTTCGATCTTGTCGCCGATCTGGGTGCCCGTCGAATAAATGGTGTGCGGAGGTAATTCTAGAACGCTCACTGCCTTCAGGGAAATCTTGGAGATGCGGAAGGGCCGAACATGTTCTTCCACATGGACGACTCGTTTTTCCTTGCTGAGAAAGATTAGATCAATCGGGAACAACATTCCGATCGTGTGGACTCCAGACGACGGGACAATCCAGAGTCCGCGGCCCAGTTGCGCCCATTTCTTGGTTTTTCCGAGCAGCCCAATGAGGCGGCGCAGATAACTGTCAGCCACGACCGCCTCGGTAGCCACAAACGTCTCGCGTGTCTTGTTGTAGACGTAAACGAGACGATCTTGAATGTTGGTGGACATAAATCTCCCGGCCGCATTTCTGCGGATGAGTCCATGAGCATAGCCATCGGCCGAAGGCCGAAGCCGTTATTCGACCGACTTCCGGCGGCGACGATAGATAATGATGCCCAGCACAACAAACGCCAGCACGCCAGAAATAGCCCTAATCATCGTTACGTTGTCCATGTCACTGCTCCTTTCCTTAGGATTCAGCGACCCGCTGGTTTGGCGGAATCGCTGTTGCGGTGATTACTTACTTAGTACCGGCATCATCTGTCGAACCAAGGTGATCACTGCGGGTCCCAAAATCACAACCATCAAAGCCGGAAAGATGAAAAACACGAGAGGAGGCACCATCTTGACGCTAGTCTTGGCACTCATCTCTTCTGCTCGCTGGCGCCGCCTGGTGCGGCTATCATCAGAGAACACGCGGAGCGATTGAGCAATACTGGTGCCAAATCGCTCGGTTTGAATCAACATAGTTACCAAGGACTTGATGTCCTCTAGCCCGGTGCGCCTGCCCAGTTCCCGCAGCGCTTCCACGCGGGTCTTGCCCACGCGCATCTCCATATTCACCAGCTTCAATTCGCCGGTCAGCTCCGGATGAGTGATGCGCAACTCCTCGGCCACTTTCAACAGTGCCTGATCGAGACCTAGGCCAGCTTCCACACAAATCACCAGCAGATCCAGACAGTCCGGAAGGGCTCTGCGCAAGCGGACTTGCCGGGCCTTGACGCGCCACACCAACCAGAGCTCCGGCAACAGGTAACCCACCACCACGGCAAGTAGCGGAAGCACAAATGGATTCAAACGGTGGAGTCCGGAAGCGAAAACCAAGAACATCAGTGCCGCGGGCAAAAGCACTTTCGACCCCCGCAGAGCGAGAATCGCCGTGGGGCTGCGGTACCCCGCGCGGATCATTAGCAGCTCGGCATAGGATTTCTTGCTGGTATCGGCGGGCACTAGTTTTCCGACAGACACCAGGGCATTCTTCATGCGCTCTTTTTGCTGCTGCGCTGAGGGCTTCTCGCCGATCGTTGGCGGCGCGATCAACCGAGTCAGGCGCCCGGCAACGCTGGTTTCGCTCGGCGTGAATGCATACAATAAGGCTGCACATGCGGCCAACGTGGTCATAAACGTAATCGCTGCGATCGCCCAGATCATCTTGCTGTCTCCGTCAATTCCTCAGACCTCGAAATGAATGATTTTCCAAATGATTGCAGATCCGATGAATTGCAATGTGGCCGCCACAGCGAGCAATTCGGGGCCCACTCGATCGGTAAATAGGATCCCAATGTAATGTGGGTTGAGGAATCCCAGGACGGCCATCATAAATGGCGGGAGCGCGATGAGGATCCCCGCGGTCAACCGCCCCTGGGCCGTGCGAACCTTCACGTCACGGTAGATACGGAACCGGTCGCGAATCACTTTTGCAAGTCCGTCCAGAATTTCCGCCAGGTTTCCGCCGGTTTCCTTTTGGATGAGCAGCGAGGTCACAAAGAAGCGCACATCGATTAGCGGAACTCGGTCGGCCATATTCAGGAGCGCGTCGCGCAGGGGAAGGCCGAAATTTTGTTCTTCAAACGTAGCCCGGAACTCACCTGCCAGTGGCTCGCTGGACTCCTTGGCAATCATTTCTAGTCCGGTCGTAAATGCGTGACCCGCACGGACCGCACGCCCTAGCAAATCAAGCGCCTGCGGGAAGTTTTCCTCGAACTTCCGCAACCGTGTCCGACGCTTCCATACGACAAGGCCAATCGGAGTTAGGCCCGCCGCAAGAGCGGCAATCAAGCCGACCAGCAATCTCGGGAAAAAAAACCTTGTCACCAACGAGGTGGTCAGTGCTAGAAGGCCGCTCACCAGGATAATTCTGCCGGGCTTTGTCTTCATTCCCGCCTGGGACAGCAGGTTTTGAAGGCGCCTGGACCAGGACCACTGCATGAGCAGCCGATGAAATACCGGAACGTCGCTAAGCATCTCGTCCCGCGCCAACTTAAGCCCCAGAGAGACTTCTCCGCGACGCTCGGCCTTGCGCACCGCCTCCATGCGGCGGACCACCTCCTGGTTGGGATCCGAACTGCCAGCTAGCCAGATCAAAAAAAGAACTGCGGTTACCGTGAGAAAGGTGAATAAGGAAAGTAACAGGGCCATTGGAATTCCCTCACGCAAAAAGCCAAATCGAAAAGAAAATGACCAGGGTGGCCCAGAGAGCCAGCGTCGAGACCATGGACCTCTTCCCGATGCCCTTAGCAAGCAACAGGCAGGCCGATAGAATGCCCGAGGTGACGACCAGGAGCGTCAACACCGGGATGGACTCCGCCCAACTGAGGCTTTTTGTCGAGAAAAGGTGGACCGAATAGAGTGCTGTCGTGACGGCTGACATGATAACGATTGGCACCCAGGCCCCCGACTCGAGGCCCTCACCAAGGGACAAACCGAGCGAGAGAAAAGTCACGGCTAAGGCCAGCATCGCGATCACGGAAAACGTAGGCATCACCCACCTCTCACTTCAAACATCGAAATGGGAAGTTGAATACCCGTAACAATCAGGCGCTCCGCGAATTTCGGACGGATGCCGGTGGCCTGAAACTCCCCCAACACTTCTCCGCTCTCGCGAATGCCTCTTTTGCGAAAGACAAAAATGTCCTGCATGGTGACGACGTCTCCTTCCATGCCAGTTATTTCGGCAACACTGACGACCTTGCGCGTGCCATCGCTCAACCGGGTTACCTGAACGACGACGTCGATGGCGGAAGCGATCTGCCTGCGGATCGCGGCTTCCGGAAGATTAAGGTTGGCCATGGCGACCATGGTTTCCAAGCGGCTCAAGGCGTCTCGCGGTGTGTTCGCATGAACCGTCGTCAGTGAGCCATCATGGCCGGTGTTCATGGCCTGCAACATATCGAGCGCTTCTTCGCTGCGGACCTCACCGACAATGATGCGGTCGGGCCGCATGCGCAGCGAATTAATTACCAGTTGTCGCTGCTGAATGGCGCCCTTTCCTTCAATGTTGGGCGGGCGGGTTTCCAGACGCACGACGTGATCCTGGTGCAACTGCAACTCCGCGGCATCCTCGATCGTAACAATCCGTTCACGATTCGAGATGTAGCAGGAAAGTACGTTCAAGAAGGTCGTCTTGCCGGCACCGGTCCCCCCAGAAATCAGGATATTTAAGCGCGCCTTTACACATCCTTGGAGCAGCTCGAGCATCGGAGCAGTGAGAGAGTTGTTCTTGAGCAGTTCCTCGGCAGTCAGGCGATCCCGACCGAAACGACGAATCGAGAGGCACGGACCATCCACGGCCAACGGCGGAATAATGGCGTTCACACGGGAGCCGTCGGCCAACCGGGCGTCGACCATCGGGGAAGACTCATCGACTCGGCGTCCGATCGCGGAAACAATCCGGTCGATAATGCTGGTGAGGTGCGCGTCATCTCGAAATTGCACCGAGGTTTGCTCGAGAATGCCCCTGCGCTCGACATACACGCGCTTGTGCGTGTTGACGAGAATATCGGACACCGTTGGGTCGGCGAGAAGCGGCTCGAGCGGTCCGAGTCCGAAGACTTCGTCCAAGATTTCCTGGGCTAACCTCTCCCGCTCCTGCAGGTTCATAGGGGTGGATTCCCCAATGACCAGCCCCTCCAGAATTTGCCCCACCTCGCGCCGTACCTCTTCCCTGTTCACCTCGTTCAGCCGTTCAAGGTTGAGTTTCTGGATGAGCTTGCGATGGATGGCCGACTTGACGGCGCCAAAATCCATCCGTGGACTGTTTGTTGGAGTGACTGGCATTGTCTAAGCCCTCTTTAACGAAAACGAGAACAGATCAAGGCCGCTTCTCTTCGCAACTGGCTGTTCAGGGATTCCTGCCAACTGACTCGCGATCTCGCGGTAGCGGTGGTTGAGCAAGTTGTTGTGGTTTTCCATAAATGGCATGCCCAGGTTTATGGCCAAGCTGGCCTTGCGGTAGTCATTTGGCAGACACGCGAAAATGGGGCGTCGAATCTCTTTTTGGATGCTCTTCAGAGCTTCCTCATCGTTCTTATGCCAGCGATTGACGACCACCTTCGCACGGTCTGGTTCAATCCCGAATCCTGTCAGGGCCATCAGACGGCGTTCGAGCGCCCAGAGTGACGGCACGTTCGCTTCGGCCACGACCAGGATAGTCTGCGCCATGCGCAGGATGGTGCTCCACTCTGAAGAAAACTGAGTGCCCAGGTCGACCAACACGATGTCGAAGACGCTCTGGGCGACGTTGACCACCCGCTCGAGCGGTGGCGTGGCGATCGCTTGCCATTCTTCCGGCTGGGATGCTCCTCCCAGTATTTCTAAGCCCGTTTTGTGCCGCGTCGTCAATCCTGCAAAAAAATGGCTGTCGAGCCGATCGAGATTTTCGATCGCGTCGCGCAGCCCGAAATGGGGTTGCAGATCGAGCAGCAGGTGAACGTTGCCGAGTGGGCGCGCAAAATCAAGCACCGCGGCCCGCTTCTTCGCGTAGGTTGCTATCTTGACTCCGAGGTTTACCGCCACGGTTGTCGAACCGACTCCACCTTTCGAGCCCATAATTACAATCAGCTTGTTGAAGGAGGGACGATCACTCTGTTCGCATTCCTGAACTATCCGCGACAAGATCTCCTTTAGCGCCTTGGGTTCGACGGGTTTGGCGAGAAAATCCTGTACCCCGCTGCGCATGGCTTCCAACAGCAACTGCGGACTAGGCGGCACGGTTGCTGAACAGGCAATAATTCTAGTCGCGGGACGGATCCGCCGGAGTTGTGCGCCGAACGTGAAAAAGGTTTCGGGATAGAGTGACAGATCAAGAAAAACTATGTCAGGCAGTTGCTCGGCTGAATCGGGCATTTTCTCCGTGGGCACCGTCCACGTTTTTATCGATCCGACGAGACCAGATTGCTCGATGCTGGCTAGTAATTGCGCCGAACTATTCGGATCGCTGGTCGCTATTGCCGCCGTCAACATTGGCCGATTTTCCTCTTCATTCGAATCTCTTGGTTCCTAGTTCGCTCTAATTCACCCCATCCCGGATTATTTTGGGGTTGGAGGCACAGCCGCTGCGGGAGCAACCGGTTTGAGCAAGGGCTCGGGAAATGCCGGACCCGGTGGCACTTGCTCGGCGGAGAGCGGCTTCACCACGCGCGGAGTGACCACCACCAGTAGTTCATCATTGCTCTTCGTGCGGTTCCGGCTGTGGAACAGCTTCCCGAGAACCGGAATGTCACCGATGCCAGGGATTTTGGAAAGCTGTTCTGTCACGCGGTTGTCCATCAGACCAGCTATCGCGAAGCTTTGGCCATCCGCCAAATTCATCTCGGAATCCATGCGACGGGTTGACAGGGCCGGGATAAAGAATCCCTGGATGGTGAGCGCATTGGTAAAGTCGAGGGAACTGACCTCCGGTTTCACTTTCAAGTGAATCTGGCCGTCGGGCAGGAGTGTTGGAGTGAAGTTCAGGCGGACGCCAAATTCCTTGAATTGAATGGTAATGCCTGCGAAACCACCGCTGCCGGAAGCCTGCAGAATCGGGTAGGGAAATTCACCGCCAGCCAGGAAGCTGGCGTCCTTTCCCGAGGCGGTCATCAAGTTTGGTTCAGCCAGGATTTCCAGTACATTCTCTTGTTCCAGGGCCTTGATGGTTGCCGCCAGGTCGATGTCCGGACGGAAGATAAAGACGTTCAACAAATCACTGATCGTAAAAAAGTTTTGGCCGCCAGATTGTTGTGACAGCTGCGGAGGAGCAAATTGCTGCGTAGTTGTGAGGAATGGCATTTTGGAACCAAAATTGTGGAGGATATTGGCTCCCAACTGGCTCACCACCGATCGGTTCACTTCCGCAAATCGCACCTGAAGCATGATTTCTCCTGCAGGTGCCACCGGAACTTGCATCAGGCTGGTTACTTTCGGGGTGGTGTTCTTGACGACTTCAAGGATCTTGTCGGCCACCGACGTAGAGGATACGTTCCCAGAAAGCATCACGACGTCTTTCGAAGTTTCCACCTGCACCGGCTCCGAAGGGAAAACCTCACGAATTTTCTGGCTCAAGCCTAAAACATCGATGTCCACGGACACTTCAAACGCCTGACTTTGGTCCGACTCGTCCCACAACAGAAGCGAGACTCCTCCGGGAGCCTTTCCGTTCAACAGGACCTGATAAGGAGTTACCACCAAAGCTTCAGCAATATTCGGATCTGCGAGGGACACCCTTTTGATCCGCGTTGGAGAGGTGATGACCAGCGAACGGCCCACCAATAAATGCAGGGTCTGCGGCGCTTCTTCCGATGCCGGTTGCTTGATCTCCTGCGAGGTCGCGCTGCCGACATCCGCCGGTTTCTCCGGAAGACTTTTTTCCGCCTGTGGGTCCGGCTGTTGCTGAGCTTCGACAGTCGTCAAACCTGCCAACAGTGTGCTCAGCACTAGACCACACCACAACACTCGCGTTTGTTTTTCGCTAATGCGTAACATTCGTTTCCTCTGTCAATCCTTCATGGATTTGGAAAACTCTTGCTCTCTCGCTTCGTCCCAATGATTACCTCCACGGCGTACGGCACCAGCGGCGGCGGGAGGGGCTTTGCGGGAACCGCACGTCTCGGTGGCGGGGCAACCCCGGCGAAGAGCGCGGCCTGCAGAACGGGGGGCGGGTTTACCATCTTCGTATCGATGGTATTCCGCAACGCCAGCTGAATCTTTCCCTCGGTGCTGGCCATCGCCAGCTTCGCGGCATCGGCCGGCGTAACCAGCAGCGTGATGACCGGGACGGTTTGCGGCTTTCCTTCACGATCCTGTTCGATCTTCTGGCCGGCGGCGAGCACGCGCACATTTTCTAGAATCGTGCGCGTGATGTTGCTTTGGTCTCGCCCGCCCACCACGCTTCCGGTGACCAGCACATCCACCATGGTCCCCGGAATCACAAACCCGGCCACGCCCACGACTTCATTCACGGCCACCGACAGCGCCCGCATACCTTCCGGAATGGTGGCCGACAAGCCTGCGCCCGCTTCCTTCGGCGACAATTTGTTCTCGATAATCGGTTCATTCTCGACGACCGGAGTGATTAATGCGCGGTTCGCGCAATCTTCAATGCGCACGAACATTCCGGCAACCGGCTCGCTGGCTGGCCAGGGAATCAGGCGCAGGTTGTCGGTATCCAGGCGGGTGCCGACCTGCAGGGGCTGCGCGGCAACGACGATGTGTTGCAGTGCGACTGGCTTAGCCTGATTCGTTTGCTGCAGCTGGCGATAGACATACACACTGGTGAACAAAGCCACAGCAATCGCGCCAACCAATCCCAAAATCAATCGATTCCGGTTCATATGCACTCTCTTATGCGATTGTTCTCAAACTTCCAAACGGGCCATTAGAAAGCAGACCAGTGTGGACACCGCAACGGCCACACCAAAGGGCAGTTTCATCAGCCCGGGATTGTCGAGTGAGATTTCTGGGTGCGCCCGCAAACCAAAGGAAAAGAAACCCCTGACGAGCACCAGCAAGTTGCGAACGGTTTCGCGTACTCGCTGCGTTCGGACGATCTCGACAACCGCCATTACCCCCGAAACAAAAATGCTTCCCACTAACACAAACAAGAAAAGAACTGGTCCAAGGAAGGCTCCTACTGCGCCCATGAGTTTCCAATCTCCCGCACCAAGTGCTCGCAATAGGACGAGCGGCAGCAGGAGGACCAGCGCTAAACCCGCACCTTCGAGCGCAGCCTTGGCTCCGGACCACCCTGCCACCCACATATGAATGCCGATGCCTAGGAATAAAGCGGGAACGGTAAGCCAGTTGGGGATCTTCCGCGTGCGAAAATCTACCCAACCAGAAAGTAGCGTCACACCGAGCACAAACATCCAGACGGTTTGTTGTGTTTTCATGAGTCCTAACATCCCTGGATAGCTCCTCTGGGGTCTGGGACGCCAAGTCTTTGGAAAAACCAATAACTCAAGAGCGCCACCCAGGCTTACAAAAGAAAGAAACAGTTACGTGAGGTTCGTGACGGCGCTGGAAAACACGCCATTGATAGCCGCAGCTAGTGCGTTTAGCGAACCAATCGCCGCCAGCGACAGCAAGACCAATAACAACGCATATTCCGTTAGATCCTGACCTGCTTCTTCCCTCCACAATCTTGCAAGAAATGGCTTCACGTCGGTTCCTCCTGCCAATCCGGTCGAAGCACTACAGAAACCAAGACCGAACAGGCCTAGGCTGCTGGAACACGGGGCGTCTTCCGGTAGCCTACGGCCTGTCAAGTCCTATAACTACTGGAAGACAGCAGCACTAGGTCAAGTTCACAACTGCTTTGGAGAACACGCCGTTGATTGCCGTTGCCAATGCGCTGAGCGAGCCGACTGCCGCCAAGGAAAGTAGGACCAGCAGCAGCGCGTACTCTGTCAGATCCTGCCCCTCCTCGTCTTTCCAGAGCCGCAATAGAAGGTTCTTCATGAGTTTCCCTTTCCGGTGAAATAAAGCAGGCAGCTTAAAACTTGCTGCCACAGCTTGTGGACTGCTACTGCATCTGAAACGCCACTCCCCTCTTCGTTTATCTTGCCAGCTAAGCCATTCTGAGCATTGGGATTGCGGGGTGTCCTGAGATCTCGGGTCGTCTTACGCAAAAGCGGAGGCGTAAAGCGCGACTCTTTGTAGACACTCGCTGGATTCGGCCCGTCGTTTTTGGTGACTTCCCTCGTTTGAGGTCAAGGGTCTGATCGGGGCACATAGACGTAACAACGATCTTGAGGCCTTTCTTTTGCGGGAGCGGGCAAGTCCAAGCTCTGAGCCAACTCGTAGTTGCGCTTCAGGGCTGCCAACAGTCGCGGTGAGAGATAGAAGCTCAACCAGTAAGGATCCTCTTCTCGGCGGAGGTCAAAGTTGAGTACAACGACCGAGAAACGGCGGGCCGTGACCTGAGCTACCAGATCGTTATCCGAGACGATCCCTCTCTGTGACAGCCGGACAAGCTGAAAGAGCCCCGAGAAGGGTGTTTCCAAACCCGCTTGCAGCAGGTCACCCGGAGCCGCACCGAGTGCCCTGGCATGAGGACGAAAATTTCGTTTCAAGAACGACTGTATTGTGTTGTGCTGGGCAAAATCGGAAGGTTGTGGGGGACGCTTAGTGGACCACTGTGCCGCCAATAACATGATTCCGAGAAGGAGGACGAGATCGATAGGCAGAGTTTGCAGTTTTACTCGTCTCGCCAGGAATGCCGCGACCACCACATTTAGTACTATCACAGATTCGAGGAAGTAGTGAACTCCGCTTCCCTCCTTGGAGTAAGACACCAACCCGAGCAGCAGTGAGAAAAACAGGTAGCAATTGAGCATTTTGTCTGGGTAGGTGCGAAGATACTCCAGTCCCACGATGACTGGGAAAAACAGCATAATCGCGAAGACGAACAGGGCTTGCCCGAACCGATGCCAAGACAAAAGCGCCGTCTGGTAGACGAGAAAATGACGCCAAAACCCTTGGCTGGAGAAAATGATCCATTGGAATAAGGAGAACAACCCGAGTCCGCACGAGACCAACATACCGGCGAACTCTGCTGCCTCTTGATATCTCTTGGCCAGGAGAAGAAACGCCAATACCGCCAGAGGACCCGCAACATACTGTGGTTTGTAGTAGAAGCCCAGAATCATGATAAAAGCCGCGAGCAACAAGAAACCTCGGCGAGCTCGGAACCGAAAGGCCACGAGGAATCCTGCGAAGGACAGGCATAAAGCCACGCTGTCGGATAGCGCCTGGACAGCGTGCCCAGTCACCATCCCGTACGACAAAAACATGAAAGGACTAAGTAATGCTGCTAAGTAACTTTGCGTCAGCCAATAGGCCAACAGGCCGCAGCCGAACGCACAACCAAAGATGCCAAACACGGAGAGAAGGCGAAGCGGGAAATAGGAGGGGTTGCCGGGGTCGATTAGATGCCCAGCGAGCAGATAAAACAAGGGGCCGTAAGTAGCAGCATCGAAACCTTCCACCGCACCGGAAGCGAAAATAGCCACACCCTGCCGGAGGTGAACAATTTCCGCCAGCGCAACTCCTTCGTAGCTCTCATCACCTCCATAGGTGAGTCGGGCTGGCCAGGTGGATAGGTTTCGTGTCGCGAAAAACCCGGTTAGAAGAAACGCCGCAACAACACAAATAATGACGGAAGTGTTCGGCCTTATGACCACAGCGAAGGTCCTCTGGTCACTCTCGGGAAGGAGACGTGCTGCCCGCAGAGCCTTTGCCTATGCCACACCCTTCACGCCCCACAGGACGACGTTCCAAGACAACCATCGCGCGAGAGGAATGCGCGTAAGGACGGTGTCCAGATGTCTGAGGGGCATCCACCAGCCTAGGCGTTCCCGCCGCTCTCGCAGGATCCTTTTCCAGTAGCGGTCTTGGTTGGGGTGCACACCGTCGATCAGATAATACTTGAGAAAGAGTAGAAGTCCGGCGATCCAGAACTCGCGGTGCTTAACGTGGCTGAAATATTTTCGTGCCAGGTCAATGTCCCTGGTCGTCAGCGGGGACTCGTCTGCCGTTCGCACTCGCGTGGCCATTCTCCGGTACAGGTTGATCACCGGATTATAAGCAAGCGGGTCGTAGGAGAAGAACATGCCGCCGGGTTTCAGCGCGCGGCTCATCTGCGCGAACAGCGAATCACGATCTTGCACGTGATGAATGGTGTTCGCAACGTAGATGAAATCGTATGCGCCATCGGGCAGGCTCAGATTGTCTGCGCTTGCGACAATACCTTGCAGTTCGATCTCGTATCTCTTTCCGAGGCTGAGCGCCTTTTCCACCATCTGCGGGGCAATGTCCACTGTCGTAACGCGGGCCCCCTTCAAGGCAAAGTACACCGACGACTCTCCGAGGCCCGCGCCGATGTCCAGAATGCGCTTTCCGGATAAGGGTCCCATGAGTCGCAGAATGAATTGGTTCTCCAGGGCTGTGGGCGCCTCGAAACACTCGCGAACCAGGACATCCTCGATGCGCGTACCGCAAGCCCAAGCATCGTGAAATGCCGCTTCTCGCTCCTGAATCGGTGTTTCGGTGGCCATGGGACCTCTCTGTCTGTCAGGAAACTAGGGTCAGCGCTTGCCAGCGACTGCGTTTGCTTGGTGCCTGGTAAACCTCGCAGCATTGCTCGCTTCAAAACCCATCCTTTCCTCGATGACGTATAAGGGACGGCGTTTCGCTTCTCCGTAAATGCGTCCAATGTACTCGCCAATGATTCCCAAGCAGATTAGCTGCGCGCCGCCAATAAACAACTCCGTGATGATTGCACTTGACCAGCCCTTGACCAGACCTGCGATTCCCACTACCCTCTCGAGTAGAACCAGGATGATCCCCAGTACGGCGAGACCGGACGCCGCAAAGCCGGTCCACGTTGCCAACCTAAGAGGCAAAATCGAGAAAGAAAAGATGCCGTCCAAGGCGAAGCGAAGCATCTTGAACGGGGAGAATTTGGTGACACCCGCGGCTCGGGAATCGCCGGTATCCCACGGCAGCCTGCGAAAATCCAAGCCAACTCACCATCCCCCTCACGAAGCGATCGCGCTCCGGCATGGATAACAGCGCATCAACGACCCGACGGTCCATCAACCGAAAATCGCCGGTATCCAAAGGGATTGGTGTGTCTGAGAGCGTGCGGATAACACGATAGAACAATTTCGCCGTCCACAGCTTGAATCGGGTTTCGCCCTCACGTTCTGTGCGAATTCCGTAGACGACGTCATAGCCGTCCAGCCATTTCGCCACGAAATCTAGAATGACTTCGGGCGGATCCTGCAGATCGGCGTCGATGATCACGACTGCGTCACCGCTCGAATGTTCCAGCCCAGCTGTGATTGCGACTTGGTGCCCAAAATTCCGCGAAAAACGAATGATTCGGATCCGCGAGTCATGAGCCTGCAGATCACGCAGCAGCTCGGCCGTGGAGTCCGTGCTGCCGTCATCCACATAAATCAGCTCGAAATTCAGCGAAATTCGTTCCAGGATAGAGACCAGCTGGTGATTCGTCTTACGCAGTGCTTCCTGCTCGTTCATGCAGGGGATCACCACGGAAAGCAGCATCCGCCGCTCCCCGGAGTGCTCGGAACCAATGGCAGCCTCGCGAAGTCGCGCGCTTCCCAGGAATTGACGACTCATATTTAATCCTTCCGCTCTGCGTAATGTTGACGGGATTCCGCAATTGGGGAATTGCCGGCCTCCCGCTTGACAAACAGCACGCTCACTTCATCGCTGTATTCCTGTCGCCAGTCCGGGTGAGCCCCAAGAACCGTAGCAAGAGGCTCGCTTCGTTCAAGTAAGCAAGAGCGAATTCCGTAGGACCCGAGCACTGCAAACGCCGCCGGTCGCAGATCCGATACCTCCAAGTAGTCAGAAAACGCGCCACCCAACTCATAAAGATCCCCTCGGCCATCAATAAAGACCTTCGACTCGGGAAAGGCCCAGATCAAATAGCCGCCGTAGCCATAAGTGTTGTACATGGGGCGGGGAGTGGCGTGCTGGCGCAGATACGCGACGGCCCGCACAGGAAATCGCCGGGAAATAACCTGTCGCAGTTCCGCGCGAGAGGGAAAGAACCAGACTACGCAGGCCATCACTGCAGCCATCAGAATAGCGTTCACCACGCGGCGGTCTTTTCCGCGATGGTAAGACGGAATCCACCGCGCCAGAACCCTCACTAGCAGGATCGAGAAAAACGGCACGAAGACCAGAACGAATCTGACGTGCACGCAGGCCATTACCGTACCACCGATAAAGAGGACCAGCTCATCAAGGCGGCAGTTGAATCGCAAGGCCATCTGCAATAGGAAAAAACCCAACAGCATCGCCAGAAAGAGTTTCCCGCCCGCCAGGTTGAATGGCATCGGCTGCCATTCCATGACATTTGCCAAATTGACGGGCAGAGAAGATGCCACCGTGAAAGGATATGCTGCGAGCCGTGTTCCGTATGGTGTGAGCGGAATCACCGCAAGGCACAGCAGCAGGCAAAGCTCGAGTTGCACCCGCTGTGCTTGGCTCCAGCGCCAGCCTTCGATGCCGCCAACACGAAACTCCAGGGTCCCGCACAGCAAAAATACGATGAGCACGCCCAGCCCTACGATCCAGGAGCCATGGGTGTTGATCCACACAAGAAACAATGGTGGAAGCGTCCATAAGGAGCGCGGGTGGCCTTTACGGAATCGCTCGACGGCGATGAGGGTCAGGATGACAAACAGATACCCCAGCATTTGCGGGCGAAGTGAGAACGATGGGGTTACCAGCGGATATAGCAGGGCCACGGTAACAAACCCGGCCTTCGAGTTGCCGCAGCAGAGCGAGGTACAAACATAAAGCGCGAGCAGAATCGCGCTACCCAGGCAGATGAGCAGGGCATCCAGTCCTTGTAATCCGCCCAAACGTTGCGCAGACGCCACCAGAACATCGCCAAGCCATTCGTATGCCAGCCAAGGAGTACCCGCGACGGTGAAAGAATAGGGGTCCGTGGTCGGCCAATGATGGGTCGCGAGAATGTTTTGGCCGTTCTTGATATGCCACCACAAGTCAGGATCCACTGCGAAGTTCCGGCCGGGAACAAGAACGACTCCGACAAGCATGGTCCCGAGCATCGCGGGAAACGAGAAGATACACTTGAGCACGTCCAGCAGCCTCTGGCATGGCACGGTCTGGGCTGCTTGCGGGGCGGGAGGCTCGTGTGGAAGCAACACGCCTAGCGGCAGCTGCGCCGCGCTGGCGCCAGCGGTGGACACAAACCTTGTTTCGCGCATCGAGTCAGAGATAGCTCCAGGGCTTCGCTATAGCATGTTGTGCGCCATCTTCGGAAAGGCCCAGCCTCATTTCTATGTGATTGATTTAGGGTCGCTTAGTATTTCTTGAGAACGGCAAAGAACGCCATCCGAACGGCGCCAAGGTCTCTTTTTGTGAACGGGCGCGGC
>Ga0182036_10000409_pt1 | contig 19271 bp, 17 predicted proteins | sample sta12Cox44000080_FD_125966 | JGI IMG/M metagenome (GOLD analysis project Ga0182036, IMG submission 125966) | Lab enrichment of tropical soil microbial communities from Luquillo Experimental Forest, Puerto Rico - statoxic.12C.oxic.44.000.080 | ecosystem: Environmental > Terrestrial > Soil >...
CGGAGGAATGGCCCTGGCGCTGCTCGGCATGATTTACGGGGGCTGGTATGCGGTCTTTGCGGAGCATCAGGAACTCGACGGGATCGGCAGATCGTTGGCGGCAAGCTTTAGCGCCGCGGCGGGACAGAATGCCGCAGCTGCGCAGAGCGCCCTCGAGCAGTATCGAAAGCTGAAGTACGATTACGACCGACACGTCGACGTTCACGGACATTGGCTCGGACTCGCGATGCTTTTGATTGTCTTGGGAATCGGGCTTGACCGCGTGAGCTTCGGCGAGCAGGTGAAAATGCTACTGGCGACCGCGCTGGCGGTGGGTTCGTTTCTTTTTCCGCTGGGAGTGCTCCTCGAGACGCTCGACCACGGGTCGGTGCCCCGTGCGCTGGCGGTTGCGGGCTCGGCGCTGGTCATCGTGTCACTGGCGGGAGTGACGCTCGGATTGCTGAAGAGCGAAACCGGCAACTGAGCCTGCATTGCTTTTTGTTTCACAGACACGCAGGGACCAAGGGGTGGTGAGCAGAGTCACGCGCCTTGCTACGAGGGTTTCGAGCGAACTAGAATGACGGCGCTCGGGTAGGCCACCATTCGCAGCGAGCGTTGCCGTTGCGCCGAGGGAAAAGCGAATCTAACGTGTACGCCGCGCCATTTTCGTATCATAGGGCCGCTTCGCTCGAAGAAGCCGTGAAGCTGCTCGAGGAGCTGGGCGAAGAAGCACGTGTCATTGCCGGGGGCCAGAGCCTGATTCCGCTGATGAAAATGCGCATGGCGCGACCGGCGGCGCTGGTCGATATCAATCCCATTTCCGGGCTGAACGGCATCGAGACCTCCGACGGGGAGCTGCGCTTCGGCGCGCTCGCACGCCATGCTGAAATCGAAAACTCTCAAGTTTCTTCCGCGATTCCTATCCTGCACGATTGCGCGGCGGGGATCGCCGACGTGCAGATCCGCAACCAGGGCACGATCGGCGGCTCGTTGGCGGAAGCCGACCCGAGCGGCGATTGGGGAACGGCGCTGCTGGCGCTCGACACCTCGGTCGTTTGCTTTGGGCCGGGGGGCCAGCGCACCGTGCCGCTCGAAGCCTTCATCAAGGATGCGTACACGACGGTGCTGGCACACGATGAAATGGTCACCGGAGTGCACGTGAAACTTCCGCCCGAGGGCAGCGGCGGCGCGCACCTGGCGTTCAAGCGCAGCGCGCCGGTGTATCCCACGGCGAGCGCCTCGGTCGAGCTTACTCTCGAAGACCGCCACTTTTGCAAAGATGCCCGGATTGTTTTGGGCTGCGTAGGGCTTACGGCGATTCGCGCGAAAGAAGCAGAGGCGGCGTTGCGCGGGAAGACCCTCGATGAGAAGGGCATTCGCGCGGCCGTGGACGCCGCGCGCGCGGCTGCAGATCCACAGAGCGACATGCGCGGCTCAGCAGACTACAAGCGGGTGTTAGTGGGAACGCTGGTCGCGCGCGCCATCGGCATTGCCGCCCGGCGCGCGCGAGGGGAATCCGTCCCAGCAGGGCATGAATATGCCGGACGCTAAGAAAATTCTTGTACGCGTTCGCGTGAACGGCGAAGCGCGCGAAGCGGAGGTCGAGCCGCGAACGCTGCTGGTGGAGTTTTTGCGCGAACATCTTAACCTGACGGGGACGCATGTTGGATGCGACACGTCCTACTGCGGCGCTTGCACGGTGATTCTGAACGGGCGCACGGTGAAGTCGTGCACGCTGTTCGCGCCGATGGCGGATGGCGGCGAAATCACGACGGTCGAAGGGCTCGGAAATGACGGCAAGCTCGATCCAGTCCAGGAAGCGTTTGCAGAATGCCACGGGTTGCAGTGCGGCTACTGCACGCCAGGGATTTTGCTTTCGACCCTGCAACTTCTCAAGAAACATCCCAAGCCGACCGACGAGCAAATCCGCAAGGGCATCGCCGGGAATACCTGCCGCTGCACGGGTTATCAAAACATTTTCAAGTCCATTCGCATGGCAGCCGCGGAAATGGAGAAACGGTAGGCGATGGAGATCAAGCTCGCCGGCGAGTTCACGGTGAAAAAAACTCCGGAAGAAGTCTACGGGTTCTTGGTGGACCCGAAGCGTTTCTGTCCGCTGCTACCGGATTTTCAAAGCATGGAAGTTGTGGATCCGAAGAGTTTTCTGGTGAAACTGGGCGTGGGCATTTCGCATATTCGCGGGACGGCCGCGGTGAAGATGACCTTGGTGGACGAGGAGAAGCCACGGCAAGCGGCGTACAAAGGGAAAGGCGACGTGCCGGGAGGCTCGGCGACGATTTTCGCGCGGTTTCAACTTGAAGAGTTGCCCGGCGGCGAGACTCGGGTGAAATGGTGGGGGCAGTCGAGCGTGCTGGGGCGGGTGATTTCGCTGGCCGGAGGCTTGCTCGAGCCGCTCGGGAAGAAAAACGTGCAGAAACTGATTGATGGGCTACGGCAGGCGCTTGCGTAAGGTAAGGACGAGAGACGAGACCTTGGATGGCCGGCAAATCAAATAGCACGGGTAAGAAGAAGGCATCGCGCGCGGCGGCGCATCGCTCTGCCGCCAATGGCACGAAAGCCGCGGCGGCGCACTGGGTGGGCCAGCCGATTCGGCGCAAGGAAGAGAGCCGGCTGGTGAGCGGCCGGGGCATTTTTGTTGACGACGAAAGAATGCCCGGGATGCTGCATATCCGGTTTGTCCGTTCCTCTTACGCGCACGCCAAAATCACGCGGGTTGATGTCTCGAAGGCGGAGAAGTTCCCCGGCGTTGCCTGTACGCTGACCGGCGCGGAAATCAAGAAGCAAGTCCAGCCGTTCATCGAGATCGGACCCGGCGGCGCGCAGAAAATTGCCGATTATCCAATGGCGGTGGACAAAGTCGTGTTTCAGGGTGAACCGCTGGCGGCAGTGGTTGCCGAGACCAGGCTTGCCGCGGAGGACGCCGCGGAACTGGTTGAAGTCGATTACGAGCCGTTGCCGGCCGTTGTTACCGCGGAAGACGCGCTGAAGGACGAAAGTCTCCTGCACCCGGCCATGGGCACCAACCGCAACTGGCACGGCGTTTTTGAATACGGCGACGTCGAAAAAGCCTTTCTCGAGGCCACCCGCGTCGTGCACATCGGCCGATTACACTTTCATCGTTTTTCGAGCACGCCGCTCGAGTGCAACGTTATCTTGGCGAACTGGGACCCGCGCTCGGGCGACATCGAGTATCACTGCAACAACACTTTTCCTTCCTTTGCGTCGCAGTTTCTGGCACCGGCGCTCGGCGTGCGCATCGACCAGATTCACATGAAGAGTTTCGACATCGGCGGCGGCTTCGGGATCAAGATAACAAGCTATCCGTACATGGCGGTTTGCGCGCTGGCTTCGCGCAAAGCGGGCGGGCGCGCCGTGAAGTGGGTCGAGACGCGCATCGAGCACATGCAAGCGAGCGCGCACGGAAACGAACGCGCGTTTCTCGCCACGCGTGTGGCGCTGGACAAGAACGGCGTCATTTTGGCAATCGATTCGAAGCACGTGGACGATTGCGGCGCGTTTCCGCGGTACGAGCCGCTTGGCTGCGTGATTTGGGCGCAAGTGCTTCCCGCCACGTATCGGCTGAAAAACATCCGCATCGATATGCATCAGGTGGTTACAAACAAGTGCCCTGTCGGGCCAAACCGCGGTTACTCGCGCATGCAGCACTTGTGGTTTATGGAGCGCGTGATTGATATTTGCGGACAGACGCTGGGAATTCCGGCCGATGACATGCGCGTGCGCAATTACATTCGCAAAAACGAAATGCCCTACAAGACGCCGAACGGGTGCGTGTACGACTCGGGCGATTACGCGAGCATGCTGGCGGCGGCGAAGAACCTGATCGGCTGGGACGAGTGGAAGAAAAAACAGGCTGCGGCGCGGAACGAGGGGCGCTGGATCGGGCTCGGGATTGGATCGACGCTTGATTCGGGCACTAACAATTTCGGGCAAGCGCGCATCATCAATCCCGACGCGCCGTTCTCGGGACAGTCCAAAGTCGGCATCGTCAAGCTCGATATCTACGGTGAGGTGGTCGTCAGCATGGGTTCGGTGCCGCAGGGGCAAGGACACGAGACCGCGGCAGCACAGGTCGTTGCGGACGCGCTCGGCATCACACCCGATCTGGTGAACGTGCGGCCTGGCTTCGATACCGCGCACAACGCGTATACCGGTCACACCGGGACGTACGCGAGCCAGTTTGCCGTAACGGGGCTCACCGCGATTCACGGCGCTGCGATGAAGCTGCGCAAGGAATTGAGCCGGCTTGCGGCGTGGAAACTCGAAGCCAAGGAAAAAGACTTGGAGTTCGGGATCGGCGCACAAGGACCTGAAGTGCATGTCAAAGGAACGCAAAAAGCCATCAATTACTGGGCGCTCGCGAACCTGGTCAACGTGAACAATGCGGGGATGCCGGAATCACTTTGGGACATTACGCTCAACTGCCGCCACGTTTTTCATGCGAATTTTGAAATCCCGGACGTCCGGCGGAAGTACGGCAATCTTACGCTGACTTATGCGGCGCAGATCCACGCGGCGGTCGTCGAAGTCGACCGCGAGACCTTCCAACCAAAGATCCTGGCTTATGCCTGCGTGGATGATTGCGGCAAAGCGGTAAATCCGCGAATTGTCGAAGGGCAGGTGCATGGAGCGTCGGCGCACGGCATCGGCGCAGCGCTACTCGAAAACTGCGCCTACGATTCCGACGGCAACCTGCTGACCGCGACGTTCAGCGATTACACGCCTATCACGGCGATGAACATGCCGGAGCTTCTGTACGGTCACATGGAATCGCCCTCGCCCTTCACGCTGAACGGCGCGAAAGGCATGGGCGAAGGCGGCGCGGCTCCGGTGCACACGATTTGCGCGGCGCTTCAGGACGCGCTTTATCCGAGCGGCGTGATCATCGACGATTCGCACAACACCGGGGATTCGCTCTTTCATGCGCTGCGAAAGGCGGAGAGCGGCGGCTACGCGGGGATGATTCGCGTCGAGCATCGCACCGGCTCACGCTAGCGAGCCATTTTTGATATTCTCCCGCGAGACCAGGAAAAACTTAAATGAAGCGCGTGTGCATCATTGGCTGCGGATCGATTGGTAGCCTGTATGCCGCGCATCTGGCGCGCGTGACGGAAGTGTGGGCATTTGTGCGGCGCCCGGAGCATGCCAGCGCACTCAACCAGGATGGGTTGCGCGTTTCCGGCACCCATGAATTTCACGCGCGTCTCCGGGCAACGAATGATCCTTCCGCATTGCCACAATTTGATTTCGGGATCGTTTCTTCGAAGGCGACGCAGACGCGAAGCGCGGTTGCTCCCGTCGCTCATCTTTTCAAGACGGGCGCCATTCTTTCTTCACAAAACGGCCTGGGCAGCGAAGAAGTCGTCGCCGAAATCGCGCAAACGTGCGTTATGCGCGGCACGACGTTTATGAGCGGGACGCGCGTCACCGACACGCACGTGCGCTATGAGCTGGATACCGCCACATGGATGGGGCCATTTGAACCGACGAAAACGCCATTTTCCTTGGTCGCGGAAGCCGCGGCGCTGATTAACTCGTCAGGCTTGAAAGCGGTGGCTTTAGAGGATGCCCGTCCCGCACAATGGTCGAAACTCATCTTCAATTCCTCAGTGAATGCGGTCGCGGCGCTTACCGGTCTTCCGCACAGCTTGCACTTTGCCGAAGAAAGACAATTCAGCGATCTTGGACACTTGCTGCATGCTTTGATCGAAGAAGGCAAACAAGTTGCCGCGGGCCTGGGTGTGCAGCTCTACGAAGACCCCTGGGAGATGAACAAGGTCGGCGCCGAGACCGATCATCCACCCTCGATGCTCTATGACGTCCGTAACAAGCTTGAAACGGAAGTCGACTTTCTTGGCGGGGCCATTGCTCGTGAGGCGCTGCGGGCAGGGATCCCGGCGCCCCTGCATACCGCCCTGTATCGGCTGGTCAAGGCCAAAGAGGTTTCCTGGAACTACCAGGGCAAAGAAAGGGCGGTTGCCAAGTGAGCTATCCCGTCGACGAAAAGAAGTGGCAGCGCGTGCGGGAGATGCTGGAGCGGCACCATCTCGATGCGCTGGTGGTCCGGGCACCTGACAACATTCTTTATCTGACGAACTACTGGACCATGAAGGGATATGACCTTGTTATTTTTCCGCGCGACGGCGATCCAACGCTTCTGGTCATCGAGCCGCAATTCCGCGAAGCCGAGCGCACGGCGTGGAACAAAGATGTCCGCTTCTTCCATTTCTACGATGCGAAAGACCCGCGACCGCCCGTGGTGCGCGCCGTCGAAATGGCGGTTGACGTTCTCGGCGAACGGAAGCTCGATGCCCGCGTTGGGATCGAGCTCTCGCAGTTTTCGCAGATTTGCGATCGCATGGTGGGCGAGCCAACGGTTTACTGGCAGGGCTACTACGATGCGTTTCGTTCGAGGTGCCGCGAAGTCATCGACGCTGCGCCGCTGCTCGCCGAAGCGCGCATGATCAAAACCGCGCAAGAAATCGAGCGCATGCGTCTTGCCAATGAATTGGCAGCCGCCGGGATGGAATACGCACGCAAGAACATCAAGCTAGGAATGAAAGAAAGCGAAGTGGCGGCCATGATCGAAGGCCACATTCACGCGGTGGGCGTCGGCTACAAGGGAAAAGTCGCGATGGCGCGGGCGTTCACGCTGGTCTGGTCCGGGAAGGGCATCGCGACTTTCACGGCTACCAGCGATCGTCCGGTGGTCGAGAATGAACCGACACTGGTGGAGATTTGGGTCTGCGCCGACGGCTATTGGACCGATCTCACGAAAAACATTTGTCCGGGGCGGCTTACCCGGGAGTACAACCGTTTGCTCGACCAGCTCCTGAAGATTTTCTCCGATGGCATCGCCTGTGTTCGAGAAGGAGCACCGCTCGGGGACATTGATCGCATCCTGCGGAAGGGGATTGCCGCGGCGGGTTATCCGGGACAGCCATCGCATCCGGTTGCTCACGGCGTGGGCGCGCGCGCGCACGAGCCGCCGTATTCCCATCAGGCCGCTCCTGGTACCATGCGTTCCGGTATGGTTTTGGCCGTCGAGCCCGGCGTGTACTGGGAAGGCGGGGGCGGCTTGCGCCTGGAAGACAATTTTCTTGTGACCGAGAGCGGCTGCGAGAAGCTTTGCCCGTACCCGGACGACTTTCGGTTGTGAGGCCACGATGGCGACATCATCCGTGCGAGGGAAAAGCGACACGATGAATGAGGATTTGACACAGGCGATCCTCGGGCAGATTCGCGAAGACGAGCTTATTGCCATGTGCTCGGATGTCGTCAACATTCCGAGTCCCACGGGCGAAGAGTTGGAAATGGGGCGCTACATCCGCACGGCGCTTGAGGCGGCGGGACTTACGGTTACCTGCCAAGAGGTCGAACCGGGACGCGCGAACGTGCTTGGGCTCTGGGAAGGCACAGGCAACGGCAAAAGCCTGATGTTTAACGGCCACATGGATACTTCGAACACCGGGCGCGAGGAATTTTTGACCGGGATTGGGTACAAACCGAAAGCCATCATCAAGAACGGGTTCATCTACGGGCTTGGCATCTACAACATGAAGGGCGCGCTGGTGTGCTACACACAAGCCATAAAAGCGCTGCAGCGCGCAGGCGTAAAGCTCGAGGGCGACCTGCTTGTCGCCGCCGTGGTTGGCGAAATCGAGAAGACGCAGTGGAGCGACGAATTCGTGGGCAAGGAATTTCGCGGCTACGGCGTGGGGACGCACCATCTGGTCAGCCATGGCGTGCTACCCGACATGTGCATCCTCGGCGAGCCTACTGATTTGCAGCTGGTCCTGGGTCATTACGGGACGGTGTGGGTCCGTCTCTCGGTACATGGCCACTACGTGCATACGGGCTTCACACGCGGCAAGCAGGATTTGAGCTCGGTGTTTCGCATGAAGGAAATCTTGCCTGCGATTTACGACTGGATCGCTGCTTGGGAAAACAAAGCTGCGTACCATGGCGAGCCCGGGGTGGTCAATGTCGGGTGCATCCGCGGCGGTTTTCCCTGGCGCGTCAGTCGCACTCCGGAGCGCACCGACGTCTTTCTCGACGTGCGTGTGCCTCCGACAACGCCACTCAAACAAGTGCGCATCGCGATCAAGCAACTGGTTCTCGAGCTTCGCAAGAAACACCCGGACTACGGGGTAGAGTACGAAACGTTTGTCTCCGTTCCCGGGGCAGAGATCTCCAAAGATCATGTGCTGGTCAAAACCGTGGAAGCCTGCCACGAGCGCGTTCTGGGCACGCCCGCCAAGCACAGCACGGTCTTGTGGGATTCCGATGCCTCGGTGATGACGCGCTTTGCGATCGAAACGTTGAACTATGGGCCGTCGAGCGGACCGCGCGACGCGGAAGGAGAAAAAGTGGCTGTTAAGATGCTTCTCAACACCGCGCAAGTTTATGCCCTGGCGGCGGCGGAGATTTGCGGAGCACATGGATAGGGAGGCAGAGATGCCCACGCAACAGGAGATCGACCGCCGCTACGCGAAGATCCGTGCGGCCATGGCGGCCAACCACATCGACGCTCTTATTGTTTGCGGAAACCAATACGCGGGTTTTGAGGGCGCCATTCGCTACGTCTCCGGCTTTGAGATCGTGCACCGCTATGTTTACGCTCTCCTGCCGCTCTCCGGCGAGCCTACGCTCGTCTTTCCTCGGGAGGCCCGCTGGATCGGCGATAAAAAGGCTCCTTGGGTTCGCGACCAGGTCTGGCCGGAGATTCCTGGCAAATGGCTCGGCGAAAAAATCGACGAAAAGAAGTGGAAACGCGTCGGCGTTTATGGACTGGACTTCATCATGGCCGTGCGGGATTATCGCGAACTCCAGCAAGGATCGGTCGAGCTTGTTCCGTTTGACTTTCAATTCGATATGGCGCGCGCCGTGAAAAGCGAAGAAGAACTGGAAGGGGTGCGCGATGCAATGGACATCATTCTCGACGGTTTCGATGCGCTTCTGAAATCCTATCGGCCCGGCAAGACCGAGGCGGAAATCATGGCCCCGGCGGTCGAGCGTTTCTTTGCGCGCGGCGCGGGGCCGCGGATGATGAACATCGTCTTGAGCGGTACCGGCGGAGAAGCGGAAGCGCACTTCAAGGTTCCTTCGCTTCGCAACGTGGACGCCGATGATTTGCTGCTGTACTCCCTCGAGGTTACTGGCGAGGCCGGCTACTGGGTCGAATTTTCGCGGGCGCTCATCCAAGGCCAGCCCAGCACGCGCACGCGCGAGATGAGCGACGTTTATCCGGAAGCGATGGAAGCAGCTCGACTAAAGATGCACGACGGGGTTTTGGCCTGCGATGTTCACAAGGCCGCCGCCGATGTCTTCGAGCGTGCGGGCTTCGCGCTCGGCCATCTCACCGGCCATTCCATCGGGTTGACCATGATTGAACATCCCGCGATCGGGGCGACTACACGCATCGAGCTCAGGGAAAACATGGTTTGTAGTTTTCATCCGCAGGTTGTGGATCAGGACGGCCAGGTGTGTCTCTATACCCAAGACACATACCGCATTGGCAAGAAAGAGGGCGAATGCCTTGCGAGCGTGCCGTGGAAGTTTTACTCGGGAGCGGAGGTTTCGAGCCGAGCATGAGCGTTTTCGCGTTGGTCCATGGCTCTTGCCAGGATGCCTGGGTTTGGCACAAGGTGAACCCCTTGTTGCGCTCGCGTGGCCACAAGGTGGTCACCATGGATTTGCCATTGAGCGATTCGGGCGCCGGCGCGAACGCATATGCCGATGCGGTGGTAACCGCACTCCGAAATCTGGATGAGCCGCCGATTGTGGTTGGCCACTCGATGGCGGGAATGGTGATTCCGGTCGTGGCTTCACGCCGCCCTGTCAGGCTGCTGGTGTTTCTCGCTGCGGCCATTCCCAAGCTCGGGTGGAGCTTGTTCGACCGTTTCTGCGGGGAAGAACACGACATGTTCCAGCCGGACTGGCCGGGGAAAGACCCATCCCGGAATCGCCAGCATGCACTCGACTACCTCTTTCACGATTGCGATCGGACGCTCGCCGAAGAGGCCATCACCCACCTGCGCCCGCAAGCCTCAAGCCGCGTGGCTACGGAAACGCCACCGCTTGAGAAATGGCCCGCCGTCCCCAGCCAATCCATCGTTTGTGCCGAAGACCGGACCTTGAACCCTCGATGGTCGCGGGGAGCGAGCCGGGGGCTGCTCGGCGTCGAACCGATCGAGATTCCTGGGGGGCACTGTCCCTTCCTTTCTCGGCCGGATTTGCTTGCCGCCGAGCTCGCAGGACTTGCGGCATCGGAGCGCGCATGAGCGTGAAGATCTGCATCGTCGGCTGCGGCGCGATTGGCAGTATTTTTGCGGCGCATCTTGCGCGACTGGAGGAAGTCGAAGTCCACGCTTACGACCTCAACAAAGAACACGTCCGCGCCATTCGGGAGCGCGGCCTGCGCATCAGCGGTGCGGCGGATTTTACGGTCGAGCTCAACGCGACTTCAGACGCCTCACAGATTCCGGCTTGCGATCTTGGCATTGTTGCCACGAAAAGCACGCACACGCGCCCTGCCATCGAGCAAACGAAACACATCTTCGGTTCAGGTAGTGCGGTGTGCTCGGTGCAGAACGGCGTTGGCAACGAAGAGATTCTTGCTGAGCATGTGCGATACGTGATTCGGGGAACGACGTTTCCGGCGGGCCATCTTATCGGCCCGGGACAGGTCGGCTTTGACATCAACGGCGACACCTGGATCGGGCCGTTCGAGGCCACGAGAACGCCCTACGAGTTTGTCACACGGCTTTCCGACCTGCTCAATCGCAGCGGCATGCACGTTATCCCGCTCGAGGACGCACGGGGCGCCCAATGGACGAAACTGATCTTCAATGCGTCGACGAATCCCGTGGGCGCACTGACGCTCCTCGACCATCGCGCCGCCACACGCCTTCGATCGACCGGCGCGCTTTTCGATGACCTCATCGCGGAGGGGGAAGCGGTGGCCAAGGCCCTGGGAATCGAACTTCACGGCAACCCGCGCGAGCTGGTGGAAAGGGGGGCCAACGCTCCGGGCAAGCACAACGCCAGCATGCTGCAGGACGTGCTAGCCAAACGGCAAACCGAGGTCGACTTCATGAACGGCGCGATTGTCGAATGGGGAGAGAAGGTCGGCGTCCCGACTCCCCTCAATCGGGCCATGTGGCAATTGATCAAAGGGCTCGAACATTCCTGGACCGATCCTTGAGTATTTTCTTTCATGGTCTCCGATGCCTTTTGCCTAGAGAGAGGGCTCCCATGAGAAAAAATCCCGTGCCAAAGATGGAGGTTCGCAGGGCGGAACGCAAAGACATCGCCACATTGGCGCAGATGAGAATGGCGCTGCTCAAGGAAGTCGGCAACGTGCCGAGTAAAGCCGACGCGAAAGATCTGATGGGCGCGATCCGGCGGTACTTTCACCGGGAATTGCCGGCCGGGCGGTATGTGGGATTCATCGCAACGATCCGTGGTCAAGCGGTAGCGTCGGGCGGCCTCGCGTTTTACGCGCGTCCTCCCTACCAGGGCAATCTCTCAGGAAACGAGGCTTACTTGATGGGCATGTACACGGCGGTCGATTGGCGTCGAAAGGGACTCGGCCGTCGAATGCTCAGAGAGATCCTGGCCTTTGCCAAGGCCCGACGCGTGGGGAGAGTTTGGCTTCATTCCGAGCCGGGCGCCATGAGCTTGTACGATCGGGCAGGCTTTCGCCCCAACGATTCGTATAGGGAACTCACCTGGTAGGAAGAAAAGTAGGTGATGGCTCCTCGGCGAGCCTAAGAAGGAGCGAACTCTGAGCGGTGAGTCTTCCGTTCAAAATTGGCGTTCTGCAATTGAGCATGGAGCCGCTCGACGAGACCGTGCACATGGCGCAGGCCTGTGACGCTGCCGGCTTCGACGTCTTCTGGCTGGCAGAAGCGTACCCCTGGTGGCGCAAGCACTCGATGGAAGCGCGTTCCTCCACTGCCGCTACCGCGATCATTGCGCGCGAGACAAAGCGGATCGTCATCGCCTGGGGCATCATTTCGCCCTACACGCGTCATCCGGTGCAGATTGGCATGGAGGCACGCATCCTGCAGGAAGCTGCGGGTGAGGGACGCTTTCTTCTGGGTCTCGGCGCGTCGAAGATCTTTATGAAGGAAATCGGCGAAGGCGAGAAGGGCAGGGAAGTCGGACCGGCTACGGTGATGCGCGAAAGCATCGAGATTATCCAAGGCATGCTCTCGGGCAGCGAAGTGAACTATGAGGGCAAAGCGTTTCAGGCCTTTCTACCGGCCCTGAAATCCGACGCGCGCGCGCCGCGCTGGCTGCCGCCGATTTACATTGGCGCAACCGGCCCGGTCCTGCAGCGGCTCGCTGGCGCCATGACCGAAGGCCTGCTGACCGCCAGCATCACCACACCGAAATTTGCCGCGTATTCGCGCCAAGTCATGGAGGATGGCGCGAAGAAGGCGGGCCGCGACGGGTCACAGCTCGATCTTGGTTGTGTGGTGGTTGGCAGCGTCGGCGAAGACCCGAAACCCGCTCGTGAGGGAGCCCGCGAAATGGCCGCCATGTATCTCGCCAACAAAGTGCAAAACATCAAGGGCTCGGCGGACACGCTGCTCGAGTGCGCCGGGCTAACGCTCGAAGAAATTCGGCCCATCGCCGACGCCATGGAAAAAGGCGGCCGCAAAGCCGCTGCGCGCGCCCTCTCCGATGCCACACTCGAGAAGGTTTGCCCCGTCGCAGGTTCGCCAAAACAGTGCATCGAAAAGCTCGAGGAATATCGCGCCGCGGGCTGCACCCAGATGATGCTGGAACTGTGGGGCGAAGACCGCCCCAAGCAGGCTCGTCTGTTCGGCGAAAAAGTCCTCCCTCATTTCCACAATCCATAGTTGCGGGAGCGTTATCGTAAGCATTTTCGAAGGATCCCATGCCGGAGTTGCCGGACATCGCCATTTACATCGAAGCGCTCGAGAAACGCATTCTCGGTCAACCGCTCGAGTGCGTGCGCGTCGTTAGCCCGTTTCTGTTGCGTACGGCGACGCCCCCAGCAAGCAGCGCCACCGGCAAAAGGGTTCTGCGTTTACGCCGCCTCGGAAAACGGATTTGCATCGGCCTAGAAGCCGACCTCTGGCTCGTTTTGCATTTGATGATTGCGGGCAGACTTCACTGGCGGGCCCGCGGCGTGTAGGTCTCTCCGCCCCGGGGCCTCGCGGCGTTTGATTTTCCCGCCGGATCGCTTCTCTGGACCGAGGCTGGCTCCCAAAAACGCGCCTCGCTCCATGTTGTTTCGGGCGAGGCCGCGCTTCGCGAGTTGGACCCCGGTGGCCTTGAGGTTCTCGACTCCAACTCGTCGCAATTCGCTGCCGTTCTACTTTCCGCAAATCACACGCTGAAGCGCGCCCTCACCGACCCGCGTCTTTTCAGCGGGATCGGCAACGCCTACTCCGACGAAATCCTGTTCGAGGCAAAACTCTCGCCTCTTGCGCTTACTCAGAAACTCGCAGCCGCGGAAATACATCGCCTTTTTGAGGCTGCCCGCCGAACGCTTGCGCGTTGGACCGAGCGCCTCCGCGCGGAGGCAGGAGGAAGATTCCCCGAAAAGGTTACCGCCTTTCGCGAAGGCATGGCCGTTCACGGTCGCTACAAACAGCCGTGCCCGCGTTGCGGAGGGAAGATCCAGCGCATCCGTTACGCCTCGAATGAAACGAACTACTGCCCCATGTGCCAGACCGGTGGAAAACTCCTCGCCGACCGCGCTCTCTCGCGCCTTCTCGGTGAAGATTGGCCGCGCACGCTCGACGAACTCGAACTCCTCACTGCGAAACCCAAGTAGTTTTCTCGAATTGGACAAGCCTCGTGGGCTCGGCCTCCTGACTCAGACGAGGACTCGAGCAATGACTCCCTCGGCAATCAAAGCGGACAAGGCTTCAATATCCGCCGCGAGCGGCCGGTCCACCGACAGCATGCGCGATTTCGAGCGCACCACTTCATAGGCCTTCATGGCCAGGTTTCCGGTTTTCAGCGGCGCCAGCAAGTCCACCCCCTGGCAGGCACACAACAGCTCGATGGCAATGGTATTTCGCAGGTTTTTGAGCATCCGGTCGAGCCGACGCGTTGCGCTCATTCCCATGGAGACGTAATCTTCCTGGTTCCCGGAAGTAGAAATCGAATCGACGGAGTGCGGCGTCGCCAGCGCCTTGTTCTCGCTGGTCAACGCCGCGGCGGTCACCTGCGCAATCATAAACCCCGAATTCAGTCCTGGCTCCGGTGCCAGGAATGCGGGCAGCATGCTGGTCAAGGGATTCGTCATCTGCTCGACTCGCCTCTCGACAATGCCGCCCAGGGTGGCGATCGCGATGGCTACTTGGTCCGCTGCCATCGCCAGCGGCTGGCCATGGAAATTGCCCCCGCTGATGATGTCGCCCGTCGCGCCGTCGTCGACGAACACCAATGGGTTGTCCGTCGCGCTGTTCAGCTCCACTGCCGCAATTTCCCGCGCCTGCCCGAGCGCGTCGCGCACCGCTCCGTGCACTTGCGGCGTGCAACGCAGACTGTAGGCATCCTGCACGCGCGGATCGCTCTCCGCCGCGCGGTGCGATTCGCGAATCTGGCTCCCTTCGTTCAGATGCGCAAGGTTGCGCGCCGTCGTGGCAGCACCGGGATAGGCGCGCGCTTGCATGATTCTTGTGTCGAAGGCGCCGGGGCTGCCGCGCAGGGCATCGAGCGAGAGTGCGGCGGCCACATCGGCAGAGTCCACGAGAATGTCGGCTTCCCGCAACGCGAGGCTCAGAAGCGCCAGCATTCCCTGCGTGCCGTTCAGCAGCGAAAGTCCTTCTTTCGCCTCCAACTCGATCGCGGCGATGCCGGCGCGCTTCATGGCTTCGCCGCCCGGCAAGGTTTCGTTGCGAAACCTCGCCTGCCCCTCGCCAATCATCACGTGCGCCAGATGCGCCAGGGGTGCGAGGTCGCCGGAGGCGCCGACCGAGCCCTGCGACGGAATTACCGGGTGCACTTTCCCGTTCAGCATCCGGCACAGCGTTTCGACGACACGCGGCCGCACGCCTGACAGTCCCTTCGCCAAGGCATTGGCACGCAACAGCATCATCGCGCGGGTTTCTGCCTCGCTCAGCGATCCTCCGACGCCGCTTGCGTGTGAGCGCACGAGATTCACTTGCAGTTGACGCACCTCGTCGGGCGAAATGCGCACGGACGCGAGTTTCCCAAAGCCAGTATTGATGCCGTATGCGGTTCGGCCGGAAGCCAGAAGGCGTTCCACCGCCGCGCGGGAGGCATTCATCCTTTCCAAAGACGCGGGCGCCAGTCCCGTGTTTTCGCCTTCGAGCGCCACGGCATAGACTTGCGCAAACGTCAGATCGTTGCCCGTCAACAAAACGCTCATAGGCGGCTCCGATGCGGCTCAGGCACGCCCGCCGCGACCATGACCTTTCTATATTTTTCGGGCAAAAGCTTTGGACGTCCGTTGCTTCCGCAAATCACATGCGTCGTTTCGCCGTTGGCCAGCACTTGGCCGTCCGCGTCACGAATCACTTCGTAGGAAAACACCACCACGCGGTTCTTCGACTCCGCGATGCGGGTGCGGATGCGTAATACCTCGTCGTAGCGCGCGGAGTGATGATAGCGGCAGTGCACGTCGGCCACCACGATGTGGCAGTCGTCTTCCTTTTCCATCTTTTTGTATTCCACGCCCAGCGCGCGCATCAGTTCCACCCGGCCCACCTCGAACCACACGAGAAAATTCGCGTGATACACGACGCCCATCTGGTCGGTCTCAGCATAGCGGACGCGCACTTTTGCATCGTGATATTCGAGCATGCGATTCTCTCTGCCTATTCCGGCTTGCCTTGCCAGACCGGTTTGCGTTTTTCGAGGAAAGAAGCGAGGCCTTCTTTGAAATCGGGGGTGCAGCGGATGCGCGCATTTTCGAGGATCGCGCGCTCGAGGTCGTGGTCGACCTCGGGCGCCGCCGCGGAGGTCATCAAACGTTTCGCGCGCGAAAGGCTTGCGGGGCTCGCGGCAATCAAAAGGTCGGCAAGCTCCCTAGCGCGCCCAAGAAGCTTTTCCGCCGGAACAATCTCATTGACGAGGCCCATGGCCTGGGCTTCCTCCGCCTCAATGATCCGCCCGGTAAGCAGCAGGTCCCGCGTGCGTTTCTCTCCGATTTGACGAATCAGAAAAACGGAAACCAGCGCCGGCAAAAATCCGATTTTGACTTCCGTATAGCCAAACCTCGCCTCGGGGATCGCCAGCGTGAAATCGCACAACGTGGCAATCCCGCAGCCGCCGGCGAGAGCGGCGCCATTGACTGCGGCGATCATCGGCCGGGGAAAGCTCCAGATGCGGCGGAACATTTTCGCCATGCGCCGGGAATCCTCCTGATTCTCCGCCGGCGACTGCTCCGCAATCGCGGCAAGCATTTCGAGGTCCATTCCGGAACAAAACGCCGTGCCCGCTCCGGTGAGAATGACTACGCGGGCATGACCTTTTTCAATCTCATCGAGCGCGGTTTGCAGCTCGGCAATCATCGTGGCGGAGATGGCGTTGCGCTTGTCGGGACGATTCAGGGTAATGGTGGCGACAACGCCGGAGACCTCAAGAAGCAGCGTGGAATACATGAGTCAAATCTCCTCTCAGTTCACGAGTGGAGCATGGGCGTATTTTGCGCGAATTTCATTGGTCATCGCCAGGGCTTTCCTTAGCCGCCCGGTCTCGATACCAGGATCGGCGCCCGCCTTGCCTAGCGCCTCGAGCACAACCTCGGTGGCAATGTTGCCCACCAGCTTGTCTCCCGCGAACGGACAGCCGCCGAGCGCGGTAAGGGCGCAGTCAAAGCGCCGGCATCCGGCCTGGTAAGCCGCCAGGATTTTTTCTTCCGCATTTTCTGGCCGGCTGTGCAAGTGAACTCCGAGCTCGATTCCGGCAACATGGTCTTTTACCTGACGGAAGAGGTCGCCGACGAGTTGCGGTGTGGCCGTGCCAACCGTGTCGGCGAGAGAAACCGTGCGAACGCGGATGTCCTTGAGCCACTCCAAAGTGTCGGCAACGATCTCCGGCCCCCAGGGCTCGTCATACGGGTTGCCAAAGGCCATCGAAACGTAAATGACCAAGCCGCGGTTGGCTGCAGCCGTTTCCTTTTTCAGTTTTTCGACCAGCACACGGGATTCAGCCCGCGTCATATTAGCGTTGGCGCGGCGGAAATACGCAGAGATGGAATACGGGTAGCCGATGGTCGTCACGCCCGGCGTGGCCAAGGCACGTGCCAGTCCTTTTTCATTGACGACGATTCCGATGATTTCCGGCGGCTCCGAGTCCGAGGGAAGGGAGCCGCTCAACTGTGCCATCACCTCTTCGCTGTCTGCCATTTGTTTGACATGCTTTGGCGAAACGAAACTCACGGCGTCAATGTGCTTGAATCCAGCGCGGACGAGTTCCTTCAAGTATTCGGTTTTGTATGCTGTGGGAATGAAATCTGGTAGCCCTTGCCAGGCATCTCTAGGACACTCGATCAACGTTACCCTATCCATTTGTCCCCAGTGTGGTCATTTTGTAGGTTGGAAGCCCGACACGCCAAACTGCCAGAACAAAAAGGACAGTTCGTCGGCTAGCTCGCTGTCGCCTTGGGACTTGGTCGAGCCAAAGCCATGCCCCGCATCGCCTTTCTCCCGGTGGCTCGGAGGACAGCGTCCTTCACGTCCTCGAAGAGCGCTTGCCGCCCGTCCTGCCTCAGCATTGTAATCCTGTTCTAGGTTTGCAAGACTCCGGTCTTCCATTCGGGGATGACAGGATTCAGTGAGGCACATTCGAGTGCCCAGATGAGGGCGTCGCGTGTGTGAGCCGGATCAATGATCGCGTCCACCCACAGGCGCGCAGCGGCGTAGCGTGGATCGGTCTGGTGCTCGTAAGTAGCGCGAACCGATTCATAGAGTTCTTCTTTCTGATTTTCGTCGACCTTCTTGCCTTCGCGCTCGAGTTGTTTGAGCTTGATTTCCACGAGCGTACCAGCCGCGGAATCACCGCTCATGACTGCGTAGCGCGCGGTGGGCCAGGCAAAAATGAACCGGGGATCATACGCTTTCCCGCACATCGCGTAATGTCCGGCCCCGAAGCTGCCTCCGCAAATCACGGCAATCTTGGGGACCACGCTGTTGGCCACGGCATTGACCATTTTCGCGCCCGCGCGGATGATGCCGCTCCACTCGGCGTCCTTGCCGACCATAAAACCGTTCACATCGTGCAAAAACACAAGCGGGATGCGGTTCTGGTTGCAGTCCATAATGAAGCGAGCGGCTTTCTCAGCCGATTCGGTGTAAATTACGCCGCCAAATTCCATGCGCTTTTGATCCGATCCGCGCGTCTGGGTCTGCACGTGCTTCTTCTGATTGGCTACAAGACCGACAGCCCACCCGCCAACGCGCGCATAGCCGCAGAGCAGCGTTTCGCCGTATTCGGGTCGATACTCCTCGAATTCACCGCCGTCCACGATGCGCCCGATGATTTCGTGCGTATCATACTGCTTCGCCGGGTCACTGGAAAAAATGCCGTAGATTTCCTCGGCGGCATAAAGCGGGTCGCGCGGCGGCACATGGCTGAACGGCGAGGGATTCGGCGCTCCCAGCTTATCCGCGAGCGCGCGAATGCGATGGAGACACGCTTCGTCATCGGGCTCGCGAAAATCGACGGTCCCGCTGATTTGCGAATGCATTTTCGCGCCGCCCAGATCTTCGGCGGACGCCCTTTGTCCGATGGCGGCCTGGACCAGCGCCGGACCGGCGAGAAACAATCCCGACCCTTCGGTCATGAGGATGTGATCGCACATCACCGGAAGATACGCGCCTCCCGCCACGCACATGCCCATGATGGCGGTAATCTGCGGAATGCCCATGGCACTCATGACCGCATTGTTGCGAAAGACGCGGCCAAAGTCGTCGGTATCAGGAAAAACATCCTCCTGCAATGGGAGAAACACGCCCGCGGAATCGACCAGATAAATCGTCGGAATGTGATTGTCGATGGCGATGTTCTGCGCGCGAATCACTTTTTTCGCGGTCATGGGAAAAAACGCGCCGGCTTTCACCGTGGCGTCATTGGCGATGAGCATGAAAGTGCGGCCGCAAACTTTGGCGAGCCCCGTGATCGTGCCGGCCGAAGGCGCGCCGCCCCACTCTTCGTACATTTCAAACGCCGCATAAATGCCGAGCTCGAAAAATGGCGAGTCGGGATCGATCAGCCTGGCGATGCGCTCACGCGCGGTC
>Ga0182036_10000432_pt1 | contig 18852 bp, 21 predicted proteins | sample sta12Cox44000080_FD_125966 | JGI IMG/M metagenome (GOLD analysis project Ga0182036, IMG submission 125966) | Lab enrichment of tropical soil microbial communities from Luquillo Experimental Forest, Puerto Rico - statoxic.12C.oxic.44.000.080 | ecosystem: Environmental > Terrestrial > Soil >...
GAGGCTATCCGACCGTTTGCGTTTTACGCGCTCGATCTCCGCGTGCCGCAGGCTTGGCTCTATCGCTCCGACAACCGATAGTGTGACGTCGTCCTGCAAAGCAAAAATATCGTCCGCTTTGCGATCATAACGCTCTGCCCAGACGTGTGCGCCGCTTTCGGCGTCGATGAGCTGCCCGACGACACGCACGCGATCTGCCGCCTTGCGCACGCTACCTTCGAGGACGTAGCGCACGCCAAGCTCACGGCCGACCTGCTTTACGTCAACGGTCCGACCCTTGTAAGTGAAGGTCGTGTTGCGAGCGATGACGAACAGCCACTTGATCCGCGATAAGCCAGTGATGATGTCGTCGACCATACCGTCGGTGAAATAATCTTGCTCCGGATCACCGCTCAAATTCTGAAAAGGTAGAACAGCGATTGATGGTTTACTGGGCAGCGCGAGAGAAGGCGCTTTCACTTCGCGACCAGACGGTTGGAACTGATAAATACGAACCGGACGCGGGATGTTCTTAAGATCGTGTTCACCGGTGTCCTCGAAGTTTGCGTCTAGTTTGCCACGGATCTGCCGGTAAGCGTCATCAGAGATGCAGATGCCGCCGGGTTGGGCGCTACTTTCGAGCCGCGCGGCAATATTCACACCATCCCCGAATATGTCGCCCTCTTCGATGATTACGTCACCGATATGGATGCCAATGCGGAGTTCGATGCGTTTGTCCTCAGGCACAGATGAGTTGCGTTCCGCCATGCCACACTGGATCTCAACAGCACAGCGCGTTGCGTCCACGGCACTCGCGAACTCGATCAAGACACCATCGCCCGTTCGCTTAACGATGCGGCCGCGGTGCTCGGCGATTTTGGGTTCTAGAAATTCACGTCGATGCGTATTGAACCGCAACAGGGTGCCTTCTTCATCGGCTCCCATCATTCGGCTGTAACCGGCCACGTCGCCGGCCAGGATGGCCGCAAGGCGTCTTTCGACCCGCTCACCAGCCATAAAAAGCACCCCGATTTAGCGTGCCAAGTGTATGGGCCCGGTAGGGGATGTGTCTATCGAGGCGACGATGTCCGCTTTGGGTCAAAAGCAGACATGCGCGGTGCAAAAGAGCATGTCCACTTTACCCCCAAAAGCGGACATGTGCATCGCAACCACCGATGTCCGCTTTGGGCCAAGAGCGGTCGGCTGGGTCTTGGTCGCAGACGCGGATTTAGAGCTGCTAGTGTGGTCGCCATTCGCGTCATGCGGCTCGTGACAAGATGCTTATCGAAATTGAGAGGAGAAATACGAGATTTTTATTTCGCAGAACGTGTACAGGTCTGCAATGTCTTACACATCGGAAGACTTCACCCTATTGGGGCTGTCGTCTGAAAATTGGATATTGCTCTCGGAGCAATTGTGATTGTTGGCATCGCCGCGTTGACAGCAAAACTATAAATCATGTGGGAGCACCTCGGGCCTCTCACGACAAATAAAGCGGTGCTCCAAACATTTTTGGTTGACAGTTCGCGATAGACAGGCGTATCGCGAGAACGTTCGAAACTTCGAACAGATCAAGTTAGGAAAAGATGGACAGCTACCCTAGTCGCGCCGCGGTGGCCGGAATGCCGGCCTACCGGGCGATCAACCGATCCAAAAGGTTCGGTCTCGGCAAGTCCCGTTGGGTGAAAGAGGGCAGACCCTAAAGGGCCTGCCGCCTGCTCGCCTCCGGGGTCATCGGGACCGGCACGGAGGTGGGCCATGAGGCTTGCACGCACAACTCATTCCGTCGTTTGCACGAATTATGTTAGCCGAGGCAGCCGAAATAATCGGCCGCTAACTCGCGTTGCTACAACACGCACCTTTAGCGTTAAACGCCGCTCACAGAGGGTAATTGCTCGGTGGCATGTTTGCCCCAAGACGCGTCGGCTTGAGTGCTCCTGGGCGTTAGAGCCTTTGGCTTGCGACGATCAATTATGTCGTTTTCAACCACAGAAGCGGTCTGATGGTCGAGCGCACCGTCGTGGGCTGATGCGCCCTTCAATAACTGAGAGCAAAGACGCCGCATGAACGATTGACACCAGACACGTATCGACGCATTGCGGCAAGATTGGTCGCGTGAAGATAAGCTATCAAATGTAGCCGATAGCTTATCTTGACGCTCATCGATCCGCTCGCAGGGTGCGGAAGCGGAGACGAGCGATGTCCGAAAGACATCCGACGAAAGGGCGCTTTTGCGCCATACCCGTCAAGCGAACCATTGCCAAAGCAATCGCGCTCGCGTGCTTCATTGTCTTGTTAATCGCCCCGTGTGGTCCAGCGAAGTCTGCTGATCTAAAGACGAGTGAGCCGCCCATCGCGTCATCTAACTGGACAGGGGCATACGTCGGTGGTCATTTTGGCTACGGTTTTGGTAGTTTCGGTCCTGGTACTAGCCCAATACTTGACGAAGCCGTTTTGTTGCCGCCGACGCTGACCGGCTTGGTGGGTGGTTTTCAAGCCGGATACAACGTCCAACTCCCAGACAAATTGGTTCTCGGAGCCGAGGCTGATCTGTCTTTCCCAAGTCCAATTGACCGACCCGCAACCGGAACCGGCCCTTTCAACACGACGATAGACTACTTTGGGACAGCGCGCTTCCGCGTTGGTTACGCGCTGGAGAATGTCCTCCCCTATTTGACCGGTGGCGTTGCCTTGGGCCAGGGCAGGGTCAACGTCAATGACACCGGCGGCAATATCATCGCCTCAAAAACTGACATGCATGTCGGATGGACCGCGGGGTTCGGTCTCGAATACGCACTGACTAATCCTTGGACCGCGAAGGTCGAGTACAATTACATTGACCTTGAGCAAAAGACGTACGGCTTTAGCGATTCGATTGCGTCAACGCTTCACGTTGATCCCAAGGTTCAGGTCATTAAGTTTGGCCTCAACTATAGGCTCTCCGATCCATCGTCCGGGCTCAGCCCAAATTCTGTTTCGTTTGCGGACGATTGGAATTTTCACAGCCAAACGACATTCATTTGGCAAGGCTACGGTCCCATCCGCTCCCCATACCAAGGTCAAAACAGTCTTCCTGGCAGCGGCGAAGGGCGGGAAACCTGGACTGCGACGGCTTTCATAGGGTGGCATTTGTGGCAAGGCGGTGAATTCTATTTCGATCCGGAGCTCGCGCAGGGCTTTGGGTTGGCCAACACTTTAGGTCTTGGTGGGTTCGCCAATGGAGAAGCGGAAAAGGCCGGCTCTGAGTTTCCAAAGATTCGCGCGCAGCGTTATTTCTTCCGGCAGACATTCGGGCTTGGCGGTGAGCAGCAAACGGTTGACGATGCTCCTAATCAAATCGCGGGCAAGCGAGACGTGGACCGCGTCACTCTGACAATCGGCCGATTTGCCGTTGGTGATATTTTCGATAACAACACTTACGCCCACGACCCCCGTGTCGATTTCATGAACTGGGCAGTGTGGTCATCGGCAGCATACGATTATCCGGCGGATCTGCCTGGCTTCACTCTTGGCGCGGTCGCCGAACTCAATCGAAAGAATTGGGCTGTACGGGCGGGCCTTTTTCAGGTGCCTTCCGCCCCAGATAGTGACGCTCTTGTTTTCAAGACCGGCGGCGCACTTGTCGAGTTCGAAGGCCGGCACAAACTGTTCGACGAGCCAGGGAGAATTCGTCTGGGCGCATTCGTAAACCGAGGAAACATGGGCAACTACCAGCAAGCCTTGGCACTCGAATCCCTTGATCCCTCCGCCAACATTAACAATGTAATGACCAGCATCCGTAGCCAGCACTTGAAAAGCGGGGCTTATTTGAATGTCGAACAGGCCTTGACTAAGGATATCGGCCTGTTTGCGCGAGCGAGTTGGAATGATGGCCAAAATGAAATTCTTTCGTTCACCGACATCGATCGCAGCGTGTCCTCTGGCATCTCGATAAAAGGAAACGCCTGGAATCGGCCGAAGGATACTTTTGGTTTCGCAGGCGCAATCAATGGATTGTCCAAGACTCATCGCGAATTTCTCGCAGCCGGTGGTCTCGGGCTTTTGATCGGAGACGGAGCGCTCAACTACAGAGAAGAGAAAATCATAGAGGCCTATTACTCGATCAACATGTTCAGAGCGGGTGCACTCACGTTTGACTACCAGTTTGTCGATAACCCGGCATACAACGCGGACCGAGGGCCGGTTTCAATCTTCGCTGCACGTTTTCACGATGAGTTCTAACGGATTTAAACGGTCCGTCCGCTTGCGTCACTAGCGAACATGTGCGGTGCATTAACCCATGTCTGGCCAATAGCGGACATTCCTTTGGAACCTTGCAGTGCAAAAGGCCATGTCTGCTTTACCCCCGAAAGCAGACATGTGCAGTGCACATCGCCGATGTCCGCTTTGGGCCAATAGCGGACATTGAATCAAGCAACCTGGGTTAGCAACCAAGCCCCGCTCGCTACAAAGGCAATCCCTGCAATTCGCGGGACAAGCCGGCCAGGCATTAGTTTTTCGACCAACACCAATGCCGCAAGGGCAGCAATCCAAAAGAGATTCATGACGCCAGCGACAAACAAAAGCGCCATCAAAGCCCAACAGCAGCCGATGCAATAAAGACCATGGCGAAAGCCGAGCGCCAAGGCGCCAGTCGCCTCGCGGCGAAACCCAAAACGAACAATGAATCCGATCGGCGTTTGGCAGTACGACAAACATGCGTCCTTGAACGGTGTCCACTGGTACAGTCCCGCGACAATCAGGACGATGGCCCCAAGGATAGTACTGACGCTCTCCATCATTGGGGTTAGCAACGCCGCGCGCTCCAGCGCCCATTGAGCGGATGTCGCAGCAAGCGAGAACGTGGTCCACGACAACAGATAGCCGAGGACGAACCAGGCGCTCGCGTCAATCGGGCGGCCTTCGCCGCCTTCCTGACGCCCAATGCGCGCATAGATGAGTATCATTGGCGTTACGGAGGGCGTCATCATGCCTATCATCATGACGACCCACATCATGAACACAGCAACAAATTCGATGGGTTGCCACGGCGCGCTTACCGGCATCATCCAACCTTGGCCGGCCGGAATAATGCGGAAGCCCGTCATGTCCATGCCGCCCATCCACATATCATTCGAAAGCCAAACGAGGTCGGCCCATGCTAACGCGGTGATGATTGCGAGCGCGGTAATTACGATAGCGCGGTCGCGCAGCAGTATGGCTTCGAGCGCACTCATCGGGTATTCTGCGCGCATAGTCGCGCCACCATCTTTATGAAGAGCGAGAACGAATTGCGGCGACGCGCGCAACAACGCGCGATAAACGTGAAGCGCGGACTAGTTCGACCAGCTGATCGGGGAGTAGTGACCGTTGCGACCGGAATTGTCCCAGCGCATGCCGTGGTCGTTGAATGTACTGCCTTGAGTTCCTACGGCAAGCACCAGCTTGTCGGGGTTAACCGGATGGCCGATCGAGGCCCATATCTCTCCGCTCTCGTGCATGGTCGGCAGCGGCTCTACCGCCATTTTTAAGATATTGGGAATTTCCGCCGAGCGCTTTTTACCGTCGATCTGATATTTAATCGGCGCCTTCTTCGCTCCGAGATTGTTGCCGATCAATGGCGCGAACGCCGCCATCGGGCCGCCGGCGGCGCCGGTGAAGATCGCGCCCAGCGCTTCAGTTTGGTTGTCGTCCGCGCGCTCGTCGATATAGGCAGCCGCTGTCCAGTTACCGTTGGCCATCGGCCCCGGAGTGTGGGCGATCATCGCGACGTTCAGGCCGTCCAGTCGAACGCTGCCGTAATTACCCTTGTCTATGTGAAAAATCAGGGCCACGTCACAAGCGCCTTGCGTTGGCTTTGAAGTAAGAGGAGCGGCTGTCGATACCAGGCAGGGACAAACGACGTTGCAGTTGCAGTTCTCGAAATAGTCGCCAGACAACTGCCACTTCGCTTGCGTTGCCATCTGCGCCTCCCCTCATAACGGACGGAAGAATAGTTGAAGCTACATCGGTTTTCCGTTAGCGGCCAGCGTCCGCTGCCGCTTTGGGTAAGGAGCGGACGTGTGCTATGCAACAGCTAATGTCCGCTTTGGGCCAAAAGCAGACACGTGCGGTGCAACGGCTAATGTCCGCTAAGGGCCAAAACCGGACATTAGCCGCTTACTCTATCACTTCGTCCGCCCGGGCAAGTAGTGATGGCGGCAAAGAGATACTAAGCGCCTTTGCGGTTTTGCTTTTGACGAGCAGGATGTATTTGGTCGGCAGCACGACCGGCAGATCGCCCGGTTTTTCGCCCTTCAGAACGCGGCCAATATAATTGCCAGCCTGGCGATAGGCGTCGAGCCGGCTGGCGCCGTAGCTGATCAGGCCACCAGCCTCGGCTTGCTCGCGATCGGCAAAAATCATCGGTATGCCATAACGCGCCTGCAGGACGACCAGCCTGTTGCGCTCGATGAAGAACAGGGGATCGGAGCTCACGATCACCGCACCCATCTTCTGCTGTGCGACGGCCGCGAAGGCGCGGTCAATTTGGCCTTCGGTGCTGGCAGTGACGATCTGGATTGGCAAGTCTAGAGCCGCGGCACCCTTCTGCACGTTTTTGCCTTCGGTCACGGTCGTTGGATTGTCCGTGTTCACCAATACGCCAATCGTTGTCCCCGGCTGAGCTAGTTCGCGTGCCAGCTCCAATCGTTTTGGTCACCACCGGCGCCGTGAAAAAACTTGCGCCCGTGATATTGCCACCTGGGCGGCTGAGGTTGGTGACCAACCCGGGAGCAACAGGATCGCCACGCGAGATGGAAATGTTGGATATAGGTGAAAGCTTTTTAACTCATCTCTGCGTCAAGGTTACACCGAAATTACACAAGAGCTGTGCCAGCTAACGAGGCAACCCTTGTAAGTTTTTGAAAGCGTGGTGCCCAGGGGCGGAATCGAACCACCGACACCATGATTTTCAGTCATGTGCTCTACCAACTGAGCTACCTGGGCGCCGAACCGGCCCGAATGGGCCGCTCAGCAAAGCGCGGGGCGTTATAAAGACTTGAATCCACACTGTCCAGAACGCCCCTCGGCGCGTGGAGGCTTACTGCCTGAGGCCAAGAGAGGCGCGGAACCGCTGCTTCAGCGCCACGCCGTCACGCATCGGAAGCACCCGGGGCGGCTCATCGGCTGCAATTTGAACGCGAGCGAAAAGCGTCTCACGGAGATTTTTTAACTGGTGGGTAAGGTCCGCCAATTCGTTCTCATTCCTTACATCGAGGTAAGATGGAATACCGCAGGCGGCCGCCACGCCGATGAGATCGACCCCGGCCTGCGTATGGCTCGGCTGCATGCCGGTTTCGCCGTAGACGCCGTTGTCGAAGACAATGATCGCGAGATTGGGCGGGCATTTCGCTCCTATGGTCGCGAGCGCGCCAAGACCCATCAGCATTTCGCCGTCACCGGTTATGACTGCAACCCGCCGACTGGGCTGGGCCATCGCAAGCCCCAGACCGATCATGGCAGCGCCGCCCATGGCTCCCCACAGATAGAAATTCTGATCGTTGTCGCCGGCGGCCGCCGCATCCCAGGCGGTCGACCCAAGACCCGGAATGACCAGGAGGTCATCACCCCTGCCGGCGAGCAGCGTTGCCATTGCGGCGCGACGTTCGAGCGTCATTTCGTCCACACCTTCCTGCCGATCAGTTGCTGCGACAGGATCACTGCGGCAATTCGTTCTTCTCCGAAGACGTGCTGTATGGCGCGCTGGGTAACGCTCGCCACTTCGTCAGGCTCACATGCGCGGTAGATTTCCGCTTCACACAATTCGAGCACGGGATCGATGATTGATCCCATCGGCACCTGCCAGGGATTGAACTCCTCCCATTCGCCCCGCATCGTGATCAGCATCAGCAAAGGAAACCGACAGGTCCGCGCCAGCGAGAGCATATTGATGCAGTTACCCACCCCGCTCGATTGCATCAACAGCGCGGCACGGTCGCCGCCCAGCCACGCGCCCGCCGCCATCGCGACGCCCTCCTCTTCCGTCGTGAGGGCAACGTCGCGAATTTCGCTATCGGCGCGACATCGATCGATCAAGCGCGCGTGGCCGGCGTCGGGGACATAGGCCACTTGCCTGACGCCGCCGTGCTTGAGCGTCTCGAACAGACGATCTGGCCAGTCAGCGGGCGGCGCGCTCATTTCTCGCCCGCCTCCCCGTCAGCAGGCCGCTCGCCGTCCTCGTCTTCATCTTCCTTTACGGGAACGGCGTAGACCCCAGACAGCCAGCGGTTGAGATCAATATCCGCACAGCGTCTGGAACAGAACGGCTTGAACGCCGGCTCGACCGGTTTGTCGCAGATCGGGCAGGAACGCACAGTCGGCGTCTTGCGGTCGATCTCATTCATAGGCGAATCCCGCGCGGTGCATCACACCGCATTCAACCAGCCGAAGCGCGTCGGATAGCCCTCGCCACCCAGCAGTGTGATGACTTCATAAAGCGGCAGGCCGACAACATTGGTATACGAGCCGACGATCTTCACAATGAAAGTGCCGGCGATGCCTTGCGCCGCGTAGCCGCCAGCCTTGCCGCGCCACTCGCCCGAGGCAAGATAAGCTTCGATATCCTCTTCCGACAGCCGCTTGAAACGCACGCGCGTTTCCACCAGACGCTGACGGAACGCTTCCTTGGGAGTCACCAGGCAGATGGCGGTGTAGACGCGATGATTGCGTCCCGAAAGAAGACGCAGGCATTGCGCCGCCTCGTCGAGCAATTCTGCCTTGGGAAGAATGCGCCGACCGACCGCGACAACGGTATCGGCAGATAGAATAAAGGCACCGCGCAGTTCGTCGTCCAAATTGACATTTCCCAGCGCCGCGGTGGCCTTGGCATGGGCAAGCCGCGTGGCGTAAGCGCGCGGTATCTCGCCGCGATGTGGCGTCTCATCGAGGTCCGCGGGCTTCAGCGCATCGGGCTCGATGCCGGCCTGATTGACCAAGGCAAGTCGTCGCGGCGAACCGGACGCGAGGACAAATTTTGGGCGACCGATCATTTGACCGCGAAATGATGATGCGTTGGAGTGCGTTGTGGATGGGCGCGCAAACTAGCGGAACGGACCGAATATAACAACCCGAGAGAACAAAGCGATATCATTCGTTGCCGCCGCGAGGCCGCGCGAAACGCTCGCTAATGCGGGCCATGAGTTCGTCTCGCACCTCACGATATGCGCCGAGCCGTTGCTCACGATTGCCTTCCGCAACTGTCGGATCCACCATCGGCCAATATTCGACCTCGGCCGCTACTTTGCGGGTCAATTCCAGAGCCTTGTGATGGGCCGGCGGTGATAGCGTCACGATCAGATCGAAATTGAGGCCCTCCAGGTCTTCGAGTTCCTCGAAGGTCATCGGCTTGTGGCGGGATATATCGATCCCAATCTCCTGCATGGCAGCGACGGCGAAGGGATCAAGCTCACCCTTCTGAACACCGGCCGACCCGACATAGACATTCGTTCCGAACATTTCTCGAAGCAGACTCGCGGCCATTGGCGAACGCACTGCATTCATGCCGCAAGCGAATAATACCGCGTGGGGGCGCGAGGAGCGCTCGGACGCGGACATGCCTGCCTTATCCCCCAAGCATGACGTTGCCCAAAAACATCATGCTAGCCCTTCCAATGGAGCACACAGACCAAGGTGAACAGGCGACGCGCAGTATCGAGATCGACCATCACCTTTCCCTTGAGTCGTTCCATCAGAATACGCGAACCGTCGTTATGAATCGCGCGCCGGCCCATATCGATGGCTTCGATCTTGTCGGGAGTGGCGGTCCGAATCGCCTGATAGTAACTGTCGCAGATCATGTAGTAGTCCTTGACGATGCGGCGCAGCGGCGTCAGCGAGAACAAATGCGCCACCACGGGCGCGTTGTTTTCGAGCCGAATGTCGAAAACCAGGCGATTGCCATTTATGCTCAAGTGAAGCGTGTAAGGCCCGTCGTCGTGCCCGACCGGTGCAAACGAGTTTTGCTCGAGAAGATCGTAGATCGCGACCTGACGCTCGTGCTCGACATCCGGATTGGATCGACCGATCGATTCTTCGTCCAGGACCACAGCGACCAGACGTCGCTTTGCACCAGTGGGCGTTGGTTGCGCGGCGCTCATTTCTGATTCAGGCGGATCGCCACGGCACGAGCGTGCGCGCCCAAGCCTTCGGCTTCCCCAAGTGCGATCGCCGCCGGTCCAAGCGCGCGCAACTGTTCCGCTCCGCATCTAAGCAAAGAGGTGCGTTTCATGAAGTCGAGAACGCCGAGCCCGGAAGAAAAACGAGCCGAACGCGCAGTGGGAAGAACGTGGTTCGAACCCGCCACATAATCGCCAATGGCCTCCGGAGTATAAGCGCCGATAAATATGGCGCCCGCGTTGCGGATTCCGGCAACAAGCGGCGTGGCGTCGGCGGCGACAATCTCAAGATGTTCAGGCGCGAGGTCGTCGACCAGGCCGATCGCATCGGCAAGCTTCGGAACAACGATAATTGCGCCGAAGTCCGTCCATGAAGCGGCGGCAATATCGGCCCGCGACAAAGTTTTCAGTTGCGACTCGACAGCCTTTTCGACCCGCGAGGCGAGCGCCGCATCGTCGGTGATCAAAATCGATTGTGCGCTGGCGTCGTGTTCGGCCTGCGCCAGAAGATCCGCCGCTATCCAGTCGGCATTGCCTGTCTTGTCGGCCAGGATCAGGACCTCCGATGGTCCCGCGATCATATCGATACCGACTTTGCCAAACACCAACCGCTTCGCGGCCGCGACATAGGCATTGCCGGGCCCGACAATCTTGGCAACAGGCGTAATGCTTTCGGTGCCATAAGCGAGTGCAGCGACCGCCTGCGCACCGCCGATGCGATAGACCTCGTCCACGCCGGCGAGTTTGGCCGCCGCCAGCACCAACGGATTAAGTTTGCCGTCAGGCGTCGGAACGACCATCGCCAGCCTGGGAACGCCGGCAACCTTGGCCGGCACCGCGTTCATCAGCACCGATGACGGATACGCCGCGGTACCACCGGGCACATAGAGGCCAACCGCCTCGATCGCCGTCCATTTGGAGCCCATCTCGACGCCGAGCGGATCAACAAAGTTGTCATCGGACGGCTTCTGGCGCCGATGATAGGCCTCGATGCGATCATAGGCGACCTTGAGGGCTTCAAACGTTTTCTTCGAGCAGCCTTCCTGTGCGTCGTCGATCTCGGCTGCGCTTATGCGCAAGCCTTCTTTAGCAAGGTCGATACGGTCGAATTTGGCCGTTAATTCGATCAGGGCCTTGTCGCCTCGCACGGCCACGTCGGAAACAATGCCGCGCACGACTTTCTCCACGTCCTCCGCCGCCTCGCGTTTAGTCGCGAGAAGGCTGCGAAAACGCTTGGGAAAATCCGCGCTTTGGCTGTCCAGACGAAGGGGCATGACCTGTTCCTGCCGGATTCTAACCGGTCGACAGGTCAATGGGTGATGCGCGCCCTGCCGTCAACCCTGCGCCGAGACCGAAAGACCGCAAGATTAATGGTGTTCGGACTTTGCCGTGGGCTTATCAACTTCAGAATGAAAGGGACAAAGGGCGGTCGACCAGGTGGGGCCAAGATCGGCCAATTCCGCCTCCAGGCATTCGACCTCGAGCCGCAATGTCGCTCCGCCGGAAAAGCTTAAAACAATCACTCCGGACGGTGCCTCAGTTTCCTGAAATTCGACCGCCAGAAGATTGAGAACTTCATCCTTGCGGGCCGGATTCACGTGTTGACACTTGCATGACAAAACCCGTTCGAAACGCAGGGCCGCCCTGCGGCGTCGATACTCATTATTTGCTTTTTTGTCGCGATTTGTATTTGTGTCGCGCGCATTTTCCCAGTCGAAGCGATTGAGCCCGACGATCAGACGCTTTTCTCCGGGCCGCCAATGGACATCAGCTACCTTTACCACCGCATCTTGCAGATGGGTCGAAGCGACCTCGAGATCCTCCTCGTCAAGGACCACGAATTTCAAAACGTCCATGGCATCGACTCCCTGCTGGGTAGTTAGGCGAGACCACTGCGCCGCGCAAGGTGTCAGCGATCAGGAAAGGCGGGCTCCAATCCTGCGGCAATCCAGCGAGGACGTGTTGCCGGATCGGTGAGTTTTTGCAACAGGCCCTCGGCGGCGCGGCGCGCTGTGGCTTGAGCGTGAATGGCCGCTGTATACGTGTTGGCTATATGGAGGTCGCCAGGCAAAGGACCAACGACCATGGCGCCCTTCACCGGCAGAACTTCGCTGATGAAGGTGGTCCCGATATCCGCGCGGCCTTCAGCGATCGATGTCGTGACATCATGGCCGCTCTTTCCGAGCACCGCCTTCTTGTTGATCGTGTCGGCGATGCCAAGTTTCTCCAGCAGTGCGGCAAACATGATGCCGCCCGACCCGCCCGCCTTCGGATCGGTGTAGGCGACGGACCTCGCGTTCAGAAAGGCCCGCTTGAATGCATCCGGCGTCGAAATATCCGGAACCGGCCCCCCTTCGCGGATGACCACGCCGGTCACCGTACAGCCGACGTCGACGACGCTATCGGCGACGACAAGACCCAGCTTCGCCAGTTCGGCGATTGCGGATTCGGACAGGACGACGAGATCGGCGGTCTCGCCATCTTTGATGCGTTCGCGCAGAGAGCCTGCCGTTCCGAAGCTGAAATTGAGTTTGGCGCCAGTATCGCGTTCAAACTCAGCGCCGAGCGCCGATACCACAGATTTCACGGCGCCCGCGCTCATAACCTTGATTTCAGCCACGTGACCTCCATCGTCCCTGGACCGGATCGTGGCCGAGCGAATGCGCTTCGTCTAGGCGCTGATGCGTTCAATGATCGCGCCGCAGCGCACGAGTTTTTCCTCGAGCCGCTCAAAGCCGCGATCGAGATGATAGACGCGGTTGACCATGGTCTCGCCCTCGGCTGCAAGTGCGGCAATCACAAGCGACACGGAGGCACGGAGATCGGTCGCCATCACGGGCGCGCCCTTGAGCCGATCGACGCCCTCGATCGTGGCGGTCTCACCGTCAAGCTGAATGCGCGCGCCCAGCCGCGCAAGCTCTTGCACGTGCATGAAACGGTTTTCGAAGATTGTCTCCGTGATACGGGATGTCCCTTCGGCCCGCGTCATCAATGCCATCAATTGCGCCTGCAAATCGGTCGGAAAGCCCGGAAATGGCGCAGTGGTCACCTCGACTGGCGCAAGCCCCCCGCCATTGCGGACAACGCGAATTCCTTCGTTGGTCGATGTGATCGTTGCGCCTGTCAGGCCCACTACATCCAGTGCGGCCTGGAGCAATTCGGGGCGCGCGTGCTGCAAAAGCACATCGCCGCCGGTCATCGTCACGGCCATGGCGTAGGTGCCGGTCTCGATCCGATCGGGCAAAACCGAATGCCGTGCGCCGTGCAGCTTCGCCACGCCTTCAATTACAATGCGCGAGGTGCCGGCCCCCGAAATCTTCGCACCCATCTTGTTGAGGCATTCAGCGACATCGGTGATTTCCGGCTCGCGCGCCGCGTTCTCAATGACGGTTGTGCCGTTGGCGAGCGATGCAGCCATGACCGCTGTATGCGTGCCGCCCACCGTCACCTTCGGGAAAACAATTTCTCCACCGCGCAAGCCTTTCGGCGCGCGTGTGATGACATAGCCGCTTTCGATCTCGATTTCGGCGCCGAGCTTTTCCAAGGCCAGGATGAGCAAATCGACCGGACGCGTGCCGATGGCGCAACCGCCCGGCATTGAAACCTTGGCCTCTCCCATTCGCGCCAGCAAAGGCGCCACCACCCAAAAGCTAGCCCGCATCTTGGAAACGAGATCGTAGGGCGCCGTCGTATCCACAATATGTTTTGCGGAGATGTGGATGGTCCGGCCCTGGTTCGGGTCATCGCCGGGCCGCTTGCCGGCGATCATGACGTCCACGCCATGGTTGCCGAGAATGCGCTGCAACTGGATGACGTCAGCCAGCCGCGGGACATTGTCGAGGATCAAGGTGTCCTCGGTCAGCAAACTCGCGATCATCAAGGGAAGTGTCGCGTTCTTGGCGCCCGAAATCGGAATTGCGCCGTTCAGACGTTGTCCGCCAACTATGCGTATCCGGTCCATGCTCGCCCCGTTCCATCGTCACGCTCTGGCTACGATGGACGCGATATAGAGACCCGCGCCCCGTTACCGCAATGCCAATATTGGAAGGCTAGCACCTTCGTCGCTGAATTGCGGCGAAAGTCCGGCTCCACGCCTGGAATTCAGTGCTCGTCGCGGACAGCCAAATTCGCCTTTGATTGCTCCCGTGTGCCCGACGGCCCGGTCCGCCCGCGTTCCTGCGCCTTGCGTTTTCGCAGATTTTCGCGCAATTCCACCGCCAGGCGCTGGGTCCGGCCTGACCGTTTCGCGGATTTACTGTCTTTTTCATTGGACGTCATGGAGCCGCATTATCGGATCTCCGGCCAGCGTTGCAACCTTCGGCACTCGCCTTGCGCCTGCGAAAGCCCTATGGCAGTTTCCGCCGCGTTCGCGCCGCGTCATTTGGGTTGCGAGCGCTCATGCTGCCGTAGCTCAGTGGTAGAGCACCCCCTTGGTAAGGGGGAGGTCGAGTGTTCAATCCACTCCGGCAGCACCAGAATGAAAAACCAAAAATGTCCATACTTCACTTCCCGGGCTGTACGCCCGATGACTGCGCGAAATGTTGGGAGGGCGATGTGGTTGGATCGGTCGAACGAATGTCGAACATGGTCCTTCGAGGTGCGGAGAATCTGCGGACGGCCCCTGGAGATCGGAAGAGCGCCGACCGCTATGAGCATGTGGTGGTGAGCGAGGAAGCAAGGAGGGGGCATTGTTGCCAACGCCTGAAAGAATGAAAATGAAAAGCAATTCGTGATTTGAGAGTTTACTACTCACCTCTATAGCCTGCTGCGCGGAGGCGCTGCCGTGACCATCGTCCTAAACCACACCATCGTGCCGGCGCGTGACAAAGCAGCCGCTGCCCGGTTCTTCGCCGACATCTTCGGCTTGCCGTTCGATCAGGAAAACGGCCATTTCGTGCCGGTTCGCGTGAACGACAGCTTGACGTTTCTGTTCAACGACGAGGCCTCGTTCAAGAGTCACCATTACGCCTTTCACGTTAGCGATGCAGAGTTCGATTCCATCTTCGAACGCATCAAGCAGATCGGCCTCGCTTATGGCAGCGCCCCCTGGAGCCTCGATGACGGCAAGCTCAATGATTGGAACGGTGGCCGCGGGGTTTATTTCAAAGATCTGAACGGCCACATACTCGAACTCATGACCGTGCCGCAGTAGGCGGAGCCGGTCACTGCGCGAGCGCATTGGGTCATAAGCGGACATTTCGCAGCGGAATCGCCATGTCCGCTTTGTCCCCGAAAGCGGACATGTGCAGTGCAGTAGCCGATGTCTGCTTTGGGCCAAAAGCGGACATCGCAACCGAGACCACCCGCCGCTCTGAATTGGGATATAACGTTCTCTAACGGAGACAGAACATGTCCGAGCGAACTGTTACTGTTTGGGGCGAGAAAATCGCCATACAAGTTTATGAGGATCACAAGACTGTTTGGAAAGCCACGGGCACATACAAGGGCGAAGTCATCGAGGTAAAGGGGGCCAACATTGATGAAGTAGTCAAGCTTTGGCGTGATGCCGCGACTTATCGGGGCAATGACGCCCCCGGCTCGGAAAGGAAAGCGGGGCAGGATTAGTCAGGCGTCTGTTGGGCTGACAAATAAGTTAATTCCGTAATGTCCTGTCGTTTTCGCGGGTATGAACGCCGTGTGGAACTAGCGGCAGGCGATCAAGTCATCGTGACGACAGCATGATCGGTCCGGCTGCAGCGTTCATTAGATAAATCAACCAAAGGAGGGTCTGATGCGTCGGCTTTTAATTGCCTTGGCAATCGCGCTGCTGCCCTCGATTGCTCTCGCGGGTCACGGCGGAGGCGGAGGCGGCGGTCATGGAGGCGGCGGCCACATGGGTGGCGGATGGTCCGGTGGCCACATGAGCGGCGGCGGATGGTCTGGTGGCCACATGAGCGCCGGTGGCTGGTCCGGCGGCCGTATGAGTGCGGGCGCCATGAGCAGCCGCGCCGCTGTCGGCGCAGCCCCCGTTAGGGGCTGGAGCGGCAGTCGCGCGGTCGCGTGGGGTGGCCGGCCGTTCCACGGCCACGGCAGATTCGTGCACCGCCACGGCCGAGTGATCTTCGTCGGCGGCGGACCGTGGTGGGTCGGCGGCTACGACAGTTGCTGGCAGTGGGTACCGACGCCGTGGGGGCCGCGCCGCGTGTGGACCTGCGACTACTTCTAGCGCTCCGGAACCACCTCGACCCAACAACGAGGTCAGAAGAAATCCATTGACGTCCCCTGCAGTCCAGTCCGACCAACTCGACAGTGTGCCCCTCGCTGTCATCCGATGCGTGACCAGCGCGTCCGAGCTTTCGCGCGTCGTGCCGCAGAGCTGTGGGCTGGTCTGGAATGCAGTGCGTGCGCAGCAAGCGCAAGCCGGTCGCCACGTCGCCATCTATTGGGACGGCAGCATTCGCCTGGAAGTCGGAGTGGAGCTGTATGGACCGTTTGCCGATGAGGGGGAGGTCGTCCGTTCCGCCACGCCCGCTGGCCTCGTGGCATGGACAACGCATTTCGGGCCTTACAGCGGTTTGGGCGCTGCGCACGATGCAGTTCGCCAGTGGTGTCGAGCCAACAAGCGCAAACTTGCGGGTCCAAATTGGGAGATATACGGCCACTGGCAAAGCGATTGGAATACGAATCCATCGCAGATCCGAACCGATGTCTATTACCTGCTGACCTCTTGACGCCGGCTCGCTGTGGCCGCGTCGCAGAGTTCGAGTCAGGTGCCACTAGGGAAATCAGCTCTCACGGCTTCTTGCCTCCCATCCATCGCAAGTCCGTGCCGGGTATAATCAGCTCATACCCTTGTTTGTGACAGTCGCGGGCCAACCAGTGGTCCTAAAGGCACTGGCTTTTACCTGGGAGTTTTTTTCGATAACCTGGGGAAAAGCATCTTTACCGCCCCGCTTTACCCCCGAAAGCGACATCAAATGCGACACAGGGGAATGTCCGCTTTGGGCCATTAGCGGACATTTTGCGAAGCTCAATTTGTCGGCTGCTCGATTATTTCGTCGGCGCGCGTAAGCAACGAAGGCGACACGGTGATGCCGAGCGCTTTCGCCGCCGTGAGATTGATTACCAGATCAAACTTAGTTGGTAGTTGAACTGGCAAACCCGTAGGCTTGGCGCCTTTGAGAATTTTTCCGACATAGATTCCGGCCTCGCGATGTGCCTCCGCTTCGCTCGCACCGTAACTGATCACTCCGCCGGCGGCGACGTACTCGCGCGAAGCATAAATCGCTGGTATCTTGTAACGCATCGCCAGCGCTACGATTTGATCATGCATCTCGCTGAATAATGGATCTGCAGCGACAAGAAGTGCGTCGGCTTTTGAACCGGACAGCGCCGAAAACGCAACGTCTAAATCACGTTCGCTGCGGACGTTTTGAATCGAGAGTTGTTGTCCGATTTCGCTTGCTGCCGTTTCCACACCTGCCAATTGGCGGTCGGTATCGGGATAATCCTCGTTGGCCAACACGCCGATGATCGTACTTTTCGGTACCAGCTCACGCAGTAGCCCCAATCGTTTTGCCTCCAGCGCTGGAGCAATCAGACTCATGCCCGTGATGTTCCCACCCGGATTGTTGAGGCTGTCGACAAGCCCAATACTGACCGGGTCTCCGTTGATGATAAAGATGATGGGGATCTTGTTCGTTGCCGCCTTGGCCGCAAGCGCCGATGGTTCCCCGCCGGTGGTAACAATTACCGCCGCCCGGCGGTTGACCAGATCCGCTGCCAATGCCGGCAGCCGACCATGTTTGCCATGCGCCCAGCGGTAATCGATTTCTACATTTTGGCCCTCAGTGAAGCCAGATTCCTTCAAGCCGGCACGCAGCGCATCCAAAATGCGGCCGGATTCATCAGCTGACGTACTGCCGAGCAATCCAATGACTGGCAACCGCTTTGTTTGTGCGCGCGCCGCAAGCGGCAATACAATTGTGCCGCCAGCGAGAAGTGAAATGAATTCCCGCCGCCTCACGTCCGGCTCCAAGACTCACGACAGGGCATTATAGTAGCCAGCTCACTGCAAGCAAAGTCAATGTCCGCTAAAGGTCATAAGCGGACATTGCCGGACTTATTCAATCACCTCGTCGGCGCGTCCGATAAGAGTGTTGAGGCTCAGGATCGGCGCATCGTAGCGGTTCAAATGAGGGTCGTTAAGGGATGCCCGGCATTCCTTCTGACCACCTTACGGGTCGCGATTTTAAGGCGCGACCGCATTGCCGGCAATGACCCGTTGCACTGTCGGCAGCGAACGCACCAGTAAATAAAATGCGGCGACGTGCGTAATCATCAGCAGCGGGACGTAAATGATCGGGATCATATAGGTGGAACCCAGCTCTCCTGCCAAGGCCGGAAGGCCGAGTTGGGTGGCGTTGTAATAGTCGATGATGAGATCGGCCGACCCCACGAGATTGAAGGCGAAGACGAACAGCCAAAAGACTGGACGTATCCTCACAGTGAAAAGTGCCAGGATGGCGAGAAGCCCCGTCGTGAAGTCGCCATAGGCGGCGAACGTGGAGAAGCCTTCTGGCAGATTGCCGACGACGCCCGGAAGGATGAAGACGAGTCCGAAGAAACGGAAGCTGTGCAAGGTCGCGATGGCACGCTGTGCTTCGATCCCGTCAATCGCCTTGAGTCTGGGCCAAATGTACACACTGAAACAAAGCAACCACGCAACATAACCCAGGACGAGGTGTATTCGGAAAAGTGTTTCCGGTGACATAGTAGCCTCCAATGAGATGTAGATTCA